>WNFZ01000292.1_pt1 | contig 47591 bp, 35 predicted proteins | sample 5400081 | NCBI WGS metagenome assembly WNFZ01 (sample SAMN13153365, study PRJNA577476) | soil metagenome | isolation source: 80 cm soil or saprolite under grassland replicate 1 | place: USA:California | collected 2016-06-15
GAGATCGGGGCCGGCTGTGCGTTTGCCAGGTCCACCAATGTGAGAATTGCGATACAGGTTGTAGCAAGCTTCTTCATGGATAATGTGCTCCGCTCATGACCGCGGTCGCATGCGATGCCGGCTATAGAAAAGTTCTTATAATGCCCGTCAAAGTCAGGCTAGCGTTAGCTGCAAGCGAGTCACTGAAGCCGGCGCGAAGCGGTAGACCAACTTGCCGCCTGCGCCGACCGTAACTTGCTCGTCCTTTGGTTGCATGCTCTTTGGATTCGCAAAGCTGTTGTGCGCGTGGATATCCGCTGCTGTTAGAACCCGCGCCTGACCCATGGTGATCCGCGCGCCAATGACATTTATTTCAGTTTCTCGCGCCGCCTTGATATCGGGGTTGACAGCCGTGAGTGTCAACCGCTTCCCATTGAGGGATGCCGAACCCGCAAGCCCCCAAAACTCAGCACGCTCGCGATTGTTGTTGACAGTGCGCATGTATGAGACATGCGGCGCGACAAACTCGGTGCGCAGGGATTGCGCGCCAGAATGTGCAGCGTACATCTCAAAGACATCGAAGTTGGGGGTGGCAACGAATTTGTCGTCGTAGGCAATGAAGAGCGAGTGAATCGTGTTGATGAGTTGCGCGGGGTTAGCCATGGCCACTTTATCAGCATGCCGTTGAAATGTGTCCAGGTTCACGGCGGAAATAAGTGCGTCGCGTAGAGTGCCGGGGTAACCATAGAGGTAGCCAGGTGGCAGACCAGGGTCTTGCAGGTGCCAGGCGCCCCACTCGTCCACAATCAGCTTGACGCGATGCTGCGGGTCACTCTCACCCATGACCATCCAATGCTGCGAGACGAGCGACTCCATACGGTCCGAGCGGTGGATCAACTCGTACCATTCGTCTTCAGAATATTCAAGCGCGTTGCCCTTTCCGGTCGTGCCGCAATAGTAGTGTAGTCCGAGCCCGTGGATCTTATTGACTTGTCCCGACCCCTTCTCCACCAGTTTGGAAAGGAAGCGGCGCGTCCAGCCCACGTCGGCGCCGTTTGGTCCCGTCGCGATGTACGAGAGCTTCGTCGTTTGATAAGTCGGGGCCCAGGCGGTGAATTGGCGAAACCTCTCGGCATATTCCTCCGGCAGCATGTCGCCGCCGCAGCCCCACGACTCGTTGCCAACGCCCCAATAAGCGACGTTGTATGGCTCGCGGTCGCCCGCGGCTGCCCGCATATCCGAGAGTGTCGTCAGTCCAGCTGGAGCATTGCAGTATTCGATCCATTCGAGGAAGGCCCGCGCGTCGAGGCTGCGCAGGTTGGCAGCGAAGTAAGGTTGCGCGCCGGCGAGGCGGCAGAAATGCATAAACTCGCTCGTACCAAACCAGTTCGGCTCATACTTCTGTGGTCCATCGGTCAGCTGCTTGTACGAATCGGTTACCTTGTAGTTGGTGTCAGCCCAGAAGTTGACCCGGCGAGGGCGCTTCTCGCGCGGCCCGATGCCATCGCGCCAGTCGTACTGATCTGCGAAGCAGCCTCCCGGCCAACGTATCACTCCCGGCCTGATCCGGCGCATGTGCTCAACGAGTTCGCGGCGAATGCCTCCAACGTTTGGTATTTTCGAGTTCTCGCCTACCCAGATGCCGTCGTAGACAACGCCCCCGAGGTGCTCGACAAAATGGCTGTAGATGTTTGGTGAGATCGTGCCGACTGGCTCATTGATCAGCACGTCAACCTTCGCTTCCGCCCCCTGGGCACCGCGTGGCGCGAGGAAAGCCACCGCGCCGGCGATTAGCGCACCTCCCATAAACTCTCGTCTGCTGGGAGTCTGTCGGAAAGAAGCGGAGTCGCCGGGTACGTGAACCTGTTTACCGGGCTGCAAGATGAATTTCATTGATCACGACCTTTCTTCACTCCGTAGGAGTGAGATGTTTATAGATCGGACCCAAGAAGTCCTCCGCGCGGTTCGGAGGGGCGGAATGAAACTAGATTGGTACTTGTCAAGTTGACTTCCGCCCCTCCGAACCGCGCGGGAGGGTCTTGGTCCTTTGAGCTATAAACATGTCACCCCCTACGGGGTGAAACCTTAAACAAGTCGGCTCCAGTCTGTTTTTCCGACAGACTCCTAGTCAACATCTGATTGACTTCGAGTCGACCGCCGGCTTTAGAAATTGAAGCGGTCGATATTCTCCTTGTTAAAGATGAAAGGCGCGCCCAGCCGAACCTCATCGTCGACGACTTCAAGTTGGCCCAACCGCCCAGCCGCCAACTTGCCGTCACCGCGTTTGAGAGTGCCGTTGCTCAGTGCGTTTGCCGCATAGACGGTGAGGTATCCCAGGTCAACGGTATTCCACAGCACAATGCTCTCGGCCACTCCGTCCTTGATGTACGGCTTGCACATGTTGGGCAGCGACAATCCAGTGACTTTGACATCTGTGCGGCCTGATTGCTTGACTGCCTCCGCCGCGCCGGGTACCGCCGGAGCGGCAATCGGCATAATGAGCTTGACGTTCGGATAGACCTTCAGCACGGTCTGTGTCTCCGAGAAGGCACGATCGCGGTCGCCCTCGCTCGGCTGAATCGCGACCAGTTTCATGTTGGGATACTTTGCGGCGAGCCGCTCCTTAATGTACTTGATCCACTCGTTCTGGTTGGCTGCGCTCAATGAGGCGGTGATGATCGCAAAGTCGCCTTTGCCGCCGATTATCCGAGCAGCCTCGTCCGTTAATGTGTAACCGATTCCCTGAGGCGTTGCCTGATTGATGAGGAAGTCACGCGAGTCCTTTTCGGCGTCCGCGTCCCAGGTGATGACTTTGATACCCTTCTCTCGCGCTTTACGCAGGACGGTAGAGATTCCCACCTTGTTCTCGACGCTCACAGCAATCGCGTCTACGCCCCGCGTGATCCACGCTTCTACAACTTCGTTCTGCTTCGCTGGATCGAGATCGGTTGGCCCATCCCATAACAGTTCGACGCCCAGTTCCTTTGCGGCTTCCTCAGCGCCCTGCCGACAACTGATGAAGTAGGGATCGCCCTTTGCTTTCGGCATCAGAGCAATAACTGGTTTCCGTCCCGAAGTTTCGTTGACCGGAAAAACGCGGGGAGATGGACCAGCAGAATCAGCACGCAGGGAGCGCACCAAAAACCAGTTTCCCGCGACAACCAGCAAGGCCGCGGCCAAAATAACTGCGCTTAAAACAGCTACTTGTGAGTTCCTCACCTCATCCTCCTGTGAAATGACTTGAACACGAGGCGGCGCCCCTGCACGTCTCGACAGGCGGTCCAGCAAGATCGTGGCGATCAGCAGGACGCCGGTAAGAATGCCCGCGAGTTCTGCCGGTTCACCGCTCAGGCGCAAACCGTTCTGCAGAATCACGATAGCGAACAGGCCCAGCACCGTTCCCAACACCGAGCCGCGACCGCCGAAGATCGAGGCGCCGCCCAACACCACGGCAGTAATGGCCATCAATTCATAGCCCGTGCCCGCATCCGATTTCGCCTGGCCTAAATGTGCGACATAGATCACCGCAGCCAGGCTCGCTGCCAGGCCGGACAGCACATAGACGAAATTCAACCGCCGCACGACGGGTATACCGGCGTAGCGCGCTCCTTCGGCAGAGAAACCGATGGCGTATAAGCTTCGGCCGGAACCGGTGCGTTGCAGCCACCACCAGATCGCGATAATCGCTGCCATCAGAACGAACATCTGTGTCGGAATTACTCCGCCAACGTACCCCTGACCTATATATAGAAAGCTCGGCCGGAAGCCTGAGTAATTCTCGATCCCTCTGGTGAGTCCTTCAGCGATACCGCGAAAGAGCGAGAATGTGCCGAGCGTGACAATCAAAGGCGGAAAGTTGAGGCGAGTGATCACCAGCGCGTTCAAAGCTCCTCCGAGCAATCCAACGAATAGCGCGATAATGATCGCCACGGCCAGGGGCAGGTGCGCATCACGCCACAGCGCGCCCATGGTCACTGCCGCCAGTCCCATCATCGAGCCGACTGAGAGATCGATCCCACCGCTGATAATGACCGGCGTCATAACAAGCGCGAGCAATCCGATCTCGACGCTCAGTCGCGTGATCTCAAAAGCATTTGAAGAAGACAGAAAGTTGTTCCCCGTTAGGCTGAAGATCGCAACCTCGACCAGCAACACGGCCATCAATACCCACTCATTATTGGGAAACAGCCGTTCGCGCCAGGGTGCTTCCGTCTTAAGGGACGTCTGACTCGAAAGAATTAGCTCTGCCATGTTTACTAACGAGCGGGACTAAGCCAGCGGTGATGTTCCAGGCGGCCAAGCACTACGTCGGACACAAGCGCCGCCAAAATGATTGCTCCTTGAATAGCTTTCTCCCAAAATGGATTGATGCCGGCGAAGGTCAGTGCGGTGCCGATTGTGCCCAGCAGCGCCGCCCCAATCAGCGTACCCACCAGCCGGCCGCGCCCTCCCGTAATCGCTGTGCCTCCGACTACCACCGCGGCGACTGCTTTTAACTCCAAGCCCAGACCGGCATTGCTGGGCACCGCAGAAAAGCGCACTGCATTCAGCAAGGCGGCCAGCCCAGTGAGTGCGCCCAGCACGACAAACGTGCCGAAGACGACGCGTTGTGGCTCGATACCCGCCAGCCGCGCGGCTTCGGCGTCTGAGCCGACAGCGTAGATCGCCCGGCCGACGCCGAGGTTACGCAGCATCCAGCTAAAACTGATCAGGACGATGAGGGCTATCGTTACGATCAGGAGTTGCCCGAGGCCCTGGCCGAGTCCGAACCATTGAAAGTTTGCCGGCAGATCTTGCACCCAGGCGCCCTGCGTGACCCAGCGCATGGTGTCTCGCCAGGCAACGAGCATTGCCAGAGTCACGATGATCGAGGGTAGACGTAGCTGGCCGACGAGGAGGCCATTGACGCCACCAATCGCAGCGCCGATCAAAAGCACTGCGGGCAGTAACAACGGTACAGGAACGCCCTCTTTTGCCATCAACCCTGCGGCTACGCTGCAAACCGCGAACTGCGAGCCGACGGAAATGTCGATCTCTCCAACTAGAATGACCATCGTCATTCCGATCGCGATGAGCAGCACCGGCACGTTGTTCAAAGCCAGATCCCTAAGGTTGCCCGCGCTAAAAAACGAGGGTGCGATCAGGCCAACCAGCGCGAGCAGCACTGCATAAGCTATGCCCACCGACAGTTCTCGTTTGTAACGACTGAGCTTCATCGCGATCTCAAACTGTTAGTTCGTGTCCCAAAGCTAACGCCAGTACCTTGTGCTGGGTTGCTTCCGCACGATTCAAGATTCCACATATCGTTCCGCCATACATCACAGCGATGCGGTCGCTCATTCCGAGAATTTCCGACATCTCCGAAGAGATCATCAGAATCGCTACTCCTTGACCAGCCAGCTCAGTCATTAGAGCGTGGATCTCGGACTTGGCGCCCACGTCGATCCCCTGAGTCGGCTCGTCAAGAATGAGCACCGATGGTTTCGTGAGTAGCCAGCGACTCAACGCTACTTTTTGCTGGTTGCCACCCGAGAGCGTTGAGACCGGCACGAAGATCGCCGGCGTCTTAACATCCAGCCGCCTTGTATACTCAGCCGCTAGTTCTTTCTCACGCCCAAAATCCAACGCTCCGAAGCGCGAGATGCGATCGAGAGAAGCCAGCGTGATATTGGCCCCAATCTGCATCTCCAGAATCACTCCGTGCCGACGTCTGTCTTCAGGAAGATAAGCGATCCCACGTTTTATCGCCTGTGCCGGGTTTTCGAGTTTGACCGGGGCGCCGCGTAGCAAAATCTCACCTTCATCGGCGGGCTCTAAACCAAATATTCCCCGCGCCAGTTCCGTGCGCCCAGCTCCCACTAATCCGGCCAAGCCGACGATCTCGCCGGCGCGCACCGCGAGGTTCACATTGTTAATCCCTGACGAAGAGCAGCCGACTCGGCGCAGCTCTAAGATCACTTCGCCCGGCTCAACCTCTTTTTTCGGGAAGACCGCGGATAGCTCGCGTCCGACCATTAACTGAATCAACTGTTGCCGATTTACTTCGGACATTAACCTCGTTTCAATGGTACGGCCGTCGCGCAACACCGTCACGCGATCAGCGATCACCGGCAACTCTTCCAGGCGATGCGAGATATAAATCATCCCCACACCCCGCGAGCGAAGCTGGCGAATCACGCCGAACAAGTTCTGCGTATCTTCTTCCGAGAGTGAGGCCGTCGGCTCATCAAGGATCAAGACTTTGGCTTCAGCGCCCAAAGCCCGAGCAATCTCGACCAGTTGTTGCAGCGGCATGGTCAGATCGGCCGCTATGGCTTCCGGGTCAATTTTCGCGCCGACCTGCGCCAGCAACTCGACGGCACGACGGCGGCGCTCCTTCCAATCAACCCGGCCCAACAGTCCCGCATCCTCTAATCCGAGTGCGATGTTTTCCGCTACAGTAAGTTCAGGGAAGAGAGCTGGCTGCTGATAAATCGCGACGATTCCCAATGACTTTGACAGGCGTGGGGAGTTGCGCGTGATGGTCTGTCCGCTTAGCTCGATCTGCCCGCTGTCGGCATCGACGGCGCCGGTGATGATCTTGATAAGAGTAGATTTGCCCGCACCGTTCTCACCGATCAACGCATGCACTTCGCCCGCTCGCACCTCAAGTGAAGCGCTCTTCAATGCGTGCACGCCAGCGTAAGATTTGGTGATCTCGGTGGCGCGGAGCAAGACGGTATCAGTCATGGTGCTCACCCAAGAAATTAGAATTTAGAAATTAGAATTTAGAATTGGGAAATTGTCGCAGCTTAGCTTGACGGTGTAACTTCCGCTTTGCGAAACACGAAATTCTAACTTCTAAATTCTAACTTCTAAATTCTAACTTCTAAATTCTAACTTCTAAATTCTTGGATGCATCGCGCAAACTCAGCCATTTCAACTTCGCCGCCAACAATGAGAGGCGTGCGTTGGTGAATGCCATCTGGCTGAACGTCAAGAAGCCGTTGTGTGCCGTCACTGGCCGTGCTTCCAGCCTGTTCCGCAAGAAACGCCACCGGGTTGGCTTCATAGAGCAGCCGCAGTTTCCCGGTGGGAAAATTAGTTGTTGGCGGGTAGATGAACACACCGCCGCGCAACAGAGTACGATGAAAATCCGCGACCATTGATCCGATAAAACGCGAAGAATACGGCCGGCCGAGCACTCCTGACTGCAGACGCTTTACGTAAGTACGGTAGAGTTCAGGAAATGTGTGACAATACGCTTCGTTGATCGAATAGTATTGTCCCTGCCTGGGGAAGCGAATGTTTTCGTGAGTTAGAATATAAGACCCTACGGATGGATCAAGCGTGAACGCGTGAACGCCTATTCCCGCGCTGTACACCAGGACGGTTGAAGATCCGTAGACGACATAACCGGCGGCCACCTGGTTTCGGCCCGTCTGTAAAACCCACTGCAGAGGATCGTCGGCCCGAGCATCTTCGGGTCTGCGAAAGACGGAAAAGATGGTTCCAATCGTGACGGCAACATCAATATTCGATGAGCCATCGAGCGGATCGAAAACAATCGCATATTGAGCCTCGGGCGACTTGTGACCGAGTGTTATTGGTTCCTCGTTTTCTTCTGAGGCGATAATCCCGATGCTCTTGCGCAGACTCAAGCAGTGGATCAAAGCGTCATTGGCGTAAACGTCAAGCTTCTGCTGCACCTCGCCCTGAACGTTCACCCTGTCGACTGAGCCGAGGATTCCTGCAAGTCCGGCGCGGCGAACTTCGGCCTGAATCATCTTGGTGGCAAGCGCGATGCCCGACATCAACCAGGTGAATTCGCCGCGTGCATCAGGAAAAAGCAATTGTTCTTGAGAGACATGTTGCTCAAAAGTAATAATCATCTTCTACCCCCTTTTTGGAGTGCGGCGGCCCGGCGCCGCTTTGGCCTGTGCTCATCAACGCTCAACTGCGAATCAAGCGGTTTTGCCTGCGAAGCGATTTCGCGCCAGGGAGACTTTCGCGAACGTGGGCCAAAGCGCTGTCAGGCCAGCGCACTCCAAATTAGGAGCACATTTCCCGCCAGCGTCTCTAGACCATGGAGTGCGGCGGCCCGGCGCCGCTTTGGCCTGTGCTTATCAACACACAACTGCGAATCAAGCGGTTTTGCCTGGCGAAGCGATTTCGGGCCAGCGAGACTTTGGCGAACGTGGGCCAAAGCGCTGCCAGGCCAGCGCACTCCAAATTAGGCGCACATTTCCCGCCAGCGTCTCTAGACCGTGGAGTGCGGCGGCCCGGCGCCGCTTTGGCCTGTGCTCATCAACACTCAACTGCGAATCAAGCGGTCTTGCCTGCGAAGCGATTTCGGGCCAGCGAGACTTTCGCGAACGTGGGCCAAAGCGCTGCCAGGCCAGCGCACTCCAAATTAGGTGCACATTTCCCGTCGGCGACTTTAGACCGTGGAGTGCGGCGGCCCGGCGCCGCTTTGGCCTGTGCTCATCAACACTCAAACGCGAATCAATCGGTTTTGCCTGGCGAAGCGATTTCGCGCCAGGGAGACTTTCGCGAACGTAGGACAAAGCGCTGCCAGGCCAGCGCACTCCAAATTAGGCGCACATTTCCCGTCGGCGTCTAGACCGTGGCGCCGACTCGCATACCCGCCTCGATCTTCGCATAACGCCGACCAGCTTCTTCAAAACCCCGTGACGGGTTCGGCGTAAACTCTTTCATTCGGACGTTTTCCGCAATGTGGCGCCGCCCTTCGGACAGCGATTGGAAGCGGCGGGTCGCGAGTGCCTGGACCAGTACGTTGCCAATAACGGTCGCCTCTGCAGGACCGGCCAGGACGGGTAAGCCCGCGGCATTCGCAGTCGCCTGATTTAGATAATCGTTCTGGCTTCCTCCGCCTACGATTTGCACGCCGTCGATCTTTTGGTTCGTCAGTAACTCGATTGTGCGTAGGACCGAAGCGTAGCGAAAAGCGAGCGAATCGAGAATCAACTTGACTATTGCCGGGGGAGCAGCGGGAATACGCTCGTCATTTTCCGCGAGCTGGCGAGCGATCTGGTCCAGCATGTTCGGCGGATTCAGCAAGCGCGGATCATCGGGAAAAATCAGTGGACCACCATAATCAAGTGTATCAAGTTGCGAGAAGAGATTTTCGTAGTCGACGTCAAAGCCCAACTGCTCCCATTCTCGGCGGCAAGATTCAAGAATCCACAACCCCATCACGTTTTTCAGAAAGCGGATCGTGCCGCACGCGCCTCCTTCGTTCGTGAAATTATTAAGCGCTGCTTCGGCGTTAATTAGTGCACCTTCTCTTTCGACGCCGACCAATGACCATGTGCCGGAAGAGATATACGCCCAGCCGTTTTGTAGCGGAGCGCCCACCACGGCGCTCCCGGTGTCATGCGTTGCCGGTGCTATCACCTTAACGCCTTCGAGCCTTAGCTCCGCTGCCAGTGCGGGATCAAGCGGCCCAAGATCTGTGCCGGCGGGGACGATGTCCACTAACAGATCCATGGGAAGCTCCAAGCACTCCATGATTGCTTGATCCCATTTCGCCTCCCGGGCATTGACGAGTTGAGTGGTGGTGGCATTCGTGGATTCGGTCACTGCGCGTCCGGTAAGCAGAAAATTAATCAGATCAGGAATTAGTAATAGACGCGTTGCCGCCCGTGGCAGACCGGCTTCGGCGTGCGCGTACAGTTGAAACAACGTATTGAAGGGCAGGAATTGAATGCCCGTCTTTTGGAAGATCTCATGGCGCGGCATGCGTGCGAAGACCCGGTCCATTACTCCCTGCGTGCGGTCGTCCCGATAACAGATAGGGTCTTCAAGCAGCCTGCCTGCGTCGTCAATCAGTCCGTAATCAACCGCCCAGCTGTCAACTCCGATGCTTTGTATCGGCCGCTTCAACTCTTGCGCGCGCTTGCCCGCATCCTCGAGTCCAGCCTTAATCTCGGCGAAGATCCTGGGGAGGTTCCAACGAAGGTGACCGGCGGTGAGGGTGGGCGGATATTGAAAACGGCGCACCTCGAGGAGCGAGAGCTCGCCCGGCGAGATTCCCACCAAAAATATCCGGCCGCTGCCGGCGCCAAGATCGACGGCAATGTAAAGCGGATCATTCATGGTAACGGGACCGCAGACCAGCTAGTGACTGTTTGAAGACTCCGAAATCCCCCACTGCGGAGAGTGTGTAAAAACGCATGCGGTTGAACTGAACAAGTTGGGAAGGGGGCAAGCGACAAAAGAGGCATCCAAGCAAATCGATGCCGAGCGCGCCCCCGCTACGCTCCCTAGCAGCAACCCAGAATTCAAAGCTCACCCCTAGTATCCCGATAAGGCGATTGGCTGCACACAAGCGGGGGCGCGCTGGAATTCACTACCGCCACAAGCCCGAATCTCCGCTTGCCCCCTTCCCAACTTGTTCAATTCAACCACATGCGTTTTTAGACTCTCTGCGTGGTAGGATTTCTGCGTCTTCACACAGTAAATCATGACCGTAGGGTGGGATTTCGTTCAGACGATCCCCGCGGCTACGCCGATTTTCGCCGGGCGTTCTTCAGCTTTGCGTTCGCGGTACCCACTAGCCCGGTACGTGGCAATTGGATCAATCGCTCCGCCCGCGCGCTGGCGAGCCATCGCCAAAATGGGTGCTACATCAGTTGTGAAAGCCTGCTTCAGCGTAGCCAGCGCCATCAGCGCATCACCTTTCTCCTGTGCCGCCGTCAATGCGTCGCGATCAACCAGGTGGGCCTGAACATAAGCTCGCACCAACTCGACCGCGCTCATCATTAGCGACTCGATCGGATCCGTGACGTTGTGCGATTGATCAAGCATGTAGGCCGGGGCGAAGTTCTCCACTCTGCCCAGCTCGGCGTCAACAAGTTCGTTGAAGATGAGGAAGAGCTGGAACGGTTTTATCGAGCCTGAATCGAGATCATCGTCTCCGTACTTGCTGTCGTTGAAATGGAAGCCCGCAAGTTTGCCGAATTGAATCAGACGGGCGACGATCATCTCGATGTTGACATTAGGCGCATGGTGGCCCAGGTCTACCAGACAGAACGCTTTCGGCCCCAGTTCGCACGCGCAGTGATAGCTCACGCCCCAATCGTTGATGACCGTTGAGTAGAAGGCCGGCTCATAAAACTTATGCTCGATAAATAGCCGCCAGTCGTCCGGCAAGGCCCGGTAAATCTCGCGCATGCTTTCGAGATAGCGTTCAAGCGTTCGGCGAATATGCTGCTGGCCCGGAAAATTCCCTCCATCACCGATCCAGACGGTGTGCGCCTTCGACCCAAGCTTTTGGCCCAGGTCGATGCACTCGAGGTTGTGTTCTACCGCCTGGCGTCGGACTTCTTTCTCCGGGTTGGTGAGACTTCCGAATTTGTAGGAATGCTTCTGCCCGGTCTGATCCTGAAACGTGTTGGAGTTCATCGCGTCGAAGTGCAATCCGCGTGTTGCGGCAAACTGTTTCAGATCGGCAGCGTTATCAGGTTTGTCCCAGGGGATGTGAAGCGAGATGGCCGGGGTTGAACGGACCAGTTTAAAGATCGTCCCGCAGTCTTCCAGCTTTTCGTAAATTTCCCGCGGCTCGCCGCGGCCCGGGAAGCGCGCAAAACGCGTCCCGCCAGTGCCCACGCCCCACGACGGCACGGCCACGCGAAAGGCCTCTGCTTTAGCTAAAAGATCTTCGATGTCCCGCTTTCTGCGCCGCAGCGTGCGGGCAAGGTGCTCGTAGTCTTCTTCGAGCCAGTCCTTCTGTTTATCGTTCCATTCGGCGATAAAGCCATCATCAACTTCAAAAGGTGTTCCCATAAAAGCATTCCTTTAAAAGAATTGCCGACAAAGTCCGTTTGTCGCTGTTATTCTCCGAAATCCCACCCACGGGAGTGGGTGGATAATTCAGATCCCACCTACATGCGACCACGCACGGAGTTTTGAATCCCACCCACGGCAGTTACGGCAGTGGGTGGATGGTTCAGATCCGGCCTCTGAAACAAAGCGGCTGAGCGCATTCAAAAGCGACTTCAGTTTCATGTGAGCCCTTCCATTTAGGACAAACAGGTTGGATCTGAATCATCCACCAACTTCCGTTGGTGGGATTTCCTAAATTCCGCAAGCCCAGTCATGTAGGCCGGATCTGAACAATCCACCCCCTGCCGTGCCTGCCGTGGGTGGGATTTCTAAGTTTTCGCACCCTCTCCAAAGTTTTTTTCTCTGCAGACTCCTGCGACACTGAAATGGACGTTCTATCTAAGGAATCCATCCTGCAGGCCACCATCGACAGGGATTACGTGACCCGTCGTTTTCGACAGCCGTTGCGAAGCGAAAAGAAAGATCCCTTCAGCCTGGTCTTCGGGTTCAATGGGGCTCTGCGTCAGCGAGCGCTTAGCATAGAAGTGCGCCAGCTTGTCACGTAGCACTTCGGTTTCCTCGCTCTCCGCAAACGGAATGTTATATTTCGCCAGTGAAGCAATCACTCGATCGCGAGGGAACATGGTGCTGCCCTTAACTACTGTGGCCGGTGCGACGGCGTTAACGCGGACCAGCGGCGACATCTCTATGGCCAACTCTCTCACCAGGTGATTGGCGGCTGCTTTGCTTGTGTCGTAAGCCAGGCTGCCTTTTTTCGCCACCACCGCGTTGGCGCTCGTGGTCAGCACAATATTGCCTGGCAGACCCTGCTGCTTGAAAATCTTGTACGCTTCGTCGGCCACGACATAAGCCCCCGTGACGTTAATGCTAAAGGTGCGGGCCCAAAGGTTATCCTCAATGCGTCCCGACTTGTCCGGAGGCACAAAGATGCCGGCGGTAACAACGACGACGTCGATGCCGCCATAGGCCAGCATCACGTCGCTGAACATACGGGCAACACTCTCGCGATTGGTGATATCGCACGCGAGACCAATTGCCGGACCGCAATTGCTGATCCCTGTCCCCGCAACTCCGATGCCTTTGCCGTACTTCGATGTTAACTCCTGTGCTGTTTCGTTGGCAGTCGCTGAGTCAAGATCTACACACACAACATGTGCACCCTCTTTCATCATCCGATGGGCCGTTGCTTTACCGATGCCGGCGCCGGCGCCGATTACGACCACAATCTGGCGGTCGAGCTCTTTCTCCGGCGGCATGCGCCGCAGCTTCGCCTCTTCGAGTGACCAGTACTCGATGTCAAACGCCTCTTGCTGATCCATCGCTTCGTATTTGTCGATCGCCTCGGCCCCGCGCATCACCTCAATGGCGCAATTGTAAAATTCACCCGTCACCCGCGATTCACTCTTGTTTTTGCCCCAGGCAATCATGCCGAGACCAGGAATCAGTACCACCGTGGGGTTGGGATCGCGCATCGCCGGTGAGTCGGTCCGTTTGCACGTATTGTAGTAAGCTTCGTAGTCCTTGCGATACTCGATCATTCCTTCCGCAATAGACTGTTTCAGCTTCACGATGTCTCCGCTCGCCGGATCCCAGTGAACGAACAGCGGTTTGATCTTGGTGCGCAGAAAGTGGTCTGGACAGGAGGTGCCGAGGGCCGCGAGGCGGGGTGCGTCGTTGCTGTTGACAAAGCGCAGCATCTTTTCGTCGTCCTGTACGGTTCCGACGAAACGCTTGTGTTCCGAGACCTGTCCCCGCAGGAAAGGCATTATCTCAGCGATGATGCTCTTCCTGTCACTCTCTTCCAACTGCGAGTACTTTTGACCGCCGAACGTCTGCTCGCAACGGTCGTGGGCCTCAATGTACGCAGCGGCGCGATCGATGATCTCCAGCGCTGTTTCGTAGCAGGTCTTGTCATCGTTATCCCAGGAACTCATTCCGTGGTGCCCGAGCAGCACGCCTTTAGCTTGCGGGTTCTGCTTGATCAAGTCTTCGATGATCAGTCCAATGTCAAAGCCCGGTCGCTGCCAGGGGACGTAGATCAACTCGTCGCCGTAGATCTCTTTGCAGAGTCGTTCCTGATTAACCGAGGCCGCGATCGCGATCACGGAATTGGGATGCAGATGGTCCACATGCTTGTAGGGAACGAGCGTGTGGAGCGGCGTGTCAATCGAACAGGCGCGGGGGTTCAAGTTGAAGACACAGTGGCTGTACATTGGATACATCATGTCTTCGATCTCGGTCTTTGCGCCTCGTTTGGGGTTGCTCAGGTAAAGCGACTTCATCGCCCGCACCTTTTGCAGGTAAAGCGAAGCGAAGCCATCACGCTTGGATGTGCGCAGATCCCCGCCGGAACCTTTGAGCCACAAGACCTCCACATCCTCGTTTGTCAAAGGATCCTTTTCAGTCAGCTTGGAAGAAGTGTTGCCGCCGCCAGTGTTGGTCAGCGTTAGATCCTCACCGAGTTTGTTCGACCGATAAACCAGGCGATCGACGCCCGACAATTGATTCACGACGTCGTCCTGCCAAAGATACTTCACGTGCGTGAACGGCTCTTTGCCTGGCTTTTGTGTACTCATGAGATCTACCTTTTTTGAGAAGAGGGTCAGTTTAGAGTTCAAACTTTAGTCTGTGGCCGGGAAACAGCAACCTGAAGGTTGAACTCTAAACACTCACGGCTGTTTTACGATTTGCCCGCAAACCATTGCTTCTGGTAAAACGCTTAACCGGCGCTTCAAATAATAGAAACCTAGTCGGGAAGGGGAAGCCGAACTAGATGCTGCGGAGCTCGGCGTTTGTTGTACCAGGATGAGTCGTAACTCTACCGGAGACTGCCGGATTCTGTCTAGCGTACTGCGACCCACTTTACCTTTAAGTGTATTCGGGTTTTGTGTGTTGATGCTTTTGACGAACTGTGATCGATCTCCGCACGAAACACACAATTCAAAGAATGGATCAGAAGCAGGTCTGGCCGGCGCCGCTCCATCGCCGCATCCCGATTCGCGCTCTACATCGCATCCGAACATGGTCTTTATCCAGGGCGGCGCGTTTTTGATGGGCACTTCCGATGGGATGTCGTATGAAGCCCCTGTTCACCAGGTGACGGTAAAGTCATTTTGGATTGACGTTCATGAAGTCACGGTCGCTGACTTCGCGAAATTCATCGATGCCACCCAGTACAAGACTGAGGCCGAAAAGCTCGGCTGGTCTGGCGTCTTCAACAGGAAATCTGGCGAGTGGGAAAGGGTGAGTGGCGCAAACTGGCGTCACCCTGATGGTCCGGCATCCGCACCCGGTGAGGATGAACCGGTATGCCAGGTCTCGTGGGCGGACGCAGTGGCTTACGCAAGCTGGGCTGGCAAGCGGTTGCCAACCGAAGCTGAATGGGAGTATGCCGCACGCGGCGGGCTGGTTGGAAAGAAGTACGCCTGGGGTGACGAGTTGCGACCCGATGGTAAACCCGTCGCCAACTGGTGGCAGGGTGATTTTCCCGAGCGTGATACGGGTGAGGACGGTTTCGTTGGACGTGCTCCGGTGGGGAAATTCCCACCGAATGGGTATGGCCTCTATGATACAGCGGGCAACGTGTGGGAGTGGTGCGCCGACTGGTTTGCTGACGAATACTACGAAAATAGTCCGGGCTTAAATCCATCAGGTCCAGCCTCGGGAGTGGAGCGCGTGATCAGGGGCGGATCCTGGATGTGCAGCGAAAACTACTGCACGAACTATAGAGTTGGAGCCCGCGGTCATGCGACACCCGATAGTGGTCTGGACAACCTGGGCTTTCGCTGCATTCTTGATTGACCATGAAGCGCGCTAAAGTGGCAACCAAAAACGAGACGATCCACGAAATGACACGAATCTGTCTCTTGATGGGTCTGTGCCTGAGTGCACTGGTCGGGCCATTGCACTTGTCCAGCACGGTAAAGCGCAAGCCGAATATCATCTTCATCCTCGCCGACGATTTGGGCTACGGGGATCTCGGATGTTATGGGCAGAAGCTGATCAAGACACCGAATCTCGACGGGCTTGCGCGCGCGGGTATTCGGTTCACTAACTTTTATGCCGCGTGCCCGGTCTGCGCTCCATCTCGCGCTAGTTTGATGACTGGTCTGCACCAGGGCCACGCCTATGTGCGAGGGAACACGACACTCAAGGCAGTGCCCGGCCAGAGCGGACCGGCAGCAACGCGACTGCCTTTGCGACCACAGGACGTGACCGTAGCTGAAGTGCTCAAAGCCGGTGGTTACGCTACGGGGCTGATCGGAAAGTGGGGTTTGGGAGAATCGAACACCACCGGGATACCCAATCGCAAAGGGTTCGATTATTTCTTTGGGTACTTAAATCAGAACCACGCGCACAATTATTACCCTGACTATCTGTGGCGCAACCAACAGCGGGTGAGCATAAAGCAAGGCACATATTCACACGATCTGTTTACGAGCGAGGCGCTTGAATTCATCCGCCGCGAACGCAGCCATCCTTTCTTTCTCTATCTGGCATACACGCTCCCACATGCCAACAATGAACTTGGTCGAACGACCGGCAACGGTATGGAAGTGCCAACTGATGAGCCCTACTCGCGAGAGAGTTGGCCGCAGCAGGAGAAGAATTATGCGGCCATGGTCACGCGTTTGGACACGGATGTAGGCAAAATCAGGTCGCTGTTGAAGGAACTCGGTCTCGATGACGAAACAATTGTTTTCTTCAACAGCGACAACGGCCCGCAGGGACCGGACGAGGGAGGCTTCGATCCAAATTTTTTCGCCAGCCATGGAGTGTTTCGCGGCATCAAACGCGAACTGTACGAGGGTGGCATACGCGAGCCCATGATCGTTTGCTGGCCGGGGAAGATCGCAGCAGGCACGGTCAGTCAGCAGGTTTGGGCCGGGTGGGATGTCCTACCTACCTTCGCAGCTATCGCCGGGGTGAACTCGCCGGCCGGCCTTGACGGCATTTCTGTGCTGCCGGCGTTGTTAGGACAAACACTGCAAGGACATGCTTATCTTTACTGGGAATTCCACGAAGGCCAGTACGCACAAGCTGTGCGGTGGGGCCGTTGGAAGGCCGTACGCAAGGTGAGCAGTGCGATCGAACTCTATGATCTTGAGACTGACGTGAGCGAGACGCATGATATCGCCGCCGCTCATCCGGAGGTTGTCCTGCGCATCGAGGAAATCATGAAGGAAGCGCACACGGAATCGGAGTTTTGGCCGGTATCGCCGGCGACGCGGGCCAGACCGTCATAACTTTGGCCACGGCGCGGCGTTCGGCGCGATCAAACTGCGAACCAACGGCTTTGCCGCCCCGATGTGCGGCGGTTGGCTCTGCCCCGCCGTTCAATGCAGAACTTCGATTTGGGCTGTGCCCCCGTTGCCTCAGACGTATATAAAGGGAGTCAGAAAATCTTTGCTCAACCAAAGAACAAAAACAAGAAGTTTGAATTTTGTGCCACGGATTGGAGACATGATTAATCCAACGAGCTTTCCCTTGCTCAGAACAACACTCTGTTCAGTGACTTGCGCGCTCGCTCTGTTGTCTTACAGCTTCTCTCCGTTTGTCCGCTCAGTCCCGGTGGTGTCGGCAAAGCCCAAGTACAACGTCCTCTTCATCATCTCGGACGATTTGCGTCCTACGCTGGGTTGTTACGGCAACACGATCATCAAGACCCCGAACATCGATAGCCTGGCCACGCGCGGCGTGCGTTTCGACCACGCCTACGCTCAGTATCCGCTCTGCAATCCTTCGCGTACTTCACTTTTGACAGGCCGCTATCCCACGCAGACGGGAGTGATGGACAACAACGTCTACTTTCGTGTTAAGCATCCCGATTACATCACGTTGCCGCAGTATTTCAAGGCGAACGGTTACGCTACGCTGCGCACTGGTAAAGTTTTTCACGGCGGTATCGACGACATGGTTTCGTGGACCGAAGGCGGCGAGCCGACGAACCCGGCGATCACCGGGCGCGGGACCAGCAAGCCTGCGGCCGCCGCCGAGCGCGATCCTGATGAAGCAAACACCACGACGCCTGTATCCGCTGGAACGTCCGGCGCGGAGCGCGCAGCAGCGTCCGATCGCATTGTCGTGCTCGAGGGAGATGGGGAGTCACATGGTGATTACAAAACGGCGACGCGTGCAATCCAATATCTGGAGAAATACAAAGATCAGCCATTCTTTCTTGCGGTCGGTTTTGTGAAGCCCCACAGCCCGCCGACCGCGCCAAAGAAATTTTTTGATCTCTACGATCCGTCGAAGATACCGTTACCACCGGACTTCGCCACGCATCCTGAAGCTCCTCCGGGTTTTCCAGAAATATCTGTGCCTAAACGAAACGCTGATCTGTTTATTGGACGTGAGGCTTCGCCTACCGAGGCCCGTGAGATGATTCGCGCTTACTATGCGTCCGTCAGTTTCGTGGATGAGCAGGTTGGCCGAGTGCTCAATACACTTGATCGACTTAAGTTGCGTGACAGCACGATCGTCGTCTTCTGGGGAGACCACGGTTACCACCTTGGCGAGAAAGGCAAGTGGTCCAAGGCGTATTCGCTCTTCGAAGTGGGTTTGCGGGTGCCGCTGATTATTTCTGTACCAGGCGGCAAGTCACAGACCACCGAACGCACGGTCCAGTTACTCGACATGTATCCTACGCTTGCCGAACTCTGCGGTCTGCCGCGACCGCAAGGCAACGAAGGCCACAGCCTGGTCTCGCTGCTGCGCAACTCTCAGGCTAACTGGCCCTATCCCGCTTTTGCCGTAACGCTGTATCAAGGCAAGCTCGGCAAGTCTGTACGTACCGAAACTTGGCACTACGCTGAGTGGGACGACGGCAAGGCAGGTGCGATGCTCTTCGATTACTCAAATGATCCGCTTGAGTTGAAGAACCTTAGCTCAGATCCGAACCACCTTAAGACGGTGCAGACTTTGAAGCAGACGTTGCGGCAACTGCCTTGATTGTAGGGGCGTCCGTGGGCGCCCCACGTTACGCCCGGCTAGGTATTGGAGGGAGGCGTTCTCAGGTTTAGAAAAACGCATTTTCCATTTTCCAATTATCATTTCTCATTTTTCATTTGGGCCGTGGGGCGCCGCACGTTACGCCGGCGGGGGTGCCCACGGAGGGACGCCCCTACAGTCGGCGCCCTTGGTTATGACCTCTCATTCTCACCGCGGCTTTAGCCCGGTGATACGACGGACCGAGTCGGGGGAACCGTTTCAACGGTTTTTCTTTGAAGGGTGCTCGAGTAGTCAGGCATGTTGAGTTGCTGGCTGTGATGAACATCAGCGGAAAAGGGTTCTCACAAGAAAGTTCATCAGCAGCGAAGGAAATCGTTAAAACGATTCCCTGGCTTTTCGACGGCCCAGATCACCGGGCTAAAGCCACGGTGTGAATGAGGAGTCAGCAGATGCTTTTTCCAACGGACTCCTAATTCTAATTCCTACTGCTCAATGCAAACCGAGACCAAACCCACTCGCTTGCTGCTGATTCTCTTGATGACTGCGTTGGCGCTGGCCGCAGGAACAGCTTCACGCCAAGACGCAAAGGTAGCAAAGACGCAAGGAAGAATTCGGACTACCTTTGCGGCTCTGCTACCCGAAATGTTGTTCTTGTTACTTCGTGTGATTTCATTTCGGGTGATGCGCGTAAGCACGCAAAAGCGCAATGTCGCTTCGCTAAAAACGAGTTTTGCAAGTGGCTCTCTAGTTTCTAATTTCTAAATTCTAAATTCTAAATTCGGATTGGACGGAGTTCATATGCTAAAAGCCCTTGCGTTTCTTGTAGTGACGTTATCTATCGCCTGGAACTTCGCTTCGAACACGTCCGTGTCGCACGCGCAAGAAGTAAAAGGAACGAGTCTCAAATTCGATTTCGGACTGGGTAGAGTCGCTCCAGGCTACAGAGAAGTGTTACCCGGCACCATCTACAGCAGGGAACGCGGCTACGGCTTCGAGCCCGGCGCACAGATCGCTTGCCTGGACCGCGGCGGCAAGGATGCTTTGCGCAGTGATTTTTGCACCAGCGAAAAACCATTCTATTTCTCAGTCGGGCTGCCTGAAGGAAACTACATTGTCACTGTCACTCTTGGTGATCCAGCCGCGGAATCCGACACGACGATCAAGGCGGAGCTGCGACGGCTGATGGTGGAGCACGTGCTTACAGCGCCCGGGAAGCTGGTGACGCGAACGTTTGCCGTGAACATTCGTACGCCGAAGATTGCCGGTGATGGCGAGGTCAAACTAAAGGACCGCGAAAAAACGACGGAACTCTGGGCCTGGGATGAAAAGCTCACTCTGGAATTCAATAACAGCCGGCCGGCCGTCTGCGCGCTGGAGATTGCGAGGGCCGACCAGATACCAACGATCTATCTGCTCGGCGATTCCACGGTCTGCGATCAGCCGCGTGAACCCTATAACAGTTGGGGGCAGATGTTGACTCGCTTCTTTAACTCCGGTGTGGCCATCGCCAACAACGCGGAATCCGGCGAGTCCCTGCGCAGTTCTCTGGGCGCGCTGCGCCTGGCCAAAGTTTTGAGCACCATCAAGCCGGGCGACTATTTATTCATTCAATTCGGACACAATGACGAAAAGGAGAAAGGCGAGGGCGTGGGCGCATTTACAACCTACAAAGAGAGCCTGAGGAAATTCGTCACGGAAGCGCGTCAGCACGGCGGCATTCCGGTGCTCATCACGCCGATGCACCGTCGCACTTTTGACAAGGACGGCAAAATCACCAACTCGCACGGAGATTATCCCGAAGCAGTACGGCAAGTGGCGCGCGAGGAAAACGCGCCGCTCATTGATCTCAACGCCATGAGCAAGGTCTTCTACGAAGCGCTGGGTCCGGAGAAATCAGGCCTGGCTTTTAAGACGGGTGACGCCACGCACCACAGCAACTATGGCAGCTACGAACTGGCCAAGTGCATTGTCGACGGGATCAAGACCAGTAAGCTCGGGATCGCCAAATATCTGGTGAAGGACGTGCCGACATTCAACCCGAGTCATCCCGATCCCTTTGAGGGATTTAACATACCGCCCAGTCCGCTGAGCACTGATGTAAAGCCGTTGGGGAACTAAAGAACGAGGCAGCTCTCAATCCTTCAGGAACTCGGCGCGCCGGTTAACCGTAGCATTAGCGGTCAACCTCGTTGCTGGCTATAATGCGAACGTATGAGTGCACTTTTTGACGAGTTAGAGAAAAAAGCGCGGCTGCTCACGCCTCCAGAGAAGGCTACGCTTGCACGCATGCTTATCGAGGAGCTAGACCCTTCCGCCGACAATCAGGTTGAACAATTGTGGATCGCCGAGTCGCAGCGTCGGTATGCGGCTTATCTTAAGGGCGAACTCGAATCTCTTCCTGGCGACGAGGTCATGTCTAGAGCGCGCAGCCGCCTCAAATGATTGGCTATGCATCGCTTTCCACTCAGCCTCATTTATTCTGTAGAAACCGACGTAATTCTGGTTATCGCGATCGCGCATCATGGCCGACGTCCAGGTTATCGGCAATCTCGCGCTGACCGCCAAGCGGTTGCACCTAACGCGTCGATAGCATGGCTCTCACGTAACTTCCTTACGTCGACGATGGTCGAATGCCTTTCGCTCGGCGAGGTGAACGGCAGCGTTAGGCTGCTCGCAAATTCTTAGTTGTAAATCTATATCTATCTGCGATCTTTAGGCTCACGCTGGAGAATTTGATATGCATTACTTCAAAGCGCGCATCTTTGCCCTGGTGCTAATTCTCGTTTCTACTGGCCTCATCTATTACAACTGGCATCAACTGTTACAGGAACATCAGTACTCCATGAAACTGGCAGCGTTTGCTCCTGTCGGTGTAATCGGAGGGCTTTATCTCCTGATATTTCCTTCAATGGGAGGAAGGCCCACAACTGCCAGGGAAAAGATAATCGGACTAATAGTGTTTGGAGTTGGGTTGGTGGCAGGATTAATTAACTGGTATTTAATGGACCCTGGCTTTTTCGGGAGGTGAGGAAAAATGAAAAGAAGTTTATCCTCACACTGTCAGGAAGCGCGCCCTGACCAACGAAGAAATTCAGAAGACGATGGAATTCATTCTTGAGCAGCAAGCTCAGTTTGCAGTCAATATCCAGCGCCTGCAAGAGGAGCGACTTCGCGATAATCCGCGGCTAACTCGATTGGAGGGACCTTCAAGTTGCGCCGGCTGGTTAACGTGATCGTTATGTTGCTTCGGGTCTGAGTCAGGCCGAACGCGGCACTGCCGCAAACAAAAAACATTTAAGCTAGAACTCAAAACGTCAGACGGCAGGATGACTTTTGGAGTGCGGTGGCCCGGCGCAGCTTTAGCCTGTTCTCGTTGCCACTTAACTGTGATTCAAGCTGTTTCGCCTGCTTACCGATTTCGCGTGCGGGAGACCGTCGCGAACGTAGGCCAAAGCGCTGCCAGGCCCGCGCACTTCAATTGATTGCGCTTTGATCCTAATCTTGCTCAAAATGGCGCAGCGATCTATGGGCCAGCTGCAGCAGCGCGCAGCGGTGGAATAATTCAGCTGAAACTCCTGCGGCTTTTTCATTCTGGAGAAACGATGAGAAGACTGCACACCTTGTTTGTGGCTATCGCGGTGGCGGCGATCGGGCTCGCAGTGTTCACCCGAGCAACTGCCGACGCGGGAGGGTCAGTCGCCGTAAGGGAGCGAGCCTATCGTGTCTATGACGTGACCACATTTGGGGCTAAAGGTGATGGCCATACGCTCGATTCCCCGGCAATAAACAAAGCGATCGAAACCGCTGCGGCCGCCGGCGGCGGTACCGTGGAATTTCCCGCCGGCACCTACCTCTCCGTCTCGATTCACTTGCAGAGTCACATTACGTTGCACCTCGATCAAGGCGCCACCATCCTCGCCGCTGATCCGATCGCGGGGAAGCTTAGTTACGACCTGCCTGAAGCAAACGAGTGGGATATGTACCAGGACTTCGGCCACAGCCACTGGCAGAATAGTTTGATCTGGGGCATCGGTCTCGAGAACGTTTCGATCATCGGACCAGGTCTGATCAACGGCAAGGGTTTAACTCGTCGCAGCCCCAGGCCGCGACGGCCGCTGCAAGCCGGAGATACGCCCGCCACTTTGGGCGGGGCACAGCCTGGGGTTCGCCCGCAATCTCCTCTCGGCGAAGACGCTCCGCCGAGCGAGATGAATGGCCTGGGTAACAAAGCAATTTCACTAAAGCTTTGTCGAAATGTTTTGCTGCGCGACTTCTCGATTTTGAACGGCGGTCACTTCGCGCTGCTGGCTACCGCGGTAGACAACCTTACGATTGACAATCTCAAAGTCGACACTAATCGCGACGGCTTTGACATCGATGTCTGCCGCAATGTCCGCATCTCAAACTGCAGCGTCAACTCTCCGAACGACGATGCGATTGTGCTGAAGAGTTCCTACGGACTGGGTTTCGCGCGCGCGACGGAGAACGTCACCATCACGAACTGCTTCGTCAGTGGGTATGACATCGGGTCGCTTTTGGACGGCACGTACAAACGCAACGTTAAGGAGGCCCCGGATCATGACGGCCCGACCGGTCGCGTCAAGCTCGGCACAGAGTCGAATGGCGGATTCAAGAACATCACAATCTCCAACGTCGTTTTCGATCATTGCCGTGGGTTGGCGCTCGAGACAGTGGATGGTGGTTTGCTCGAAGATGTGACGATTACCAATATCACGATGCGCGACGTTCAGAACGCACCAATCTTCCTGCGGTTGGGTAGCCGCATGCGCGGTCCCGCGGGTACGCCCGTTGGTCAAATGAGACGCGTGAACATCAGTAACATCGTCGCGTATAACGCCGATCCCCGATACGCATCGATCATTGCGGGTATACCCGGTCATGACGTCGAGAACGTAAGGCTGAGCAATATCCTAATCTTCTATCAGGGTGGTGGTACAAGAGAGCAGGCCGCCATCCAACCGCCTGAGCGGGAGATAAACTACCCCGAGCCATCAATGTTTGGTGAGGTTCCCGCGTACGGCTTTTTCTTCCGACACGTGAAAGGTATTGAGCTAAACAACGTCGAGGTCAGCTACATAAAGGAAGATCTTCGCCCGGCATTCGTCCTTTACGACGTAAAGGATGTCGACTTTTATCACGTCAAGGCGAAGCTCACTTCAAACGTTCCGACCTTTGTGTTAAGAGATGTCCAGGACTTCTCGACGCATCAGTGTAAAGGCGTCGCCGACATGCGTCTTGACAAGGTGGGCCAAAGAGAATTCTAAGCCGCTCAGCCACAGATTAACGCGGATGACACAGATCAAGACAGAGTAGTAAGCGATAGTAATTTCCCCGTTTTGAATTCTCTGTGTGCTCAGTGGCTCCGTGGTTTCTTTTTGTGGCAGGGGGATTTCCACCACGGAGACACGGAGCACACAGAGGTTGCAGAGAGGGAAAAAATGAAACTAGGACACCCACCAAGGATAGTTTCATTCGTAAGGTACTCAACTACTTTTCTGTTCTGATCGGCATTATCAGCGTTGATCTGCGGCTAATGTTTCTTACTAGGCAGGAAAGATGATTAAGACACGCGGCTGGCTATTGTTTTCGATTTGGGTTTTCTTTGTGACTCCCGTGTTGGGTCAGTCCACAGCCGCTACGGACGTCAAGGGCCTGCCTGAATGGGTCAAGAAAGTTGGTGCCAGGCGCGCGCCAAATAGGCGCCGAGTCTTTTTGGCGGATCGCTTCGGCGCGGTAGGCGATAGCGTCACGAACTCGACGAAGGCAATCCAGGAAGCCATCGACGCTTGCGCGAAAGCGGGCGGCGGCATCGTCACTCTGAAACCGGGCGGCTACGTAACCGGCGCGCTCTTCCTTAAAAACAAGGTACACCTGCGTCTCGACAAGGATGTCACTCTGCTTGGCAGTCAGGACGACGCCGATTATCCCTCGATCTGGACGCGTGTCGCGGGCATCGAGATGAAATGGCCCGCAGCGTTGATCAACGTCAATGACCAGAAGAACGTCAAGCTTTCCGGTGGCGGCACGATTGATGGCCGCGGACAGAAGTGGTGGGACAAGTACTGGACATTGCGGCGTGAGTATGAACCGCGCGGCCTGCGTTGGGCGGCCGACTACGACGCCGAGCGCGTGCGCCTGATGGTTGTATGGAAGTCTGCGGACGTTACGGTGGAGAATCTCAGTCTGAAACGCTCCGGGTTTTGGACCGTTCAGGTTGTCTACTCGGATCACGTCACGGTGAATGGAATCAAGATCAGCGACAACAAGGGGCCCAGTACAGACGGCGTCGACATCGATTCGTCCAGCTACGTTCTGGTTCAGCACTGTGACATCGACAACAACGATGACGATATTTGTCTGAAGGCTGGCCGCGACTATGACGGCATGCGCGTCAACCGCCCGACCGAATACATTGTCATCCGCAACAACATCACGCGACGTGGCGGCGGCATACTTTCTTTCGGCAGCGAGACTTCCGGCGGCATCCGCAAAGTAGTGGCTTATCAGAACCAGGGCATCGGCACCAGCGAGGGCATTCGCTTCAAGTCTGCAAAGACCCGCGGCGGTTTCGTCGAAGACGTGCTGATCCGCTCCATCAAGATGGAAAAGGTGCCGTTGCCGTTCACCTTCACACTGAACTGGAATCCGAGTTACAGCTACGCGACGATACCGAAGGAAGAAAAGAACATCCCGCCGCACTGGATTGTACTGAACACGCCGGTGGTGCCTGCAGAGCGTGGCTTATGCGAGTTCCGCAACATCAAGATTGAAAACGTGGAGGTCTCAGGATCGCGCCGGATCTTCTCGGCGAGCGGTCTACCGGAGAAGGTGATCAGTAACGTGCGTTGGGAAAACATAACGGCGCAGGGCAAGGAAGGCGGCTTCATCGAGTACGCGCAGGACTGGACGATGAAAAATGTCCGCGTCGAGACTCAAGACCCGACGCCCGTGAGGCTCACTAATTGTAACAACGTGGATACACCGGATGTCGTGAAGAAGTAGTAAGTTTGTGAATTTCTAAGAGGGTTAGTTTACAGTTCTTACCTTGAATAAAGTGTCGCGCATCGACTAGGTCGCTACCGCCAGTTTGTGGAAAGCGTGAAGATGCCACGGCCTTGTGCCGTGGAGTCTCACGCTTGCTGCTAATAACGAGCCGCGACGCTAGCACAATGCGAAATCTAGGATCGTGAGGTTATGACCACCGGGTAATGTCTCCGTGAGCCTTCTCGAGTGACAAGCGTATTTGCAGAAACGATGAGAGTCCACGCCGCAGTTTTTGTAGCGGCGAGCGTGAGACTCCACGGTACAAGGCCGTGGCATTTCAAAATGGAGTACCGAAACCTATGACAAAAACCGGATTCTTGTTCGCAGCGATAGTCATATTGATGCCCGTGATCATTGTGCGGGCAAACATCGTCTTGCCTGATGTAATCGGCGACGCAATGGTGCTTCAGCGCACTGGCTCGGTTCCCATATGGGGTAAGGCAGACCCGGGCGAGGTCGTCACCGTTCGCTTCGCCGGCCAGACTAAGAAAGCTACTACAGACAAGGACGGCAAATGGCGCATCAACCTCGATCGCCTAAGCGCGAGCTCGACTCCTGCGACCATGACTATCTCTGGTAAGAACACGATCGAGCTGAAGAACATCCTCGTTGGGGAGGTGTGGCTGGTAGCCGGCCAGTCGAACATGCAACGCCTGTTACGTGAGACTGCAAATGGCGAAGCGGCCATCGCGGCTGCTGACCATCCCTTGATTAGACTTTTTAACGTAGACCGCCAGGTCGCGTTCAAGCACAAGGCTGGACCACTGGCTATCTGGCAGCCGTGTTCGTCGGAGGCCGTTAAGGAGTTCTCTGCGGTGGGATACTACTTCGGGGTCGAGTTACAGAAAGAGCTGAACGTTCCTATTGGTCTGATCAATTCATCCTACGGCGGGTCGCAGGCGGAGGCCTGGACACCGGTCGAATACCTGCTTGCCTCGAACGATCTCCGGCCAACTGTCGAGCGCACCAGGATCTGGGACGAAGAGCGACCGCGAGTCAAAGCTGAATATGAAGAGAAACTAAAAGAATGGCGCGCTGCCACGGAGAAGGTCAAAGCCGGAGACGCTCGTCCGCAGCCCTCGCCTGCTGTTCCTGACGCACTCCGTGAATACCGCATTGCCTCATCAATATATAACGGCATGATCGCGCCCCTCATTCCATTCTCCATTCGCGGAGCCTTCTGGTATCAGGGTGAATCTAACGAAGCACGCGCCCAACAATATGGCATCTTACTTCCCACGATGATCAGAGCCTGGCGCGAGCGCTGGGGCGAGGGTAACTTTCCCTTTGGTATCATTCAACTTCCTAACTACCGCGACCCCCAAGCGGAACCAGTTGACGAGGCGTGGAGCTTCCTGCGTGAAGCGCAACGGCTCACTGCTCTTACCGAACCAAAGACCGGGCTGGTTGTGACGATAGATATTGGCGAAGCGCACGACATTCATCCAAAAAACAAACTCGACGTGGGCAAGCGCATGAGTCGTTGGGCTCTGGTTGCTGTGTACGGCCGCAAGATAACAAAGTCTGGTCCAATGTTTCGCAGCGCCAGGATTAGCGGTTCAAAGATCGTCCTCACATTTGATGAAGCAGGCCAGGGTCTAAGAATCCGCGAGGGCGACAGGCTTGACGAATTCGCTATTGCCGGAGCAGACCATAAATGGCACTGGGCCCAGGCGAAAATTACGGGGAAGAATCGAGTTGAGGTTTGGTCCGACCCGATTCCGCAGCCGCAGGCTGTGCGCTATGCGTTCAATAACAACCCCAGGCATCCCAACCTCACAAATGAAACAGGATTGCCTGCAGGACCGTTCCGAACAGACGACTGGGCTGGTCCGACCGACGGGAAACGGTGATCACAGCAACAATTATTCCGAGGGAATATTATCCGCTGTTTTTTCGAAACTGCATCAGTACCGTTCCTAAAGCTTTCCGAAAGACGACGAGGAGCGCATGATCCACGAAATCTCGCGAAATCTTGCAAAAATGACGCGAACGAAATTGGTGCTTCTCTTCGTACTGTACCTTTTTCCTTTAGTGACTCTCGGCCAGACCGTTGAGAGAGCCAGCCAGGCACCCTCATCGGAAAAGCACGCGGCTGACCCAAAACTTCCGACGCTCTTTGTGATCGGCGATTCCACCGCCAACAACAACGCCAACGGGGCACGCGGTTGGGGCGATCCTTTCGTCGGATACTTCGACGCCACGAAAATTAACGTTCTCAATCGCGCCCGCGCTGGGCGCAGTAGTCGGACGTTTCTTACCGAGGGGTTGTGGGAGAAAGTTTTACAGGAGATGAAAGCGGGCGACTTTGTGCTGATTCAATTCGGCCACAACGATGGTGGCCCGGTGGATAAGGATCGCGCGCGCGGTTCGCTTCCGGGCGTTGGCGAAGAGGCGCAAGAGTTTACGATGCCCAATGGGAACAAGGAAATAGTCCACACCTTTGGCTGGTATCTGCGCAAATTCATCTCCGACACCAAAGCCAAACAGGCGACTCCCATCATCCTTTCTTTGACCGTGCGGAACATCTGGAAAGACGGCAAGGTCGAACCTGGCCCAGGTAAATTCGGCCAGTGGGCCTTCCAGGTTGCTCAGTCACAGAGCGTGGCCTTCTTAGACCTCACCACAATCGTGGCCGATAAATATGAATCGATGGGAGAGGAGAAGGTGCAGCCGCTGTTCGCCGGCGATCATACGCACACCAGTCCAGCAGGAGCGGACCTCAATGCGGCCTCTGTGGTTTCTGGCTTGAGAGGACTCAAGCCTTGCGCGTTGTGCAAATATTTTTCCGCGCGTGCGAAAGAAGTTACTGCGTTCGAGCCGGGCAAACCGATGTGAGTCACAGCCGAACGTTTGCAGTTCCTAGTCACGCTGTAAGAACTGATCCGTTAATCCAGATTTCCGCCGCTACTGTTCATCGGTTCCGTAATTGAGCGGCGAATGAATACTTCAACTTAAGACACTGCTGACTCGGAGGGAAAACATTATGGGGCGAGGAATCCCCCTCGAACCGGAACCCGGCGATTTAACGCCCACGGTAGGAGCCGCGACCGATGTATCTCCGCTTGGTCGTGACTTGCCCAAGCCTGCTCATGAGCTTACTGCCGACGAAGATATTGACGTTGCCGATTGGGATCGGGTGGGGAAAATGTCAGAGTTCAAAAAACTGCTGGCGAGTAAGCGAAAGTTTATTATCCCGGCCACGGTCTTCTTCATCGTTTATTACTTCGCCTTGCTGATATTGGTTGGTTACGCGCCGAGCTTGATGGCCCGGAAAGTACTCGGGGTCGTTAACCTCGCCTATTTATTTGCCCTCTCCCAATTCTTCATTGCGTGGATCGTTGCAGCTCTCTATGTGCGCACGGCCGCGAAGTGGGATGGCATGGCCCAAGAGATAATCGCTAAATTGGACAGACCGCGGGGAGAGAACTGAAGTCATGTCAACTTCACTAATCATCTTTTTGGTCTTTGTTCTCATCACGCTGGGGATCACCTACTGGGCGGCGCGGCGCTCAAGTGGCTCCAGCGCCTATTTTGCGGCGGGTCGTCAAATCAAAGGATGGCAGAACGGCGTCGCCGTCGCGGGCGATTACATGAGCGCTGCCTCGTTTCTTGGAATCGCCGGCATTATCGCCTTCCAGGGTTATGATGGTTTCATGTATTCGGTGGGCTGGTTAGTGGCGTATTTGACTGTGCTTCTGATCGTAGCTGAACCACTTCGGAACGCGGGGAAGTACACCATGGCCGACGTGCTGGCCTATCGACTCAACCCGCGCCCAGTGCGCGCGATGGCATCGTTGAGCACGTTGACAGTGAGCACCTTTTATATGATTGCGCAGATGGTCGGCGCCGGCGCGCTCGTGTCACTCTTACTCAAAGACTCAGGAATCACTTACCACAGCGCGGTGACTGGAGTCGGTGCTCTCATGATCATTTATGTAGTCTTCGGCGGCATGCTCGCAACCACGTGGGTACAGATCATCAAAGCGATACTGCTGATGGCCGGGACGTTCATGCTCAGTCTTCTAGTGCTGGGCCATTTCGGTTTCAGTTTGAGCAACTTTTTTCAGGCCATCACCCATGTGACCTATCAGGACGCAACGGGCGCGGTAGTGACCCAGGACTTTCTTCAACCGGGGCTGCGGTATAAACCACCATATGGCCCATTGGATCTGATCTCGCTGGGGCTGGCATTGATCTTCGGCACTGCCGGACTGCCGCACATCCTGGTGCGTTTCTATACCGTACCGGATGCCAAGACCGCCCGCACCAGCGTGGTCTGGGCGATGGTGCTGATCGGCAGCTTCTATATTATGACGACGTTCCTCGGCTTCGGCGCGGCGACAATCGTTGGACGTGACTTCATCGCTCACAACGGCGGCACAAACATGAGCGCGCCGCTACTGGCACAGGCGCTCGCCGGCAACGTCTTTTTCGGTTTCATCTCGGCGATTGCCTTTGCGACGATCCTTGCGGTCGTTGCCGGGCTGACCATTAGCGCCTCAACTTCATTTGCACACGACTTTTGGACCAACGTCATTCATCGCGGCACGGAGCGCTCTCCGGGGGAAGAAGTGCGCGTGGCGCGAGTCACCGCCTTCGTGGTCGGGGGCGTGGCTATCCTGGTCGCGATTGTGCTGGGCCCGACGGCGAATGTGGCCTTTCTTGTGGCGCTCGCTTTTGCGGTAGCGGCATCGGCTAACCTCCCCGTGATCGTTCTTTCCCTTTTCTGGAGGCGATTTAACACGAAAGGAGCGGTCGCGGGACTGGGCACCGGATTATTGGCTTCGATTGTATTGATCATCATCAGCCCCAGTATCATGTCGGTTGATCCGCCTACCGTAACTGGGGCTGCTCGTCATTTGATTCAGGCCGCTCCGATCTTTCCGCTTGAGAATCCCGGACTTCTCAGTATCCCACTGGGCTTTCTCGGCGCATTTGTCGGGACGCTGCTGGGACGTGAGCCTTCCGCGGAAGCAAAGTTCACGGAATTAATCGTGCGTGCAAACACTGGACTGGGAGCAGAGAAATCAACGAGTCATTGAAACAGAGAGAGGAACTACAACGATCCACGAACTCACACGAATCAGCGCGAAAACGATCAGCGTCACTTGGTGCGATTTCGTGGATCGTGCTCACCCTCAGTTACAAACCGTCGACGTGTTGTTTTCGAGAGCAAGAGTTCATGCGTGTTGACCTGCTGTGAGGTCAAGGCCCTTAACAGCGAATCGGCTATGCCGCCTGATGTGAGGCGGTGGCTTCGCCCCGCCAGTTAAGTTGCAAGCACCGACTGGGCTGCGCCCCTGGTTCGGGCTTTGCCCCCTTCGCGCGATTGATGTCGCTCGGCGCATCGTCTGGTTAGTTGAGAGAATGTGACTTGAAGACTGTTCAAATGATTGGCCAAGCGTAGCTCAAAGGGGCCGAGCCCGAACCAGGGGCAGAGCCCAACCGGTGTTTGCAATTTACTGGCGGGGCGAAGCCGCCGCCTCACATCGGGCGGCACAGCCGACACGCCCGGAACTTCTCTGGTCGTGGCAGAGACTGTGTTGAGTGCTCCTTATCTCTCTGGTCAGTTTTCGGCGTTTTTATGACAGCGAGGCACTGCGAAACACAGAGGCTGTATTGAGAAAAATCTAAAATTAGACCACTATCCGGGACTCAGGTGTCACCAATGTCGATTCTCAAAACCAGCCATTACGTAACCCTAGCATTGGTTATCGGCCTGTTGGCTGGACTGACCGCCGCCCGGCCAGTTGCTGTGTGTTCGCCGCCGGTTCGAGCCATTTCCTCTTTCGACAGCGATTGGCGTTTTCTCGAATCGGATGCCCCCGGTGCTGAAAAACCGGCCTTTGACGACCTCGGCTGGCGGAAGTTGGACGTGCCCCACGATTGGAGCATTGAAGGACCATTCGACAAGGATAACGCGACGCGCGGCGCGGGCGGCTTTCTCCCGGCCGGCGTCGGCTGGTATCGCAAGCATTTCATCCTGTCGCCGAACTACCAAGGTAAGCGCGTGTTCGTCGAGTTTGATGGAGTGATGGCCAATAGCGACGTATGGATCAACGGCTTCCATTTAGGCCAACGCCCCTACGGCTATGTCAGCTTTAGCTACGAACTGACCGGCCACCTCAACTTCAGTAATAACAAACCAAATGTGCTCGCCGTCCGCGCGGATAACTCGGGTCAACCGGCGTCACGTTGGTATACGGGCGCCGGCATCTATCGCCACGTGCGACTACTAGTGACCGATCCCATTCACCTCGAACATTGGGGCACGTTCGTCACCACGCCGCAGGTCGCGGCCGACAAAGCAACGGTGCGCGTGCAGAACACAGTCGTTAATCAGTCTGAACGATCACGTAGCATCGCGCTGCAAATTACTCTGTTCGACCCCCGCGGTCGCGCAATCCAGACTGCCGAGAGTAAAGCGCAACTGATTGCGGCGGGCCAGTCTGTAAATTTCCAGCAAGACCTGCTCGTTAACGTGCCCCAACTTTGGGACATCGCTCACCCGAATCTTTATCGCCTCATCTCACGTGTCCGAGCAGGCCAAGTCACCATTGACGACGAGACGACTACTTTCGGCATACGCGAGTACCACTTCGATCCCGCTACCGGCTTCTGGCTCAACGGCAGAAATTTCAAGCTCAAGGGCGTAGCTGTGCATCATGACGGCGGCGCCTTTGGCGCGGCCGTGCCTGTGGGTGTGTGGGCGCGTCGCTTTGAACTGCTTAGACAGCTTGGTGTCAACGCGATTCGCACCGCGCACAATCCGCCCGCGCCTGAATTCCTTGAATTGTGCGACCGCATGGGGTTTCTGGTTATGGATGAAATGTTCGACTGTTGGACCGTCGCGAAAAACCCCTACGACTATCATCTACATTTCAAAGACTGGTCGCTGATCGATACGCGGGACACTGTGCGCCGCGACCGCAATCATCCCAGCATCATTGTCTACAGTGCCGGCAACGAAATTCACGACACGCCGAAGGCGGAACTTGCAAAGCAGATTCTTGCGTCGTTAGTCGCCACGTTCCACGAGAACGATCCATCGCGTCCCGTTACGCAGGCGTTATTTCGACCCAACGTAAGTCACGACTACGACAACGGCCTCGCTGATCTTTTGGATGTAGTTGGACAGAACTACCGTGAGAATGAAATCCTGGCGGCGCATCAACAGAAGCCGACCCGCAAGATACTGGGCACCGAGAACGGCCACGACCGCACAATCTGGCTGGCGCTTCGTGACAATCCGCCTTACGCCGGACAGTTCCTGTGGACCGGCATTGACTATATTGGTGAATCGCCGCAGTGGCCCACCGTCGCGTATAACTCGGGCCTGCTCGACCGCACCGGCACACCGCGCCCGCTTGCCTTTCAGCGTCAGAGTTGGTGGAGCGATAAGCCGATGGTCTACGCCGCACGCCGCGTCGCGCGTACACCTGCGTTGCCCACCGACCCTGGCTACGACCCGCTGCAGGAACGCCGTCCACAGGTGTTGTTCTCCGACTGGACGCCACATCTCACCACTCCGCACGACGAAGACGTCGAGGTCTATAGCAACTGCGAGCAGGTGGAGTTGTTTCTCAACGGGCGATCTCTCGGCGCCAAGGCGCGACCGAGCGATGACGCGCCGCGGAATTGGAAAGTGCCTTTTGCGGCGGGCACGCTGAAAACGGTCGGTATGAACAGCGGGCGCGTAGTCGCCACCTACGAACTCCAAACCGCCGGCGAGCCGGCGAAGATCATGCTCGCCGCCGACCGCAACACTCTCGCACTGGTTTGGGATGATGTAGTTTATGTCACCGCGACTGTCGTCGATGAGAATGGCGTGCTGGTCCCAAGTGCCGGCGACCTAATCACTTTCAAGATTACTGGTCCCGGTGTTATTGCCGCGGTTGATAGCGGCAACAACAACAGCCACGAGCAGTTTCAGACAACCGAACGCAAAGCGTATCAGGGCCGCTGTTTTGCTCTGCTCAAGGCCAAAGCCCCCGGAGGACGAATAACACTCGAGGCCTCTGCTCCCGGCCTTGGAAGCAAAACGATCGCTATTAAAACTGTTTAGAGGAGAAAACTATGTTACGACGACGCAGAGGCCTGGAGTTGCTGTTGACGACTGGGATGTTGATAACGCTGACCAGTGTACATGCCACCGCGCAGTCGAATTACTTCGGCAAATGGCCCGCCGGAACATCGCCACAAGAGATCGGCAAACGCGTGGCGGAAAACTTTGTCGTGCGCCAGTTGGAATTCGCGCAGGGTAAGAGACAGTACGTCATTTACCCAGAGGTGTGTGCCTGGTATGGCTCATTGACGGTGGCTCGACTAACCAAAGACGATGACTTGAAGGCGAGGTTGATACGGAAATTTGATCCGCTCCTGACGCCAGAGGGTAGCAAGCACATCTCGCAAGAGCCGCACGTTGATTACCACATCTTCGGCGTCGTTCCGCTGGAGATTTTCATGCAGGCCAGGGATCAGAAGTACCTCACGCTGGGCCAAAGCTTTGCTGATAAACAGTGGGAGAAGACTACACCGGACGGCATCACTGCCGAAGCTCGTTATTGGATCGATGACATGTATATGATCACCGCTGTTGAGGTGCAAGCGTACCGCGCTACACAAGATGCGAAGTACATTGATCGCGCGGCGATGACAATGGCGGCGTATCTGGATAAGCTGCAACAACCCAATGGTCTCTTCTATCACGCACCCGATTCACCCTTCTATTGGGGCCGCGGAAACGGTTGGGTAGCCGCTGGGATGGCTGAGCTGTTGCGGTCGCTCCCTAAGAATCATCCCAAGCGCTCCCGCATCGTCGCCGGCTACAAGCAGATGATGGCTTCGCTGCTCAAATATCAAGGCACAGATGGACTGTGGCGACAGCTTATTGACCATCCTGAATCGTGGGTCGAGACCTCGAGCACCGGCATGTTTGCTTTCGCCATGATTACCGGCGTAAAGAATGGATGGCTTCCGGCGAAGACCTACGGTCCCGCCGCGCGCAATGCCTGGTTAGGCTTGGTCAACCATATTGACCAGACCGCCAACGTTACCGACGTCTGCGAAGGAACTAATAAAGGTTTTACCATTCAGTATTATCTCGACCGACAGCGAAAGGTTGGCGACTTGCACGGCCAGTCGCCTCTGCTCTGGTCCGCTACTGCGTTATTGCAATAATAGGCGGCGATTCACGCATGAGTTGGTGACTGTTTGTGGCTAGAGGTTTCACAGAGCGGCTGCGTCCGCAACCAAACTGACTCAAAACATGATCCACGCGCATCACACGAAGTGAAATCACACGAAGTAACACTAACAAATGTTGACACGAAATGCTTATTCACAGCTTCTCCACCATGCGTGGTATTTCGAACCTTTCACACACTCCCTTGTGGCGCGTTATGATATCGTCATCACAGAGGCCGTTAACAAAGTACGTTCCAGGACTTTTGACAATTGTTCGCGCCGACTACGAAAGACTCTCATTCTCACCCTGCTTTAGCTGGGTGTTAGGCGCAGTAATGTAGGGACAACCGTTTCAACGGTTTCCTTCTATAGCTACCCAACGGACGTTGCGCCGGGAAACCGTTGAAACGGTTCCTTTCTTTGTCCCGTTCTATACACCCAGCTAAAGCAGGGTGTGAATGAGAAAGCAACATCCTTGAAGCAGGGTGTGAATGAGAAAGCCAATGGCAAGCGGCTGAGGTCTCAACATCTCAGCTGACCAAAATTCGCGTGGTTGCTAATGAACATAGCCGCGGGGACCGTTCTTGGTCACTACCAGATACTCTCAGCAATCGGCGTGGGCGGCCAGGGCGAGGTCTACAAGGCAATCGATACAACACTCGACCGCCCCGCCGTAATAAAGGTGCTGCCACCGGAGCAGACAGTTAAACCCTCAAGCCTCGAACGCTTTCGTCGCGAAGCCAAACTCGCCGCCTCACTGGACCATCCAAACATTTGTACGATTCACGGTCTGTATGAAGCCGGTGGAGTGCGCTTCATCGCGATGCAATATGTCGAAGGACGCACTGTGCGGCAACTGGTCGCGGGCCGGCCCCTGGAACTGAAATCTGCTCTATCGATTGCCATTCAGGTAGCTGACGCGCTGGTCGCGGCCCATGCCCAGGGCATCATGCATCGAGATATCAAAGCCGGCAATGTGATGGTGATGGATTCGGGACGGGTCAAGGTGCTCGACTTTGGATTGGCGAAATTACTTGAGGGCAGCGAAGAAGATACGAATGACCCGCACCTGACGGAGGTGGGTGTGCCGTATGGCACGGCGACTTATGCTGCGCCCGAGCAGGCCAGCGGCGATCGCGTTGACCACCGCGCGGACATCTTCTCAACCGGGGTATTGCTTTACGAACTGCTTGCTGGCACCTGGCCATTCAAAGGAAGGAGCGTTGTCGAGGTGCGCTACGCGGTGATGCACGACGCTCCCGTCCCCATAGCCGAGACGCGCGGCGATGACTCGCCCATTGTGGCCCGTCTGCAGGAAATCCTCGATCGGGCAATGGCCAAAGACCCGAACGACCGCTACCAACGGATCGAAGAATTGCGCGACCAACTGCGCGACTTATTGCGCGAGGTAGATCCCGAAGCCAGCCAGCGTCTTCATGTCTCGGCTGTCTCCTCTATACCGCCGCGCGCAGCCGAACGGGAAAGCGCTATACAGCGCCTGTTGCGACACAGAACTCTAGCTTTCGTTGCCGCCGCGGCCGTTGTGTTAGCGGTGGTTGCTTTCGGAATCTACAGTTACGCCTTTCGAGGGCGCCAATTTGCCTTTGACTCACTGGCGGTCTTGCCGTTTACGAACTCCGGCTCGGATCCGAACATGGAGTATCTCTCTGACGGCATTACCGAGGGACTCATTAATAGCCTCTCGCAACTGCCGGCCATCAAAGTACGCTCTCGCAATTCTGTCTTTCATTACAAGGGTCGAGATGCGAATCCTGAAACAATCGGACGTGACCTCGGCGTGCGCGCTGTGTTGGCAGGCCGAGTTGAGAAACTGGGCGATGACCTTTCAGTCAGCGTTGAGTTAATCGATGCCCAGGACGACAGTCATATCTGGGGCGAGCGATACAAGGGCAAGCTATCAGATTTGGTAGGACTCCAGGAAGAACTTTCGCGCGACATCGCCGGCAATTTGCGCCTGCGGCTGAGTGGGGCCGAACAGCAGCAACTGGTCAAGAATTACGCCACTAATTCCGAAAGCTATCAACTCTATCTGCAAGGTCGTTACCACTGGAATAAGCGAAGCGCGGACGGTTTGCAGCAAGGCATCGAGTATTTCAACCGCGCCCTCGAAAAAGATCCGAAGTACGCACCCGCTTATTCTGGTCTGGCCGACTGCTACTGGTTGCTTAACGTTTACAACGTCGGGCCTGCCACTCAGTGGAACGGGAAAGCGCGTGAGGCAGCTACGAAGGCTTTAGCGCTGGACGATACCCTGGCGGAAGCCCATGCGTCGCTGGCATCGATCAGCTATCGTTACGACTGGAACTGGGCTGAAGCAGAGCAGCACTTCAAACGCGCCCTGCAATTGAACCCCAACTACCCCACGGCTCATCAATGGTATTCCGCAATGCTGGCGGCGATGGGTCGAGCCGACGAAGCCAATGCCGAAGCCCGAAAGGCTCATGATCTGGAACCGTTCTCGTTGACGATCAATTCCGACCTGGGACGGCATCAGTACTACGCTCGGCAGTTTGAACAGGCGCTGGCGACGCACCGAAAGTCGGTCGAGATGGACCAAAAGTTTCCGCGCGCGCACTTCGAACTCGGTTATGTTCTGATGCAACTGAAAAAGCCGGAAGAGGCAGTGAAGGAGTTTCAACAGTCTCTGGCGTTCGAGAAAGATCGGCTCGAAGCTCTCGCCGGCCTGGGCTATGCCTACGCTGTCTTAGGGGATAAGAAGCAGGCGCTGCAAGTTGTTGAGCAGTTGAACGAGATAGCCAAGCGACGTTACCTCTCGCGGTACCACTTTGCCATCATATACGCGGGACTCGGCGAGCGGGCGCAGGCGCTCGACGATCTGGAGAAAGCAGCCGAAGAGCATTTCAACTGGCTTGTGTTTCTGAAAGTCGAGCCGATCTTTGACAGCTTGCGGTCCGAGCCACGTTTTTCTGCGCTGCTGCAGCGCGTCAGACTGGCACCATAAATCAACGATTCAAACATGCAAAGTGGAGACGAAACCGAAGTCGCGCGGGAAGATGCTGTTTGGGAAGAAAGGTGGCATCCTCTGCGCGAAGAATGGGTAATCGTGGCTGCTCACCGGCAGGATCGACCGTGGAGCGGAGAAACGGTGCAACGCACGGAAGTCTTCGTGCCAATGTATCAGGAGGATTGTTATCTCTGTCCTGGCAATTCTCGCATAAGTGGTGCGGTCAACCCCAATTATGAGGGCGTGTTTGTCTTTGATAATGATCACCCTTGCGTAGGGATGAATGCGCCATCCGATTTGAAACCGGCGCCAGGCATCTATCAAAACCGCTCGGCGCAAGGGATAGCTCGCGTGGTGTGCTATAGCCCGAGGCATGATCTTTCGCTGGCCCAGCTTAGTACTGCCGAACTGTCGACTTTGCTCGGCGCATGGGGTGCGCAGTATTACGATCTCGGCAATCGCCCGGAGATCAATCATGTTTTGATCTTTGAGAATAAAGGCGAAGTCGTGGGTGTTTCTAACCCGCATCCGCATTGCCAGATTTACGCAACCAACTTTGTCTTTAAGACCATTGAAACTGAAGCTTGCGCCGGCGCCCGTTATTTTTCGGAGACAGGCCACTCGATTTTTCAGGACATCATAGCCGCTGAACAACAGGACGGGAGACGGATCATCTGCGAGAACGACACCGCAATCGCTTTTCTGCCCTACTTTGCTCGTTATGCCTATGAAGTTTTTGTGGCGCCGAAGAAAACACGCGCCAGCCTTGCTGCGCTAAGCGATCGAGAGGTTGAAGACCTGGCTATAGTTCTCCGGGATCTTCTGATCAGATTTGACAACTTATGGCAGATGCCCTTTCCGTATGTGATGCCGTTGCACCAGGCTCCGACGGATGGCGGGGATTATCAAGGCTTTCATTTCCACATCGAGTTCCATCCACCTTTGAGAAAACCAAACCTGTTGAAGTATCTCGCCGGGCCGGAAATCGGCGGTGGCAATTTCCTGAGTGATACCTCTGCAGAGCAAAAGGCCGCAGAACTGCGTGCCCAGTCGACCATCCACTACAAGTCACAGCCTCCCCAAGATGAGCAGGCGTAGTAACGGGGACAGGTCATGGCCGAAATTTTCTCACCCAACGATGCGCGCTCCTTCCTGGAACCTTTAAAGCGGCTGCATGAGTTGATTCGTCGCACCGTGGTTCAGGCCTGCGAAGCCGCGGACGTTGAAGCAATGGCCGCCATCGCCCGCGAGGAGGAAGGTGACACCATCTACGCCGTCGACTGTATCAGTGAGGATCTGATTATTGATTTTCTCGATCGTGAGCTTGCTGTCGTTACCCCACTAGTGCTGATTGCCGAAGGACTGCCGCAAGGAAAACTTGTCTTACCGCACGGCTCCTCTGAGCAAGAGGCGCCTTGGCGCGTCATCGTCGATCCTATCGATGGTACGCGTGGGTTGATGTATCAGAAGCGCCCTGGGTGGGTGCTTACTGGCGTGGCCCCGAATCTTGGCGATGATACGAACCTCAGTGACATCGAACTGGCGGTGCAAACCGAGATTCCTCTAATCAAGCAACACTTATCGGATTCGGCCTGGGCCGTTCGCGGCGAAGGGGCACTGGCCGAGCGCTTTAATCGGCTGACAGGTGAGCGTATGCCGATCACGCTGCGTCCATCTCAAACGCCCACGATCGCGCACGGCTACGCACAGATAGCACGGTTTTTTCCCGGCGCGCGCGAAGAACTGGCAGCGATTGATGAGGAGATCGTCGCTGGTGCGTTAGGCCCTGTTGCCTCGGGCAAGGCCCATTGCTTTGAAGATCAATACGCCTCGAGTGGGGGCCAACTTTACGAATTGATGAGTGGTCACGATCGGTTCACGGCCGATCTCCGCCCACTCATGGACCAGCTTCTGCGAGAGCGCGGGCAGGAGCTCGGTATCTGTTGTCATCCGTATGACCTTTGCACCGAATTGATCGCACGGGAAGCCGGTGTGCTTGTTACTGATTTGAATGGTGAGCCGCTAAGGGCCAGGCTCGCAGTAGAACCTGACGTCGCATGGGTGGGTTACGCTAATCCCGGTATTCGTTCCCAGATCGAACCTCTTTTGAGAGCGGCCCTTGCCCGCAGAGGAAGCTAACAATTCAAATGTATAGAATTAAATCTGGATCCGAACAAGGGTTGCCAGATGTCACAGCCTTCATCGACGAACTGAGCGCGCTGGACCAACATCCGGCGGCAGAGGTGCGAGGCCTTTTTGATCCAGGCAGGGAACTCTTCGTTGCGCGCGCGCCGGGGCGGCTGGACGTGATGGGAGGGATCGCCGACTACTCCGGCTCGTTGGTGCTGGAGATGCCTATTTTTGAAGCCACGATCGCGGCCTTGCAACGCGATCAAGCCCGCAAGTTAACAATCATCAGCCTGGGGGAAGTTGGTCGGACGCTCAAGTTCGAGATGCCACTTTCGGATTTTGACGGTGACAGTAGCGGCCCGGTAGATTACGGAACGTCACGCGCATACTTCCAGTGTGAGCCGGCGAGTCACTGGGCCTCCTATGTAGCCGGAGTGTTTCTCGTAATGATGCGAGAGAGACACATCAACTTTCAGGAGGGCGCGAGAATCCTTATCTCCTCAAGCGTGCCTCACGGCAAAGGTGTAAGTTCGTCCGCGGCGCTCGAAGTCGCAGTCATGCAAGCAGCGGCGACCGCGTTCCAGGTTCAGATCGAACCACGCGACATCGCGCTGTTGTGCCAGACGGTCGAGAACCTTGTCGTCGGAGCGCCATGCGGTGTGATGGACCAGATGACCGCGGTTTGCGGGAAGAGCCACCGGTTATTAGCCTTACTCTGTCAGCCTGCCGAAATCCGCGGGATCATTTCGATCCCGAATGAAGTCGCTTTCTGGGGGATTGATTCGGGTGTGCGGCATTTGGTTTCCGGCGAAGACTATAGTTCGGTACGAACCGGAGCGTTCATGGGCTATCGCATCATCGCGGAGTTAGCCGGTCTTATCACAAGTGAGAGCGCGCCGGGTAAGCCTCTTCATATCGAAGATCCAAATTGGGGAGGCTACCTGGCCAATGTTACGCCTGCGGAATTCGAGCAGAAGTTCGCCGCGCAATTGCCGGAGCATATGGGGGGCAGGGAATTCGTAACGCGCTACAGGGGCACCACGGACCCGGTGACACGGGTCGGGCTCGAACGCAATTACGCTTTGCGCGTGCCAACCGCCCACGCGATCTATGAACACCACCGCGTCAGTCTCTTCGCGGAACTGCTTGCAGGAGACGTCAACGAGCGAAGTCTGGAAGCGCTGGGGGAATTGATGTATCAATCACACACCAGTTACTCATCGTGCGGTCTTGGTTCGGAACAAACCGACTTGCTGGTCCAACTGGTGCGCGAAGCCGGACCAGCCCAGGGGCTGTACGGCGCCAAGATTACCGGCGGCGGCAGTGGCGGAACGGTTGCCGTACTCGGTCGTCGCAATGCGGATTCAGCCGTGGAAAAGCTTGCGGACCGTTACGCCCGTGAGACTGGATATCGACCGCACGTTTTCGCCGGCTCGTCACCCGGCAGTGCCGAGTTCGGGTATTTAGAATTGGAGAAAGCCTAACGCGATTATCACTCTCTCAATGGAGATCCATAGTTCCCATGAAGACTACTGGTAGAAACGATCCTTGTCCGTGCGGCAGCGGAAAGAAATTTAAGAAGTGTTGCCTTGTCTCTGTTGAAGCGAATGACTTCGAGTATCGTCGACAACGCCAACTGGAAGCCAGCCTTATCCGTCGTTTGATGGAGTATGCTTTTAGCATACTTGATCCGAATGCTATCCACGACGCTTGGATAGAATTCAACGATTTCGAAAACGTGGAACCGCTCGAACCTGATTCACCGATGAAGATGTTGTTCATCCCCTGGTTATTGTTTAATTGGCTTTATCAGGACGTAGCCGAGGATTCTGGTTTATTCGGACAAACCACGATTGCTCAGTCGTTCCTTTCTTTCTACAAGTTTGACCTGACTAGCGACGAAATAAGATTCCTCGAAACCGCCGACCGTCTTCCTTACTCACTTTGTGAAGTTATTCAACTTAAGCGCGGTATTGGTATGGTAATGCGCGACCTGTTTACGCACGACGAGTGTGAAATAGCGGAGCGCATGGCTTCTGAGACATTCAATGTGGGCGACATAATTTATTGTGCAACGCTGCAAATCGGAAACATCCGGTCGAATCTTGCCACCGGCCCGTTCGCACTGGGCCCAACTGAAAAGCGCGAGGTACTGAAGTTGCGACAAGAGATAGTGGATGAAATAGAGGACGACAACGTAACCAAGCTCGAATTAGAGGAGTTTGAGAATGAAATTCGCGATCTGTATCTCAATTCACTGGATGAGATGTTTAGGCCACCTCAAATCCTCAACACAGACAAGGAACCATTCTTACCGCAAAAGGTTTACTTCGATTTGCAATCAGTGGACGAGGCGTATCATCGATTGAAAGGTCTAGCTGGAGAGGAGAATGAAAAGCGACTCTTACGGCAAGCGACGATCGAAGATGGAGCTATTGTGGCAGCTGACATCCCCTGGGCCGGTGGTAAAGCCAAAGCAAAAGAACGTTTTGGTAATCCAGTCTTGCTCGGTGTTTTAAAGCTCAACGAGGGCCGGTTGATTGCTGAGGTGAATTCGACCGCGCGTGCTGAGGCGATTCGCAAAATCATCGAAGAGAGATTGGGCGACCAGGTCACTTACAAGACGACTTTACGGGAACCGATCGATATCCCATTCACGGAGATGTGGGAAGAGGCAGAGAGTGGGTCGGCAGACGATGGTCGCTCCACAAGGCGTGCCAGGGCTGCGCTGGGAAGAGAAATTGTGGGCGGAGGTTCTGATCCGCGCTCGTCTTCACCTTTCCTTGATATAGACGAGCCAGCAGTGCGCGCGTTCCTTAAACAGTTATCGCAGCAACATTGGGATACGTGGTTCGACATTCCCGTTCTCGCACTGAACGACATGACTCCCCGCGAAGCGGCAAAGAGTGCCGAAGGTCGCAACCTGCTGGAGAGTTTGCTGCTCGAGTACGAGGCGCGCAACGCTGCGTCTCCCGACAGCTTCATGTGTCCCGACATCCCCGCGCTCCGCCGCGAGCTGGGCCTGGAATGATGTGAAATAATGGACAGTCCGCCTTCGGCACTCAGATCTCGTTGCAAGCAACGAGTACCAGCACGTTTCAATAAAGCCTATCGAGAATACAATCCGCATAATCCGAGAGGAGAAGGGAATTCTTGATACGGTCTTGGCGGCCCTATACGGGGTTGAGACTCGAGGCGCCGATTCAGGCTGTTAAGGGAAACAGAAAGCGTTTTCCAGCGGATTTTCTTTTCCAGTTAACGAAAGCGGAGTTTGCTTGTTTGAGATCACAAACTGTTATCTCAAACAGCCGTGGATGACTGCGGCATTCTTCTTCTTCCTCTGCGGCATCCGCGTTAATCTGCGGCCAATGTTGAGGATCGTATTAACGCGTTCTGGGATTGCGGGCGCTCGCAGGCAGAACTCGCGCCGCTTCAGGCGGAACTTCAATTGATACGAAAAGTTTTGCCGGATATAGATAGTCGCCCCTCTCGTCGATAACGCGAATGTGATCTCGCCGGGCTGCCTGCTCATCTGCTAGTGCAACATAGACCTTGCGCACTTCCAGCGACTCAGGATACCCGCCGTCATCAATACACAAGACGTATGAATTCTTTGGCTCCGGTTCTGACATTCAAACTAATCCAAATAGTGTTTAATCTTCAGCTTCTTAGCTAGTAAGCTTCAATGCAGCAGCAACAATCGGCTTTGCCCACGCGGGAGTGTGTGTCAGGTCTTTCGGCTCAAGAATCTTTCCTCGTTCCATAGACAGAACGAGGATCGGTTTTGGTGTTTGACCACCGGCAGGATCTGCTTCCGCGCTGTTATCAAATATTCGTAGTGCGCGAAGAACCGGCAGAAGATCGATTAGGTTAAGGCGGCTGCGCTCATAACGTCGCCGTATGTCTTCCTCTGGAATATCGTGGCCGCCGCGGGCTACTCGCGACTTTACGCGCGCGATGTGAAGTTCGGGCGATTCCAGCCCAACATACCAAACATTAATCTCCACTCGTGCACTAGCTGCCTTCTTCAGCAAGCGGGGAATCGTGTTCCCGCCCAATGTGGTTTCGAACGCAAAGTCGAGCCCTTCGTCGACGGCGCGTTTAAGAAGTCTAACGCCTTCGTGCCAGGCGGCGCCGTTTGCTTCTGTTTGTGTCAGATTGGGATTTGCCGTCACGAGCAGTCGTGCGGCTTCATCGGGGTTGTAGTAATCAGCGCCCGATTGACGAAAGGTTTCCCCCGCGACGCTGCTTTTGCCGGCGCCATTTACGCCGGCAATAACGTAAATACTCGGCCGCTGCCGTTGAGGGCTCATCTCCGAGCTGTCATTTCTTTCGGCGTGCGCCTTTTACGGAAGCGCGCCCGAGCTGGGCCGGTGAGGCATTGAATGCAGCTTTCATCCCTTTGCGAGATTTTTGTGTCTGCATCCGCGCGAGCAGATGGTCAAATTCGTTGCTGAGAACGTCAAGCGTCCGAGATCGAGCGCTGACCAGTGACTCAAATTCGGCCACTGAAAGCAGCACCGCTTTCGTCGTATCATGCCGCGTAATGGCGACTGCTCCGCTTTGCATCGCCTGTTCGAGAATCTGACCAAACTCATTTTTTACTCGTGTAGCCGCGACGCTGGGCACGTCAACCAACTCCCCGCGACTGTTCTTAAAGGTCAATGTGGCCATAATAACCTCCGCGAAAAAGCTGGTAGCCATTATAGCTAATTTAGCTACTATCTCCAATCTGTAAATGTTTTTTTATTAGATGGAGAGACGCTTGCGACATACCCAGGCAGTCTACGGGATGCGCGCCCATCGCGTTAGGAGGAGTAGGGTCCCAACTCAACGCCGTACCGTCGCCGCCGTTGCTGTCTTTCTTTTGCTGCTTTTTCCTGTTGGGCGAGAACGGCCCTTCTCCGAAGCGGAACGTTTCCTGATCTGTTCTAACAATACCGACGCGGGTTCGTCGGTGGGGTCTTGGGGGACGAGTTCGCCGCGGAAGGCTTTGGCGAGGATCGATTGGGTCAGCTTGTCAACATGCGCTTTCGCTGTGCGGTAGCGCGCTTCCAGCGCGTTGGCGGTTTTAAAGAGTGCTTCGATGCCTCGGACGATTTCTTGTTGCTCTGCGATCGGGGGAACCGCTACGGGTAATTGTGAAAGGAACGCCTTACCCAGTGTCGGAACACCGGTGTTGGAGTTCATCTCACTTAGCAACCAAGACACGCACACTTCCTGCCTTAAATACCAGAGAAGAAACTCAGATATGGCTATTCCGTTTGCACGAACAAGGAAGATAGTATGACTGAAAGTATAACGCGGAATCCTCGGCGGCCTGCGTGCTAATCCTAATCGACCCTTTCGCGCGAATACGATGTCATCGTCAAAGAAGCCATTTGCCCGATTGCGCTCATCGTAAAAACTTGAGGGTACGAGTTTCGCTTTCGATATTTCCCAATCATTCAAGCCCGAGAACTCTTGAGTAGAGAGTATTGGTACTGAGCCATCTTCGTACGACGGGTACCTGTGAGAGGGATTCGGGTCTACGATGTCTGCCACTTTCCCAAGCGTGGTATTCAACCACGTTGTTGGGAAACCATCTGATAAGGTCAAATCGTCGGCTGACTTAGGTTGTTTTCGCTCACGCCAATCAGCAGTCAGGCGACCCGAACACGCTGCTCTAAGAACGGATTGCCGAAACCGATCGAGTGTCCGTGGGATGGTTGCGAGTCGCGCTTGAGCTGCGTCTACGTGGCTCAAGAGCTTCTCTAACTTCGCCACGATGCGTCGTTGCTCGTTGATGGGAGGAACTGGCAGATCAATTTGCTCCAAGTCACCCTTGCTGATCGCACTAAATGTTGACCCTGTGCCTTGTTCTGACAGCCATGGTTCAATACTCCTCAGGTAGTACAGCAGGAAGTGGTTCGGTATGTCACCCAATGGACGAATTGCAGCGAGACCCCTACCAATGCAGCATTGCTCAGCACAAAGATTGGTAGGTCCAACTGGTGCTCGAATCGAAATCAAAATGTCACCGGCTTGAGCAACCTTAAGCGGTACCGAACAATACTTCTTAACCGTTGGATAGAGAGCGCCGAATTCAGCTTTGCCTTGGAAGAAAGGAAGACCGTGTTTTGAGTTGTTGTATGTGTTCGACGGTGGCGATTGCCCCATGACGATATTCGCTAGGTCCGAGAGCCCCGCCTTTATCCACCCTTGCGGTAGTTCAGTCATGCCGCGACTGATTCCTCTCTCTCAATCAACCTAACGATCTCTCTCAAATCATCGACAACGGCTTCGAGTTCTGTGATCGCTTCGGCCGCCAAGTCCTGCGGTTCGGGCAACTCATCAGCGTCTTCAAGCGATTCGTCCTTGAGCCAGGTGATGTCGAGTTTGTAATCACGCTTTTTGATATCGGAGATGTGAAACTTGCGGAAGCGACCTTGCTCGCCTAACTCCTTCCGTTTGCTTCCGCCATTCGGATCATCGCCATAGCATTTTTCAAACTCGGCGAAGTGTTCCACCGCTAGTGGTCGTTCTTTCTTCGTTATGCCTGGCACGTTCGAGCGGGCGTCGAAGATCCAGACGTTCTCAGTAGGGAACCCCTTCTGAAAGAAGACTACATTCGCTTTCACGCCCTGGCTGTAAGGCGAGAACGTTCCACGGGGCAGACGAAGGACCGTATGGACATTGCAGTCCTGCATGATGATCTCAAAGACTTCGCCGGCCTTGCCTTCGAACAGGCAGTTATCCGGAAGCACAATCGCAGCCCGACCGCCTGGCTTGAGAATAGTCAGCACGTGTTGCAGGAAGTTCAACTGCTTGTTCGAAGTCTCGATCGTGAAGTCCTCGCGGTCGGGCGCCTGGTTTGCGCCCCTCGTTCCAAATGGTGGATTAGTCAGCACGACATCGAACCGGCGACTGCCAGGCACTTCGTAGATCGCATCGCCCAGAGCAATCTCAGGTTCGAGCCCATGTAAGTAAAGATTCATTAGTGCCAGACGACGCGGCCGCTCAACCAGATCCTGGCCGAAATATGTCGAACGCTTCAGCCGCTTCGCCAGATCACGATCAATCGCACCGCCTTTGGTTTGATCGATTAGCCACTCGTACGCGCAAACGAGGAATCCTCCAGTGCCGCAAGCCGGATCTCCAATCGTAAAATCCTTGTGCGCTCGTAGGTCAGGCTTCATACAGCGCACAATCGATTGGATCAAAACGCGCGGCGTAAAGTATTGACCTGCCCCCTTTTTACCTTCGCTCGCAGCCTTTTCCAATAGTCCCTCGAAGGCTTGAGCTTTGACGTCTACATTGAGGCCGGTCCATTCCGTCTCGTCGATGAGCGCGATCATTCGCTTGAGGTTTACGGGATTATTGAATCGGGATTGCGCGCCGGCAAAGATGTCACCAAGCAGGCCTTTTTGTTTGGCGAGCGTGCGCAAAACGTCAACGTAGTGAT
>WNFZ01000336.1_pt1 | contig 47566 bp, 47 predicted proteins | sample 5400081 | NCBI WGS metagenome assembly WNFZ01 (sample SAMN13153365, study PRJNA577476) | soil metagenome | isolation source: 80 cm soil or saprolite under grassland replicate 1 | place: USA:California | collected 2016-06-15
CGCCAAATCCCGGCACCACCACGGCGATCCCGCACGCCCAGAACCAAGCCGGCCAGCCCGCCTAACGCCAGCTCCGCATCACGCACAAGATCATCTCAGGCACGGCAGCACCCACGCCCCGGCAGCCGAAAATGTCAGAGCCAAACGTGAACATGGACCCTGGTGAAACGTGAAAACCTCTACGTGGAGCTGAGGGGATTTGAACCCCTGACCCCCTCGATGCGAACGAGGATTTGCCGTTCAAATGGCTCTGGAGCGATTCGCTCAATTGGCGTTATAATGCAGGTCAGACAGCTAATATAGGTGTCAGAGAATGCCTGTGAATGTCAGTCAGTGACGCGCAGTGCACGGTCAAATCACGGTCAGACGATCAAGGACTTGCGATGGGATACTCCCGGGCGAGAACCGGCCGCGACGGCCAGCGCCGCTACACGGCCTACTACTGGGACATCCGCGGGCGCGAGCGCTCGGCCGGGACGTTCTCCAGCCGGAAGGTCGCCGATAAGGCATGGCAGAGCCAGGAAGCCAAGGTTGCTGAGGGCCGCGCTGGCGATCCGCGACGAGGCCGGCAGACCTTCCATGATTACGTGCAGGGAGAATGGCTGCCCGGCCACGTTATGGAACTGCGGACGCGGGAGAACTACACCTATTACCTGAACCGGCGGATCATGCCGGAGTTCGCGCCGATGCGGATGGCTGAGATCTTGCCTTCACATGTGCGCGAATGGGTGGCCAAGCTCGTCCGCGACGGGCTTAAGCCGCCGGCGATCAGGTATTGCATGGTCATCCTGAGCGCGATCTTCACCACCGCGCTGAACGATCAGGTCACCTTCTTGCATCCATGCAAGGGCGTGAAGACGCCCCCAGTTCCGAAGAAAGCCCGTCAAGTCGTCACTCCGGAGCAGTTCGATGTTCTCTACGAGGCGCTACCGGACGAGGGCGTCAAGCTGCTCGCGGAGACAGATATCGAAAGCGGCCTACGATGGGGCGAGCTGACGGAGCTCAGGGTCAGGGACTTGGATTTCGGTACCCGCGTGCTGACGGTCAGCCGCGTCGCTGTCGAGGTGCCCGGCCGCTTCCATCCGGAGGGCGGGCGCTTCGTGATCAAGCATTACCCGAAGGACAAGGAACATCGCCAGTTCAGGATCAGCACCCAGATCGTCAGCAAGATCAAGGCTCATGTGGAAGCCAACGGGCTGGGACCCGACGACCTGCTTTTCGCAATCGGGGACCGCAGGAGAGTCGATCAACCGAAGCTCCGCGTCCTGCCCGACCCGGACACACTCGGGTTGACCGATCCCAGCCCGACTGGGCGGCAGTACCGGCACGCAACTCTCAGCGGGTACACGGCAGGCAAATGCCGGTGCCGTCACTGCAGGGACGCATACGCGATCTACCGCGCACGGCGGCGCGCGGCAGGAAAAGACCAGCCTCGGGCGCCCCGTGCCCTTTCCACCGATGGGCACATACCGCGGTCATGGTTCCGTACGGAGATCTGGAAACCCGCGCTCAAGGCGGCCGGGCTAGGCGATTTGCGGGTGCGTGTTAATGACCTCAGGCATGCGCACGCCTCCTGGCTGCTTGCCGGCGGTGCCGACCTTCAGGTTGTCCGGGACAGGCTAGGGCACGGCAGTATTTCCACTACAGAGAAGTATCTCCACACAATGCCGGAAGCAGACGACACTGCTCTGAACGCGCTCAGCAGAATCCGCGACGGAGAGCGGGCGAAACCGGCATAAGTTTGTCGAACGGCCTGTGCTAGCCGACTGCAGTGGAGACGGCGGCCTGCTCGGCGGTCATATCGGTCTGCCCACCATTATTTACCGAGGTCAGGTGCTGCATCAGGGCTCGACTTCGGCAGCGCGTGCGGAACCTCGGCATTGAGCAGGTGGACGGCCAGAACTTCGGCGACCTAGCCGCGCCCGGCCGCTAGCCACCCTGCGGCCGTGCACATGGAATCGGCTGCCCGGGCGGCATGGCTCCCGGCTGGGTCAGCCTGCGCCGCTTCGTCGGTTCCCGCAACCGGCCTCTCGCTGCGCTCGCCCTGGGCGGTCAGAGATCTTTCCCGGGACGCGGGCGATCTCTTGGTGCCGGCTTCGCCGGCGCTGTCCTGGTGCCCGCCGGGAAACATCTTGCCCGCCCGGGACGGCCGGTGGTGCGGGCTCCTTCCGGCGCGGCGCCTGCCGCCTGACCGCCGGGAGGCCCCGACGCCGCCCGGCCCGGTCCCTTCAGCCATACGGCCAAAGCGACTGGCAGTCCTTTGATGCCTTCGCCGCTGCGTCGGCAGCACTGGGCTGAGCGGGCCATCGCGGGGGCGGGCCTTCCCTCCCGCCTCCGCGTGCCCATCACCCGATCCACTCGCTTCATGAGGAAGGAGTTTTGCCATGCCCGAGATGCCCGCCAGCGGTGAGCCCGCTGCTGAGGTCGCTGAGCCGGACGGTTTGCCGTGGGGCCCGCAGCCGCCGTGCATGATCGGCGTTGATCAGCTCGTCGCCCATCCGGGGAATGTCCGGGAGGATCTGGACCTGACACCGCAGTTCCTGGCATCTGTCGCGGAGACAGGGGTGCGGATCCCGCTGCTGGTCACCCCGCACAAGGCCGGCGGCTTCCTGGTGATCGAGGGGCACCGCCGTCTGGCCGCCGCCGTGCAGGCTGGGCTGGCCGAGGTGCCCTGCGTCCTGGACGCCGGCCGTGCCGGGGACCAGGCGGGGCAGTTCCTGGACATGGTGGTCGCGAACAGCGACGGCCACCGCCGGAACTTCGCCCCGGTCGAGGAAGCCGCCGCATTGTTCGCCGCGCACGAGGCCGGGGCGTCGCGGACCCGGATCCGTAAGTCCACCGGCCGTAAGGCCGAGGACATCAAGACCGCGCTAGCCGCCGGGAAGATGTCGGGGGAGACGCGGGCGGCGGCCGGGGACCTGGCCGCGCAGCTGTCCCTCGATGAGCTGGCGCTGCTGGCGGAGTTCGACGGCGACGGGCAAGCGGTCGCCACGGTTCTGGAGGCACTGCGCCGCGGGCTGACCGTCGAGTATGTGGCGGAGCGGATCCGGCAGGACCGCGCCGAGGCCGCCCAGCACGGCCAACTCATCGCGGAGCTGGAGGCGGCCGGGATCACGGTCACCGACGGCCTGCCGGACGGCGCCGCCCGGTTGGCCGGGCTGGTGCACGACGGTGTGGACCTCACCCCGGAGACCCACGCCTCCTGCCCGGGCCGGGGAGCGTATTTCCATTCGTGGAACCTGGCGCACCCGGTGCATTACTGCGCCGCCCCGGCCGAGCACGGGCACACCGTGCGGACCTTCGGCCCGCCGCCCGCGGCCGGGGACGACGCCGGGGACGCGGACCCGGACGCGGCCGCGCCCGCGCCGTTGCCGGATGACCCGTCGGCTGCTGATGTGCCGCCGGATCCGGGTCGCCAGCTGGTGATCGAGGGGAACAAGGCGTGGGCGGCGGCTGCGGAGGTCCGCCGCCGGTGGCTGCCGCAGCTGTTCGCCCGCCGCGCCGCGCCGCGGGAGGTGGCCCGGTTCGTCGCCGGGCAGCTGCTGACCATGCCCGAGCCGCTGCCGCTGGGCCTGGCCGCCACGCCCGTCAGCCCGGTGTTCACCGACGTCACCGGGCTGCACGCGGACCAGGCCGCTGGGGGCTGTGACACGTGCCCGGCGGTGCGGCTGCCGCTGCTGATGCTCGCCCCGATCGCCGCCGCGTACGAGGGCGCGATGTCCGGCACCGAAGCTGCCCGCAGCACCTGGCGAGCAGACAGGTACAGTCCCTGCCCCCGCCCCGACGCCGGGCAGTACCTGGCATTCCTGGCCAGCATCGGCTACCAGCTCTCCGTTATTGAGCAGGCCGTGGCCGATGGCGTGCCCTACGCCGGCGACGCCCCGGCCGAGCCGATCCCCGGCGACCACGACGCGGATGCCGCCAGTGACGCCGACGGCATCCGCCGGGCTGACGATGACGCTCCCGGTGAACGCGAAGACGCCACTGCCGATGGCGGTCACGGCCAGGACAGCGCCGATGAGACCAGCCGGGCCGATGACGCTCCCGGTGGAAGCGAAGACGCCGCACCCGAAGGCGGTGACGGCCTGGACGGCGTGCCGTCCGAGGCGGCCTGACCGGGCACTCACTCGCTCCGTAGCCAGGGGCCGCCGGCCATCACGGCCGGCGGCCCTTCGCCATTCCCCGACCCCATCCCAAGGCGGCCGCCGTCCGTACGGCGGCCGCCTCGTACTGTTTGGAGTTCGTCATGACCGCTCCTGAGTTCCTGACTACTCGTAATGCCACGCTGCCGGACATGGTCGCGATGCTGCGCCACCAGCGCGCCCGCCGCCTCGACGTCGTCGCCCCGGCGGCCGCGATCCACGCCCATGAGGGCAACCTGGTCATCAGCGGCGCCGTCCAGCACGTCACCGACACTGGCGTGACCTCGGCGGCCGGGACGTACCGGCCCACGCAGGTTGCCGATGAGGGCATCAGCGCGAAGCTCGGCATCAACCTGGCCTACCTGCGCCGGCTCCGCGAGGATCGCCCGGACTTGTGGGACGCGAACGTGAACGGCTGGCTGCACGGCAACGACCTGGCCGGCTACCCGCCCGACGGGCGGAAGTTCCTGGTCCGCCTGTTCCAGGCCGGCGGCGACAGTACCGGCGTGGCCCGGGCGCTGCTCAGTGACAGTTACAAGGTGATCGACAACCTGGACGCCCTGATGGCCACCCTGGACGGCATCCGCCAGGCCGGAGTGGACGTGGAGTTCGACGGCCTGGACCTGACCGAACGCCGCCTGTACGCCCGGGTCGTTGCCCCGCAGATCCGGGCCTGGGCGCCGGTGCTGCTGGCCGGGTACCGGTCCCCGTTCGGCGGCGAAACCTATATCCCCGGCCAGAGCTGGACCCCCGAACGCGCCCGGGCAGCGGCGGCCCGCGAGGGGCACGGTTACGAGCCGGGGAGCGAGCCGGTGCTGTTCGCCGGGTTCGTGATCTCCAACAGCGAGGTCGGGGAGGGCGCCTGGTCGATCACCCCGCGGATCGTGGCGGAGATCTGCGGCAACGGCCTGCAGATCATCGTCGATGTGGCCCGCGCGGTGCACCTGGGTTCCCGGCAGGACGAGGGCGTGATCCGGTACACCGCCGACACCCAGGACAAGGAACTGGCCTTGATCACCGCCCGGGCCCGCGACGCCGTGGCCACCTTCCTCTCGCCGGGCTACCTGCAGGCCAAGGTGACCGAGATCGAGCGGACCGCCGGGGTGCCGGTGACCCGCCCGGAGGAAACCGTCCGCCTGGCGGCGAAGACGGCGAAGTTCAGCGACGAGGTGACCGACGCGATCCTGGCCCATTTCATCCGCGGCGGGCAGCTCACCGCCGGAGGGGTTATGCAGGCGGTCACCAGCGTCGCCCAGACCCTCGATGACGCCGACACCGCCGCCGACCTCGAAGCCCAGGCGCTGCGGGTGATGGACCTGGCCGCTCAGCGCTGACCCGGGCCGCGTCCGGTAGGGCCGCCCGGCAGGCATGGCGCCTGCCGAGCGGGCCTGCTGGCCAGATCAGGAGGCCGCCCCATGACCTTTATTCCCGCCACGATTACCGCCGAGCTGCTCGAACACGCCGACGGCCGGGCCGTCGCCTACATCGACGCCACCGCCGTCGCGATCTTTGCCTGCCAGCAGCCTGATGGCATCTACGTCATCGACATCTGCACCCGCGACGACACCGCCGACGGGCGGCTGCGGCTGCTCTTGGACGGGCAGCCGCTGCCCGGCACCGTCGGCGGCGACCAGGCACGCCCGGCCAGCCACAACGCTGAACCGGATCCCGCTGGTGCCGGCAGTCCCGGCTCTGGCGGCGGGCCTCGCTATGCCACCAGCTGCTGCACTGGCCGGATCCCGGCCTGAATCACCGACCCCCAACGGGGTCGCTGGCCAGCGCGCCAGCGGCCCTCTTTGTCATTTCCGGCGGCCATCCCGGGTCTCGATGACCCGGGGCGGTTGCCGTCGGCCATTCACCGCAGACCCGCGCCCGGTCCCGGGGCCGGGCTCCCCCGATCGAAGGAGTACGTGATGACTGCTTTCCCGTCTTACCCCGGCACCGCCAGCGCCTGCGCCGCGTCGGTCATCGGTATCGAAGGGCACCTGACCTACGCCGGCGCCACGACCGCCGCCGGGCCTGCGGATCACCGGGCTGCCGGACGCCACCGTCAGAGAGACCCGCGACCGGGTCTACGCCGCCGTTCGCAACAGCGGCCAGCCATGGCCCGCCCAGGCGATCACCGTGACCTGGCGGCCGGCCAGCCTGCCCCGCCACGGCACCGGGTTCGACCTGGCCATCGCCGTCGCCGTGCTGACCGCTGCCGGGGCCGCGCCCTCCGCCGCGCTGGACGGCTGCGTGTTCACCGCCGAGCTCGGACTGGACGGCGGCCTGCGCCCGGTGCGCGGCGTGCTGCCCGCGCTACTCGCTGCCCGCCGCGCCGGATACACGCGCGCGGTCGTCGCGGCCGCGAACGCGGCCGAGGCAGTGATGGTGGCCGGCCTGGCCGTGGTGCCCTGCCCGGACCTGCGCACGGTCCTGGCCTGGCTGCGCGGGGAGCTGTTCCCGCATCAGCCAGATATCTGCGCTGCGGGCACTCCGGCGGCCGCAGGCACCCTGCCCGGGGCCAGCCTGGCTGTCCCGCCGCATGTGCGGCAGGCGATCGAGGCCACCGCGGCAGGCGGGCACCACCTGTGCCTGACCGGCCCGCACGGCTCCCGCATGCCGGCCCTGGCCGCCGGCATTGCCGCGCTGATGCCCCCGCTCGGACCTGAGCAGATGATGGAGGTGACCGCGATCCACTCCGCGGCCGGGCTGCTCGGATCCGGCCACGCGCTGATCACCCGCCCGCCGTTCCGCGCCCCGCACCACACCGCGACCCGGGCCGCGATCCTCGGCGGCGGCACCGGGACCATCCGGCCCGGCGAGGCCGAGCTGGCTCATCGCGGCGTGCTGTTCCTCCACGACGCGCCTGAATTCTCCCGCGACGTCCTGGCGTCGCTGCGCCAGCCGCTGCAAGACGGCGAGGTCACCGTTGCCCGGGCTGGAGTGACGGTCCAGTTCCCGGCGAAGTTCACCCTCATCGCCAGCACGGCCCCGTGCCCGTGCGGCGGCCGCCCCGGCTGTTCTTGCAGCGGGTTGCAGGCGCGCCGCTACCGCGCCCGGCTGGCCAGCGAGCTCGGCAGCCACATCGCCATCTTCCTCGATGTCACCTCGCCCTGTCCCCGCACGACTGGCGCCGGGCCCGCTGACGATGACTCGGACGCCGTCTCCGCGGCGCGCGTCGCCGAAGCCCGCGACCGCGCCCGCCGCCGGCTCCGGGACACACCCTGGAAGGTCAACGGCGACATCCCCGCCACGGAGCTGCGCCGCTCCTACCCGCCCACGGCCGAGGCACTCGCCCCCGTCAGCCGCGCCGTCGACCTCGGGGAGATCTGCGTCCGCGCCGCGCACCAGGTCATCCGCGTTGCCTGGACCCTGGCCGACCTGGCCAGCGCCGCCCGGCCCGGCCCTGACGAGTGCGGCCAGGCGCTCGCCTTCCAGCTGGGAGTAGCACAATGACCCGCCCGGACAACGACCACCGGGTCGCCTCCGCCACGCTGACCTACCTGGCCGAGCCTGCCGACCCGGTACTCGGCGCCCTGCTGCAAGCCCTGGACCCGGTTGAGGTCCTCGCCTCGATCAGGTCCGGCACCATTCCCGCCCGCGCGGCCAGGGCCGTTGCCCAGGCGGCCGGGCTCCGGCCCGCGCTGGCCCGCTGGCAGTCACAACTGCCCCGCGTACCCGCGGACACCGCCCTAGCGCGGCACGCTGCCGGCGGCATCCGGCTGGTATGCCCCGGCGAGCCAGGCTGGCCGGCGCAGCTGGATGACCTCGGCGCCGCACGGCCCTACGCACTATGGGTACGCGGTGCCGCTGACCTGCGGGCCAGCTGCGAGAAGTCTCTCGCCGTGGTCGGTGCCCGGGCCGCCACCGCCTACGGCAAGCATGCCGCCACCTCCATCGCGGCGGACATGGCCGGCCGGGGCTGGGCCATCGTCTCCGGCGCCGCCTACGGCATCGACGCCGCCGCGCACCACGGCACCCTGACCGCCGGCGGGGCTACCGTCGCCGTGCTGGCCTGCGGTCCCGACGTCCCCTACCCCCGCGCGCACTCCGGGCTGCTCGCGGACATCGCCGACCGCGGGGCCGTGGTCAGCGAATACCCGCCCGGCCGTCAGCCCAGCCGGCTCCGGTTCCTGGCCCGCAACCGCATCATCGCCGCACTCGCCCGCGGCACCGTCGTGATCGAGGCCGCCGAGCGCAGCGGCACCCTGGCCACCGCCCTGCACGCCAGCGATCTCAGCCGCCCGCTGATGGCCGTCCCCGGTCCCATCACCTCCATGACGTCGGCCGGCTGCAACGCGCTCATCCGCGACCATCTCGCCGCCTGCGTGACCAGCGCCGACGACATCATCGCTGGCACGTTATGAACGCCCAGCATCAGAACCGGCATGGACCGCAGCCGGGCACTGTGCCGCCAAGCTCGCATACTCACCGTTCTGGGCGGACAGCGGCTGTATCTTGATCAAGACACTGGCCACCCGAATCTGCAAATTCTGCACGCCGCGAGCTTGAGGGGCCGGACAGGCGATCGCGTTTACGCGGGCCGCCAGACCCGCGCGGGCGCTCAAGGCGTACCTCACAGGTAGCCGAATAGCGTGCGGTGCTTATTCGCATGCTTATGCGCTGTTCGGCATGTTCACTCGTAGTCTTGAGTCCCGGCCCTTATCCCGCTGGGACTGCGGCCTTGTCCTGTGCCCGACACATCGGCCCCTTGCCATCGAATCCGGCCCGTTTGCGTGAACATGTCAGCGATCCGGTCCGAAGCGTCCGCAGTTGGACGCCACAGCAATCAGCGTTCACACTCTGCGCCAGCACGAGCACAGTTCGAGGCTCCGCGAAAGGCTAAGAATGTTCGGGCCGGATCAACTGGCAAGGAACCCTCTCGAACACGAACGCAGCCCGACCTGGACGGGAACAGGCCGCTTGATCGTTTGACATTCAATCAGGTTCGCGCAGGTCAGAGCGACTGTCGCGGGCCGACTTATCTGGCGCAGGACAGGCCTGACGCTGTCATGCATCCTGGGCAAGCCAGATCGATGCTCCTATGTCTGTCAAGGGTTTTCCGGGTGATAATCTGCGCGGTGGAGACTGGCATTTCTGATCTCTTTCCCGGGGTCTGGCATGAGTATTCAGGGCGTGGCTGCTGGGTGCGGACAAGACAGGGATGGGCAACTCCAGTACGGAGCGCAAGCTCTTATGAGGTCACGATGCTCAGCAGGCAGGAATGGGCCGGGGACGGCCGACAAATCGTTAGAAGGCCAGCAGGGTGCGGCAGCCGATTAGAGGGTCAGGCCGCCCCCGGAGTTCGCGGGTCAGTCAGCGGCGGCGCGAAGGTGGGGATAGACCTCGCGGGCTACGTACCGCTTGAGGCAGCGCATGATCTCCTTCTTCGACAGGCCTTCCTTGGTGCGCCGTTCGACGTAGGCGTGGGTGGGCGGGTGGGAGCTCATCCGGGTGATCACGATCCGCCACAGGGCGTGGTTGGCCTGCCGGTCGCCGGCGGGGTTGAGGCGGCGCCGGACGGTCTTGCCGGAGGAGGCGGGGATCGGGGCGACCGCGCACAGGTGCGCCCAGGCGGCCTCGGACCGGAGCCGCTCGGGGTGGTCCCCGGCGGCGACCAGGAGCAGCGCGGCGGTGTCGGTGCCGACGCCGTGCAGGGCGATCAGGTCGTCGAGGCGGCCGAGCTGGGCGTCCAGGAACTCGGCGCGGCGTCCCAGTTCCCGTAGCGCGATCCGGGTGGCGTAGCCGACGACGGCGCCGGGCCGGGGCCGCAGTAACGTCAGCTCGGCGACCAGGTCAGCCGTGGCGTGCCGGGAGAACCGGGCGCGCAGGTCATCAGGGCCGGTCACGATCAGGGCCCGGGCCTGGTTGATCGTCTGGGTCCGCCCGGACCGGGCGCTGCGCTTGGCGACCATCAGCGCCCGGATCGCCTCCACGGCGCCGTCCCGGCCTTTCGGCGCGCCGCGGGCCCGGCCCGACTGCGCGGCACGGGCCGCGCTGACCGCGTCGAGAGGGTCGGACTTGCCCTGCCGGCGGCGGTCCTGCCGGTCGGACCGGTCGACCTCGACGACCCGGACCCCGGCCGCGGTGACGTGCCGGGACAGGCCGGCGCCGTAGCTGCCGGTGCCCTCGATCCCGACCAGGCACACCGTCCCGAACCCGCCCAGCCAGCCCAGCAGCCGCGCATAGCCAGCCGCGCTGACCGCGAACTCCTGTACGCCGAGCAGCCCGCCGACCGGATCCAGCGCGGCAGCGACATGCACGTCAGCGTGGGTATCCACGCCGCCGGTAATAGCACGAGTCTCTACGATGGTCACTGCCATCTCTTTTCTCTAGTTGAAGAGGTGGCACGCACCCGCTGGCCGTCGGACCCTGTGAACCCCGGCCTCTTCCCAGGCCAGGCAGATCAGACCGGCACGCCGGTGGGTGCCTGAAACTGGAATCCCGGCCGACAAATCGATCGCAAGACAGCCCGAGACGGCGTCAGCCGAATAGGAGGTCAGACCGGGACCCAGGCCCCGACCCTATGCCCGAACCACCTCAAAACCGGGGAGGCAGGGCCGGAAGCACTTATCCACATCCTCCCTGCCGAATATTTGCCCATGCTTCGGCGTGTCCGCGAACGGGTCCCGGCGCTCAGAACAGCCAACTATGGTTACCAGATGGCCTGTCGGCTGCCAGCGCAATGCTCACTGGCCGGAAGCAACGAGGGGTACATCGTCCTCGTCTGTGTAGACATCGCGGATCTTGCCGAAGTGCAGCATTTCGTAGCGGATCTGGCCACATTTAGAGGCTCGGACTACGGTGACGTCCCGGCTCGAGTTGCGTCCGCGTCCTCGCCGCTCCTCCTAGCCATGTGCCGGATAACGTGCCGGAGTCGCGTCCGCGCTGGGTCGGCGGCGCCGGGGTCGCCAGACACGGCGCGCAGCCCTCATCCCACGCGACAGCGCACAAGACCCCAAGTTCAGCGCCGGGGCTCGTCCGCGCCGGGCGCCTGCCAGTTGCGCGTGAGCCTGGAGTGCGCGCTGGTTGGCTTCCCGGTACTGGCGCGCAGATGGCGAGACGGCGGCACCGGAGCTGGGGTCGGGGCCTTTAACAACGAGCCGGCAGACGTTACCTCACCTGCCCGCGGCGCTGCGGGGTGTCTTGCGGGCGGCGAGCCGTTCAACAATGCCCAGCTTGAACCGGTCGTGGTCCTCGACGGTGAACCCCAGAGCGCGCACGTGCCTGATCGGCCGGCGCCGGAAGTGCTCGCCGCCGACCCGGATGCTGACCACCTCTATCAGGGCCAGCGCCACGCGGGCATACCACGGCGAGGCCTCGACATGATCGGCCAGCAGCAGCAGCCCGCCGGGGCGCAGCACCCGGGCCATCTCGGCCACGGCCTGCCGGTCGTCGGGGATCGCGCACAGCGAAAACGTGCAGACCACCGTGTCGAAGCAGGCGTCCGGGAAATCCAGCGCCTGCGCGTCACCCTGGCGCAGATCCACCGCGCGACCCAGCTGCCGGGCCCGGTCCCGGGCGATGTCCAGCATCGCCGGGCTCCATTCCACCCCGGTCAGCTGCACCTCATCCGGGTAGTGGGCCAGATTCAGGCCGGTGCCGATGGCGACCTCCAGCACCTGCCCCTCGGCCTTGGAGCAGACCCAGTCGCGGCTGCCAGCGAACAAGTGCCGGTCGAAGAATCCCATCTGCCTGTCATAGGAACCGGCATGCTTGTCCCAGTAGCGGCGCAGCCGCTCTTCGCGGCCTGCTGGCGGCATCTGCCATCCCCTTTCCTGTTGAGTCTGGCCACGGTCGCCGCCCGCACCGGACGATCGGGTCCTGCGGCAGCCGCCCTTGACGATACTGGCGAAGGCCATCATCGCCGTAGGTAGTTGCCGGGTTCGTAGTGAACCACGCCCGGGTACGGCGCCTGCCGCTGGCACCTCGTCAAGGACGGTACAGGCACGGCGGGGCACGATGGGCCCATGACTGCCGGCCGGCCGGGCCTCAGGACCGTCCTGGCCAACAGGGCCTATCGGCGCCAGTTCGCCGCCCAGACCGTCTCGCGCTGGGGGGACACAGCCAGCACGGTGGCCCTGGTCGTGCTGGTATTCCAGCTGACCGGTTCCGGGCTCAAGGTGACCGGCGTGGTAATCGCGGAGATCCAGCCCGTGCTTCTGCTCGCCCCGGTCGCGGGCGTGGTCGCCGACCGGCTGCCGCGCGTCGGCGTGATGGCGGCAGCCGACCTGTGGCGCATGGGCCTGGCCGCGCTGCTGCCGCTGGCCAGCACGCACCTGGCCGCCGTCTACGCGCTGGCATTCGGCATGTCGGCAGGGACGGTGTTCTTCAGCCCGGCGTCCGCCGCCGCCCTGCCCGCCATTGTCAGCGAAGACGAGCTGATCGCCGCCAACAGCGGGTTGTGGACCGCCGCTGTCGTCTCCCAGGTCGCGGTCGCGCCGGTGACCGGGGCGATCGTCGCCGCGTGGGGCGTGGCCCCGGCGTTCTACTTCAACGCGGCCACCTTCGCGTTCTCCGCGCTCACCCTGGCGCGGCTGCGGCTTCCCCGCCCTCCGCCGCCGGCCCCCGCCGACTCTCGGGCAGGCCGGCTGCTGGAGGGCGTCCGGCTGCTGGCCCGCGACCGGCTGCTGCGGCTGCTCGCATTCGTCCAGCTGCTGGCCGCCCTGTCGGCCGGGGCCACCAGCGCCCTGCTCGTGGTCCTGGCCGAACGGCACCTGCACGCCGGACCGGGCGGATTCGGGCTGCTGCTGGGCGCCATCGGCGCGGGCGCCGCCCTCGGGCCGCTGGTCCTGGCCCGGCTGACCAGCAACCCCCGGCGGCCGGCGCTGGTCTTCGGCCCCTACCTGCTGCGCGGCGCGGTCGACCTCATCCTCGCCCTCACCCGGAGCCTGCCAGCCGCCATGGGCGCCCTGGTCCTCTACGGCGCGGGCACCTCCACGGGCATGGTCACCTACAACTCGCTCCTTCAAGCCGAAGGGCCTGCCGGAACCCGGGGACGCGTGTTCGCCGGATTCGACATGATCTGGCAGACCGGGCGGCTGGCCTCCCTCGCCCTCGGCGGCATCGCCGCGGACATCCTCGGAATCCGGGCCGTTTACGCAATCGGCGGCGCCCTGCTCGTGCTCGCTGGCACCATCGGCCTGGCCGGGCTCGCCCCCACGGCCATCCACCCAGACGGCAGCTCGCGCCAGGGACCTGGCGAACGCCGCTGACCCGAATGCCCTCGGCACCGCCTCCGCGCTTCCCGTGCGCCGCGGACCAGAGCACGGCCGCCGGGATCGCCGCGGCCAGCTCGATGGCCCGCGCACGCTGCCACCCGATTTCACCAGCCGCGCCGGCCTAGGCTGAGCGGTTCAGCATTGCCGGCAGGCTCGCCACCTGCGGCGATCCGTCTCCTGGCGGCTGACGCGGCAGCTGCCCGGCGCCGTCCCTCGGAATGCGGCCACCGCCGGGCCACCACAGACCCGTCCTGCGGTTCAGGATTCCGGCAATCGCAGCGTGCCAGCGTTCCCGGTGGGCACCGGCCCGCCGCCCGGGGGCTTATGAGCGGAAGCCTCCTCCGGCTGGTGGCAGGCGGGCCTGAGGATCTTCAGAGATCGGCAGCTGTGGTGGCGGGTCAGGTTCTGCGGGCGGCGGCCTTGAGGGCGGATACGGGGAGCCAGCCGTCATGCTTCCACACGATCTTGCCGGAGGCTGAGGTGAGCACGAACCACGGCTGGTCCTGGACGCCGTATCCGTCCGCGAGCCGGCCGGCCGGGTCGAGGGCGACCGGGTAGCCCAGCGGGTGGCCCAGGCGCTGGAGGTAGGAGCGTGCGGCGCCGGGGGATGACTCGGTGGCCGCCTCGTCGACGGCGACGAGCTGCGGCAGCTTGCCGTGTCGTGCTGCGCGCGCGTATGTGCTCAGGGCGGTGAGCTGGGCGCGCAGGGCGGAGGTCTGGGTCAGCCAGGTGGCGAAGAACAGGATGAGCCGGGGGCGGCCGGGGCCCAGGGTGACCGGCCCGGAGGGAATCGCGTTCAGCTTCGCCCGTGTGGTGGGGGCAAGCCCGCCGATGTGGGCCAGGGAGCGCTGGCTGGCCAGCTTCGGGTGTCCGGGCAGCAGGCCGGCGGCCTCGGCGGCGAGGATCTGGGCGGCCTGGCCGATGCTGGCATAGGCCATCGCGGTCAGGTAGATCTTCCGTTCCCGGCCACGCTGATCGATCACGTACAGGGCCGGGGTGTGGTCGATCTGCCCGGCCTGGATCCGCGCGTAGATGTGATAGGCCTGCCAGGTCGCCGTCAGCTGCGCGAGCGAGCCGGTCAGGAAGTCCCACTGGCTGACCATGCCGTGGGCACGGGAGTAGGCCATTACGTCGTTGACTGCCGTGGCTTTGGGGTTGGCGTTGATCCCGAGCAGCTGCACCTGATCCCCGGCGGCGCCGAGCAGTGCCCTGGCTTCCAGCATGCTGGCCGTGGTCAGCGGGCACACCGTGGTGCACTGGGAGTCGGTGAACGCCAGGATGACGACCTTGCCGCGGAACTGGCGCAGCGACATTGGCTGGCCGAACTGGCTGACCAGCCGGAAGCCCGGCGCCGGATCTCCGCCCAGCGAGGTGCCCGGGTCCAGATCCGGGTTGGCCGCCGCCGCTCGCGCCTGCCCGCTGGCCGCTGGCGCGGCCGGGTTCGCGGTGCCGGTCACGCTGGTACCGCACGCCGTCACCGCCAGCACCCCGGCCAGGAAACCGATCCGCAGCGGCATCCGCCACCGCATCCGCCCGCCCGGGCTGGTCCGGTCCACGGCAGTCATCCTGCCATGCGCCCGGCGAGCGCAGCACAGCACGGCGGGGCGGGGCGGCCAGAGTGCCGCACGTACGCGGCGACCCGGGCACGGTTTCCTGATCCCCGGGCGAGCCGCCCTCGCTACAGTGGCCAGCGTGAAACGCGCCGTGCCAGCGCTGCCCCCGGCCGGAGAAGCGGGGGATGCGCTCATAGCGCCGCGGCCCCGGGGCCGCCGGCTGATCGTCGCGGTGCTGTGCGCCATGGTGCTCGTGGCCGGGCTGCTCGCCTACCTCGTGATCCGGCACCGGGATCAGCAAGGCCCGCTGGCGGCGATCCGGCCTAGCGGGATACCGGCTAGCGTCTCCACCTCACTCGCCAACTTGATGCAGCTGTCCCCGGTGCCAGGCAGGCCCGCGCCTGGGTTCACCCTGACCGACCAGCACGGGCACGTCCTGTCGCTGGCCAGCTTCCGGGGCCACGCGGTGGTTCTGGGGTTCATGGACCCGCACTGCGTCGATATCTGCCCGATCGTCTCCCAGGAGTTCATCGACGCCTACCGTGACCTCGGCAGGGAGGCGTCACGGGCAGAGTTCGCCGGCGTGAACGTCAACCCTTACCACCATCGCGTGAGCGATGTCGCTGCCTACTCCAGAGGGCATCAGCTGACCACCATCCCGTCGTGGCATTTTCTCACCGGGCCGCTGCCCAGCCTCAAGACCGCGTGGCGCGCCTACGGCATACAGGTCAGCGCGCCCAGCCGCAACGCCGACGTCATCCACACCTCGGAGGTGCTGTTCATCGACCGCGGCGGCCGCGAGCGCTACATCGCCACGCCGATGGCCGACTACACCTCCAATGGCAAGGCATACCTGCCCGCCGGCCCGCTGGCCGAGTGGGACGGGGCATCGCGCTGGTGATCCGCCAGCTCGCGCACTGACACCGGCCCGGCCGGGACCAGCGCCCGCGAAGACCCGGCCTGACCGGCCAGGAGGCGGCATCCTGGTCATCGGGAGGACGCGCGTTCCCGTGCCCACCGAGGAGGGACTGCCATTCCCGCGCAGGCTCAGGTCATCACCCTCGCTGGCGGTCACATGCCGGCCGGGCTCGCCGCCGCCGGGTCCCTGCTGATGGCCGTGGCGACCGTCCTGGGAGCCTGGCTGTGCGCGGCCCCGGACGGCATGAGGCGTGGCTGGGTGCGGCGGCCGGTGCGCTGCTAGTGATCGCGGGCCTGCACCTGCTGCCGGACGCCTGGTCGGCTGCCCGCGCTGCCCGGCTCTGGCCGTGCACCGTTTCCTGGAAGCACCGTGCTGGCGCTGAGTACGTCGCTTACTGTCACGGTGGCCTTGGCGGTGCACGCGCTGGGCCGGAGGCCTGGCAGTCGGGGCGCTGCTGGGCGCACGATCCCCGCGGCGGGTAGGCGGCTGGCTGGCCGCGATGTGCCTGAGCCCCGTCGCCGGTGCCGCCGCGATCATCGCCCCCCAGCTGCCGGCGGCGGCCGAGCCGGTGCTTCTCGAACTCGCCGCGGGCGTGCTGGGCCAGGCCGCGCGCATCAGCCTGGACGCCGCCTTCGGCACGCCGGCCGGGCGGCGCCTGGCCCCCCGCACGGCCGGCACTCTCATGGCGGCCGCTGCCGTCATCGCCCTGGCCGTCCGCATCGCGGGCTGAGCGGGCCGGCTGACCGGCGCGTGCAGACGCCCGGGTTCCCTCCGCCCGGGCAGGCCGGATGCTAAATGCTGCTGGGGAAGGTGATCGACACCGGGGCGACGAGCGGCTTGCCGACCTCCAGCTGGATCTGCGCGTGGGCGTTCAGCGGGATGTCGCGTGGGTTGCCCTCATACCGCTGGCCGTTGTAGATAGCGATGACCGGCCCGGTGGCCGGGCCTACCTGGTGCGGGCCGAGGGGCTGGCCCCACTCGTCGAAGAAGTCGCCCAGGGTATAGGTGCGCCGGACCGGGGACTCGATGTGGATGACGCCGTCGGGGGCGTGGGCATGCAGCCAGTACAGGCACGGGCCGTTCTGGGCATGGGCGGGGATCCCGATGTCCGCCGGGACCTGGCGGGCCGATCCGTTCACGAAGATGGTCAGGTGGGCGTGGATGTGGAAGATGCTCTGCTCGCTGGCCTGGCAGCTGATCCCGTCAACATCCTGGCCGGTGGCGTCGGTCGCTATGCTGGCCAGCGGCGCGGCACTGGGCACCGGAACGCCCTCGGGCCCAGACGGGCCAGCGGGGGGTGCAGGCGTGAGCTTGCCCAGCGTGCTCAGCGCCGCCAGCTTGAGCTTCGGGGTTCCCCCGGCCGGGGCGCTGCCGCCGGGGGTGACCACCAGAGCGATGCCCACGGCGACGATGGCCACCGCGGCGGCCACGCCGATACCCGCCATCCAGTTACGCCGCCGCCTGCGCCGCGCCTCCAGGGCCCGCATCTGGGCGATCTTCTGCCGGGCCTGCTGCCTGTTCCTGCTGCCCTTGGACACCTGCGCCTATCCCCTCATCCGCCCAGTCACCTAAGGAGGATAGGTCACAGCACGCAGCGATGGGACGGAGTTCATCTCGGTGCCGCGACGACAGTGTCATGAGCAGCGGGCCGGGGATGCTGGTCGGCCCGCTCATCCGGGCCGCGCTGGTGACCGCCGCGGCTGGCGCGACGGCGGGGCGTCGTACGTGCTGCACCCGCTCAGGGGCGCCGCTGATCCCCGCGCCGCGGGCTCCGACGCGGGCCAGCCGCCGCATGACTCGCTGGCGCTTTCGCGGACAGGCGCGGCACGGACAGCTGCCATCCCCGACCCGGCCAGCGGCCGGAGAACCTAAGGAGGATAGGTTGTGGCAGGCAGCGGCCTGGAGGGAGCGTGATGAGCGGCGGAGTCGGGCAGCTGGTCATGAGCGGCCCGCTGATCCTGGCGGTACCGGTGGCCGCCGCGGCGGGCGCGATCACGTTCATCTCGCCGTGCTGCCTGCCGCTGATCCCCGGCTACCTGTCCTACGTGACCGGCATGTCCGGCGCCGCCGCGGGTGCGCCCGCATCGTCCTCGGCCGCCGATGACGGAGATCCGGCCACCGAGCCGCGCCGGGTTGCCGCTGCGGCTGCGACGATCTCCAAGACCAGGACCGCCGCGCCGGCCGGGATAGCGGCTGGGGCGCGGGCTGCGCCGGGCCGCGGCCGGTCGCTTGCGGGCACTGCGCTGTTCGTGCTGGGGTTCTCGGCGCTGTTCGCTAGCTATGGCGCGGCGTTCGGCGGTCTGGGCGAGGTGCTGCTGGCGCACCAAGAGGGCCTGATCCAGGTGCTCGGCGGCCTGACGATCCTGCTGGGGCTACTGTTCGCCGGGGCTTTTGACCGGCTGCCGCTCGCGGGCCGGATGCTGCGGCCCTCGTTCCGCCCGCGGGCCGGGCTGGCGGGCGCGCCGCTGCTGGGGGTGCTGTTCGGGCTGGGCTGGACGCCGTGCATCGGGCCGACGCTGACCGCGGTGCTCACCTTGGCGGTGACGACCGGCTCGGCGGGCCGCGGGGCGTTCCTGGCGTTCGTCTACGGCCTGGGCATCGGGATCCCGTTCCTAGTCGTCGCGCTGGCGTTCCAGCAGGGCATGAGCGTGTTCGGGTTCGCGCGCCGGCACGCCCGGCTGGTCACCCGGATCGGCGGGGCGATGCTGGTCGCGGTCGGCGTGCTGCAGGTGACCGGGGCATGGACGGTGGCGCTGACCTGGCTGCGGGTGCACTGGATCGGCGGCTACCAGCTGCCGCTGTAGCCGGGTCAGCCGGCCGGGTCGCTCCCGGCGGCCGGCTGCGCTTCGCGCTGGGCTGGGGCCAGCGGCAGCGCATCGGCGGCACGCTGCCGCCCGGCCTGCCGGCTCCGGGCGCGAGCCCGCACCGGCCAGAACGCCAGGGCGAGCAGGATCAGGACCGGGCCGGCCCCACGTCGGCGGCCGAGCCGGTGAGGATGCCGCCGAAGTTCTGCACAGCCCGCCCACCCCGCCAGCGCGATCAGGACGCCCAGCGACAGGAAAAGCGGGGCAGCGCGGCCAGCAACGCCCCGAAGCCCGCGCCCAGGAACACCCCGAAGCCCACGGCCAGGCATGCCACAGCCACGGCGATCCCGAGCATGGTCGCATGCCCGACGGTGAGCCAGCCGAGCTCGGAGGCGTCGAGGGACCGCAGCGGCCCTGGCGCCTCCTGCTCGTTGATGAGCAGCATGAAGACCAGGCCGCCCTCCCCGGCCTGGGGCAGCGCGGTGAAGAACGCGGCGCCGAGCCACAGCGCGAGCCACAACATGCGGCTGTACTGGCCCATGGCCCCGGCCTCGGCCGGGGCGGCCGCGTCCTCCCGCGGCCGGCGGCACGGGAACAGGACGGCGGCGGCAATGGCGTACAGCCGGGCGGCGCCCGGGTAGCCGGTCAGGACCGACGACGTCCCGCCGGGCAATCCCCCCATCCCCTCGCCCGCCGCCCAGACGACGAGCGCCCAGGCGGCCGAGACGGCCAGCGCCCGGCGGCTGGCGGGCCTGGCCACCAGCCACACGCCGATGCACAGCTCGACGGCGGCGGGCAGCCGCCACAGGAACGGGTGCGCCGCGAACAGGTTCGTCTCCCAGGCCAGGAAGCGGTGCAGCCCCGGCGGGCCCGTCTCCGCCGTCATGATCTGCTCGTACCACTGGCCGGCGGCCCGGCCGCCGAACGGGATCAGGATCTTGACCACCGCGTCAGCCAGCCAGAGCACGCCCAGCGCCCGCCGCAGCACATTCGCCGCAGCCGCCGCGCGCCGCTCCCGGGCCGTGACAGACGCACCGCGCCTCCGCCCTGACAGCCGCCCGGGCATCACCGGGCGGGCCGGCCTCATCCGCGCCGTTCCTTCACGCCAGATATCAAACTTAAACACCTTAGGAAATTAGGTTTATCATGGCAGCCGGCCCTCGCGCCCGCTATGTCCCGAACCGGCGATCCAGGCTCGGGGCGCGTGCCGCTGCCGCCTGGCCGGGCTGTGCCCGGGGAAAGGACCTGCACGACACATGCCGCCACCGAAGACCAGAGCGCCGCGACAGCCGGCCCGGCCGCAGCTGCCCCGGCCTGAACAACCGGCCGCGGAACAGTCTGGGCCAGGCTGCGCCGGGCAGCAGGTCCGCCGCCATGTGGTGACTGCCACCTGCTGGCTCGACCCGGGCGACGGCGGGGAGCATCATCCGGTATCGGTGAGGTTCTCCGGCCGCCGGGCCGGCCTCAGCGGCCGGCCGCGGCAAGGCGAACATTTCGACCACGTGCAGACCATCGACATCGTCATGCCCGGCAGCGGGCCGGTCTCGGTCACGACGAAGGTCTCCGATGTCACTCCCGGGGAGTGGATCATCTGGGCGGCGCCCGCAGGCCGGGCGGGCCAGGGGCCGCGGGCGGGAATGCTGCCCTCGCCGTCGGCGGCCGCCGCGGTTCGGCCTGAAGCAGTTCCTGTGGCCGAAGGGGGAACCCGGTGCGGCCCGGCAGTTCCGGCACTCGCGTCACGACCCGGGCCGGCGCGTTCGCCACCGGACCCGGCCTGATCCCGGCCTCATGGGTTCCGCTGATGGCACTCGGGGTCCTGGCCGCGCTGGCAGTGCAGGCGATCCTGGCCGGCCGGGAGCACCTGAGCACCGGCACCGCGCTGGGCATCTCGCTGGCCGCCAGCTTGGCCGGCGCGGCCGGCGCGAGGGCCTGGTATGTGGCCCTGAACCGGGGAAAGGTTCAGGGCATCCCGACACAGGGGCTGTGCATCCAGGGATTCATCGTCGCCGCGGTCGTCGTCCTGATAGCCGGCCTGGCGCTGGCCGGCATCCCGGTCCGGACGTTTCTCGACATCTCCGCGCCGGGACTGTTCTTTGGCATGGCCATCGGCCGGCAGGGGTGCTTCCTGCACGGCTGCTGCACCGGGCGGCCGACGGCCTCACGGTGGGGCATCTGGGCCTCCGACGGCCGTGTGGGCGCCCGCCGGGCGCCCCCCCAGCAGCTGGAGTCGCTGGCGTGCCTGGCCATCGGGCTGGCCGCGCTGCTCCTTGTCCTGCAGGCCAGGCCGCCCGCGGCCGGAACCGTTTTCATCGGCGCCGTCGCCGCGTACACGGTGTGCAGGCAGCTCCTGTTCCCCCTACCGCGCCGAGCCGCGGAGGTCCTCCCTCGGGCGCGGCGCGTCGATGATCGCGGCCGGGCTGGTGCTCATCGCCGACGTCATTGTCGCGATCCTGGCCTGACGACGGCCCGGTCCCGTCTGGCGGTGATCAGGAGCAGCAGGAACGGGCATCCGCCGGCAAGCGCGACGCTGCCGCGACCCGGGCCAGAGCCGGGCGTGCCGCCCATGCCCAGGTGCCATGCGCAGTGCAGCACATCCCGTGCCGAGCGCAGGGCAAGGGCCCGGCAGGGAATCAGGAATATCATCCGGAACGGCGGTTGCGGCGGGCTGCCCGGGGAAAGTGAATCCGGCTGCGGGCTGCAGGCCGTCACGGCTGGGCCGCCTCGGTCACCGCGAGCTCGAGCTGGCTGTAGGTTGTCGCGCCGAACCAGGCCCAGGCGGCCCGGCCGCGGCCGTCGAGGATGTAGGTGGACGGGGTGGCCGCCGGTGCTGCCGCCCCGAACCGGGCGGCGATGAGGTTGCCCGGGTCGCTGATGCTCGGGTAGGGGATGTGGTATTTCTGCTCGAACGCCAGTCCCGCTGCGGGATCCTCGCGGATGTCGATGCCCGCGAAGTGCACCCCTAGGGAGCGCGTGTCGCCGGCGACGCGCGCCAGGACCGGGGCCTCCTTGCGGCACGGAACGCACCACGAGCCCCAGAAGTTGAGCACGACCGGGTGGCCGTGCCAGCTGGCGATGTTCAGGTGCTGTCCGGTCAGCGTGGTGCCGGTGATGCCTGGTGCCTGCGGGCGCTGCCGGGCCGGGATGACCTGGCCGACGGCCGGCAGGCCCCCGGCCCTGGAGCCGGCCAGGTGGATCGCCCCGGCCGCGGCCGCGCCGGCGGCTGCGGCCAGGGCCAGGACGACGGCTGCCCGCCTGATCAGCGGCCTCATCCGGCGGGGTAGGCGAAGGTGCGGGTAATCAGGTGGTCGGGGTCGGCCAGGGTCTCCGCGATGAGTCTGCCTCCGGCGCCGATGGCGAGCTGGGCCCAGATGTTCTGGGCCTGGTAGCCGAGCAGCAGCCGGAGCTGGCCCGGTGCGCCCGGTGCCCGGACTGTCACCGGCGCGATGCCGGCCTGGTAGGGCTCGGTCCCGAGGAACTGGCTGCCGCTGAGCGTGAACTGGTGAGCGCGCCCGGGCCCGAGCGCGGTGTCGCTGGTCACCCGCTCATCCAGGGTCACCGCGCGGGTGCGCCGCAGCAGGGCAGCGACCTGCCGCAGCTGCTGCCCGCCGGGCTCGGGCGGCCAGGGGATGTCCAGTGTCGTGGTCCCGCCCGTCCAGCCGGCGGGCGTGACGTGCAGCGTGAGCAGGTTCTCCCCGTCGGCCCACCGGGCGGGCGCGACGACGCAGCCCTGCCCGCAGCCGCGCAGCGGGAGCGTGCTCACGCTGCCATGCGGACTGGCCAGGGTGAGCGACGCCGGGATCTGCTCCGGCCCGGCCTGCTCGTTGCCGGGCTCGGGGGTGAACAGGTAGAGCACGACCTGCCCGGCGCTGGCTGTCCCGTAGATCCCGACCTCTCCGGCGCGCCCGCCGAGTGGCACGGCCGGGCCGCTGGCCGGCGGCGGGAACGGCAGCGGCCGCAGCGGCTCACTGGGCGGGGCCAGCCCGGTCAGCAGGGCGGCGACGGCCAGCACGACGGCCAGCATTCCGGATTCGAATCTTGTCGCCGGCGCGGGCCCGGCGCCGGGCCGCGGCCGGCGCCGCAGCCACATCCGCCCGGCGAGCGCCAGGGCGGCGGCGACCGCGACGAGGGCTGCCTTCAGGATCAGGACGCGCCCGTAGCCGGTCGTGAACAGGTCTGGAAGCGGCACGAGCACTAGGGCGGAGACCAGCCCGGTGGCGATCACCGCGGCGAACAGCCACGCCGCCGCCCGCGCGTACAGCCCGATCAGGCGCCGCACCGCAGGCGGGTCCGCCCGCCACGCGATGGCGGCGCGGACCGTGTAGAGGAGCATTCCCGCCCACAGCGCGGCGGGCAGCAGGTGGGCCCAGGTCAGCAGCGCTCCGCCGACCGGGACGATGCTCTGCGGGTGGGCACGGAACCCTTCGGCCGCCACCACCGCGAGTAGCGGCGGCACGCTCCAGGCCGGCCGGCGCAGGCGCAGCAGCATCGCCGCGGCCGCGAACGACAGGATCTCCACGGCGGCGACAATGCCCGGCCCGCTGGACAGCAGCCGCGGCACCCACGGGTGCGCCAGCCCGCTGGTGAGCCTCCCGCCGCCGAGCACCAGCAGGGCCAGGACCACGCCCGCCACCAGGCCAAGCAGCGACCCGCGCAGCGCCCACGGCGCCGGCAGCGGTACCGGGCCAGCTCCCCGGTGCCGGCCGGCCAGGCCGCGGGCGGCCAGCCCGCCCAGCGCGATGGCGAGCCCCGCGAACAGCAGCCAGCGCGCCGCCGCCAGCGGCCACAGCCCCGGCGTGGAAGGCCCCGCGAGGGCATTTCCCAGCGTGGCCGGTTCCGGGCCGACAGCGAACCGGAACGCGCTGCCGGCCGGGTCCCCGTCCGCGGAGATCACCTGCCAGGCCACGGTGTACACGCCATCCGGCAGCCGCCCGGGCACCGGCACCGTGACGACGGCGCGCCCCTGGCCCTGCCGCGCCGCGCTGAGCCGCGTCCGGTGCCCGCCAGGCCCCGTCAGCGTCACCGGCGAGCCCGCCAGCGTGACCGGCTCATCGAACGTGAGGGTGATCGCGTGCGGGGAGACCGGCACCGCTGAGCCGGCTGCCGGGAAGGTGAACAGCAACGCCGCGTGCGCCGAGGCGGCCGGCGCCACCGCGACCAGCACGATTCCCGCCGCCGTCAGCGCCCCCAGCAGGCCTCCGGCGCGGCGGATGACCAGATGCGCCGCGCGCCCGCCGAGGCTCATCCGCCGATGACGGATCTTCCGCGTCCGGCCGGGTCCGCTCCTTCCGCCGCGCCGCGCGCTTCGGCGGCCGGGCCTGCATCCGCCGCGGCCAGCGTCACGTCACCGGCATCAGCCTTGAGCTGCTGGATCTCGCGGCGCAGCCGGGCGATCTCCGCGGCCCGGTCACCCTCCGCACGTCCGGCGTCCGCCAGCTCGCCGTCTGGGGCCGCCATCGCCGAGCCGGCGGGATGCCGCATGCCGCGCATCATGAACAGCATCGAGACCGGGCAGGCCAGCCCGGCCAGCACCGGCAGCGCCACCCAGCCGGCCCGCGGGTCCACTACCAGCAGCCCGGCGGCGAGCACGCCGAGCCCGATCCAGGCCCGCTTATCGAAACAGCACCGCATCATCGAAGACTCCCTTGATCGCCGTCACCGCAGGACGGTCACCGGCCGGCCGACCCCGCCATTCCGGCCGAGTCCCCGCCCATCATGCCGGCCGGCCCGCTCCCCGTCATCCGCTGATCCAGCTGGCCCATGCCACGCGTGCCGCGCATCATCTGCCCGGGCATGCCGGTCATGCCCGGGTACTCGCGCATCCGCCGGCAGATCCCGGTCATGGCGCCCGCCGCGCCCGGGGCCGCCGGCCGGACCTGGGCGGCCGTGGCATCCTGCCCGGCAGGGCCGCTGGCGAACGCGGCGCCCGCAGTGTCGGCCGTCACCGAGATCACGGCCACGCCGATGACGGCCGCGATCCTGGTTGCGTTCACCCCTCGCCCCGGTCCTCGCTGCCAGCCGGGATCCGCCGGGCCGCGCGCAGCTGGTCCACCTCAGCGCGCAGGCCGGCGATCTCCTGGTCCTGGGCCGCCAGCGGGCCGGGCTGCTGAGCCTGCTGGCTGCCGCCGGGCCGCTTCATCATGAACCACATCATGGCGCCCATGCCGACCGGGCAGCCGAGCGCCGGCAGCAGGTATATCAGGTTGCGCACGTTATTCCTCCAGTTCAGCTGGCAGTTCAGCCGGGCAGGCGCCCGGCCGGGGCCTGCGTTCGCCCGAGCACGCGGCGCAGCCTGCGCTCCGACAGCCGCCCGTAGCCGAACGGATGGCCGTCGACGAGCACGCCGGGCGCGAACAGCACGCCCGCCCGGGCCGCCAGGGCGCGGCCGTGCTCGCTGGCCAGGTCGATCTCGGTGACCTCGAGCGGATGGTCCGCGCCGACCCGGGTCAGCACGCCCTTGGCGTGCTCACACAGCGCGCAGTCGGCCTGGGTCAGCAGCGTGATCGAGGTCACGACGGGTGCTCGCCCGCCTTCATGTCCGCCAGCATCGTGGTCGTGGGCAGGAACATCGTGTACTTCGGCGCCCCGCCGTAGTCGGCGCGCCAGCGGATCACCCCGTCGGGTCCCACCAGGATGAACGTGTGCCCGTCCGCTGACATCCCCATCATCCCGTAGGCGTTGGCGCCGTAGGACCGTGACACCGCCAGGCCCGGATCCGACAGCACCGGGGTGCTCAGGCCCATGTCGCGGGTCTTCTGGCTGATGGCTCCGACCGGGTCGGTGGTGATCGAGATCACCTGGCCGATGCCGGCCGCCCGCAGCTGGGCGGCGTGCTTCTCCATGTCGGTGATCTGGGTCCAGCACGGCTGGCAGGTCAGGCCCTCCTGGAAGAACAGCAGCACGCTCTTGCCCCGGTACTGCGACAGGCTGATCTTCCCGCCGGTACTGGCGGCCAGGGCGAACGCCGGGGCGGCCTGCCCCGGTCCCGGGCTGCCGACCTGGTAGGCGTAGGAACCCGCTCCCGGATGCGACGCGTTGCTGAAGATGACGAACAGCCCCGCGACGACGGCCGCCGCGCCCGCCGCGATGGCGGCCCGCACGCCGATCTTGCGGCGCCGCCCGGCCCGCAGCTGTGCCTGCCGCGCAACCGCCAGCTTCGCCTTCCGCTGCGCCGTCATCGTCGCCTTCCGCTGCCCGGCCGGCGTCGCCCGGCGCTGGCCAGCAGGCCCGCCGTCACCCTGGCCGGCAGGCACGCCATCACCCGGCTGGCCGGCCGCCTGTCCTTGCCGCTGCGAACCCTGCGCCGCCGGCCTGCGCTGCCGTTGCCCGGTCCTGGACCTACCGCTCATGGCTGACCGCTTCCTGCCCGGCGCGGGCGCTCGTCGTGGTGATCTCGGGAAGCCCGGTGCCAGGCGGCGACGGCCCGCCGGCGGCTTCCGTCTCCGCGGCCTTATCCGCAGCGCGCAGGCGGCTGCGCCGCGCCTGCCAGGCGAGCGCCGCGGCCAGCGCGGCCAGCGCGAGCAGGACGGCCCAGCCGGGCAGCCAGGACAGCGCCCGGCCCGTGACTGAGCTGACATGCTGCAGCCATGCGGCGAAGCTCACCCGCCACCCCGAGCTGGGCATCGACGGGCCGGTCACCGCGGTCACCAGCGTCACGACCCCCATCCCGAGCAGCACCACCCCCGACGCCACCGTGCCCAGCGGCATCGTCCGCGCGAGCCGGCCGAACCCGACCCGGACCCGGCGGCCGTGCAGCAGCCGCGAGGAACCCCAGTCCCGCCGCTCCCACACCAGCGCCAGCACTGCCAGCGGCGCCACCATCCCCGCCACGTAGGTCAGGCTCACCGCCAGCGCGCTGCCGAACGAGGCGACCGACCCGGTGACCACGATCACGCCCGCCAGCACCGGGGCGCAGCACGCCGAGGCGATCCCGGAGAACAGTCCCAGGCCGTAGGCCGCGACGTAGCCATGCCCCGCCGGGGAGCGCAGCGACGGCATCGGCAGCATCGGCTTCCACCCGGCCAGCACCGCGATCCCGCCGGCCAGCATCGCCGCGCCGCCGATGGAGAAGATGAGCCGGTGATGGGCGGGTAGCGCGGCCGACAGCGCCGAGGCGCCCAGCCCGATCGGCACGATCAGCGTCGCCACCCCGGCGGCGAACACCCCGGTCGCCGCCGCGATCCCGGACCGCCGCCCGAATCCGGTCGCGAAATAGGCGGGCAGCATCACCGACACGCAGCACGGCGCGAGCAGCGCCATCATGCCGCCCAGGAACGAGACCAGCAGAACAGTCCCGAACAGCACCTGATGCATGCCACTCCCCTTCGGTGATCTGGATCGCTACCAGGCTACACTTAAACACCTTAGGTGATCCGGTCATCGCTGGACGCCGCACTCCGCACGCTGGACCGCCGGAGTCGGCCCGGGGCCATCTTCAGCACGGCCAGAATTGCCGCGGCGGATCTGCTAGCGCGCACCAGATGTCGGGGCCAGCTTTGGCAGTGTCCCTGGTCAGCTCGGCGGGGGTCACGGCGCCGAGCACCCGCCTGATGACGCGGTGCCCGGCGTCCAGGAAGAACGTCTGCGGAATCGCGACAACCCCCCAGGCATTCGCGATCGCCGCCCAGCGGTCGACCCCCACCGGGTAGGTCACCCCCGCCCTGCGCACGAAGCTGAGCGCCGCCGCCGTGGCGTCGCTGACGTCGACGCCGATCATCACGACCCATCCCCTCGGAACGCGGAAGAACCTGGCCAGCAGCGGGTCTCCTTCTTGCACGGCACGCACCAGGAGGCGAAGAAATTGACCACGACCGGGCGACCCGGGTAGGCAGCGAGGGAGACATGCCCGGCGGGATGGCCGAGGGCAGGGAGGGTGAAGCCCGGGACGCGGGGCGCGGCCCCGTGAGGATGATCGGGCGCGCCGATCACCGTTGCCGCCACGGCAAGGACGAGACCCGCTGCGGTCACGCCGGTCGTGATCCTGTGCCGCCGGATTGCGCGGCGCGCCGCGGCCGCCCAATCCCGTGATGACGCTTTGAGCACGGCAGGCATCCTCACGGGCCCATTGCCGGACATCATCCTCATCTCACTCCCCCGGCACCGGCTTCATCCGGTGCGGCAGCCAGGGCCTGACTGCGGACCCGGCATGCCCGTGTTCATCCCGGGCCGCAATCAGAGTACACCTAAGTGTCTTAGGTGATTGAGCCTGTCACAGCCCCCCGGGGTGCTTGCAGCCGGATCATCCCGCGAGCCACCTGGCGGGCGCGCCCCGGCGCGCTCAGCCGCGGGGCAGCGCCACGGCAGCCGCCGGCGCCGCGACCGCGGGGCCATGCGGGCAGTAGTTCATCCCCCGGGCGGATGCCGCGGGCCCGGCCAGAAGCAAGAGCGGCACCAGCACCACGGCGGCCACAGCGGAGGTGACGGCGGCCGCGCGGGTCCTGCCGATCGCGGCCGGGCCGTCGATCAGCCGCCGCACCCGGGCCGCGTCCGCGGTACCAGCGGCGCCCAGCGCGGCGGCGGGGACGCCGGCGCCCAGATTCAGCAGCGCCCCCGCGACGGCGAGCCGGTGCGCAGCAGCGCTGGCCGCGTCGTCGGCGCGCAGCTCGGCCAGCCGGGCGACCTGCTCGCGGGCGATGCGGAACGCCGGCACGCGGGGGAAGGCCGCGTGCATGGCGCCCGCGAGCGTTACCAGCAGATGGTGGCGGCCGCGCAGGTGTGCGCGCTCGTGCGCGAGCACGGCGCGCAGCTGGCCCTCGTCGAGCGCGCCGAGAGCGCCCGTGGTGATTACGATGCGGCTCCCGTTCCCGGGCAGGCAGTAGGCGGCGGGCTCATGATGGCGCACGATGACGGCACCGAGCCGCGGATCGGGCCTGCCGACCCGTGAGAGCCGCAGCCGGTGACGGCGGCGCGCCCCCGCTGCCTGGGCCAGCGCCCGGGCGGCGCACCAGGTGACGCGGGCGAGGACGGCGAGGGCAAGCACGGCGCCCGCCCCGGTCAGCGCCGCCCCGCCGGGGTGCGCGTACTGCGAGCGCAGCGCCATCACGCACGCGGCCAGCAGGCCGGCCAGGTGGGCGCTGACCCGCACCGTGGGCACCATCAGCGCGAGCCCGCCGGCCAGAACGGAGGCGACCGCGGAGCCGGTGAGCGCGAACCAGGCGGCGATCGCCAGCCGCGGCGCGCCCTCGGGCCACCGGGCCCTGGCCAGCGCGCCGGGCCCGGCGGTCAGCAGCAGCGCGGCGTAGCCCAGCAGGGCGGCGGCGGCGATCACGAGCCGGCCTCTTCCCGCAGTGCGTGGTCCAGCATCCGGCGCAGCTCCCGCGCCTCGGCGGGGTCGATGCGCCCGACGAAGCTGCGCAGCGCGGCCACCCGGTCCGGGCTGGCCTCCAGGGCCTCGCCCATCAGGCCGGCGGTGTAGTCCTCCCTGGTCACCGTCGCCCGGTACCGGTATGCCCGGCCGTCCTTCTCCCGGGCCAGCCAGCCCTTGCGGTAGAGAATCTCCACCACCGTGAGGACCGTGTTGTAGGCAGGCTCGCGCTCCGGCCGCAGGCCCGCCCAGATCTCGCGTACCAGTACCGGCCGGCCCGCCGCCCAGACCCGGTCCATGATGACGGCCTCCAGCTCGCCGAAGCTCCGCACACCGCCTCCCGCCATGACTCGCCGCGTCCCGCGTCCGCCTATTATCACCTAAGAATCATCGGTGGCACCTCTCCTGGCAGAGATAGCACGCCAGGCCTCGCGGCCCGGATGCCGCGCCGCGGTCGGGGAGGCCGGCCGATCTGGTCCTCCCGCCGGCTGCCAAGGACTGCCGGCGCCCCTACTGCCCCCGCCAACGGCAGCTCAGTCGGGACAGCCCCTGGCCGCCCGCTCGCCTGCGAAGCCGTCCGGTTACCCTACCCCACCCCGGGTGGGGTAGGGTAACGAGAAGCAAGGGGAGGTGCCGAGTGATCGCGGGTCACAAGCGCGAGGCGCTGTTGCGGCTGAAGACGGTGCGCGGACATATCGACGGCGTGATCGGCATGGTCGAGGAAGAGGTCTACTGCCCGGACCTGATGAAGCAGGTGGCGGCGCTGCAAGCGTCGCTGGAGAAAGTCAACCGGGTCCTGTTGCGCAACCACCTGGAGACCTGCGTGTCGGAGGCGATCCGCACGGGGCAGGGCCAGGAGAAGATCGCTGAGCTGATGGAGGCGCTGCCCTACAACTCCGGGCTGACCGACTTCCGCCACCGGGCCGAGCCGCTGCCGCTGGCCGGTTCCGCGGCCGACGGCCGCGAGCCAAACGGTTCAGCCCAGGGCGGGCGCAGAGCCCCGCGATGAGCGCCGATACCGCGCCAGCGCCGGCGTCGTCGCTCCCCGCGCGCGAGCCGGGGAGCGGGCTCGGGAGGCACCTGACGCTGGAGATCACCGGGATGACGTGCGCCTCGTGCGTGCGCGGGGTGGAACGGGCCCTGGCGGGTGTCCCCGGTGTCGCGGCGGCCACCGTGAACCTGGCGGCCGAGTCCGCTGACATCACCCTCGCCCGGCCGGTCGAAGCCGGCGCTCTGATCACTGCCGTGGCCGATGCCGGCTACCAGGCGGCGGTCCCGGCAATCGTGCGCGCCGACAGCGTGGCCCGGCGGCGGGCGGCGCAGGCTGCCGAGCTCCGCGGGCGGCGGGTGCGGCTGGGCGCCGGCGCGGTCCTGTCCGCCGCCGTGCTGGTCGTGGCCTACGGTTTCACCTCCGCGACCTGGGCCGGATGGGCGCAGCTGGTGCTGGCGCTGCCGGTGTACGCGTGGGTAGGTGCGCTGTTCCACCGTGGTGCGCTGGAAGCGGCCCGGCACCGTACCACCAACATGGACACCCTTGTCTCGCTGGGCACGAGCGTGGCGTTCGGCTACTCGGTGATCGCGACGATCGCCCTGCCGGGCCGGCCGACCTACTATGATATCGCCGCGCTGATCATCACGCTGATCGCGGTAGGCAAGTATCTCGAGCTGGCCGGCCGGGCCCGTGCCGGAGCCGCGATCGAGGCCCTGGCTGAGCTGCAGCCCCGGGTCGCACATCTGATGGCCCGCGCCTCCAGCGGCCAGCGCGGCGACCCGGCGGCCGCGATCGACGTCCCGGCCGAGACGCTCCGCGCCGGCGACGTCGCCCTGGTCCGCCCCGGGGAGGCCATTCCCGCCGACGGCGTGCTGGCCGAGGGCGCGGCCAGCGTGGATGAGTCGATGCTGACCGGCGAGCCGCTGCCCCGCGATAAGCGGCCCGGCGACGAGCTGACCGGCGGCACCGTGAACGGACGCGCCCCGCTCGTGCTGCGCGTCGCGCGCACCGGCGCGGAGTCGGTGCTGGGCCAGATCATGGCGCTGGTCGATGCCGCCCAGAAGGAGAAGTCCAGGACGCAGCGGCTGGCCGACCGGATCTCGGCGGTGTTCGTGCCGGTCATCCTGGCGATGGCTGCCGCCACCCTGGCCGGCTGGCTGCTCGCCGGTGCCGGGGTCACGGCCGCGCTGATCACCGCCGTTGCCGTGCTGGTCGTCGCGTGCCCCTGCGCCCTGGGGCTCGCGACACCGGTGGCCATCATGGCCGGCACCGGCCGGGGCGCCCAGCTCGGGCTGCTCATCCGCGGCGGCGAGAGCCTGGAACGGATCCATGGCCTGGCCACCGTGGTGCTGGACAAGACCGGCACCCTGACCGTCGGGCATCCCGCAGTCGTGCGCCTGCTGCCGCTGGATGGCAGCAACGGGCGCCAGGCGCTGGCCCTGGCGGCCGGGGCGGAAGCATCCTCCGAACATCCCCTGGCCCGCGCGGTGGTCACAGCGGCCGAGGACATAGGCCTCACCCCGGCGGCAGTCAGCGATGTCGAGGCCATAGCCGGGCGCGGCGTGACCGCGACAGCGGGAGAGCGGCGGGTGCAGGCCGGGTCACTTGCCTGGCTCACCCAGGCCGGCGTTGACACCTCCCCCGCCGGCCGGCTGTCCGGGGAACTGGCCGAAGCCGCTCAGACCCCGGTCGCCGTCGCGATCGACGGGCGCGTTCGCCTGCTGCTGGGCATCGCGGACGCCCTGCGCGCCGACAGCCCCGACGGTGTCGCCCGGCTGCGCGCGCTCGGGCTGGAGCCGGTGCTGGCGACCGGGGACACGCTGGCGGCAGCCACCGCCACCGCCCGCGCAGCCGGCATCAGCAACGTCCATGCCGGGCTGCGGCCGCAGGACAAGTCCGCGCTGGTGGAACGGCTGCGGCACGAGCATGGCCCGGTAGCGATGATCGGTGACGGCATTAACGACGCGCCCGCGCTGGCCACCGCGGACATCGGCATCGCGGTCGCCACCGGCACCGGCGCGGCGATGGCCGCCGCCGACATCACCGTGGTCCACGGCGGCGTCGGCGCGGTGGCCGATGCGGTCATGCTCGCCCGCGCCACCCGCCGGATCATCCGCCAGAACCTCGGCTGGGCCTTCGGCTACAACCTGCTGCTCGTCCCTCTGGCCGCCGCCGCAATCTTGCCGCCCGTGCTTGCCGCGGTCGCGATGGCCACCAGCTCGGTCACCGTGGTCGGCAACGCACTGCGGCTGCGCCGCTTCGGCACCCGAGCGCGCGCACACACGCCACCTCACCACGGCACAACCACCCCGGTGGCCCGGGCGCTCGCAGAGAAGGGAGCCAGCAGATGAGCCCAGTGACTATCGAGCTGACCGCACCAGACATCTCCTGCCAGAAATGCCAGACGAACGTCGAGTCCGGCCTCGCGCGCGAGCCAGGCGTCGAGGACGCGAGCGTTGACGTCGGCGCCCGGCATATCCGCATCGCCTATGACCACGAGCAGACTAGCCCCAGTCAGCTGCGATCCAAGCTCAGCGAGATCGGGTACCCGGCCGCTCCCTGAGAGGCCAGCCGGCCGGCAGCCACGCCGGAAGTACCGAGGCCGGCGGCGACCAGCAGCGCGCCCATCTCGTTGCGATCCAGGCCGGTGGCGTGCGACTCGTAATCCAGCCGCGGCCGGCGGACATGAGCTGCCGGGGAGTGATCGAGCAGTTCTTCCTCGACCGCGTACGTGTAGAACCCGGCCACGGTGCACAGCCTGCGGGTGACGGTGGCGCGGGCACGGCCCCCGGCTTCCAGGTCGCGGCCGAAGCACTCGATGTCGGCGCGGCGGACGCCGAACAGGCGCAGGTGATGCTGGTGGCGCCAGCCGGCGAACTGCCGGAGATCGAGCGCGTACGCCTCGCGGGTCAGGCCGCTGCAGCCGGCCAGGAACCCGGCGAGCGCCAGGCGTTCGGGATTACTGAATGCCGGCTCGGCGACAACGATGGCGGTGGACGTGGAGCGGGTCGTGGTGGTCATCGGGTACCTCCCGGGGTCGGGCTGAGACCCGGAAGGCAGGGCCAGCCGACGGCCCCAGCGATGATGAGGAATCTCACGGTAAGACGCGCTCGGGCAGTTACGCCACGTCACCGCAGGCAACGCATGCGCGTCGTCCGGGTACGCTCCCGACCGCCGAATACGCGCTGCCTGTTGACGGCGAAACTCGCGGCGGCCCGGAGATGCAGAACTGACGGTTCTGGCGCTTTCTGGCGGCGTGTCTGGTGCTGTGCTGAACCCGCTCGGCTTCGGGTTACCACGACCTGCTCCCTCCGCGGTCCCGTCCGCCACGGGTCTCGGGGTGGCTTGCTTGCAAGCGGCAACGGCCGCCGGGCAGAGTTCACGCTGGCTCAACTCGTGAGCCTGCCGCGCTCCGCCCAGCGGTTGCTCGCCGCGACCGGGCAGCAGGCTCAGCTGCGCCTTCACCGTCACGGCCAAACCGCCGCGGACGTTCTGTTCTTACCGCCTTGTGGCCTGCTCGTGGCTGGCCGCCCGAGCGCATCGCCTTGCAGCATCCGTTGCCGCCCATGCGCGGGCGACCCTCCCAGGACTTGACAATAGCGATCGCTATCTGAATAGTGAACGCTATGACAACTGTTCCGGCCCGCACCCGGCTCACCCGCGAGCAGAGCCGCCAGCGCACCCGCGCGGCGCTGATCGCCGCCGCGATGGGTGTCTTCGCCCGCGACGGCTACGCCGGGGCGCCGGTGGACGCGATCGCTGAGCAGGCCGGGTTCACCGTGGGCGCGCTGTATTCGAACTTCGCCACCAAACAAGACCTGTTCCTGGCGGTGTTCGAGCAGCACTGCGCCGGTGAGCTGGCCGCCCTGCGCGCCCTGGCCGAGCAGGCCGCCACCGCGGACGAACTGCTGGCGGCGGTGACATCCCGGTTCGCCGACCTGGACGACCAGCAGCGCCAGTGGTGGCAGCTCTCGGCCGAGCTGTGGCTGTATGCCCAGCGCCACCCCGAGGCCGCCGCCCGGCTGGCCGCGATCCAGGCCGAAACCAGCCAGGTGATCGCCCAAGCGCTCAGCAGCAGCGGCCACCCGCTCAGCGACGAACTGGCCGCCGTGATCCACGCCCTGTGGACCGGGTTCATGCATTACCGGCTAACCAGCCCCGAGGCGGTCAGCGCCGATGCCTTCGGCCGTGCCGTGGGCTGGCTGCTGGCAGGCCAGCAGCATGACACCAAGAAAGGACCCAAGCCATGAGCACCGTCCTGCACATCCTGCCCGGCATCGCCTGCGGCGCGCTGATGTGCGTCCCGATGACCATCGCCATGGCCCGCGGCTGGCTGCGCCGCCATCGCCGGGCACCCGGCAGCCCGGCCGCACCGAAGGCCATGGCGGCCCTCCTGCGGCGGTGACCGGCTGCCCGCCCGCAACCAGCCAGCAACACAGCCACCCGACACCACCCCGGAGGCTGTCATGTTCGACGTGGTAATCATCGGCGGCGGGCCAGCCGGGCTGAACGCCGCTCTCATGCTCGGCCGGGTCGGCCGGCCGGTGCTGCTGGCCGACAACGGCCAGCCCCGCAACGCGGCCTCGGCGGCCGTGCACGGGTTCCTCTCCCGCGACGGCGCCGACCCCGCCGAGATACACCGCACCGCCCGCACCGAACTGGCCCGCTACCCCAGCATCCAGGCCCGCGACACCACGGTGGAAAGCGCCGCGACCACCGAGGGCGGGTTCGAGGTCACCCTGGCCGGCGGCACCACCGCGCAGGCACGGCGGCTGCTGCTGGCCACCGGGGTGACCGACAAGCTGCCCGCCATCGACGGCCTCGCCGGCCTGTGGGGGCGCGGGGTCTACCACTGCCCGTACTGTCACGGCTGGGAAGCCCGCGGGCAGCAGGTCGCCGTGCTTGGCGGCGACGACCACGCCGCCCACCTCGCCCTCAACCTGGCCCGGCTCGGCTGCGACGTCATGGTGTGCACCAACGGGCCCATCCAGGCCAGCGACCCAGCCCGCGCCGCGCTGGCCGCCCGCCAGATCCGCATCTGCGAAGACCCGGTCGGCAAGGTCGAAGGCGAACCCGGCCGCTACGTCCGGCTGCACCTGGCACCAGGCTGGACCCTGGAACGGCGCGCCCTGTTCACCCACCCGGTGCCGCGGCAGCGATCCGGCCTCGCCGAAACGCTCGGGTGCGCCATGCTGGAGGACGGTGCGGTGCAGGTCAACGAGCTGGGCCAGACCACCGTCCCCGGCGTCTACGCCGCCGGGGACATGTGCCGCACCCCGGCCATGCCCTACCCCGCGGCGCAGGTCATCATGGCCGCCGCCGAGGGCGCCCGCGCCGCCGTGATCATCGACCAGGAACTGCTGTTCACCGACGCCTACACCACCAGCGAACACACCGGCCCGCCGGCGGCGAACACCCCGCCGCGGCAGGCACGCTAGCGGACAGGAGGCCAGACAGGTCATGACCAGTCGCGTCACCGAGCACTGCCGCCTGTTCAACGAGGCCGTCCGCAGCGGCAGCTGGGACACCTTCACCGCAACATTCACGCCCGATGCGGTCATGCGATTCGAGGGCGTGCCCACCGGCCCATACAACGGCCGCGACGCGATCGCGGCCGCCTACGCGGCCAGCCCGCCGGCCAGCACCATGACCGTGGCGCCCGTGGCATCGACCGGCAACACCGACGTGGTCCGCTTCACCTGGGACGATGGCCGTGGCGGCGGCACCCTGCGCGTCCGATGGCACGACGGCCAGGTCGCTGACGTGACCGTGACCCTCCAGCCATGATGACCTGCCAGCGGCGCCGCGCCGGCGCCCAGGCCAGCCAGCCGCAGAATGCAGTTGGCGGAAGGACGGTCCAGTGACAGATGCGAAGACGGCTGCTGCCGGCCATCCCGGGCTTGCCGGCGGGCCCATCTACCTGGATTACAACGCCACCACGCCGGTCGACCCGCGTGTGGTGGAGGCGGCCTTGCCCTACCTGGCCACCTACTTCGGCAACCCGTCCAGCGCGCACGGCTATGCGGCCCAGCCGCAACGGGCGGTCGCCGGTGCCCGGGAGGCGGTCGCCGCGCTGATCGGCGCCGCACCTGGGGAGATCGTGTTCACGGCGGGCGGGTCGGAGGCGGACACCCTGGCCATCCGCGGCGCTGTGCTGGCCCGCGGCGCGCCCGCCGGCGCCCAGGTGATCACGCAGCCGACCGAGCACCCGGCGGTGCTGGAGGCGTGCGCCGCGCTGGCGCGCCTGCACGGCATCGAGGTGACCTACCTGCCGGTCGGCGGGGACGGCCGGGTCGACCCGGCGTCGCTGGCGGCCGCGATCACCTCCAGGACCGTGCTGGTGTCGGTCATGGCCGCCAACAGCGAGACCGGGGTGCTGCAGCCGGTCCGCGAGCTGGCTGCCGTCGCCCGCGAGCACGGGGTGCTGTTTCACACCGACGCGGCTCAGGCCGCCGGGAAGATCCCTATCGGCGTGGACGGCCTCGGCGTGGACCTGCTCACCATCGTCGGTCACAAGTTGTATGCGCCCAAGGGCATCGGCGCCCTGTACGCCCGGGTCGGGGTGCCGCTCGAGCCGCTGGTCTACGGCGGCGGCCAGGAACGCGGGCTCCGCGCCGGGACCGAGAACGTGGCGCTGGCGGTCGCGCTGGGCGAGGCTGCCCGGCTGGCCGCCGCGGAGCTGGCTGCTGGCGGCCCGCAGCGCCTGCGCGAGCTGCGCGACCTGCTGCACCGCCGCCTCGATGAGCAGCTGCCCGGCCTGGTGAGCCTCAACGGCCACCCGGCCCAGCGGCTGCCGGGCACCCTGAACGTCAGCATCACCGGCGTGCCTGGCGGCCAGCTGCTGGCCGCCGCTCCCGGCGTCGCGGCCGCGACGGGCTCGGCCTGCCACGCCGGCAGCACCGAGCCTTCCCCGGTGCTGCTGGCCATGGGCCACGGTAAGGACCGGGCCGCGTCCGCGCTGCGGCTCGCGCTCGGGCGCTGGACCACCCGCGAGCAGGTCGAGGCCGCCGCCACGCAGATCGCAGGCGCTGCCCGCAGCCTGCTCGCCCGTGAGGACCAAGACACGCCGTAGCCAGTCACCCCTGGCTGCGGACCTGCCCGCTCCTGGATGGAGGCCTACCTTGACGCAGAACGCTGACCCCGTGTGTCTGGCTTTTCGCGTACGGGACCCTGCAGAACCCGGAGGTGCAGATCGCGACCTTCGGGCGGCGGCTCGCAGGCCACCCGGACACTCTCCCGGGGTATGCGCTGTCGACCATCGAGATAACGGATCCCGGGGTCATCGCGGCCAGCGGCCAGGCCCGCCACCCGATCATCACGGCGACCGGTGATGACAACGACCAGGTCGAAGGCGCCGTATACGAGGTAACCCCGGCCGAGCTCAAGGCCGCTGACCGATACGAAGTCGGCGAGTACCAGCGAGTCCGGGTGCGGCTGGCATCAGGAACCGACGCCTGGGCTTACATCAATGGCCAGGCTTGAATGCCTGCAATGAGGCGGGTTAGCTGAGCAGGTCGACGGCGGGGACGCCGCGGGCGCCCACCACGGCACGGTAGACGAGCCAGGTGAGGGCGAGGTCCTGCCACGGCAGGCCGACCGGCGCGTAGACCGAAGTTACGGCGGGTTCGGGGCCTGATTTCGCGGCTGACCAGCAAGAACCGCTAAGCGACACGCTGAATTGTAGACACTAGAGTAGTTGAGAAGGCTGATCCTGCTGTGAGAGAATACCCACATGACACGGCGAGCTGGCGCTATGCATGTGGAGACATCCCGTAGCCATCAGATATTGAAGGACGGGACGGAGCGGGTCTACCGGCGGCACCTGCTGCGCCGCTCCTACCGGGACGGCGGCAAGGTCCGCAAGGAGACCCTGGCCAACCTGTCGCACCTGCCCGATGAGGCGATCGAGGCGGTGCGGCTGGCGCTGGCCGGCAAGACCGTGATCGACGCGGACGCAGGCCTGGAGGTGACCCGGTCGCTGCCACACGGGCATACGGCCGCGGTCGTGGCACAGGCCCGCACGCTGGGCTTCCCGGCGCTTCTGGGCCCGCCATGCCGGGAACGGGACCTGGCCTTCGCGCTGATCATCTCCCGGATAGCCCGGCCCGCCTCCAAGCTGTCCACGATCAGCTGGTGGGACGATGTCACCCTCGGCCCGGACCTCGGGGTGGCCGGGGCCAGCACCGATGAGGTCTACGCGGCGATGGACTGGCTCGTGGCCCGGCAAGACGAGATCGAGGCCACCCTGGCGGACCGGCACCTGCGGCAGGGCGGGATGGCCCTGTTCGACCTGTCCAGCTCGTGGGTGGAAGGCAGCCACTGCGAACTAGCCGCGTTCGGGCACTCCCGCGACGGCAAGCGCGGCAAACCGCAGATCGAATACGGCCTGCTCACCGACAGGCAAGGCCGCCCGGTCGCGGTGCGGGTGTTCCCCGGCAACACCGCCGACCCCACGGCGTTCGTCCAGGCCGTCGAGGTGGTCCGGGACAAGTTCGCCATCACCGAGGCGGTCATGGTCGGGGATCGCGGAATGATCACCAGCGCCCGGGTCAAAGCGCTCAAAGAGGTCCCGGGCATGGCGTGGATCACCTGCCTGCGCGCTCCCGCGATCAAAAAGCTCGCCCAAGACGGCGGCCCGCTGCAGCTCTCGCTGTCCGGCCGGCAGGACCTGGCCGAGATCAGCTCACCGGACTACCCCGGGGAACGGCTGATCGCCTGCCACAACCCGTTCCTGGCCGCCGAGCGCGCCGCCCACCGCCAGCGTCTGCTGACCGCCACCGAAACCGAGCTCGCCAAGATCACCGCCATGGTGGAAGCCGGGCGGCTCAAAGATCCCGCCAAGATCGGCGTCCGCGCCGGGAAAGTGATCAACAAGCGGAAGGTCGCCAAGCACTTCATCCCCGGCATCGGCGAGAGAACCTTCACCTGGCGGCGCGACCAGGACAACATCGACGCCGAGGCCGCCTTCGACGGCATCTACGTCATCCGCACCCCCGTCCCCGCGGCCCAGCTCGGCGCGCCAGCCGCCGTGGCCGCCTACAAAGACCTCGCCCACGTCGAGTCCGACTTCAAGGTAAGCAAAGACGACCTCGATCTGCGCCCCATCTACCACCGCCTCGAAGACCGCGTCAAAGCCCACGTGCTGATCTGCATGCTCGCCTGCTACCTGTCCTGGCACCTGCGCAAAGCCTGGGCGCCGCTCACCTACGCCGACGAGCACCCGCCCCAGCGGGACAACCCCGTCGCCCCCGCCCGCCGCTCCGCCTCCGCCGAGTCCAAAGCCTCCAGGAAAGTCACCATGGCCGGCCAGCCGGCGCGCGGCTTCCGCGACCTGCTCGACCACCTCGCCACCCTCACCCGCCAGACCATCACCATCGGAGGCCGCCAGATCGAAAAGATCACCACCCCCACCCAGTCCCAGCGGCAGGCGTTCGACCTCCTCGGCGCCCCCATCCCGATCACCTCGGAGTAGACACCAGCAGAACCACTCAAAGCAGTGAACCCCCTGCAAGGCAGGGGGTTCACTTACCTCGACCGACGTAACTTCGGCGTAGACAGTGGGCTGACCGGTGTTTGGTGGGCTGGCCGCCCGCCGCGGCAAGATCGCGGTCATCGACCACCAAGCGGCTGGCGGTGAGCAGGCCGGCTGACAGCTCGGCCTTGCCCGGCTCGTCGGCGCCCAGCGTCGTCAGGTGATGGCCCGGGCGAAGATCGCGCGCGTGCAGGAGCGGCTGCCAGGACCAGGTCGCCAGGACGACCACCTCGGCGGCGCGCGACGGCTGCGGCGTCGGCGACGACATCCGTAGCCAGGGCCTCTCCCCGGGCCCGGTTGAGATCGGTGGCCACGGCGCGCCGCCAGCTGCGCAGCCGGCGCAAGCCGGCCGCGGTCAGTAGCCTGTGCCCCGGCGTCGACGAATCCAAGTGTCTGAGCGGACGGGCTGGCCAGCAGGTGGGTGGCCAGGTGGCGGCCAGGCCGGTGCGCCAGGCCGTGATGCTGGCCGAGTCCGCCAGGGCCAGCAGTTCCCCCGAGTCCAGGTCGTGCAGGCAGACCACGCCGCGCGGGGCGGGGCGGGCGTCCGGGAACTTGGCGTTCACCTAGACCGTGTAGGCCGGTATCCCGGGCAGCGTGCCCGGCATCAGGCAGGTGGCGGTGCCCGGCCCCGGCAGTTCGGCTGCTATCCGCAACGGCACCTGCGCGGGCGGCGGGGCCCGGAAGCCGTCTTCGAGCATCCGCAAAGCCCGGTCCACGTCGACGGCACCGTCGATCGGCGACCGGGTCAGCAGCACAGTCACCGGCCCAGTCTCTCCCACGGCCGGCCGCCTCCGACAGCGCCGAACACCCGGTTCGGAACGCAACTGAGACAGCCACACTGACGTCGAGATGCCGGCCAGAACGAACACCTCTTTGTGCGACCGTCAAGCCGGAAATGCTGGATGCGATGCCTGAGCGGGCCTGCGCTCAGCGATGGCCAGCTGGGCTGGTGGCCTTCCTTCCCGCCGCGGGCATTATCGGCTCGCGGGCAGCCGGGTCAAGGACGCCCTGCTGGCGCCGCTGCCGCGGCCGGGCTGCGCCCGGTCCTTGACCCGGTCGCCCGCTCGCCTGGTATGGCAGCGGAGCGGGAAGGGAAGCAGTGGGGGTCGTAGGGTAGGCGGCAGGCCCGGGAGTGGCTTGTCCGAAGAGCCGGTGTCCGGGGTGTGAGCCGGCCGCGCTGGAGTCAGAGCCGTTCCCCGGTTGCCCTCCCGGGCTCTTCACGGGGGCTGCAGCGCGCCCGGCGCCGGCTTGGAGGCAGGCGTAGATGGCGTCGCTGACCTGCCGTTTCAGCGCGCGCAGGGCTTCTTTGCCGGTCTTGCCTTCGGCCAGTTTCTTCTGGTAGCAGGCGTGGCCCTGGCTGTGCCGGTGGCGGATCTGGGTGACCGCGGCCATATGGATGGCGTGGTTGAGCCTGCGGTTGCCGCGCCGGGACAGCCGCCAGATCTTGCGGCCGCCGGAGGAGACCTCGATCGGGGCGGTGCCGTTGCAGGCGGCGAAGTGGTCCCGGTCCGGGAAGCGGGCCACGTGGCGGACGTCGCCGGTGACCGCGGCCGCGATCACCGGGCCGGCGCCGAACAGCCCGGTCAGGCTGGTCCCGGCCGCCCGCACCGCTGCGGCGAGCTTGTTCCTGGTCTGGCGGATCCGCGCATCGATGCCGCGCAGGTCTTCGGTGAGCTCGGCGGCGAGCTCCCAGCGGGCGGCCTCCACCGCCTCCGCTGGGGTGATCGATGCCAGGATTCGCTCCGCCTGGCCTGCGGTGATCTGCCCGGGGACGCCGCCGGGGATCAGCCCGCAGCACCTGGTGCAGCCGGCAGGCCACCTGGGTGCGGGCCCGGCCCAGGTCCCGGTAGCGCTCGGGTCCAGACCTTGAGCACCGCGGCGTGATCATCACGACAGACCTCGCGGACCCCGGCCGAGCGCAGCGCCGCGACCGCCACCGACCGGGCATCATCCGGGTCGTTCTTGTTGATGTCTCCCGTCGCGAGCAGCCGCACCCGGGCGGCCAGCTTCGGCGGCACATCCAGCACCCGCTCACCCGCGGCGAGCAGCTGCTGGGCCAGCAGATGCCCCGGCCCGCCCGCGCCTTCGACCGCCCAGGTGCGCTGCGGCCAGGCCTGCGCCCATCCCAGCAGCCGCTCCGCCTGGGCGGCGCAGGCCCGTACCCGCAGCTGGCCCAGCGGCACTTCCGCCGGGCCGGTCGCCACCGCGGTATGCGAGGCCTTGTGCGGATCGATCCCGATCATCACCGCCACCATGGGAACGCCCTCCTCCCTGTCCTTGACCTGGGGTAACGACCGTGGCGGGCACGCCCAATTCCAGGGATCTCGCTTGGCGCTCGCGCACCTCTTATGAGCCACGCCACGGCGAGGCCCCGGCAAGCGGGCACGTCGTCCGGAAGCCAGGCCACAAGCGCAGCCGGCAGCGGATATGAGAGCCAGCCCACCGGGACCTCTCAACGCTACGACCCCGGCTCACTACCATCCCGGCCAGGCCCGCAACGCCTACCCACAATTGGGCGGATATTGTCTCCTCACTGCCGAGCGGCCTGCCTTCTGCCCGCTCCTTGGCGGGCGGGATGCCTTCGGATCTCGCAGGCTGCGGCCCGCGGGCTGGCTGCGGGTGCGGAGGAATCGCTCTGGCGTGTCACGGCCGGCGGGGCTAGCGGTGCACGTTGTCCCCGGGTCCTTGGGGTTCCGGCCGCTGGGCGGCATGGCGCCGGGTGCGCCGCTTGGCCCAGGCGATCGCGCCGCCGGTCATGGCGGCGATCATCAGGCCCATCATGAGCCACATGATCACCCCGAGCGTTCCGGTCATCATGACGGTTCTTCCCTCCGGTCCGTGGGCCGGCCGTCAGGGCCCGGGGTTGCCCGCTGTTTGAGCCGGTTCGGGCCAGGCCGGCTGGCCGGCGATCCAGGTTTGCGTCACCCGGGTGCCTTCCCGGAATGGGTCGCCGTCGCAGATGACCAGGTCGGCGGTCTGGCCGGGCGCCAGCCCGCCGCGTCCTGGCGCGTCCAGCGATGCCGCGGCGGTCACGGTGTAGGCGCGGACGGCTTCCTGGTGGGCGAGCGCCTGGCCGGGCTGCAGCTGCCGGTGCACCGCGCAGCGCAGGTTGTGCAGCGGGTCGGCCGCGCCGGGCGGGTAGTCGGAGCTGATCGCCAGCGGGATACCGGCCTGCAGCAGCAGCCGGCCGCCGAGCACGGCGGCGTACCGGCCGACTCGCGCCCCTTCGAGCATGTCAGCGTAGCGGGACAGGAAGCCCGGCTGGTAGGAGACCGCCACCCCGGTGCTGGCCACCAGCTCCGCGGTCGCCGGGTCGCACACCAGCAGATGGTCGATGGTGGCGCCGCCCGGCGGTGCGCCTACCTTGCGCAAGATCCGCGCCGCCTGCTCGCCGGCCAGGTTGCCCAGGGCGTGGATGCGCAGCCGGATCCCGGCGTCGAGGTAGGCGGCTGTCAGGGAGGCCAGTTCGGCGTCGGCGTAGCGCAGGTAGGGGGTGCGCAGGCCGCCCGGCCCGATGGCAAGTTTGCGCCGCATCGCCTCCCGCAGCGGGCCGGGAGCCCGCAACCGGATCGACTCGCTGATCGCGCCGCCCAGCAGCCCAGCCGCTGCCCGCGGCGGCAGCCGCAGCGCGCACCGGTCGCCCCCGTCGGCGAACAGCTTCACCTCGGCCGCCGCCTCGCCGTACGGCCCGCCCGGGGCCTGGGCCGGGCCGGGTGGCCGGCAGTGCATGCCCGCGGGTGACCCGGTCGCCCACGACAGCCGCAACGGCACCGAGCCGCGCAGCGCGACCATCTGCTCGTGCCAGTCCGGCGACACGAACGGGTCGTGCGCATGGGTGATGCCCAGCCGCAGGCAACGCCTGGCCTCGGCCGCCAGCACCGCCTGAACGCGGTCATCATCTCCGGCGGGCGCCGGAACACCGGCCAGGTCGGTCAGGGCACGCTGCAACGCAACCGCGTATGCCGCCTCCCACAGCTCACCCGTGGGCCGGCCACGCCGGTCACGGGTCACATCCTCGCCCAGCTCACGGGCGCGTCCCTGGTGGCCGTCGAGCTCGAGCGCGGCCAATGCCGCCGAGGACACCGCGCCACGGTGCATGTCCGCGGTGCTGACCAGGACCAGGCGCCCAGGCGCCGCCTGGTCCAGCTCCGCCGCTGTCGGCAGCCTGCCCTCCGGCCACCGCCAGCGGGCAACGCCCCAAAACAGCAGCCAGCCTGAACCCGGTTCCGATTCCGGCTCTGCATCGGCCGCCGCGCTGATCACGCGCAGCGCCTCGGCCAGGCTCTGCCAGCCCGAGCCATCGCGGCCCTGGCCAAACCACGCGGCCTGGGTCAGATGCAGGTGCACATCGACGAATCCCGGCAGCACATGACAGCCGGGAATGCTGACGACCTCGTCGGCAGGCGGGCGGCCGCCGCGCTCCTGCTCTCCCACCGCCGCCACCTTGTCGCCGGCGACAAGCAGCCAGCCGCGCCGCGGCTGGCAGTCCGGCCCGGCCCATATCGTGGCGCCAGTCAGCAGCCGCCGGCTCATCATGATCTTCCGCCGGCCCGGGCCAGGCAACATCCCCGGCTGGCATGCTCCGGCCCGGCCGCCTCCCAGTCAGGGCGCAGCAACCCCGTGACGGCGTCATCCCCGGCGCCGCCCGCCAGGCACGCCGAGACCGGCACCAACGAGGGGGCACGGTCCACGCTGGCCGCCTCCTCCTTCGAACCTATCAGAGCGTTTCCTCCAAAAAGAGCGATAACTCTGAAACTGTACCCTGGTACCGTGAAGGGCCGCAAGGAGCCGCCATCTCTGGTGGCTCCCCGCGGCGCCAGCCCGCGCTGCACCGTGAGCACGATCAGTTAACAGCCGGCCAGGGGACCCCGCCGAATCCCAGCAAGGACATCCTCCACATCATGCCCGCGAGGAGATTGACCCGGCAGGACAAGCGCCAGGCCAACCGGGCGCGGATCCTGCAAGCGGCGCGCAAGGTCTTCGGCCAGCGGGGCTACCACGGCGCGACGATCGGAGAAATCGCCGACGAAGCCGGGCTGTCCAACGGCGCGGTCTACTACAACTTCGCCAACAAAGAGGACCTCTTCTTCGCCCTCCTGGAGCAGTGGAGGACCGAACTCGTCCAAGATCTTGCGAGCGCGCTTCCCCGCCCCGGCAGCGCCGAGCCCGGACAGTCATTCCAGGACGAGCTGAGCCACGTCATCGACATGCTCAAGCGCCGGCGCGAGTGGCGGCTGCTGCTGTTCGAGTTCGTGACCTACGCGGCGCGCAACCCCAGGTTCCGCGCCCGCTTCGCGGCCGGCCGGCAGAAGTTCAAGCACGCCCTGGCCGACGTCCTGGCCGAGCGCATCGCGGCACACCACCTCCAGCCAGTCGCCCCACCCGAACAGCTGGCCATCCTGGTCACCGCGCTCGTCAACGGCCTGGCCTTCGACGAGCTAACCGAGCCGGACGTGGTCTCCAGCGATCTTCTCGCCACCGGGCTCACCGCGCTCATGGACCACACGCGGCAGCCGGGAAAAGCTGCAGAGACCTAATCTCTTGTTCCTGAACACCGGTCCGGGGCCACTGCGCACGCCTGACCACAGGCTCGAGCCGACCGCGCAACCGGCCCAGGCAGGCGGACGACTGGGTCGGCTCATAGGCGCGCCGAACGTCCGGGTCTGCGCGAGCCACGTCTTGGCCGGCACCGAGCCGATGTCCGCGCAGAACGGCGGTTACGGGTAGTCAGCCCTTGCTCTCCGTAATGACTGCGGAGTGTGATGGGGGACTGGTGGCGGCGGCCCGGGTTGCCGGATGTCGCTGAGCTTGCCGGGTGGTCCGATGCCTCGGTGCGGCCGGCCTGAAAGTGCTTTCAGTGCCCTGGATCCGGGGGAGAGGGCTCACGCGCTCAGCCTCGGGGCCTGGGCAAGCATCGCTGTCGCCACGTCGTCGTCCAGGAAGCCGCCGGACTGGTGTTGCCACAGCCTGGCGTAGGTTCCGTCGAGGCGGAGCAGTTCCTGGTGGGTGCCCTTCTCGGCGATCTGGCCGCGGTCGAGCACGACCAGCTGGTCCATGCGCGCGACCGTGCTCAGCCGATGCGCGACCACGAGCGCGGTCCGGCCTTCCATGAGTCGCCACAGCGCCTGCTGGACAAGGCTTTCGCTTTCCGAGTCCAGCGCGCTGGTCGCCTCGTCGAGCAGCAGGATCGGCGCGTCACGCAGGATCGCCCGGGCCAGCGCGACTCGCTGCCGCTGCCCGCCGGACAGCTTCACGCCACGCTCGCCGGCCATCGTGTCGAATCCGTCCGGCAGGGCGCTGGCGAACTCTGTCACGTGCGCCGCCTGCGCCGCCTGGCAGATCTCCGCGTCGGTCGCGTGCGGACGCGCGAACGCGATGTTGTCGCGCAGCGTCCGGTGGAACATCGCAGGGTCTTGCGGCACGTAGGCGATCAGGCTGCGCAGGTCCGACTGGCGCAGCTTGCTGATGTCCTGCCCGCCGATCAGGATCCGGCCGTCGCCGAGGTCCATCATCCGCAGCAGCAGGCGAGTCAGCGTGCTCTTGCCACCGCCTGACCGGCCGACCAGGCCGAGCTTGGTCCCGCCCGGCACGGCGAGGTCGAGGCCGGTGAACAACGGCAGTCCGCCCGCGTGCGCGAACGTCACGCGCTCGAAGCGGACGTCGCTCGCCTTCGGCCGTAGCGGCTCGGGCGCGACCGGGTCGACCACGGCCGGCGGTGTCAGCAGCAACCCGGTGAACTGCGCGGCTTCGGTCAGCGAGCTCTCCATCTGGCGGTAGATCTGGTTGAACTCGAACATGATCCGCGTCGCGTTGGAGTAGTAGGTGAATGCCACCACGATCGCCTCGATTCCGTGCTTTCCTCCGCCGAGGGAGATCGCGAGCAGCAGGCCGAGCACGTTGGTCAGCACGGACATCGGCGCGACCAGGGCGTCGATGCGCAGGTTCGCGTAGTCCCACGACCGCAGCGACTTCCGTCGCTGGTCGGCGACGCGCGACCTGTGCTCGGCGGCCTCCCGGTCCTCGGCAGCGAACGCGCGGATCGTGTCCATGTTCATCAGGCTGTCGGCGACGTGCCCGGACACCCGCGCGATCGCTTCCTCGCGCTGGTCGACGAGCTTCTGCCGGCGGCCGATCAGCGGCGCGATGCCGGCGCCGGTGATCGCGATCAGGCCGAGGAGCCCGGCGACGAGCAACGGGTCATAGCGCCACAACACCACCGACGCGAACGCCAGCGGCACGAGGCTGCCGATGATGTTGAACACCAGATTGTCGGTGAAATCCTCGAACCGGGAAGCGAAGCTCAGCACTCGCTTGGTCAGCGAACCAGCGAAGTTGTCATGGAAGAACGCCGCGTCCTTCGCCAGCAGCTCGTCCATGCCGATCACGTAGAGGTTCTCGATTCCGCGACCGTCGAGGCGGTTCAGGCAGTGGATGCCGATCCGCCACACGAACTCGGCGAAAAGCAGCACCCCTGCGAAGCCGAGCACATACGGCATCGCCGCGTCGATCCCGGCCAGCCCGTGGCCGGCAAAGCGGCCGGCCAGGTGAGCGACAATCAGCGGCGCGATGTAGAAGATGCACGTGTTTCCCAGCGCCGGCAGCAACATCGCGGGCACCGCGAAGCGCCGGAGCCTGGCCATCTGGCGGCCGTAGTAGCCCAACGCGAGCAGCACCGCCCGTTTGCGGGGCGGTGAGCCGCGGCTATGTTCAGGCGTAATCACTTGTTCCCATTCCGAGCAGCCAGCCTGGCTATCGTGCCCGACCGGGCGCCTCGACAGCGACCGGTTTTCCCGGCCGCTATCCCCCCGTCGTGTTGTCCGCAATAGCGATGAGCTGGGCGGTGGTCAGCGCCGGGTCCGCGCTGACCGAGTAGATGAGCCCATCTTGACGCTAGGCGACAGCTGCCGGAGCGACCTATCCTGGGACCCTCGAACGCGCGGGTCCATAGATCACGCTCCTGCGGGGACTGCCAAAGGGACGTGGCACGAACGAGCTATAGGTGGACTGGGTGATCAGCATCTGGGCCTGCTCCCTTGATGCGCGGGTTCACACAGACCTGCCAGATCGGTATCGCTTTGCCCCTCGCCGTGATGAACCGGATCCGGCGCCAGATCGGCGG
>WNFZ01000880.1_pt1 | contig 47450 bp, 45 predicted proteins | sample 5400081 | NCBI WGS metagenome assembly WNFZ01 (sample SAMN13153365, study PRJNA577476) | soil metagenome | isolation source: 80 cm soil or saprolite under grassland replicate 1 | place: USA:California | collected 2016-06-15
ACCGCGCTGAAGGATGTGCTCGTGGCCCGCGGGATGTCGGCGAAGCTGCTCGATGACGTGTCCACGACCTTGGCCGAGTTCGAGAAGACGCTCGAGGTGACGCGAGCGGCGCGGCTCGGTCATGTGGGCGCGACCGCCGATCTTCAGGCCGTGCTCGGCGAGATCTCGCAGCAGGTGCGGGTGCTCGACGGGCTGGTGCGGTATCGGTTCGGGGACAACGAGGAGTTGATGGGCGCGTGGGCGAGCGCGCGCAACGTGGTCGGCCCGTTCCGGTCTCAGAAACCGGCCGATGGTAACCAGGCCGGTGGTAGCACGGCGGCGGCGTAATGCAGTGGTGGGGGAGTATGCGAGGCGCGGTTGGTGGATGGTCACCGGCCGCGCCTTGCAAAAAACAGGTCCTTCGCTGCGCGCGCGTTCCGCGCGCTTCGCTCAGGATGACAAAGGCGCCGGGCTTATTTGAAGAGAAAAATGAAAGAGTAAGGATGCCAGCCATGTCATTGCGATTCGTAGTTACTGATCATGCGTTCGACCGGTTTGTCGAAAGGGCAGAGTTCGACAATCTGGAATCGGCTCAGTATCGAGAGCTGTTACTCGCTGAGCTGGAGCGGGGTGTGCCATTCGGGGGCCAGATCGGCGACGATGCGCTCTATCTGTTGCCATGCGGCTTGGTCGCCGCGATTGTTTGGGAAGCCGGCAGCGGGTTTGTCAAAACGGTGCTGACGCGAGAGCAAGCGATAGCGAATATGGAAGCCCAGGGGACGATTCTTCGGACAGCGCGCCCGTTCCTTCCCGAAGTTCGAGAAACTCGTGCGGCAAGCAGGGCCGAGTTACGCGCGTTGGCAGAGCGACACTTCAATGCCGGCGTGAGCAGGAAAGAACGGAATGCCATTCTGCGTGAGCGTGGCTACGATCCCGCCGGTGAGGCCGGGGAGATCTATCGTGACGCGTACCGCACGTTGGTGGACGCAAAGTGGGCTGCAAAACGTGAGGCATATTTGAAGCTGCACCAGCGGGTGAGCATGTCAGACGTCTGACTGAATGGGGTTTCAGGGGGTCGCGGGTTCAAATCCCGCCGTCCCGACTCTCGAAGTCGTTGTAGTGTGTTCACCTGAGGGCGGATGTCCGCCCTTTTCAGCCCTCCGCCAAGTTGTCCGCTAAGGCTCAAGTGCGGGGTAGCGAGACGCAACGACTCTGGCAATGGTGCCCTCGGCGGCGTACCTTCGCCAGCGACACAACCTGGACGATCCGAAGGATGCCGCCACGACGACGCCCCGGTGATGCCAGTATCGCCGCCGCTCTCGAACTCCTTGACGCACATCTCAACGCCTTCGAGGTGGCGCGACCGTACGCCGAGCGCTCCGGCCATACGGTGCCCTCTGACACAAAGAGTTGGTCTCAGATCCTCGTGAGTGTGTTGACCGGTCTCCAGGGGCGTGCTCGCAAGAAGGGCTCTGACCTGGAGGATGGGTCTGACGTCAAGGCTGCGAACGTTTGGAGCGCTATTGACACACCGCGTTTCAACGGCGCCATTCCAGCCGGACGTACCACCGCAGCTGCACGCAAACCGGCAGACGTCACCGCGCTCGACGGCATTCCTTACCTGTTCTTCGTCCTTTGGGATCACGGCGAAAAGGAGCAGCTTCCGCGGTGTCGGATCTGGTGTGTACGACCGCAGCACGATCGGGAGTTTCGAAAGATGTGCAGAAAGTGGTATGAAGGCCGAGCGAAGGGCCAAATCGTGAGCACTAACTTCCAGCTTCACCCTCCCCGAAACCTCGACAACAACATCATCCGCAACACATGCGGGAACCTCGTCTATCCCCTCTTCTTCTGTGCCGAGCGGCGAGGAGACAAGTACGAGGTCACTACGCACGCTCCGTCCGTTCTCACGTCGGGTGAGTGTCAGCCTGAGTCGTAGACCCGCCCTCCCCAAGCGCAAAGGAGCGCTTGCCATCGTGCAGAGCTAGGTAAGCGTCGATCTCGAGGAGGCGACTGTCGTAAAATGTCTTGCGGGCTTCGACGTGCCTGGCTAGTGACGCAGCGTCGATCTCGATCACGGGAAGGCGAACGTCTAGCACTTGATCCTTGGGCACGCGCTGGCGACTCGACGACGTACCTCCCGCAAGCGCTGCGACGGCACGCTGAATGCTTGAATGGTGGAGTGCCAGTGCGAGCCTCCAGGGATCGCAACCCGTCGCCGCCCGTAGGACAACAAATTCCGGACTGCACGTCCATTCCCCTTCGATATCAGGAACCACCGCCACGCGCCAGATCCGCGGGTTGATACAAGAGAGCAGGACGTCCCCGGGCGCGCAGCCTAGGCCTCGGGATGCCGGGCGGTTATGCGATGCCGCAAGGAGGTCAACGAGGCCGGTCTCGTCTACATCGAGTATTGAAACGTGAAAGCGACGGCCGGAGGTGACAGGCTGTATTGGAGCAAACACGCGAACGACGCGCGCAACGTCTGCAATACGGGGTCCTCGCTCGGGATGATTCCCATTAGACTCGAGCTCTTGAGCAGCTGCGGCCAGTCGGAGGTTCTCGTGACCCTTCCAATCGTCGACCAGCCGCCCGAAGCGGGGAGCGTCGGATAGGAACTCTTCGGAAATCTCAAACAGATCGTTCCCGGCCTTATCCGCAGCTCTGCGGTTTCCCCGCTTTAGGAAGCCGACATGTTTAGCAGATGCGACATAAAGCTTGCTGCGACTGGGCACGGAGCTTCGTCGGGCGATGACGAAGGATGTCTTTGCTACCGTACCGCCGAGAGCGAACGTAGTGGATGGAAGTGACACCGCAGCCAAGAACTCGATATCTGTACTCGTCTCCTCCTCGAAGGCGTCCACAGCGCGTCGAAAGCGCGTTGACTGCATTACGCCATCTGGCAGGACGATGGCGAGCACACCGCCATTGATCAACAAGTCCAAATTACGGAAGAAGAACAAGACAGAGGGGTCCGCAGAGGAGGCGGCGCCACGAAAGTCCAGTTCCTGGAGGACCCTCGGGTTCATGGTCCGGGTGAGCGCTGGCGACCATGGGTACTTCCCGGATCCGAACGGCGGATTAGTGGCGAGCAAAGCGAATCGGCCCCGCAACACGTCCACGTTGGAGTCCGTCAGTGAGTCAGCTACTGATTCGAAGTGGCAGCTGCAACCCTCAAAAGCGAAGTTGATACGCGCGAAGTCGACGGCCAGGCTGGACTGATCGAATAGCCGTGCCGTGGCCCCTAGCCGTTCGCGGCTCACGCCGCGCCGCGCAAGCTCCCTTGCAAGGAGGTAGACGAATCGTCCTGTGCCACCACAAATGTCACCAAAAAGAGCAGACGGATCAGCGTCCTTGAGTTGAGCCAGGGCTGACTCAGGCAACGCCTTGAGGGCCATCGCCACCATCGGCGTTGCCACCTCCTCTGGCGTGAGGAACGTGCCGAGGCCCTCACCGCTCTCCCACTTGCCACGGAGAAGCGTGTTAAACGCGAGTCCCAGTGAGTCCGTTCCTGCCGTGAGTCTACGAACTTCGTGGATGATCTGCACCATGGTCGGCAGGTGCGGTCCGCAGTCGGAGATCACCGCGCTAAGTGAGAAGTCGTCGGTTGGAGCTCCGGCACCGAGGTTTCTCCGTGCATCCTCATATGCCTGGAGCAGCTCGCTCCCCGTCCTGATCGGCTCAGTCTGCGAGGTGCTGGCCAACAAGGATCGCGAAACAAAGAAGAGCGCTTTCGACATCGGTTTCAGAGAGGCCCGCGCGTACGCGAGGTCTGCCAGCTGGAGCAACAGGCGTTCTGCCCGAACCAGCGCGTCATGCTCGGGCCGGGTGTCGGCCTGCACGATAGAGAACAGATCGTCCGCGGACGTCACTCCGTGCGCCACGAGATCCCTCACATCAAAAAGGGTAGGTCAAATGTTGCCCCCAATATGGGCGCTTGCCGAGCCACTCGCATAACCATTTTCACGCTCGATTCAATCGCGCCGCAGACCCCTCGGCCGGAGCGTCATCGGATGCGTGTGTATGGGTAGCCAGCGTCTCTCACATGCTGATCGAAATACAGACCCTTGGACGAAGCGGCGACTAGACCCTGGTACACGTTCGCTGGAACGTTCTCGTATTGGTAGACGGCGCCTGTTCTAAACTCTATTTCGAGCGTACAGCTTGATTCGTCGTAACCAATCGAAGCAATCGCGGATGAAGTCACTGCCTTGCGTTCCATTGGTCTCGCTCGCCCGACGAGTTCTCCGTGTTTCGACGGAAGTGTGAAAGGCATCCTAAGCGACTAACGATGAAAGACGGATGGTCATTGCTTGACGACTCACCCGGAAGTCCTTGGCAAGCTTGCTAACGAGCGCGTCAAAGTGCTTTTCTTCCATTTCTTCATTGGCTGGGGAATGTTGAAGACCCTGACGTTGGATCGCCTTCAAGATCATTGCGCGCGGCATTAGAAGCTCGGCCGCGAATTGATTGGCTTGGATCTCCTCGAGAACGCTCCCCTCAGAGGACCTCGCGTCGCGAAGCCTGAATTGCTTATCCGCGTGGGGTGTCGTGTAACCGTGGAGAAGGAGATGCCCTAGCTCGTGGGCGATCGTGAATCGTTGTCTGTTTGGGTGGTGTTGTGAGTTCACTAGAATGGCCCACGCCTTCTCTCCCAATGGTATCAGAGCCCCTGAGATATCGTCCTCAAGTGCCCGTGTGACCAGAGTGGCGTGCTTTGAGGCGATTCGAGCGACATTAATGGGCGTTCGTCGAACGCCGTGATCCTTGAGCACCTTTTCTGCGGCCTTCCAAGCCTGTGCAACTCCTCGCATGTCAAACCTTTCTTGTAGTTCGCCGTTTCGTGGACTGGCCAGCCACAAGCTCCCGAGCAACCTCGGCGACTTGACGCGCACCGTCTCGAGACAGCGGGTCGTCGGCGGCAGCATGTACTACGGGTCGTTGTTCTGAAGATTGCTGGGCCGGCAGGAGCACCTCGACGGGGACCCCGAGAACCTCAGCGGCCCGGTAAAGCTGGTCTAGAAACAAGCGCTGATGACCACACTCGATATTGCTGGCCGTGGTACGCGAAACACCCATTGCTTTGGCGAAGGCGTCTTGCGCGACGCGGCACTCCCGGCGGGCGGCCTTCAGGCGTCGACCGACGTCGAGGGCGACCTGACGCGCCATCTCCGGGGTGCGCGAAGGCGAACGAGATGCGGCCATAACCCCCAACGTAATGACGTCCCGGCGGCTGTCAAGCCGGACTTGAAGTCATTAAGACTCTCCGCCACGCTTGTGCCAGACAATTACTCCGTCTAGGATTCACCAAGCCCACTGACGGTCGGTGGCCACATCCTACGCGGCTGTGCGCTAAGCCCAGTCGCATCACGTCGGCTCGTGTGTCCCCTTTGCACCGGCCGTTGCACGACGGCCGAAGGCCGAAGGAGAACACGATGCCGAATATCCGTCACCACTTTCAGGCACTGTTGAGCAAGGTCAACCCGCCCGCCGATCGAGTGACACTCGTCTCCGGACGTGTCGAAAAAGTCCGCGATTGGCTTCGGGAGCATGAGTTCCCCACCAAGACGCCCCACACGCAGCTGTCGGGGTCATACAGCCGCCACACCGCCATCGAGATGATCCCGGACGTCGACGTACTGCTATTCATCTCCGACGATCAGCTCGAGCGGACCCCGAATGCCGTCCTGCTCGAGGTGAACTCCGTGCTGCAGAACTATCCGTCAGCGGTGATAAACACAGAGGGTCAGCGGCGCTCTGTCCGGCTCGCGTTCCCAACTGATGATTTGTATCTAGACATTGTGCCGGCCGTCGCGACGAACGGGCTCGACCACGCCCTCAGGGTCCCTGATCGCCCGCAACAGGAGTGGATTCTGTCCGATCCACGCGGCTATGCTGCGCGCCTCACGAAGCTCAACCAGGCGCACGGAGACAAGGTGGTGCCCCTGATCAAACTCGTGAAGGCGTGGCGCGACGAACAGATGGAGCGACGTCGGCCGAAGAGTTACGTGCTGGAGGTGATGCTCTTGTACGCAGTCGAGAACGGGGACCTCGCCTTGTGCGATCGTTCCGTCGCCGAGAACGTGCACGACGCGTTCGCGTACATCACCGACAAGTATGCTGACCTGATGGACAATGGCTCTGCAGCTCCACGCATTCCCGACCCGCAGGTGTCTGGGCACTACATCACCAAGGGGTGGGAGCGCTCGCATTTCGAGACCTTTATGCGCCGTGCTCGGGAGGCGCGACGGGCTGCCGAGCGCGCCCTCGCGGCGGAGAATGAGGCCGCGGCGAGCGAGGAATGGAAGCGTGTTTTCGGCAGCCGGTGGCCGACAGATGACGAAGTGAAGCGGGCGATCCGCGAAGAGGCGGCGGCGTATCAGCCGGGTCTTTCGAAAATTGCCTCGTCAGGACGGATTGTGGGCGGTCCAGCGATCATCGCCACGCGGCCTACCCGGTTCCACGGTGCGTGACTAGTGACCCGTGGTCACCATGCTCCTGGCCAGCGTGATAACCCGCTTCACCAGTGGACCGCCATGAAGGCCACGTTTCCGCAGTTTTGTTGGCGGATCACGCGGCTCGGTGGTGTGGAGTGGAAAGGCACGTTACAGCCGACACCTGACTCGACCGTGTACGAGGTGATGATCGTTCACGAGCCTGATCGAATGCCGCGCGTGTGGGTCGAACGGCCATCGATCCGTAAGGATGCGTGGCATCGCTATCCGGATGGCTCCCTCTGTTTGTACTGGCCCAAAGAGTGGCGATGGACCCCGCGAGAGTCATTGGCCGAGACGATAGTCCCTTGGACGGCGTTTTGGCTTTACTACTACGAATTGTGGTGCATCGCGGGTGACTGGCTCGGCCCGAGTTCGCCACACCGTCCAGGAACTCCAAAAGAGGCGGCTTGACCATGGTCAAGAGAGAAGAACCTGCGCTCCAGCGACTGTTCGCCGGACACCAGCGCGCCCTGCTGGCGGATCTGGAACTGGCGCGGGAAGCGATCGACCATGCGACGTCGAAGGGCGACGCGTCGGAGGCCCAGTGGCGGAGAATGCTGACCAAATATCTCCCCCAGCGCTATCGCGTATCAAAGGGCCACGTGCTGGACAGCCAGGGTGGCATTAGCGCCCAAATTGACGTGATCATTCACGACGCTCACTACTGTCCGCTGTTCCTTGACGAAGAGAGCACCTGCTATGTCCCGGCCGAGAGTGTTTACGCGGTTTTCGAGGCCAAGCAGGAGTTGACCGCGGCGTACCTCGCTGAGTCTGGTGCGAAGGCAGCGTCAGTCCGGCAACTGTTTCGCACTAGCGCGCCAATACTCGACCGTGGGGAGCTGAGACCCCCCCGCCCGCCCACGGAGATCATCGCTGGCGTGCTGGCATTGGCGGCAGGCTGGAAGGACGGTTTGGGCGACGGCTTCAAGGATGCCTTCGCGAAACTTGCTGACAACACGCGACTTGATCTGGGCTGCGTGCTCGGAGCAGGTGCCTTCGAGGTCGTGCGCGACCATGAAAAGGACGAGCTCGTCCTCGCGAGGGCTGATGCCGCACTGGTGACATTCTTTCTCCGTCTCGTGCACCGTCTTCAGGCAATCGGCACGATCGTCGCGATCGAATGGCCCGCTTACATTGCGGCCGCTGTACCACAGGCGAGGGTAGTCGCTACGGCAGGCAGTCGGGATTAGGGCTGCTCATGTCTTTCGTGAGCGACGCGTTCACCGTTTTCCTGCGGAAGATCTCGCCACCCGAGACGCAGATTGAGGCGGCCGAACGTAGCAACAAGGCCCTCCGAGAGTTTCTGGGAAACGATCCCTACTTTGGTAAGCGCGTACTCGACTCATTCTTGAACGGATCGTACGCTCGCAGAACTACAGTGCAACCAATCAAGGACGTCGATATCATCATTGTCGTTGGCCCGGATTGGCTCAACAGCGAACCAGAGGTCGCAATGGAGTCACTCCGCAGTAAGCTCTCGCAGCGTTACGACAGCCGGCGATCTCGGCGACGGCGGCGGGCGGTGAGGATCACGCTCAGCGATATGCAGCTAGATGTGGTTCTAGCCGTTGCTCGCGATGGTTTGGAGCAGCCGCTCCGCATTCCAGATCGCGAAGTAGAAAAATGGATAGTGACGCATCCCAAGCGACAGCTACAGCTCATCAGGTCGCTCGCCGGAGCAACGCAATGGAACTACGGGCGACTTGTTCGTCTGCTCAAGGCCTGGGCGAGAGGTCGAGTGGCTGCTCCGGATCGCCCTCGGTCCTTCGTTCTTGAGTGCGCTGTGTATCACGTGCTGTCGATGCGCCCGAGTGACTTCGTGGGCGAGCTCGATAAGGCGTTCGCGATGTTGCTGCATCGACTGCACAAGTGGGACTTCGGAAGAAGTAGGTGGCCGCGTTGGGACGACGAGCCCATCGTGGCGGATCCCGCTCTCCCTGATGTCAATGTAGCCGAGGGCTGGGACGAGGACGGCGCGGATCAGTTCCGTGAGAAGGTCGACGTTGCGCTCGACCGGCTCGAGGACATCGCGCGGAGTCGATGGGATGAAACCGAGGTGGGGCACTGGGGCGCGTTGTTCGGTGGGGTGTTCCCAGCGCCGTCCACTGTGGCTTGGCGGGCTCGGGAGCGCGCCTGATCGTTGAACTGCCGCGGTCACCTTCAACGCATAGTTAGGCGCCACATCGCCACAATCAGCGCTTCAATAAGCGGGTAATCGCGCTTGCCATTAGCGCACGGCGTTCGTGCAGGAAGGCTTCGAAGCGCTCTGGCTTCCAAAGGGCGGAGTCATCGGGAATAAAGTGAGCTTTCCGAATCGCCTTGTTAGTCTCCAGCGGCAGGTACTCGGATGGAGGATCATCTCCGATGGCAATGTTACTCTCCCTACTAAGAAAGGTCAGATTGGCGATGTCGTTGACCGCGCGCCGGTACTCGATAACCGCCCTCCCGTCTCTCGTGAATGCTTCCTGTGCACCCGTGTTCTCCGCCATGAAATTGAAGGGAAAGATGTGGTGGAGGTGAAGATCGGTGGGCGAGATGTCGTCAAGTTGGCGCGCGCCTGATCCCCAGTCGAGGGCATCCCTTTGACGCATGATGATGTACATGAGCAGCAGCATGACGTTCTTCGAGGCGAGACCACGCACACGGTCTGGCTTAACGTCGAGGCCGCGATAAAACTGCCGGGCATCCTTATCGGCGCTCGCAGCCAATTCGGAAAGCCCGTCGCGTGCGGAACTGTAGTCATTGAGTGTGCGGAAGTCCCTGTTCAAGGCGGTCTCAGCAGCTGCGCTATAGCGTTCCGATAGCTGTGAAAGAACAAAGAACCGTTCGATATCGCGTTTCGGCAGCTTCTTGCCAGCTAGTTTGTTGATAACGTAAATGAGAGGCACAAGCGCGTTCTTCGAGATGACAAACTTTGACTTGTCGAGAAGGAGTTGCTGCTGCAGGAGACGAATGAGAGAATCGGTCGCAGCTCTCGCCTTCCGCCAGGAACGGTTCAAGTGGCTCCGGGAGGGCCCATCCTTAGCGATATGCTCCGCCAACTTCTTGATGCGAGGTACCTGACACTCGACAACAGTTATGGCCCGGATCAGGAACGTCAGGTCAAGATCATAATTCTGAAGGCGCAACTCACTGCGGTACGTGCGAAACTCCTTCGTTATGCCCTTCCAGTGAGGCACGATTCGCGCCAGATGGATCTCCGCGCCGGTAAGCTGAGTGCCCTGAGAGTTGACGCGTGTGAAGATCTCAGCGACTGCTTCGTACGACCGCTCTCTTATGATCTGAACAGGAAACTGGTAGTCTCTGAAGTTCTGAACGTAGTCTTGCACCTTGGCATGCATGTTGGCGACGGGAGCGTAGACCGCGTCAGTGAAGAGACTTCCATCGAATAGGACGTGAAACTGCACCCAAGGCAGGTTGTAGCCAGCGATGTCTGTTGTCGCCTCAATGTCATTCGGGAACTTCTTGAGGTTCGCAAAAATGAATGGCATCTCCTCTTCGAGTTCAATGAGTAACGCCTTCAGCTTAGGCCTACTGAGCATTACAGTTGCCAGCGCCGTTAGCCGCTGCTGACCGTCCAGCAAGAAATAGTTGGGCAGCTGGTTACCACTCTGCTCGAGGCGTTCCGGCCGTATCATGCTTCGAACGAGGTTATGGTCCTTTTCCCGGGGCTCCCACAGAATCAGAGAGCCGCAGGGATACGACTGATTGATCGAATCAATAAGGTCCTTGACCTTCTCTGCCTTCCAGACAACGTCCCGCTGGATCTCAGGGATTGCGATCTTTCCACGATGGAAGAGATCCACCAGCTGACTTACCGGCATCTGCGTTGACAGCAGCTTCTCCATCGGTCGCTCCGTAGTCCGTTGAGAACGAGAGTGCTACTGCGTGGCGCGCCTAACGGGGCGCGCCTAAGCTGCGAAGTACGCGCGCCGCAAGGAAACCGGAAAACTCCCACAGGACGGTAGAGGGACCAGCTCCCGGCTCCGCACGCGACAGGGTGAGTATGGACTGCCTGTGTGCTGCGCCCACGAGAAAGGCGGCACTACTGAACGACGTCTGGCGGCAATGATTCTCAATGTTTCTCATCATTGCCTCGTCGCGGAGCGTGTTGGTTCTGATCCACAAGTCGTAAAGCTCAGCGAGCCCCTGGTCGGCAAGCGATTCAATTGCACTGTCCGTCGCTTGACGAAGCTGCGAAAAAAGGTCGCTGCAGTGTTCGCTGTTGAGATACGCAAATCCATGCGCACGCACGTGCTGGCTGTGCCAGTCGACCAGCCGACAGTAGTCGGGACTCGTTCGCTCAATTCTCTTGAACAGATCTCGGTTGTTCGTGAAGAAGTCTGCTTCTGGCGTCGGTAAGTCCACCGGAACCAGTTCAACGACATGTTCAGCGCGATAGCGACTTACAGCAGCTGACTCGAGGTGGCTGCGGCTGCCGGTGAGACAGTCGTCGAGGGCCGCGGAGGGGATCTCAAGGAAGATTAGCTCCGGCTTGATGCGCTCTAGGATTGCCAACAACTCTGGGACATTGGCGAGGCCCTTCTCCTCGTGTACGGTACCGACCACGGCTATACGCTTCATTGTGTGCGTCAGCAATCCTGTCGCGTCAGAAATGGACGGCAAAGGATCCCACTACCAGTGAGGGGAACTCTTCACAGTGGCTTGCTGTAAGGTCTAAGGCCTTCAATCTGCCGGCGTAGGCAACCTCCGTAGGCAACCGGGCCGTTCGTCCTTTCCATCGCGCAGGCCAGCTCCATGGTTCGTCGAGTCTCGTCGTCGTAGCCGCGCAGGCTCGGGATGCCCGGCGAACTTTTCAGCGCCGTGATATGCCGATCGAGACAAGCACCGTAGGCGACGGGCCCGTCCGTCCTCTCCATCGCGCAGGCGAGCTCCATCGTCCCTCGGGTCTCGTCGTCGTAGCCGCGCAGGTTTGGGATGCCCGGCGAAGTTCGCACCACAACGATCTGCCGGTCGAGGCAAGCGCCGTACGCGACCGGCCCGTCCGTCCTCTCCATCGCGCAGGCGAGCTCCATCGTCCCTCGGGTCTCGTCGTCGTAGCGGCGCAGGTTCGGGATGCCCGGCGAAGTTCGCAGCGCAACGATCTGCCGGTCGAGGCAAGCGCCGTACGCGACCGGCCCGTTCGTCCGCTCCATCGCGCAGGCGAGCTCCATCGTCCCTCGGGTCTCGCCGTCGTAGCCGCGCAGGCTCGGGATGCCCGGCGAGGTTCGCAACGTAGCGATCTGGCGGTCAAGGCAAGCCCCGTACGCGACCGGGCCGTTCGTCCTCTCCATCGCGCATGCCAGCTCCATCGTCCGTCGCGTCTCTTCGTCGTAGGCACGCAGCGAAGGGATAGTCGTCGCCCTCTGAGCGGTCAGCGGCTCAGCTAGGCCAAGGGCGAGGACGGCGCAGCTCGCGATAGTCGGCCAAGACATCGAGACCATGTTCGGGCCTTTCAAGAAAGTCCGCTCCGGCAGTCATAGAAGACGACGAAACCCATCGATTCCGCATAACGAATCGCGCTTAAGCTGCGGCGCGCTGAAGAAAAATTCATTCCTCAATCTACGCGCGCCGCCAGCAATCGGGCGCTTGTCAAGCCGCAGCGCCTACGTAGTTCCCTTGGCAGCGGCTCGTAGAGGAAGGGTCGGGGGCGCTCGCCCCTTTCAAAGGAACGCCGAGACGTCGAAGTACACTTCACGTGTCTCTCCCGCCTCTGAGCGAAGGGTGAGCATGTCGAGGGGCCTTTCACCCAAGAGAATCACCGCCTGCACCTCCACCGTGAGTCCAGGACAGTTCTGAGATACCCAGGCGTACTCCTCAATCACGCTGCCGACGACGATCGCTCCTTCGGGAGAGGACCCGTCTCGATCCGCGGTGATATCATTGTCACGCAGCAGCGGTGCCGAGGCTTGAGCTCTCCGCACCGCGCCACAGCGAGGACAACGAAGCACCGACCCGAAAGAACGCTTCTCAAGTCTGAGCTTGGCACCGCACTGAGCGCACGTGACCGGTTTCCGCATCATTGCAGGCTCAGTCGTTTTCGGGGGTTCGACCTGATGCGGCTGAGGCGGGACGCGAGAAAAAGAGAGGCCATCGGACAGGGCTTCTCTGACGGTGTTGCACGTTACCGAGAAGATCATGGCACCTGCGGCTGTCACGAGCGGATTGAGGTGCGCCCCTACGAAGAACGCAAACAACAAGCCTACGTCGTGGGGCAGTGTTCCATTGAAGGGGAGTCCCGCGGCACCGTCGGGTAGTTCGAACATTGACTCATTTGAGATCCTGACAGACATCGCCGCGCCATAGTGCCTTAGGCGTTCCCGGGCAACGGAGGCGTCCTTCCCCGCAACCTGGCTGACGAGTTCAGCTTGGGTACTTCGGAGGAGTGGGTCATGATCCTTTAGGACATCGTACAGCACGAAATGCGATGCACTCAGTGCGAGCCAGCGAACCTCGCGGTCTAAGTCGCCATCCGGAATCGAGATGTAGGGTCGTACGGCCGCCGGAAACACAGACGGAGCTTCGGTGCCGACGAGCCACGTGAGGAAACGCACCGCGTGTTGAATGAATTCTTCTGGGCCTACCGGCTGCGTGGGCGTGAGGACGACCGGAACCTTGGGATTGGGACCATATTGATTCTCACTGGCTTGGCTCTCCTCCACCAGGAAGGCCAAGAGCACGATCGCCCCAATGATTGGTACATAGGCGATGAGCAGCCACCACCCAACCCGGCCCGTATCGTGGAGTCTTCTCACTCCTACGGCCAAGGTGGGGAGAAGAACAGCCAGGGAGAACAGAAACGCCAGCACACTCAGATTGCTGCCAGGATCGTTCCCGGTGAATCGCTCCTCAATGAAGAGGAGTGCGACCCCGATGATTCCGTTGACGAGAAGGAACGTCCAGAATTCCTGTCGCCGTGCGCGGCCGCCGAACACTGCGTACTTCTTCAGAGCCTCAAGGTACGAGTTCACAGCGCTTACGAGCGCCGAGAAGAGGCGGCAACTGCGCTGCGCGCAAGCTCCCAGCCGGAGGACAGGAACATGAAGAGAACGCCGGTCATGATGCCGTTAAGGAAGCTTGTAAACGGGGCTCGATGCGCTGTTGAGGACAGGGAATCGAGAAGAAGCATGAGAAGGCCCAATCCGATGCCGATGGCAAGGGCTATTCCGAGACGTGCTAGGTAGAGTCGAGAGTAGTGAGGGGAAGCCATGGACGCCGCGACGGCCATGGCCTCAGGATCGGTAGGATCACTGCCTAGTATCTTCACTCCCTCGACGATTAGAAGGGCTGCACAGACTCTTGCCAGCGCGAAGCTTGTCACCAGAGTGATGATGATCAGCCAGACGATCATCGTCGAGGGCGACACGACCCAGCGGAATATCCAGCCCAGGACGAGGATGGTAATCACGGAGACAAGGATCCGGGGCAGCATGTCCATGACGAACGCTGCCAAGACTATCCGGAAGTCAGGAGGTGTGACAGGTGATTCTTCCATATTCACGCCACGGCCTAGCGGTGAATTGAACTGCCTTATCCATTCTACGGGCAGCGATTCATCCTCGCTACATCCGCTTCATTGAACGAAATCCCAAACTCCGCTTGGAGATCATCCGACCCTGACCTGCTTTGATGGGTCGCGTGCTGTGTGTTGCTGTGAGTATCGACGAGCATCGACGCGCGACAAAACGACGACCCCATAAACGACTCGGGGGGTCGACGCGTTTTCCGTGCACAGTTGCACTGTGAGTTTCGCTGTGAGTTTCTCACGACGCTCGGTTGATGTTCGGGTTCGCTGTTACGACACCGACGCCCAGGACCTTGCGTGATTGCTACTCGGTGTCGTAACTCGATTCCCTAACGAGTCGCAAGGGGTTCACCTCCGCGCGGCCTGCGGCCGTGCTCGGTGCGCTTCGCGTCAGGGGTCGCGGGTTGAGCTGCGCGCCGGACGCGTCAAATCCCGCCGTCCCGACTCATTAAAGACTGCGCCCCGCGTTCTGAGTCTTGTAGTGACTCGAACACCTCAATCACTTGCTACCCAATCGCCCGCTCTCCCTTCCAATTCCCTTATAAGAGAGCTCACGATGTCATCCTGAGCGAAGCGCGCGTAGCGAAGGACCTGCTTATGTTGTGGCACACCCTGGAGAGATCTTGGACAAGAAGAAATTCCTTTTCGTCTCGCTCGACGGGCTGATCGCCGATATCGCCTGGCAGGTGGTCAAGGAAGGCCACGAAGTGAAGCTGTTCTGCGAAGCGGTCAGTGAGCGTGAAATCGCCGACGGGTTCGTCCCCAAGACCGATGATTGGGTGCGTGAGGTGCCGTGGGCCGACGTCGTCGTCTTCGACGATGTACTCGGGCAACAGGAGCTCAAGAAGGCGGGCGTGTCGATCATCCCGCAGGAGAACTTCCACTCCTTCGACGACGCGATCGCGTACGTCCGCGCGAACCCCAACCGCTACGTCATCAAGCCGAGTGGGGAGGCGCAGAACCTGAAGCAGCTGTTGTTCGTGGGCGAAGATGAAGACGGCAAAGACGTGATCCAGGTGCTCGAAGACTATCAGCGCGCCTGGGCCGATCGCGTAAAGGCATTTCAGCTGCAGCGCCGCATCGTGGGCGTCGAAGTCGCGGCCGGCGGCTTCTTCAACGGGAAAGAGTTCGTGCTGCCGGTGAACATGAACTTCGAGCACAAGAAGCTGTTCCCCGGCGATATCGGGCCGTCCACCGGCGAGATGGGCACGACGATGTTTTGGACGGAACCCACGCGCGTCTTCAACGCCACCCTCAAGAAAATGGAGCCGCGCCTGCGGGAGGAGCACTACGTCGGCTACATCGACGTGAACTGCATGGTGAACTCGAACGGGATCTACCCCCTCGAGTTCACCTCACGCTTCGGCTATCCCACGATCAGCATCCAGCAGGAAGGGATGCTCACCCCGATCGGCGAATTCTTCTATCGGCTCGCCGAAGGCTCGATCACGACGTTCAAGGCGCGCAGCGGCTTCCAGGTCGGGGTGCGCATCATGGTGCCGCCGTTTCCCTACACCGATCCCGAAACGTTCGCGAAGAACTCGAAGGACGCCGTCATCATCTTCAAAAAGCCCACCCGCGACGGCGTCCATATCGAGGACGTGAAGCAGATCAACAACGAATGGGTCGTGACCGGCACCTCCGGCGTCGTGCTGATCGTCGTCGGCACCGGCACCACGATGAAGGCCGCGCAGAAACAGGCCTACAACCGCATCGACAACATCATGATCCCCAACATGTACTACCGAAAGGACATTGGGGATCGATGGTTTGAGGATTTCGATCGGTTACATACGTGGGGATATCTGCGGCCGTAAAACAGCCCGCGCGGCATCATACCGTCTTGAGCTTCCAACGGCCCCGCCGAAAGAGGACCGCGCTCGCCACCGCCAGCGTCGAGAAGGCGATCGTCACCGCCCAGGCCACCCCCTGGGGTCCCAAGTTGAAATGCCGGGCCAGCAGCCAGGCCAGCGGAATCTCCCACAACCAGAAGCAAAACAGATTCAGCCAGGTGGGAGTCCAGGTGTCGCCAGCACCATTAAAGGAATTCGTCAGGACCATGCCGTACGCGTAGAACAGGTAGCCGTAGCTGATGATGCGCAGGCAGTCCGCAGCGATCGCCACCACCGTGGGATCGCTCGTGAACAGATGCGCGATCGGATTCGCGAACGTCACGAACACGAGCCCGGCGGCGCCGAGAAAGACCACGTTGTACAGCGCCGCGCGCCATACAGCCTGCTCCCCGCGCTCCGGTTTGCTCGCCCCCAACGCCTGTCCCACCATCGTCGCGGCGGCGTTCGCGAGCCCCCACGACGGCAGCAACGCGAAGATGATGATCCGGATCGCGATCGTGTAGCCGGCGAGCGCTTCCGCCCCGAATGACGCGTTGATCCGCGTGAGCCCGATCCAACTCGCCATGCCGACGAAGACCTGGAAGGTTCCCGTTCCCGATAAGCGCAGCAGGGTCTCCATGACCTTGGGCTTGAGCGCGACCTGGTCGCGGTGAATCACGACCCGACCGTCGCGGCGCCACAGGCGATAGACCTGATACAGCACGCCGGTGCCGCGGCCGATCGTGGTCGCGATCGCCGCGCCCGTTACGCCGAGCCGCGGGAACGGCCCGACGCCGAAGATCAGCAGGGGGCCGAGAATGATGTTGATCGCGTTCGCGAGCCACAGCACGCGCATCGCGATGGCGGCATCGCCGGCGCCGCGGAAAATCGCGTTGATAAGAAAGAGCAGCAGGATGACGACGTTCCCGCCGAGCATCACGCGGGTGTAGTTGTGCCCCAGCGCGATGACGTCGGGCGACGCGCCCATGACGGCGAGCAACTTGGGAGCGAGCAGTACGCCCGCCACGGCGATGATTGCGGCCGCGATCACGCCCAGGGCAATACCCTGTACTGCCGCCTCTGCCGCCCCTGCCGGATTTTTTTCTCCAATGCGGCGCGCCACCATCGCCGTCACGCCGATCGACAGCCCCATCGCCGCGGTGTACACGAGCGTCAGCATCGACTCGGTGAGGCCGACCGTCGCGACCGCATTCGAGCCGAGATGCGCCACCCAGAAGACGTCCACGACCGCGAACACCGACTCCATCACCATCTCGAGCACCATCGGCACGGCGAGCAGGATGATCGCGCGCCCGATGGGCCCCGACGTGTAATCGTGATGGGTGCCGCGAATCGCCTCGCGGATCGTCTGCCAGAATTGCTTCAGGTCGACGACGCGATCAGCTTGGGCTGTTTCTCCGTCGGGGAGACCTTGAGCCGGAGCCACATCCCCGTGAGGCCGTGCCCGGGCACCGCACAAAAGATCAGGTAAGTCCCCGGTTTGCTCGCGACGAACCGCAGCGAGTCCGTTTCTCCCGAGCCGATCCCCTGCATCAGCCGCACCGACATTGCGCGCGGGAACGCCGGATCGAGCGGGCCTGCCGGCATGGGCTTCACGGAATCGACGACTTCGACGGAATGCGGGAGATTGGCATCGTGATTGACGAACCGGATGACCACATTCCAGTTCGTCGGAACGGTCAACGTCAGTTTGCCGGCGTTGAAGCCGTTGAAGTTCAAGCCGCCATTCAGCTGCGTCAGGCCGGCGGTGAGTTGGAACGTCGCGGTCTTCGTCGCGCTGTCCACGCTGAGCCAGGTGCAGTCGATCTGCGGCGCCTGTGCAGGCGGATTCTGCGCCGCGGCGAGTGTCGACAGCGCCATGAATCCGATGAGGAGCGAAGCGAGTGGTTTCATGCGTGCAAAACTACCTAGCGACCCGCGCCGACCGAAAGACCCAGATACATGTTCCGGCCGGGCGCCGGCTCGTAGAACCCATCCCGCGCCGCATTGATCACCACCGAGCTGACATATAGATGATTGAACGCATTGTTGATGCCGAGGAACGGTGCAAGCCGCGTGCTCCCCACTTTTCCCTCCCATCCCAGCCGCGCGTTCGTTGCTCCCCATGGCGCTGCGCGTGCGTTCAGCGTGTCGCTCACCAGATAGCCCGACGAATAGCTCTGCTGTACCTCGGCCCACACGCCGCGGAGCGCGGCGGGCTGCGCTCGCGCAATGAACTGCAGCCAGTGCGTCGGAATCCCCGGCAGCGCCCGCCCGTCCAGGACGTGGACCACGTTCCCCGTGTCGGTGGTGAAGGTGTAGTCGCGATAGCGGTAATCCGAGTACGTCCACGCCACGTCGAGGCTCACACCCGGCAGCACGGAGAGGTTGCTGCTGAGCTCCAGGCCCCTATGACGCGCGTTGCCGGCATTGCGATAGTAGAACCGCGGCGCGGCGATCTCATACGGAATGAGCTCGCCCCGGACGTCCGCCTGAAAAACGGCGACAGTGTAGGCCAGCCGGTCCGCGAGCGTGCCCCGCGCGCCGAGCTCGTAGTTCAAGGCGTGCTGCGGCTCGAGACCGGTGTTGAATCCACCGGCCCCCCCCCCCGGCGGCGAATTGGCGAGCTCGGTGGTTGTCGGCGTCTCGAACGACGAGCCGATATTGCCGTAGACCGTGACGACGCTCGACGGGTTTATGGCGAGAATTTCACCCAGTCATACCGCAGCCCGGCGGTGATCGTCGTGCTCGGCGACAACTCGAGCGCGCTCTGCACGAACGGCCCAAGCTCCGTGACGTGCTCCAGTTGGTCGAGCGTGCGCACCGTATCGGGCTGGGCCGAATCGCCCGGGGTGTTGAGATAGTTGAAGTTCTTCCGGTCGTCGCGCATCCGTTGGAAGTCGATGCCGGCGGTGAGCCGGTGCTGCAGCGAGCCGAGGCGCAGGGGATACGTGACCGTCGCGCGGGCGCCATAGTCCACCCGGTCGAGATCGATATACGTGGTGGTGAGCGGATTTTTGAGGCTGCGCGTGAGGCCGAAGACCGTCAGCACGGCGTCGCCGCTGTTCGTCGCCATGTGGCGAATGGTGGCGCCCGATTGGAATTGCGTGACCGCCTTGCCCGCGTTGCGATTGCGGTTCAGGAGCGGCACCGTGTCGCGATTGGTGCGCAGCTCCACCGCCGTCAGCGAGCCGGGATTGTCGGCACGTGGGTTGTCTCCGAGGTCCGCGACCGCGGCCAGCGACCAACCCGGCGATAGGGGAACGTGCAGCCGGGCATTGACGACCCGGCTGTCCGCGGCGCTGTGGTCGCGCTCGCCTGCGTAGTCGAGCCGCGAAACGGTGACCTGCGCTCCGCCTCCAGCCACTCGCACATCGGTCGTCGTCTGCCACTTATTCCAGGTTCGCCCCGATCGTTGACTGAAGGTGCCCACGACAAAGCGCGCCTCCTCCCGCACCCCCTGCACTTCCTGGGGATTGGTCCAAATGCTGATCACCCCGCCGGTCGCATTGCCATAGAGGGACGAGGCCGACCCGCGCAGCACTTCGATGCGATCCACTTCGCCGAGCTCGAGGTTCGTGAGCTGCCCCTGGCCGTCGGGGAGCGTCTGGGGAATCCCGTCTATCAAGATCTTGATGCCGCGCACCGCGAACGCGGAGCGCGCCCCAAAGCCGCGAATCGAAATGCGTTGGTCTTGCGAGAAGTTGTAGCGATTGGCGACGTATACCCCGGGGACGACTGCGAGCGCTTCATCCAGCCCCCAGGTCGGCTTGGCGCGACTGATCTGCGCGCGATCGACGACCTGAACTGAGCGCGGCACCTTGCTCAGCAGCTGCTCGCCGCGTGTCACGGTAACGGTGGTCGGCGGGAGTGTGTACGGCTTGGTGGTATCCGGGGTGGAGGAGGGCGTCTGTCCGGAAAGCGCGGCAAGCGGCACGTACCACAGTGCCATCACACACGTCGTCCATCGCATCGGGCGCGCCATGAGTGGAGATTGCCACCGATCAGGCGGATTGACAACGGATTCACAGATAAACAAGGGTCTGCACGCCCCAGGTGGGACATCCAGACCCCTTTAGCAAAAACGGTTAGGCCCGCAGCGACGAACTATGGCTGCGAAATGGCCGTCGCATTGAGTGTAACCGCCGTCTGCGCCAACGCCCGGCCCGTAATCGCGGCGCCGGTATTGAAGGCAATCAGCGTCTTAGAAAGAATGATGCCCTTGAAGTTCGAGGTCGTGCCCAAGGTCGCCTGACCCGCGACTTGCCAGAACACATTCTTGGCCTGTGCGCCGCCGCTCAAGGTCACAATGGCGGCGTTGCCCACCGTGAGATTCTGCGCGATCTGGAAGATCCAGACGTCATTCGCGCCACCCGACAGGGTGACCGCGCTGGGGATGGAAACGCCCGTTCCCCACTTGTACAGCCCGGGAACCAGCGTCAGCCCCTGGATATTGCCGGCACCCAGCTCGGTGAAGTTGGGTGACGTGCGGCCCGCTGCATCGGTATACGCGGCCTGCATGCTGAGCACGGCGGCGGTCAGATTCGCCGGCGTCGGCACTGCGTAGTTGGCTGCCCACACCTTGCCCGTGACCTGGGCGGATGTCGTAAACGTGGTCGCCGGAGCGGAGAGCGCAAATCCGGTGACGAACGACGCGGCGGCCGGGCTCAGCCCGATGTCGCCTACCACTGCAGTGACGCCGGTGGTGGACACGCCGGACTTGGCCAGAATGACATAATCGCCGGCGGTGCCAAGAACCACGGCTGCCGGACCGAGGCCGTTGGGATTGGGCGGGTTGTTCTGATTACCCGTGGAAGAATTGCTGCACGCCGTGCCCAGCAGGGCAAGCGACGCGAGTAGGATCGTAAAGCGTTTCATATGGTCTTTCCTGATGAGGGTTATCGGGTGTCGAGGGGAACCGACAGTCGATGGAGAGTGCTGTGCCCGCGAACCCAACCCTTGGCACCCCAGCAGCCGACTTACCCATCGCCGGTTGTACTAGGTAATTAAGCCCAGACGTCGTCGCACTGATATCGCACGAAAGCATGAAAAGGTAGGTACGCCCCGGCCGTGACCGACTAGCGTGCACTGCTTTCCGGCGCGTAGTTTCTGACGTGGCCAAAAGCGCGACACGCCCAGCCCTGGTCCAACCCGTGCCCAAATCTCCGACGGGCATTCAGGGTCTGGACGAGATCACCGGGGGCGGGTTGCCGCGCGGACGACCCACGCTGGTCTGCGGTGGCCCCGGGTGCGGCAAGACGATCCTCTCGATGGAGTTCTTGATCAACGGAGCGCGCCAGTTCGACGAACCGGGCGTGTTCCTGTCGTTCGAGGAATCCGTCGAGGATCTGACGGCGAACTTTGCCTCGCTCGGGCTCGACCCGCGCCCGCTCTCGGCCCGCAAGAAACTCTCGCTCGACTACGTCCGCGTCGAACCCAACGAGATCCAGGAGACCGGCGGGTACGACCTTGACGCCCTCTTCATCCGGCTGGAGCACGCGATCGACTCCGTCCACGCGAAGCGGGTCGTCCTTGACACGATCGAAACGCTGTTCTCCGGACTGTCGGACACGCGCGTGCTGCGCGCCGAGCTGCGCCGGCTCTTCAACTGGCTGAGGACCAAGGGCGTCACCGCCATCGTGACGGGGGAGCGCGGCGAAAGTGGAATGACGCGCCACGGACTGGAAGAGTACATCACGGATTGCGTCATCATGCTGGACCACCGGGTGGTGGAGCAGAACGCGACCCGGCGGCTGCGCGTCGTAAAGTACCGCGGCTCGACGCACGGGGCCAACGAGTCGCCGTTCTTCATCGACGAGTCCGGCATCTCGGTCCTGCCGATCGCGTCGCTGGGATTGCAACATAGCATTGCTCCTGGCCGTCTCTCGACCGGCGTGCCGGATCTCGACGCCATGGTGGGGGGCAAGGGCTACTTCCGCGGCAGCAGCATTCTCGTCTCCGGCACCGCGGGCTCAGGGAAGACCAGCTTGGCGGGCTACTTCGCGGAGGCCGCCTGCCGCCGGCGCGAGTCCGCCCTCTACTTCGCGTTCGAAGAGTCGGCCGCCCAGATCGCGCGCAACCTGCGGTCCATCGACCTCGATCTCGAGCCGTTCCTCCGCAAGGGCCTGCTCCAGATCCACGCGGCACGCCCGACGACCAGCGGGCTGGAAGGGCACCTCAGCGCGATGCACCGCCTGATCGACGAAAAGAAGCCGCGGGTCGTCGTGGTCGACCCGATCAGCAACTTGATCTCGGTGGGCACGTCGGTCGAAGTCAAGGCCATGCTCGCGCGCTTGATCGATTTCATGAAGGTGAGACAGGTGACCGCGCTGTTCACGTCGCTGACCATCGACGAAGGCCATCCCGAGGGCACCGACATCGGCATCTCGTCATTCATGGACACGTGGCTGGTGCTCCGCAACATTGACCACAACGGCGAGCGGATCCGCACGCTCGACGTGCTGAAATCGCGCGGCATGCCGCATTCGAATCAGGTGCGCGAGTTCGTCCTGACGAGCCAGGGCCTGAAGCTGCTCGACGTGGTGCGCCATCAGGGCCGCGTGCTGATCGGGTCGGAGCGGGCGGCCCACGCCACGAACGGACCGGTCGCGCCTCGGCGCTCCGGGAAGCGCGCCGCGCGTCGATGAGCGCGAAATCGGCGCGGCAAACGCGCAAACCCCGCAAGTCCAAGGCGACCGCGGACTTCTTCGATCTCCGCCTGTACGTCGCGGGTCAGACCGCGCGGTCGCTCGCGGCGCTGGCGAACCTGCAACGCATCTGCGACGAGCACTTGGAGGGACGCTACCGCCTCGAGGTGATCGATCTCCTGGAGCGCCCGCAATTGGCGCGCGGCGATCAGATCTTCGCGCTTCCCACCCTGGTCCGGAAACTTCCCGTACCGATTCGCAAACTGGTCGGCGATCTCTCCGACACCGAGCGCGCGTTGGTCGGGCTGGACCTGCGCCCCCGAGCTTCTAGCAGGTCATGAGGCGCAAGCGGATTTCGGGCAAGCGCCGCAGTCCCACCCAGCGTCTCCGAGCTCGCCTGCAGGACGCGGAAGCTACGCTCGAGGCCATCCGCAGCGGCGCCGTTGACGCGGTCGTCGTGTCGGGTCCCAGGGGTGATGAGACACGCGCCTTCGAAGGCGCGACACATCCGTACCACGTGCTGCTGAACGCCATGAGCGATGGCGCCGCACTCTTGAGTCCCGATGGGACGATTCTGTTCGGTAACCGCCGCCTAGCGCAAATCGCGCACGCACCACTCGAGAGCGTACGTGGCTCCCGGTTCCCGCAGTTCGCGGCCCCCGCCGAGCGCCACAGCCTCGAGGCATTCGTGCGGGTAGGGCGCAATGGCAGGCGTGAGTTCGCCTTCATGGGTGAAGCAGGGTCGGCGACGCCTGTGTGGATCGCGCTTTCTCAGGTGCCGCTCGAGGCCGGAAACGGGCACACCGTTCGTATGGTGATCATCACGGACCTGACTGACCGCAAGCACGCCGAGACCACACGGCTTGGGTTGCTGAAGCGGTTGCTTTCCGCGGAGGATCAGGAGCGGCGGCGGATCGCGCGGGAGCTGCATGACGAGACCGGGCAGTCGCTCACCACACTGTTGGTGGGCCTCCGTGCCATCGGGGACAAGACGGGGCTCGCGGAGGTCCGCTCAATGGCAGAGCGGCTGCGGGAAGTAGCGGCACACACGGTGGACGATGTCGGGCGGTTGGCCCGCGGGCTGCATCCCGCCGTCCTGGACGACAAAGGACTCGTGGCGGCCGCCCGGCGACATGCGAGCGACTTTGGCAAAGCGTTTGGTGTCGCCGTCGACTTCCGTGTGGTCGGCAATGTTCCGCGCCGAATGGCCCCACTCGCGCAGTCTACTATGTATCGGATCCTGCAGGAGGCGCTGACGAACGTGGCCCGGCACGCCCAGGCGCGAGGGGTTGGCGTCATGCTGAAACACAAGAACGCTATGATCGAGATCGCGATCCAGGATGACGGCGTCGGATTTGATCCGGCCGCCGCTTTGAGCGAAGCGTCGGGACTCGGCCTGCACGGGATGCAGGAGCGCGTCGCGCTGCTGGGCGGATCCGTGCAGATCGAGTCGCGGCGAGGACATGGGACGATGATCCGCGCGCGCATTCCCGCCGCATTGCCCCATGACGCCAATTAGAGTCCTGATCGCCGACGACCACGCCGTGCTGCGGACCGGACTCCGCATGCTGCTCGAAGTCCACCGCGACATGGCGGTCGCGGGAGAAGCCGGCGATGGCGTGGAGCTCGTGCAGAAGGCGCGCGAGCTGCAGCCAGACGTCGTCCTGATGGATCTCTCGATGCCCGGACCACACAGCGGCGAGGTCATCCGTCAGGTGCTGCGAGCGTGCCCGAAGACGCGCGTGCTGATCCTGACCATGCATGACGATGCCTCGTATCTCGCCTCCGCGATGGCGGCCGGTGCGACCGGCTATGTGGTCAAGAAGGTCGCCGATTCGGAGTTGCTGTCCGCCATCCGGGCCGTCCATGCGGGACGGACGTTTGTCGATCTTACACAGTCGTTGGGCCCGACGTCGCACGCCGTCCCGAGCACGGGCGGCGCCGAGTCGGAGCGCCCGAAGGACCTGAGCCCGCGAGAGCGCGAGGTGCTCCGGCTTCTGGCACAGGGGTACTCCAATCAACAGATCGCCACTCTAATCAAGGTGAGCGTGAAGACCGTCGAGACGCACCGGACGCGGTTGAGCGAGAAGCTCGGCCTGAAGGGCCGTGCGGAGCTGTATCGGTTTGCCGTCGAGTCCGGAATCCTCGCTGCGGAGCCATAACCTGCCGTAGGGTTTCCTTCGGTCCAGGAAAACTGCTGTAGTGCTTTCCCCGACACTCTACCGACATTGAGGGAGTTCCCCGCTTCGCCGATTGCGGCATGGTCTCCATATTTGCGTCAAGTAGGAATCTCGGAGGTTGGTTACCGCGGGAGTCGCTGTGATCTCAGTCGCGCTCATCGAAGACAATCGTTTGGTGCGTGAAGGGATTACCGCGCTGCTGAGCCAGCTGCCGGATCTGAAAGTCGTCGCCGGGACGTCCGCCGCCGATACATCCGTGCTGCGAGAAGCGAAGCCGCAGGTGGTTTTGCTCGATCTCGGCTTGGGACACGGCGATAGCCTGCGCGTGGCCGAGCAGGTCAAGAAGGATTTCCCGGAGTCCAAGGTCATCGTGATGGACCTCCTCCCGGTGCACGAAGACATCGTAGAGTTCGTCAACGTCGGCGTGTCCGGCTTCATAATGAAGGATGCCACACTCGACGATCTCGTCAGGACCATCCGCTCCGTCGCGGAGGGCATCCCTGTGCTGCCGCGGGAGATGACCAGCACGCTCTTCTCTCAGATCGCGCGGGACGCGATCGCGAAGGGCCGGCCGGAAGCGCTCGACTCCGTGCGCATGACGCCGCGCGAACGGGAAGTCATCAACCTCATCGCGGAAGGGTTGGGGAACAAGGAAATAGCCTCCCGGATCAACGTCGCGACCCATACGGTTAAGAGCCACGTCCGCAATATCATGGAGAAGTTGACGCTGCACACGCGGCTGCAAATCGCGGCTTACGCGAACGAGAGGAGCAGCGCCCGGGCGTAGCGAGGTACGTCGTTTTTCATGCTTTTGTGCGATATCTGCTGCGGTCTCACTCCGCTAGTCTCTGTCCCACAGTCGGTCTCTTACAGGTCGTCCTTCCCGCACAGCAGTCGATGGTGCAAGGACGCGTGAGGAACATATGCCGAACACGAAACGCACTCCGACGCCGAAGACGGTTTGGGCGTATGCCTATCAAATCCTGCCGCCCCAGCCGGCGGCACGGCTGCACTCCATCAAGACCCTCCTCGACCACGCACGCAGAGAGGCCCAGCGCGACGCGCGAACGTGGACCGGTAGAGTCGTCGTCGAGGAGCAGGTCACGCATATCCTCATCGTGAGCGACAGTCCCGAGCAGGATCACGAGGTCAACCGCAGACTCGAAGCCAAGCTCCAGGAGCTGAACGCGGGATTCTCGATTACGGTCCCGATCGCGGTTGCGGACGAGACTGCGGTCCCGGTCACTGCCGATGACGTGGCGGCGGAGCGCGATCTCACCGGCACGTAACGCTGTACCTCATCCGTCGTAGCTTTGTTGTGCGATTCCTGCCGGCCGTCCTCTACGCTATACCTCCTCCCAGATTCTTTCCCTCACAATGGACGACACCATGAAATCGAACTACAAGACCAGCCTCATCACTGCAGTCAGTCTCGCAGCGCTCGCAGCCTGCCAGCCATCCGGCCAGGCGGCGGAAGTCTCGAGGAAGGAGACGTCGGGGGCCCCGGCGGTCAGCGCCAACCGTACGTTGGAAGCATTCCGGCAATTCTCCATGGCGACGACGGCAACGATCAGCTCACGCACCGCGAAGCCGGGCGATGCATTCACGGCGACGGTCGTGGCTGACGTGCAGGATGCCGCGGGCCGCGTGGCCATTCCCGCAGGCTCGCTCGTGTCCGGTACGGTCACGGACGTCAAGTCGGCGCCGAACCCGAGCAGCCCCGGCACGCTGACGCTGGCCGTGAATAGCGTCGCCGTGAACGGCCGCAGCTATCCGATCAACGCCAGCATCGATTCGCTCGCGACCGAGCGCCACGGCCGGCCGATCAGCGGCAGCGATGCCGTGAAGGTGGGCGTCGGCGCAGCCGCAGGCGCGATTGTCGGGCAGATCATCGGCAAGAATTCCAAGGGAACGATCATCGGCGCCGTTGTCGGCGCGGCGGCCGGCGGGGCGTACGCGGCGGCCACAAAGGACGGCGACATCAGCCTTCCCGCAGGCACGCACATTCTCGTCACCGTCATGCAACGTCTCAATATCACCAGGAGCTGATCATGCCTATGCACCGCACCACACATCGCAGCAGCAGCGGCAAGAAGCTCTATGCCGTCCGCGATGCCGGGGGACGGTTCCTCGACATCCAGACCTATATGCGCGCGCATCGCGCCGATCTGTCGAAAAAGAGCAAGGCGGAGAAGGCACAGGACCGGAAGAACCGCGCATGAAACCCCAACTGATGGTGGGGATCCTCCTCGCAATCCTGGGCGCGTTCATCGTGTTTCGAGGTCTCAGCTATGGCTCGCAGCACAGTGTGATTCAGGTGGGAGACGTGAAGGCATCCCTGGACGCACGTCGCAGCGTGTCGCCGTGGGTTGGCGGCGTGGCGATCGTCGCGGGCGTGCTGTTAATCGGCGCCGGACTCCCGAGGAGGCACCGTGGCGCGTAAAGGAGACCGTATGCTCTGGACCATCGTGATCGTGCTGCTCGTCCTGTGGGTGCTCGGCACCGTAAGCGCCGTGGGCGGGCTGATTCACCTGCTGCTCGTCATTGCGCTCATCGTGATACTCGTTCGTTTCATTCAAGGTCGGAGAGTTTTATGAAGCTCGCACTACTCATGACGTTGGCCATGCTGGTGGTGTCCACGACTGCGGCCGCACAGCACCAGGCTCGCCCGCTGCACGTACGCACGGCGGCCGATAGCTCGCGGGTCGAGCGCCAAAAGACGGCGAATCTCCAGGCGTTTCGAGGCATCACGGCGAAACTGAACACCACGCCGGCCGCGCTCCAGAATGCGTTCGAGAGCGCGCGTGCGGCAAACCCGAAGCTCAGTCGCGGAAACTTCATCGCGGCCAACGTGCTCGCCGATAACCTCGGCGCGAAACATCCCACCATCACGACCCCTGCGATTCTGTCCGGTTTGCAGAGCGGCCAGAGCATCGGGCGGACGCTCCAGAGCCTCGGGCTCTCGGCGGCCGAAGCGAAACACGAGCGGCAAGTAGCGGAGCGCGACCGGAAGGACGCGGACAAGCGCGTCAGGGACGCAGACAAGCGCGACCGTCAAGAGCACAGAAAAAACCAAGAACACAGAAACCAGTAGCGAGGGCTCGATGAGCGATCCCAAGAAGAATCTGATGTTTTATGGACTTGTTCTCGTCATCATGGCCTCGGTCGCGGCGTCGCTGTCCGCTTTCGTCTCCGCCGGCAGCCCCAAACCGGCCGGGCCGTCCCTGGGCCGGGCCGCGAGTTTCGTGGTCCTAGGCGGCTCGACAGTGACCAACACCGGCGCGACGGCGATCACCGGCGATTTGGGTGTCTCGAGCCCGGGCGTGTCGGTCACCGGTTTTCCTCCGGGCACGATGGCACGAGGTGCGCAGCACGTCGGTGATGCGGCCGCGAATCAGGCTCAAGCCGATGCCCAAAGCGCGTATGCCGTTCTCGCCGGCAAGCCCTGCACCACTCCTCTGACTGGTCAGGATCTGGGCGGCAAGACCCTCGCGCCAGGCGTCTATTGCTTTACGTCATCGGCGCAGTTGACGGGCCGGCTCGTCCTCGACGGTCGAGGCAAGGGCGACAAAGGGGTGTGGATTTTCCAGATCGCCAGCACGCTCACGACCGCCACCAACTCGTCGGTGGTCATGAGCAATGGCGGTCGCGCGGGCAACGTGTTCTGGCAGGTCGGCAGCGCTGCTACGCTCGGCACCGGCACGGCGTTCACGGGCAATATCCTTGCCTACTCGAGCATAACGATGAATACCGCCGCCAATCTGTCGGGCAGAGCCTTGGCGCGCGCGGCGGTGACGATGGATAGCAACAACATCCAGGCGCCGAAATAGGCCGCTCAGGCCGGCGGGGAGCGATCCTCGCCGGCCGTCGTACTTCTTTCGTCGTACTTCCTTGGTCCTCTCCTGGTCCTCTAGAATCACTCGTCCGGATTGGTCATACCGCATCCGTCTGTCACTCGCCTTTCAACTCATTGTGCGATACCCGCCGGAGGTCTTCCGAAGCATACCTCCTCTCAAGAATCTGGCGGCGAGGAAGTTCCGACATGCACACGGATCCCAGCATGGTTCGTACGACACGCAATACTCGGAGGAAGCAAATGTTCACTCTCTCCCGACCCACGGCCCGACTCCTCGTCATCGTCCCGTTCGCGGCACTGCTTGCGGCGGCGTGCGAGCATAACGACGGCCCAACAATTCCGGTTGGCGGTCAATTGTTGACCATCACCGTCACACCCAACCCGGGGAGCACGCAAGTCGGGGCCACCATCCAGTACTCGGCTGCGGGCCAGGACGTGAACGGCGCGGCTGTGACGATTCCTCCACCGCTCGTCTGGGCCAATCTGAACGCGACGGCTGGAACCATCAACAGCAGCTCGGGCTTGTTCACCGCGGGCACGACTGTCGGGACCTACAACAACACCATCCGGGCGAGGAGTGGCAATATCGCAGGCTTCGCCGGTGCAATAGTGACCTCCGCACCGGCCCCGATCCTGGGGACGGCCAGCACTTACGGGATCTTGGCGGGCTCGACGGTGACATGCGTCACCGGCGGCACCATCAACGCCGATGTCGGCGTGAGCCCGGGGAGCACGACCACGGGCTTCCCTCCCTGCGTGATCACCGGCTCGACGAACCTGGCGAATGCCGCGGCGGCCCAAGCGCAGGTCGACCTCACCGCTGCGTACAATTACCTGGCCGGCCTGCCGTGCGGGACGGTCGTCACCCCTGCTGATCTGGGCGGCAGGACGCTCCCGCCCGGTGTCTACTGTGTGGCGTCGTCGATGGCGGTGACGGGAACCGTCACGCTCGCCGGCCCGGCCAGCGGGGTGTGGGTGTTCCAGATGGGGTCCACGCTCACGACCGGCACCACTGCGAACATCGCGTTGAGCGGTGGCGCACTGGCGAGGAACGTGTGGTGGCAGGTCGGTAGCTCCGCGACCCTCGGTACCGGCACAACGTTCCGGGGCAATATCGTGGCGCTCACGAGCATTACCCTGGTGGACAACGCCACGATGCTCGGGAGAGCCTTGGCCCGAAACGGCGCCGTGAGTTTGGGCACCAACAACACGATTACCCTGCCGTAGCGGCTCGCACGCTGGCGCGGGAGCCGGAGACCATTCCGATCGCCGACTCCCGCACCCGCCGGAAGCGATGACTCTAGAGAGATTAGGGAGAGAGCACATGCGTGACCAAATTCTGAAGAGTGTGCGGACGCTGGCGGCGTTCCTGCCGATGCTGGCGCTCGCGCAGCCTGTGGCGGCCCAGAGCGAAGGCCAGCAGCGCGAAGGTAGCTGGGAGTGGAGCGCGGGTGCCGGGCTCGTGTACACAGACGGTGCCCTCCGAAACTTTCTCGGCAGCAGGGGCTACGGCACTAGCGCCTCGCCGAGTCGCCTCGCGCCCGCCGTGGCGGTGCGAGTCGGTTACAACGTGAGCAACCACTGGGGATTCAGCATCGGCACCTCCGGCGCCAAGGCCTCCGGGGTGAAGTATCTCACGCCCTTCGCCGCGGCCACCTACACGGCGAACCTGAACGCACGGTTCAGCCCGTTCCTCACGGGAGGGACGCAGTTCACCCGAATCACCGGGCAAAATGGCCGGAAAACCCACCCAACCTGGGGCACCCACCTCGGCGTGGGTTTCCGGAACATGCTGAGCCCGAATTTCGCGCTCCGCGTCGAGGGCCGCATGGGGATCGAGCATTACGAGGCCCTGCCCGGGGCCAAGACTGCGTACAACAGCATCGCGACGATCGGCTTCTCGTACTTCAGCGCCGGGCGCCGGGCGGCCCCCGCACCGATGGCCGCGCGCGTGGATACGGTGCGTTTGGTGCGCGTGGATACAGTACGTCTGGCGGCGCTACCGCCGCGCCCCCACGTGTGCCAGCACGGTATGGCGCCGCCGGGAGTCCCGGTTGACGAGTACGGCTGCCTGGTCTTCCGCGACACGCTGCTGCTGGAACAGGTCCACTTCGACTTCGACAAGAGCGTAATCACGCCCACGGCCACCCCGATCTTGGACCGCGTGGCAGAGTCGATGCTGGCGCACCCCGAGGCATTCTTCGAGATCGCCGGGCACACCGATAGCGTCGGCACGTTCGCCTACAACTTCCTGCTCTCGGCGCGGCGGGCTGCGGCAGTCCGAGACTACCTCATGCGGCAGGGAGTGCCGGCGTACAAGATGACCGCGGTCGGCTACGGCGAAGGATTCCCGATCGCGCCTAATGCCACGGTCGAGGGACGTGCCCTGAACCGCCGTGGGATAGAGTTGCGCGTAAAGAAGCCGTAGAAGCGAAGGGACTCTCACGGCGGGGCGAGACGCGATGTGACCCGCAGTTATTCACAGTTTTGGCGCACAGGAGCATACTAATGAAGGTCACACGGTTGATATCGTCCTCGGCGCTGCTTGCTGCGCTGTTCGTGCTGGTGGCGCACACGACGGCGGCGGCGCAGCAGACCGTATCCGCAGCCCAGCAGGCGCCGAAGGGCTCGGCAGGCGTGAGCTCCCCAAGCGCCTTGCCCGGACCACGAATTACGCCTGAGTTCCAGCGCGCGGAGCTGGCGCCGGCACTCACGACCACGGCGGCAGGGCAACACACCATCGTGATTTCGACGCTCGTCTTGGTGCTCGCCGTCATCATCATCGTGTTGCTGGTGGCCAAATGATCCGCCGCGCGATGTTCCTCGTTGCCGGCCTCGCCATCACTGGCTGCGCCATCAATCCAGCCACCGGCAACAATCAGCTCATGCTCGTAAGTGAAGACCAGGAAATCGCCATGGGTCGGCAGGCCGACTCGGCGGTCGTTGCGAGCATCGGGCTGTACGCAGATCCCGTTTGGCAGCGCTACATCCAGCAGTTCGGCGCTCGCCTCGCCGCCACGTCGGAGCGCCCCAATCTCCCTTGGACGTTCCGCGTCGTGGACGATCCGGCGGTGAACGCGTTCGCGCTGCCCGGCGGCTTCATCTATGTGACCCGGGGACTGCTCGCACACCTGACCTCCGAAGCTGAGCTGGCCTCCGTCGTCGGCCACGAAATCGGCCACGTTACGGCCCGGCACACGGCCGCAGAGATGAGCAAGCAGCAGCTGATCGGCCTCGGTCTGGCGGCCGGCAGCATGGCGAGCTCGCAGGTCGCGAAATACGCCGGCACCGCGAACCAGGCGCTCGGGATTCTGTACCTCAAGTTCTCGCGCGACGACGAGAGCCAGGCCGACCAGCTCGGCCTGCGCTACATGCGCCGCGCCAGCTACGACCCCCGCCAGATGCCCGAAGTGTTTCGCATGCTCGAGCGGCTCAGCGCGGCGGAGGGTGGTGGCCGCCTCCCGACGTGGCTCGAGACGCACCCCAGCCCGGCGAACCGCGTCGCCGCCATCAACAGTCAGATTGCCGCCCTGCCCCAGGATTTCTCTGGGACCAGCGTGAACCGCGACGCCTACGAGCGGCTGCTGGACGGTCTGGTGTTCGGGCTCAATCCGCGCCAGGGCTTCTTCACGGCCAATCAGTTCTCACACCCCGACCTGCGGTTCCGCATCACGTTTCCCGAAGGCTGGACCACGCACAATGGGGCGCAGGCGGTGGTCGCGGTTAACCCGCAGGGGGACGCCGCCGTCGAGCTGTCACAGTCAGGCGCGGCAAGCGCCGACGCGGCAACCCGCGCATTCCTGGCGCAGCAAGGGATTACCAGCTCTTCGTCGGGGCGCCTGAGTCTGACCGGTGGTCTCCCCGCGGTAAGCACGCCATTCGTGGCGGCGACCGACAACGGTGCGCTCCGCGGCACGGTGTTGTTCGTCGAGTACGGCGGGGCGGTATACGGCATCGTGGGCTACGCGCTGGAAGCGCGTTGGTCCGCCAACCAGGGAGTCACCGAGCGCGCCCTGCAGAGTTTCCAGCGGCTGACCGATCCCGCGGCCTTGAATGTCCAGCCGCAGCACATGGACATCGTGACGCTCCCCCGGGCCAGCACGATCGCGCAGCTCGTGCGCGAGCGGTCGTCGCCGGCTTCCGCCGCGACGCTCGCCCTCATCAATCAGGCCGAGCTGGATACGCCGTTCGCGGCCGGTCGGCTCGTCAAGTGGGTGATCGGAGTGGCACCACCGATTCCGTGACTTACAACGCCGTGCGCATGAGGCAGGCCCGTATGCGAAAGCATACGGGCCCCTCTCACGCGTCCTACCTCATTCGTCGTAGGTCGCCCGTCATCACGTAGTTCTTTCGTGTCACGAACCCGGAGTATCCGTACCGCATCGGGCTGTGACTCGTCTTTCACCTCGTTGTGTGATACCTGCTCGCAGCCTTCCGGACTATACCTCATTCCCAAGGCGTACCTGGTCTCGGCGTCGATCCGCTCCGGATCGAGATCGCGACGAAGGGCGAAGGCCAGTTGCTGGTCGAAGGTCCGGGAAGGGATTCGCCGGGTGCGTGCAACCGTGCCCGGCGTCTTCTCACGAAGCGAAGCGAAGCGCTCACTCAGACTCAGACCTGTTCCAAGGAGATGCACCATGTACACGCACCATCGTTCCAGACTCGCCGCGGGATTGCTCGTGGCAACGGCGTTGCTTGCCGCGGGGTGTAGCGACCCCACGTCCAGCACTTCCGCATCCAGCATCAACTCGGCCCCGAGCTTCTCGCGCTCGCGTCACGGCTCGTCGAACCAAGCGGCCGGTTTCGCAGTCCTCGCCAATGCGGCGGTCAGCTGTACTGGTGGGAGCATCGTTGGCGACGTGGGAACCTTCCTGACCGCCCCCCCCGGCGCGATCACCCTGACCGAGGGCTGTCTGGTTTCAGGGGCGCGGGACATCGGCGGCGCCGCGGCAGTGGCAGCGTACAACGCTTTCCTGAGCCAGTACGCGGCACTCGCGCCCCAGCCGGGCGACAACTGTCCAGTCATCGCAGGGACGCTCGCGGGTGTCGAGTTTGCTCCCGGTGTGTACTGCGTCAGCTCCGAGGCGAAGACGGGCGTATTGACGCTCCGAGGCGGCTCCAACGCGACCTGGCTGATCAAGGTTCCGTCTGGCGCGCTCACCGGGACCAGCTTCTCCGTGGTGCTGGCCGGCGGCGCGCAGGCGTGCAACGTGACGTGGTGGGTCAACGCGGCCGCGACGATGACGGACGCTGACCTCAAAGGCAACGTGCTCGCCGGTGCGGCCATTACGATGACCCGTGGAACCTTCAACGGCAACGCGTGGGCGGGAGCCGCTGGAGTTGGTGACGTGACGTTCACGGGCACGGCGGCCGTCGGCTGCGAGAGCGGCAGGGGGCACGGCGACGACAACGACAACGACCACGAGCGGTGCAACCAGGGCGTCGGCAACGGCCCCGAGGGTTGCGATCCAGGCGACTCGAACCACCGCCATGGCTCAAATGACGAGCGCGGCGGGACTCCTGGGAATCCCGGCCGCCGAGGCGGTCACTAGGATCCGTGCAGACGACTTCGGTCGTCCGCTTTGAAGTCGCACCCCGCTCGATCGCGTGGATTCTCGCGACGATCGGCGGGGTGTGGCTGTTCCTCCAGCTCCGGGCAGTCGTGCTGCTGGTCGTGGTGGCCCTCGTCTTCGCGGGCACGTTCAACCCACTGGTCGAGTGGATGGAGCGGCGTGGTATCAAGCGCATCTATGCGCTCACGCTGCTGTTTGTCGCGCTGCTCCTCGCTACCTCCCTGCTGATCTTCCTGACCGTCCCGCCGTTTCTCGAGCAGCTCGCCCAGATCGTGCGCGATGCCCCGCGCCATCGCGAACAATTGATCGGCCTGCTCCAGCAGCGCGATGTGACCGCTCCACTCGCCCGGGCGTTACAGCACGCCGGCTTGGAGCAGACGCTCGCCCGTATCGAGAGCAGCCTGGTGGGCTACACGCCCCAGGCCCTGACGGCGCTCGGCTGGGCCGTCACCACCTTGTTCCTGTCGTTCTACCTCCTCGCCGACGGCAAGCGCGCGCAGGGCGCGCTCTATGCCATCGTCCCTCGCGACTACCACATGCGGCTGGCCCGCATCCTCCAGAATCTCGAGGCGATCGTCGGCGGCTACATGCGCGGCCAGCTGATCACGTCCGTGGGGATCGGGGTGTTCACCTATCTGCTATTGGTCATCTGCGGCGTCCCCAACGCTCTGTCGCTGGCGTTGTTCGCGGCGGTCGCCGACGTGATTCCGTTCATCGGCGGATTGCTGGCCACCGCCCCCGCCGTGCTCGTCGCGCTGTCCAAAGGATTGCCCACGGGCCTCATCGTGCTGGTCGCGCTATTCATCTATCAGGAGGTCGAGAATCGCGTCCTGATTCCCAAGGTCTACGGGCATGCGCTGCGGCTTTCCCCGGCCACCGTCGTCATCGCGTTACTCGCCGGCGGCATCCTGCTCGGCGTGATCGGGGCGCTGCTGGCCCTCCCAATCGCGGCGGGGCTGCAGATGATGCTCGCGGAGCTGCGGGTGGAGATGCCCGGGGACGACAGCGCGGATCGGGTAGCGGACGCCCGCGACGCCAAGACGGAGGCCACCTACGAGCGCATGAGTGCCGGGGCGACCGCCCCGGAAGCCGGACAGATCGCGAAAAACCTCGCACACGATCTTCGTGACGCGGACGCCGTCGAGTCGGAGAAGAAAGCGGCCGGAGTCGCCTCATGATCACCACGGTACTCGCCCCGGGCGCGTCAACCGGTTCGACCGTGGAGACCCTACTCCAGAACGCGATCCTCAACAGCGCCAATTTTTCGATCATCGCCACCGACGAAAAAGGCGTCATTCAGCTCTTCAACATCGGCGCCGAGACGATGCTGGGGTACGCGGCCGCCGAAATGGTCAACCAGATCACCCCGGCCGACATTCACGATCCGCAGGAAGTGATCGAGCGCGCCCAAGCGCTGAGCAAGGAGCTGGCAACCCCGATCGCACCGGGCTTCGAGGCCCTCGCGTTCAAGGCTTCGCGCGGGATCGAGGACAAGTACGAGCTGACCTATATCCGAAAAGACGGCAGCCGCTTTCCCGCGATCGTGTCGGTCACCGCGTTGCGCGATGCGCAGGGCGGCATCATCGGATACCTGCTCATCGGCACCGACAATTCCGCCCGCAAGCAGGTCGAAGAGAAGCTGCGCTGGACCGAAGAAGGATTCCGGTTGATGGTGGAGAGCGTAACCGACTGCGCCATCGTCATGCTGGACTCCGAAGGGCGCGTCGCGAGCTGGAATAGCGGCGCGCAGCGCATCAAGGGCTACTCCGCGGACGAGATCGTGGGCCAGCACTTCTCCCGGTTCTACCCTCCGGCGGAGATCGCGCGGGGCACCCCGCAGCGCGACCTGGATGCGGCCGCGGCCGAGGGCCGATATGAGGTCGAGGGATGGCGGGTGCGCAAGGATGGATCGTTGTTCTGGGCGAACGTGGTCTTCACCGCGATTCGCGACGCGGCGGGCAACGCGCGCGGGTTCGCCAAGTTGACCCGCGATCTGACGGAACGCCGGCTGGTCGAGCAGACCTTGACCCTGGCCAAGGGCGCCGCGGAAAAAGCGAACCTCGCGAAATCGGAATTCCTGTCCAGCATGAGCCATGAGCTGCGCTCACCGCTCAATGCGATCCTCGGGTTCGCGCAGCTGATGGATTCCGACGCCACGCCCGCGACGACCTCTCAGAAGGCGAGCATCGATCAGATTCTCCGCGCGGGCTGGTACCTCCTCGAGCTGATCAACGAGATCCTCGATCTGGCGCAGATCGACTCCGGCAAACTCTCCTTGTCGCTCGAGCCGACCTCGCTCGGTGAAGTGATCCTGGAATGCCGGGCCATGATCGAGCCGCAGGCGCAGGGCCGTGGCATCCGCATGACGTTCCCACAATTCGACCAACCCGTGTTCGTCGCTGCGGATCGTACTCGATTGAAGCAGGTGCTCATCAACCTGCTGTCCAACGCCGTCAAGTACAATCAGCCGGGCGGAACGGTCGTCGTGGACTGCGTCGGCAGCACGGCCGAACGGACCCGAATCAACGTGCGGGACAGCGGCGCGGGATTGTCCGCGGAAAAGCTGGCGCAGCTGTTCCAGCCGTTCAATCGTCTGGGACAGGAGCGCGGCGCCGAGCAGGGCACGGGGATCGGCCTCGTGATGAGCAAGCGGTTGATCGATCTGATGGGTGGCCTCCTCGGCGTGGAGAGCAGCGTCGGCGTGGGCACCGTCTTCTGGTGCGAGCTCGGCGCGGCCGCCGCACCAGCGCTCGACGCAAAACCTGCCGAACTCGCGCAGGCGGCCGGCGCGCAAGCCGCACCCGGTGCGCCGTTGCGCACGCTGCTCTACGTCGAGGACAACCCGGCAAATCTGAAGCTGGTCGAGCAGCTGATCGCGCGCCGCCCCACGCTGCGCCTCCTGTCCGCGGTGGACGGCAATCAGGGGATTCAGTTGGCGCGCGCCCAGCAGCCGGACGTCATCCTGATGGACATCAATCTGCCCGGCATCAGCGGGATCGAGGCCTTGAGAATCCTGCACGACGACCCGGCGACCGCACACATCCCCATCGTCGCCCTCAGCGCCAATGCGATGCCGCGCGACATCGCGAAAGGCCTCGAGGCAGGATTCTTCTCCTACCTCACCAAACCGATCAAGGTCAACGAGTTCATGGAGGCGCTGGACGCAGCACTGCAGTCCGCGCACGCTCATGCGTGAAGCCACCGATCTCCTCGCAGCCAAGATCCTCGTTGTCGACGATCAGCCGGCCAATGTCCTGCTGCTCGAGCGCATGCTGGGCGAGGCGGGATACCAGGCCGTCACGTCCACGCTGGATCCGCGCGCGGTGCGTGCGCTGCACGAGAAGGATCGCTACGACCTGATCCTACTCGATCTCCAGATGCCCGGCATGGACGGATTCCAGGTGATGGAAGGGCTGAAGGAGATCGAAACCGCCGGCTACCTGCCGGTCCTCGTGATCACCGCTCAGCCGGATCACAAGCTCCGCGCGCTCCGGGCCGGCGCGAAGGACTTCATCAGCAAACCGTTCGATGTCGCCGAGGTGCTGATGCGCGTGCACAACATGCTCGAGGTGCGCCTGTTGCACGTCGAGATCCGCCGCAAGAACGACGAGCTCAAGACGCTGTTCGATCAAGTCGTAGCGGAACGGAAGCTGTCGGAGCGGCTGGCTCTGCAGGTGCCGCCGGATTCCATTGCCGCGCGGCTGCAGGCGCGCCCGGACGTCACGGCCGACAGCTTTGCGGACGTGACCGTGGTGATCGCAGACATCGTCGGGCTCGCCGAGTTGACACCGGCCCTGAACGCCAAGCGACTGGGGGTCCTCGTCGATGAGATCTTCACCGGTTTCGACGGTCTCGTGCAGGCGCGCGGCCTCAAGAAGATCAAGACGCTCGGGAACTCATACATGGCCGCCGCCGGCGTGCCGTCTCCCGCGAGCGACCATGCGACGCGGGCCGCGCACCTGTCGCTGGACATGGTCGATGCGCTGGACCGCTTCAATGAGCGGAGCGGGCACGCGCTGCAGGTGCGCATCGGCGTCGCGAGCGGCGCGGTGGTGGCGGGCGTCATCGGAAAGCGCCTGTACCTCTACGACGTGTGGGGCGACGCCGTCACCATCGCCAGCCGCATGGAATCCCATGGCGTGGCTGGACGCATCCAGGTATCGGACAGCACCCGACAGCTCCTGGGTAAGACGTTTCTGCTCGAGGAACGCGGCGCGCTCGCGGTCGAGGGGCAGGGCGAGATGACGACGTGGTTCGTCGGCGGGCGGACGAGCGCAGTGGAATCGATTGCTGGCATCCACTAAGGGGGGCACGAGTCATGGCCACACGAACAATCCGCTTCATGAGTGCGGCGGTCCGCGCCGCAAGGCGAGCGAAACAATGGGCGCTGCTCGCGGCACGCGAGGCCGATCATCTGCTGCACGAAGCCCGGACGCGGGTCGAGTCCGAAGCCCGGCGCCGCCGGCTCAAGCAGACGCTCCAGAAAACAGGGCGAGTGTTGATGATCGCCGGGCGGGCGGCGCTCGTCGCCGCGGTGGCCGCAGGAATCGCGGAAGCTCGTGCCGAACGCAGTCGCCGCAGACTCCGGTAGCCCGTGGGTGGGTCGACGCTGGATCGTCACCATGGTGCCGGTCCTGTTGATGCTGTTCGCGCTGCTCGCCCTCGTCGCACGCGACGAGGCACGGGCGTCGTGGCTTCAGGCGCGCTACTTCACCAGTCAGGCGGCGCAGCTGACCAGCGAGCTCGGCGACGGTCCGAGCGATCGGATCCGGTTCCCGGGCGACGGGCCGCACGATCGCCGCTTCGGCTATTCGCGCTTGCCGGTCGCGCTGCAGACGGCGGTCGAGCAGGGCTTCCGCATCGTCGCGCAGGTCCGCGTCTCGGAACGGTTCGCGGCGCTGGTGGACCGCGGTGTCTCCCCCATCTTCCGCGAAAAGACGCAGGCGGGACTCCGGATCCTCGATCGACGCGGCGCGACGCTCTTTGCATCCCGCTACCCCGAGCGGGTCTACGCGTCTCTCGACTCCGTCCCTCCACTCGTCTGGCGGACGCTGCTGTTCCTCGAGAACCGGGCGCTACTCGACCCGCGCTTCCCAAACCACAACCCGTCGGTCGATTGGCCGCGCATGGCGCAGGCGGGGACCGCGTTGGCCCTGAGCTGGCTGGGCAGCGCCCGCCCGGTGCCTGGCGCGAGCACGCTGGCAACGCAGCTCGAGAAGCTCCGGCACTCGACGGAGGGACGGACGCGCTTCGCGCGGGAGAAGCTGCTGCAGATGGAAGCCGCCGCGTTGCGCGGTTACCTCAGCGGCGAGAACACGGAGGCCGCGCGTCGCCAGATCGTCGTCGACTACGTCAACTCGGTGCCGCTCGCGGCCATCGCGGGGCACGGTGAGGTCACCGGTCTGAGCGACGGGCTGTGGGCATGGTACGGGGCTGACCCAGATGAGGTGAATCGGCTCCTCACCTCCGACTCTGCACCTGTTGCGCGTCGCGCTATCGCCTACCGCCAGGTGCTCACCCTGTTGCTGGCGCACCGCCGGCCTTCTTACCTGCTCTTGCAGGAGGACGGACGCGAGGAGCTGCGCACGCTGACGGACCAGCACCTCCGTCGTCTCGCCCGCGAGGGGATCATCTCCACGGAGCTGCGTGACGCTGCGTTGACCGTAGACCTCACGCTCCGCAGCCGCGCGCCGGACGTCCCCCGGGTCGCTTTCAGCGAGCGAAAGGGCGCGGACGCGGTGCGCGCCGAGCTGCTCCGCATGACGGGCGTGGGCACGCTCTATGACCTGGACCGCTTCGACTTGACCGTGCGCACGACGTTGGACCTTCGGGCACAGGAGGAAGTCGCCAACCTCCTCGCGCGGCTGACCGACCCGGCCTCACGCGTACTCGACCGGGGCGACCCGACACGGGTCATCTACGCGGTCGTGGTCCGCGAGCGCACCCAGAACGGCAACGTGGTCCGCGTCCAGGTGGACAACGTCGACTCGCCGTTCAATGTGAACGAGGGGAGCAAGCTCCAGTTCGGTTCCACAGCCAAGCTGCGAACCCTGATCACCTACTTGGAAATCGTGGAACAACTCTACCTTCGGAACGCCGGCCGGCCCGCGGTGAACCTCCGCGCGGAGCCGGTTGGCGCGGACGACTGGATCACGGCGTGGACGCTGTCATATCTGGCCGCCAACTCGGGCGTCTCGCTCGACCGAATACTGGAAGCCGCCATGTCGCGCCCCTATTCGGCCAGCCCCAACGACAGCTTGACGGGCGGCGACAGTCACCTGTTCCGAAATGTCGACACCACCGACGACGACCAGACTCTCTCCGTGCGCGATGCGTTCGTTCGGTCGGTGAACCTGCCGTTCATTCGCATCATGCGGGACATCGTGCACTACTACGTGTATCGGCTGCCGGGCAGTGTGTCCCTGCTACGCGGTCATCCCGCGGAGCTGACCTGGGACCGCGATGACTGCATGGCCGACGACGAGGGCCGTGAGTTGATCGAGCAGTTCTACCGGAAGCACGCGGACGCGGACTCCGGGCCGGTGCTGGAAGCCCTGAGGCGTGGTCGGTCCGTGACGCAGCTCGCGTGGGCGTACCGCTCCGTGACGCCCGAGGCCGGATTGGCCGAGTTCGGCCACTTCTTTCAGCCCCTCTCCGACGCCCGCATTGCGGAGCTGTACGACGGGTCCGACCCGATCGGTCTCTCGATCTCCGATCGTGGGCGCCTCGCCGGCATGCACCCGTTGGAGCTTTGGGTAGCGGCGTACCTGTACCGCCATCCGGGTGCGCTGCAGCAGGATGTGCTCGACGCCAGCGCCGCCGTTCGCCAGCAAATCCATGACGCGCTGTTCGCGCACGCGCGCTCTGCCCCGGATCGGCGGATCGGCTCGATCCCAGAGGCGGAGGCTTTCCGCGAAATCCACGGCGCCTGGCGGCGACTGGGCTACCCGTTCGAGTCGCTCATGCCCTCCTACGCGACCGCGATCGGCAGCTCTGCCGACCGGCCGGACGATCTTACAGAGCTGGTGGGCATCTTGCTCAACGATGGGATTCGCTACCCGGTCCAGCGCGTGGAAGAGCTCCACTTCGCCGCGGGCACGCCGTACGAGACCCTCCTGCGTCGGTCGCCACCCCGCGGCGAACGGGTACTCTCGTCCGAAATCGCGGCGGTCGTGCGGGCCGCAATGGTCGCTGGGGTCACGCGCGGCACGGCACGACGCGCGTTCGGCGCCGTGCGCGCTGCCGACGGCTCGCCCGTCCTGATCGGCGCGAAGACCGGGACCGGCGACAATCGGTTCCGCGTGGTGGGACGGGACGGTCTTGTCGGTGAGGACCGGGCGATCGACCGGACGGCGACGGTTGTCTTTTTCATCGGCGACCGCTTCTACGGCACGATCACCGCGTTCGTCTCAGGGGCGGTCGCCGACCGCTACGACTTCACTAGCTCGCTGCCGCTCCAGATCCTGAAGATGCTCGGCCCGACGCTGGAGGCGCTCATGACAGGCCTCACCAGCGAGCCTTGCCGTTCCGTACGTCCATATGGACAAACGGACCGTGCGCCGTCGTCGCGCGATACTTGCCGATCCCACCAATGAGACCTTGGGCCTCCGGTCGAGCGGCAGCGGCGTCGATGAGGCGATACAGCACCTCGGCATCGCGGATATCGGTGCGGCCGTCGCCATTCAAATCGTCCATCCTGCCATCCCCGTTCTCGTCGATGAAGATGTCCGCGGCCGCGCCCAACGGGTGCTGGCTGTAGCGCACGTTACCAAGCGACCGATTGTAGGCCGGGGTGCGGTACCCGCTCATGACGTGAAACGTGGTCGCCTGATAGCCGGCCTCGTGGACCCGTGCGAGCACGTACTCGAGGGCGACGAGCAGTCGCTCGTTCAGCACGATGTACTTCCGAGATCCGCGCGGCTCCTTGCACAGGAACTGCTTGAGTCGGAAATGGGGAGAAACCAGGATGTCTTCGTTCTCCGGCGTGACCTCGACGAACCCGGCGGGTAGGCTGTAGCTGGCGAGCCCGCGCAGGGGCTTGTCGGGATAGCGGCCGATCCGATAGCCGTTCAGGAGTTCGCCCTGGAACCGGCCGTAGGGGACGACGACAAAGGCCTGCACCGTGACCGAGTCGCTCCCGTCCGGGGCAACGACGTGGATGGGATAGAGACCCGGCGCGGCCGGCGCTGTCCATTCCCAGCGCCCCGTCGCCATGGGCACGAGCCGGCCCGCTGCCGGCCGCGCCACGTAGCCCGAGGCCGGAGTGTGGGCCACCACCTCGAACGTCACGGTCTCGCCCGGGAGCACCGTCAACGCCCTCACCCGGTCGGCCGACACCACGTTCCGATACCGGACAGCGAATACAGGCGCTACCGTCGCGCGCGGCTCGGCAGCTCGAGGCGCAGCGACGACGGTGAGCGTGCCGAGCGCGAACGACGTATATGTAAGGCGACTTACGAAGCTGGAGGCGTGCGTAGTCCCTCTCTTGTGGTAGGCGTCCTCATCCTTTGGAGGTACGCCTCACAAGGTACCTAGTCGGACTACTCTTTGCTGGGTGGAGGTGCTCGCAGAGCTATAAAGAGGGGCACATCCCGGTCGTGGATATCCCGCCGGAACTGGATTGTCCCGTCTGCGTCGGCCCACGCCGTCCAGTATAGCAGGTGGATCGGCATCGGCTCCGGCAGCGGCACGCTGCGGTCCTCGGCGTCGTCCAGCGCCGCGAGGAGTGCGTCGCGATCCCACCGCGGATCGTTTCGCAACAGATAAGCGGCGAGCTCTATCGGGTGCTGGAGCCGAATGCATCCGTGGCTGAAGTCCCGCTGCGTTTCCTCGAACAACGGGCCTGCGGGTGTGTCGTGCAGGTAGATATGGTACTTGTTGAGGAACATGAACTTGATACGTCCGAGGGCGTTCCGCGGCCCCGGATCCTGGCGCAGCAGGAACGGAAAGTGGGCGGCGTTCATCGTCGACCAATCGACCGTCGCGGGGTCGACCTCCTGGGCGTCGAGGCGCGAGCTCGGGAACACCCGCAGCTTGTATCGCGCTAGATAGGACGGGTCCCGCTTGAGTTTCGGGAGCAGCTCCGTCGTCGCGATGTTGCTCGGCACGTGCCAGTAGGGGTTGAGCACAAGGTACCGCATCGTGTCGCTGAGCACCGGCGTGCGGTCAAAGGGGCGCCCCACGACTACCCGCATCGACATCACCAGCGAGTCCCCATCCATCACCTCCAGCTCGAACGCCGCGATGTTCACGATGATGTGACGGCGTCCCAGATCCTTCGGCAACCAGCGCCAGCGCTCGAGGTTCAACTCCAACTGCTCCACACGACGTTCCACGGGCACGTTGAGCTCGGCGCGAGTCGCACTGCTCACCACACCATCTGCCGTCAGGCCGTGGCGCGATTGAAATATTTCGAGCGCCTGCTCAAGCTCCGCGTCGAAGCGGTCCCCGTCCCGGTCCTCTGCCTCCCCGACGAGGCCGTCCTCGAGGCTGAGCCGTTGGCGCAGCGCCGTGACTGCAGCTCCGCGGTCTCCTGCGCGCAGCGTGGACCCATCCGGGATCGCGGGCCAGCCGCCCGCTGCCGTCACCGCGCGATAGCGCGCCAACGCGTCGCGCAGGCGCCGGAAGCCAACTTCTGGCGGGTCCAGACCCGCCAGCGTACCGGCGATGTTCCCCGTCGCCAGGGCTCCCTCCAGCACGACCGCGATGTCCGCAGTGCGCCGGTTCGACACCCATTCCGGCCGGAGGGTTTCGGGGTTTACCCGCCCGGCCAGCAGATGGGCCCCATAGACCAGGAATGCGTCTGTCAGCAGGAGATCGAGCTCCGCCCATCGGTCGGGCGCCAACGCGGGGCCGCGTTTGGCATCGGCGCGCACTGCCGCGAGCACGGCTTCGATGCCGTGCAAATGGTAATCCTCCGACCGCAGCCCCTCGAGATCCGCTCGGCGAAGAGCATCGAGTAGGTCGTCGGCCAGCCGTGTGGGGCCGCGCTCGTCACTCCAGGCGGGACGATAGAGCCGCCGTTCGTAGAAGCTGGGGAGAACCAGACTGGCGTAGACCGGCTCGCCGGCTGCTCGGAGCTCCATGGCGACGCCGGCGGCCTCGATGCGAGTCCTGATTCGCTCCGCGACCAGCTGCGCAGGGGAGGGGGGGTCCACCTGCCCCGCCGCCGTCCCGCATCCCACGATGGCCGCGCCGATGAGCAATACTCGATGCAGCATAGCTACGCCCGCCGCCGACGATATCCGCTGGCCGGCGCCAGATCGATCGCGAGCGCCACGACGATGCCCACCACCGGCCCGAGCGTCCATTGTCCCCCGAACCAATGCTGCACTGCTGTATACCAGAGGAGCGTCGTGGGCGCGAAGATGAAGCCCGCCACGAGCCACAGCAGAGAGGAGGACATTCCCTCGAACCAGCGGGTGGAGAACCACAGCAGCGCCACGACCAGCCGCGGCGTAACGAGCGCGAGAACGACGAAAAAACACGGCATGCACTGACCTCCGACCTACGGTGAGCAACGTGACACGGGGGAATGTTGACAGCACACCGCGGGCAGAGCTATCGCACAAACGTCTTACTACTCCAAAAACAGTGCACGCCGTACGTCTCGCCCCGATGGGCCTGCACCACACGACGCGGTTGGACATCGCCGTTCCCGTGAGTGCGGACGCGCACGCCCGCTGGGAGATTCGTTTTACGGCCACGCGGGCGCGCGATTTCTGGCGGGAGCCGAGTGATGTCGCGCGGGCACGGGCCGGTGCCGCGCCCTCGACGATCTTCACCTGGCCGTGATCGAAGGGAAGGAGGGCGCCGGTGAGGCCGCCCTCCTGCTGCTTCTCTAGGACTTCATGATCCTTCGTCCTACCTTGCGATTCTTGATGCGCCCGCGTCCACCAGCGGATTTGGCCGCGCGTCGTTTAGCCGCGGTCATTCTGCCGCCTCTGCTCTTCTTGGCCATGTAGAGGCCCCCTGTCTGCTAGGTATGCCGTTCTACCTGCTGAGGAAACCCTCGAGCGAATCATGACGTCACCAACCGAGGAAGGCCATCGCACAAATGTTTTACTACTCCGAAGGCACCCCGAACTAGATTTGCCAGCATGATACGGCGAGCCATCGTCCTCGCGACGCTGGGAGCCCTGGTGGCCGGATGCGGCGACGGCTCCGGCCCCGGCCTCCCGCCGCGCAGCTATCTGATGGGATTCTCCGCCATTCCGCCCCGCTTCGACTCCTCGACAGCGAACGTGATTGCCGCCATCAACCACTGGATACCGCACGCCGACGCCGCGATCATGCACGTTTCGCCGCCGTGGGCCGCGATGCTCGGCGGCGCGACGCCCGATTCGGTGGTTCGAACGGTGGAGCTGCCGCTGGCGCAGTACTATCGCGCCAAAGGGCTCCACATCGTGTTCACCGTCGATGCAACCGATGGATTGAATCGTGCGGCCGAGGCGCCCGAGCTCGTCAGCGCCGGCCGCAGCATCACCGACACCATGGTGCAACGGCTGTATCGCGAGTGGGTCTACGCCGTCGCCAACAGAATCCAGCCTGACTACCTGGGGCTCGCCGCCGAGACGAACCTCATCCGGGCGTTAGCGCCGGACTCCGTGTATCAGGCGGTTCGGGTCATGGCAAATGCGGTCGCGGCGCAGATCACAGCCGCGACCTTGCCCAGCAAGCTCTACGTCAGCGTGCAAGTCGAGACGGCGTGGGGCCGCCTCCCGCCCGGCCCGTACGTCGGTATCGCGCAGGACCTCACGGATTTCCCGTTCGTCAATGCGATCGGGCTATCGAGCCATCCCTATCTCGGTGGATTCGCGGAGCCGGAATCACTGCCGCTCGACTACTACAGCCGCATCGTCCAGGGCACGACACTCCCGGTGCTCGTCGTGGAGGGAGGCTGGGCGTCGGTATCGCTCGACACGATCGTGTCGTCACCGGCGGAGCAGGCGCGCTACATCGGCCGGCAGGAACAGCTGCTCGACAGCGCGAAGGCGAAGGGTGTCTTTCAGCTCACGTTCTACGATCTCGACCTCAGTAACGACCCGCCGCCGCCCGGTTCGATCCTGCCGCTGTTCACGCATCTGGGGCTGGCGGATAGCGCGATGAATGCCAAGCCGGCGCTGGCGGTGTGGGACGGTATTCGACGCCGGCCACTCCGACCGTAGGTGTGGGGGGCTTCAGCGGTTGGTCAGTGCGATGATGCCGACAACGGTGGCGACGCTTCCAATGATAATGCCAGCGACCCGCCATTTCGATTCCGGATCGCCTCGTGGGGGCACCTGGATGCGATCACCGGCGCGGATGCCGAGCTCATCCAGCGTTGCGCCCCGCGCGATCGCCGCCTGAAGGTCGGTCCCGCTCCACAACGAGGCGTTGCCGCGCAGGATGCTTAGCCGGTCGACGCGCGCAGCCTGGGTCGCACCCCCGGCGAGCATGAGTGCGTCCGGCAGCACCAGGTCGACTGGCACGGCATAGAATCCCGGCCGGATCACCTCTCCGACGACGGATACGCGTATCAGGGCGCGCGCTTGCACGACGGGATCCTTGATGTAGCGGCCCAACTCGCGGGTCAGATGGGCTTCGAGATCTGTACGACGCACGCCGGCGAGCGCGATTTCGCCGATGATCGGCAGGCGGAGGGCGGGCCCCGCTACGACGGTGAAGGTGTCTGAGAGAGCGGAGTCCCCTTCCACGTGCAGCAGGATGCGATCGCCCACCTGAAACGTCGCGGCGCGTGTTTGCGCCGCCACCACACTTGCGCCGATCGTGAGTAGCGCCGCTGCGACGGTCAGGGACCCTAGAACGCGCTTCATTTAAACGACCCGTGGACCGGACGTACGGCCGGCGCCTTCGTCCACGGCTTCGTAGCCGGGCAGATGGTAGGAGTAGTACGCGTAGTAACCGTAGGCGGCTTGCCGAGGCACGTCGTTCAACACGGCGCCGAGCAAGCGGATCGGGAGACGGTCCAGCATCTCGAGTTTCGCCCCTGTGACATCGCGATGGCTATGCCCGGTCCTGAGCACGAGCAGCAGCGAACCCGTCGCCGTTCCGAGGATGAACGGATCGACTCCCGCCGTGAGCGGCGGGCTGTCGACCACGATCACGTCATACCGGTCGCGCAACTCGGCGAGGAGCTGAGTCATGGCCGGCGACCCCAGGACCTCCGGAGCGCGTTGCGTACGCGTGCCACAGCCGATAAATGCAAGCTGTGGGTACGGCGTCTCTTGCACGATGAGCTCACGCCCGATCCCGGCTTCCCCACGGAGATAATCGACGAGGCCGGGGCGGCGGTTGGCCTTAAAGCGGCGGTGCAGCGTGCCACGGCGGATGTCACCGTCCACCAGCAGCGTGCGATGGCC
>WNFZ01000955.1_pt1 | contig 47379 bp, 40 predicted proteins | sample 5400081 | NCBI WGS metagenome assembly WNFZ01 (sample SAMN13153365, study PRJNA577476) | soil metagenome | isolation source: 80 cm soil or saprolite under grassland replicate 1 | place: USA:California | collected 2016-06-15
TGTGAGAACGTGCCGGAGAGATCGTTGCCGAAGACTTTGTAACGGACAGTCAGATCATGCGTGTTCATTGTCTCAACGCGCCAGGTCTGATCGTCTATCCGGCTGACCGGAAAGTTTGGCTGATTGCACTTAAGCCCTATCTGCGGGCAGATACCTCCCAGAGCTTGAACCTCCTGCACATTCTTGGCGAAATCGAAAACGGCGTAACGGCCAGGCGACCACTTCGGCATCTGGAAGTCAATGTATTTCGCGCTTGAGTCTCTTGGTAATTGCACCTCCATGGTTACTTCAAATAAATGGGAAACAGGGCGCGACATACCCAGTTGATAGGTTAGGGATTGCAACGGCTGCTCCGATTGAGCGAAGCAGACGGCGCTCAACGAAGCAACGAGCGAAAGCGCCAGCACGAAGTTGCGCAAGAAGGCTGTTTGAAAGCTACTAATCATAGTTCCGGCAACTAGAAAGCGCGGGCGATGGGAAGCAATCGCGGATTATGTTGGTTTTCAGGAAAGGCTGTCAAAGAGTAGTTGCAACTGCGGACAGTCTTTGGGTGCTCGTGTCTTCGCCACTTGATCTGCGCGAAGTCCGGCGTTTTGAGATTTCTTCCTTGGCTTGCATGTATTTACTCGTTAGATTATTAGCTCAGCAAATTCAAAGATCAAAAAAACGCCCAAAGCCGAAAGACCTAACATGCCGGCAACCAAACGTCTCTACTACACTGACTCTCACTTAATCGAGTTTGAAGCGCGGGTTATCGACAAGACCGACCGAGTTAGCGGCTGGACCGCGGTTACACTGGACCGCACAGCTTTCTATCCAACCGGAGGCGGACAACCGAGCGACACCGGAACGCTTGACGGCAATCGAGTTCTCGAGTGCATTGATGACGAAGAGAATGGAATACTGCATGTCATTCAGGGTCGCGCACCGGAAGTGGGCACAATCGTTAAAGGAAGAATCGATTGGGCGCGCCGCCTTGACCACATTCAACAACACACCGGCCAGCACATTCTCTCGCAGGCTTTCGTAACTCTTTTTAACGCACCGACGCGAAGCTTTCGTGTGCTGCATGAGTTTTGCGAGATTGATGTTGAATTGACAAACCCAACAAACGAAGTAATCGAACGGGCGGTTGAGCTGGCGAACAACGTCATTTGGGAAGACCGCGAAATCACTATCAGGAATGTGGCGGCGCAAGAAGCGGCTCGTCTGCCTCTACGAAAGGATTCTTCACGGGATGGCGACCTGAGACTGATTGAAATTGAAGGTTTCGATCTGACTCCCTGCGGCGGCACCCACGCCTATCGAACCGGCGAAGTGGGAATGATTGCGGTGCGGACGTGGGAACGCGCCAAAGGGCTAGCGCGAATAGAGTTTGCCGCCGGCATCCGCGCGCTCGCCGACTACCGGCGCGCAAACAAAACCGCGCGCGCTGTTGCCTCCCTCTTCAGCGCCGGTCGTGACGACGCGGCGAAGCTCACCGCCCGCATGCTCGAAGAAAACAAGGACCTTAACCGGCGCCTTCGGGCTCTGGAAGAAATAGCCGCTCGCGTCGAGGCCCAGGAACTGCTGGCTACTGCTTTACCGAACCCGGCGGGTGATCGGGTTGTCACGCACGTATTTGATAATCGTGATAGCGAAGCTTTGAAGCATTTGGCGCAGGCACTGATCGTTTACCCAAACACGATTGCTCTGCTCGGTTCTCGCAATAGAGGTGCCGCGCGCATTGTCTTTGCGCGCTCAGCCGATGCGCCCGGGGACATGAACGCGCTGATGCGCGAAGCCTGCGCAATAGTCGACGGTCGCGGTGGCGGCAAGGCTGACCTGGCACAGGGTGGCGGGAAGAATCTTCAAAAGCTTGAAGATGCGCTTGCTGCGGCGAAGAAGAAGATCGATGACGCCTGAACGTAGCGATCAATTGGTTTTGCCAATTTGAGACTGCTCCATTCCTGTTTCGAGACTGCTCCATTCCTGTTCGTGAATTAGAATTCCAATTAGACCAATCAGCATCATATTTGACACTGACCGGTCTCGATTCCTAATATGTCGTGCTAGTGGGGCAGTAGCTCAGTTGGCAGAGCGCCGCGTTCGCAATGCGGAGGCCAGGAGTTCGACCCTCCTCTGCTCCACCAATATAATCAATGACTTAAGGCAGGGCGGCTACCCTGCCTTTTTCATTTGTCACCGATTCGTCACTTGGTCCATTGAATTTGACCAAATTTTCAACTGCTCGGTGCTTCGCCTCATCGGTAGCGTGGGTGTAGCGCAGAGCCATTCGAACGTCAGACCAGCCGAAGATCGCGGCCAGCGTGAAAGCGTCCGCTCCGCAGTCAGCCATCCGAGTGGCTGCTGTATGACGCAAGTCATGGAAGCGAAAGTCTTTGATCCCTGCCTCGCTCTTCGCCAAATCAAATTGGCGCTTCACGTCGGTAAGACGTCCTTTCGTCTTTGGACTCGGAAAGACATACTCCCTGGTGTGTGGTAGTCCTTCCAACATTGCACGGACCGTTTGATTAATCGGAACGAAACGGTCTTTGCCGTTCTTCGAGACTCGAATGTGAATCACCCCGCGCGGCAAGTCCACGTCGAACCAGGTGAGATCGAAAATCTCGCCCTGCCTCATTCCGGTGTTAATAGCCATCGTAACGATCCGCTGTACCCATTTCTGACCTTGAAGTTTTTCGAACAGCCTAGCCTCCTCATCGAAAGTCAGATAACGCGTCCTTCCGTTGTTCATGCGCAACTTCCGCACTCGGCGACAAGGATTGCTTTCGATCAGTTCAGCATCGAACGCCAGAGAGAAAATCTTTGATAGCACGCACAGCTCACGATTTACCGTTGCCGGCTTTCGCTGTCGCTTGTACATCGTCTTTCCCTCAAGGCGCTTTTGCTTGAACTTCTCGATCAGCGGCGGATTGATTTCGGAGAGCATCATCCGTCCGAACGTCTCCTTCAGCATGTCGCAAATCTTCACGTCATCGGGGTACGTTCGCTTGTGTAACTTTGAGTAAGGCAGGAAACGATCCTTGACGAATTTGTCAAAGCTAATTTCCGGCCTCCTGTTAACCTTGTATCGGTTTTCAAAGAGCTTGTTCTCGATCACGGTCTTGGCCTTTATGGCTTGTGCTCGCGTACGGGCCTTCTTTAGAACCTGCTGCACTCGCCGGCCGTCGATCGTGGTATCACAGAACCATCTTCCCCTGCGCTTGTAAACTGACATCGTGCTCCTTTCCGGTTGCAGCCATCACAGGAGCGGACTGAGGATAGCAAAGCAACGCGTGATTTTCTATCTCGATTTCCCTAACGGGCCGGCTCATTCCAAGCGATAACCACATCCAACCGAAATCGCAAAAGACCACCTTTGCGCTCGTAAGGTATTCGCTTGTCGCTCACCCAGGCGTAAATCGTTCGCGGCTTCACTCTTAGTAGCTCGGCAACCTCTTTCAGAGTTAGGTAGATCGGCAGTTCTTTGGCTTCCTTGATGTTCATACTTCAATTCCCCAAGTGTTTGCTCTCGTTCAGGCGAGGCTGAATTCCATCTCTTCCGCCTCGGCCACTTCTGCTTCACCTCTATCGTGATTAGCTTCTTCGGTCATTTCGTGATCGCGACCTCGTTGTGATTCCAAGGACGCACGGTTTTGGGATTCGTAAGGGTTCTGGTCGTCCCGAAGCTGGTTCCGGCGCTCGTTGCTAACCTGCACGGCTTCAAGGGCCGTCTCTTTATCAATCCTCCGATCCAGTGCGCCTCTAAGCTCTTCAATTGAGTTTGTGTAAATGGTCGCGTCTTCTCGGGCCCGCGATACGGCCACGTAGCCCATTCGGTCATTCAGCAAGACTCTGGATTCGCTCGTGTCGGCGTTGATAAGGACACGATCAACGGTCGTTCCCTGCGAGGAGTGACTGGTGACGGCGTAGCCGTGGTCAAGGTGACGGAACTTTTCCGCCTCGAAGCCGATCTCGCGTCCGCCGTCTAACTTTACTGACACTTCCTCATCGCCAATCTTGGCAATGGTTCCGAGTTCGCCGTTCGCTACGCGCTTTTCGGTGAAGGGTGCTCGGAATTGAATGCGGTCGCCTTCCGCGAACTCGCGCTTGGCTTCGCGATAGACGCTCACGCCTGAAAGTCGTTGTGGGTTGTAGGTGAGTTCGCGTCCGTTTTCGAAATGAACCGTGACTTCATTCTCTTTGTGATCCTTTGCGGTCACGAGCGCATAGTCGCCAACCTTCACGTCATAGACCTTGCTGGCACGGTTGTATCTGATGATGTCTTCGCCGGGTACATAGGCGTTTGCAAAGGTGCGTTCGGTGCCCGTCATGTCCTGACGATTCACGTAAACGGTCATTGGGTGATCCGCTTGGCTGACTTTGCCGTCGCGCTGTAGCTGGCGATGAATGAGGGCGTTGAGTTGGACTCGCTCTCGGTTGCGCGGCGAAACAACGAGGGTATTCTCTGGGCTCTCGCAGTAAGCACTCGCGATGGCCTTCAACCGTTGTTTTGTACCGGCGATTTCCACAATCCTTCCCTGTCGTTCAAGGCTATCGATTGCTTCGCGCATTTCTCTGGCTGACAGCTTTTCGACGGTTCGCTTTAGCTCCGGTTTGCGTTGCCGAACGATCTTACTAAGCTGGAGCGTTGTCATTCCGTGCTTTTGAAACTGTTCGAACGGTGTGCCTGCTTCGACGGCTTGATGCTGGCGACTGTCTCCAACGAGTAACACCTTGTCTTGGGTCTCAAGGCAAGCGAAGAACTTGTGAAGATTCCTTGTGCTGGCGAGTGAACTCTCATCCAACACGAAGAGGCGATTGTGATTCTCGGGTGCTTCCGGTCGCCGGCGGATAAACCTCTGTAAGGTCTCGCTCTGAATTCCGCTTTCGGCAAGCTGCTTGGTCGCGCGTGTGGTCGGCGCAAAGCCGCGTACCTGGTATCCTTCTTTCTCGGCTGCTTCCCTCAGAACCGATAGTGCTGTGGTCTTGCCTGTGCCCGCGCCGCCTTGCAAACCAATGATTTGATCTCGACTCGTGAGTATCTCCTCAATGGCCACTCTCTGGTTGTCGTTCAAGTGGAGTTGCTGCCGCTCGGCTATTGCGTCGACCGCTTGTCGGGCTCGGTCTTCGCCGACAATCGGCGGATGCTGTGCCTGTCCGTCGAGCATAGTTCGAATGTTGGACTTCTCCATTTCCAACATTCGCCGCGTCGTTGCCTCACGCGGACGGCGCTCGCGGATGATCTCAACGAACTCTCCGCGCTCAACTCGTTGCCGCAGTTCAGCCGCAACCGCGTCGTAAGTAGTCAATCCAAGATTACGTCGCAGCGCATCGGCCATGACCTTACGCATGTCAACGACAGCTTCTCGTTCAGTAGCGTTATCGCGCGCGAACGTGACTGCTTCCTGCGCCCGTTTCGTTATCTCGTCCTGGGAAAAGCCAATGGCGCTGCGTTCCCGCGCTTGCTCAACCGCTTGGGCCGCCTGATTTCCATGTCTCGCATCCATCTCCAGCGCCCGCCGTCTCATTTCTGTGCGGTCGTATCGTTTGCTGGCTCGGTTCGTCCGGGCTGCAGCCTGATTCAGTCCTGCGCCTTCTTTCACGATTGCGCCTTCCTGCTCAAGTCGCTCTTTCATCTCCTGAGCTTCTTTGCGCACTTCTTCACGCCTCGGGCTGCTTTCCTGTAAGTACTCTTTGCTGAAACCTTTGATCTCGGGCGCTCCCGTTCTCTGGTCAACCTCAATCTGGTAACCAAGTGATTGCAGCTTCTCCGCGAGATGCGTCCTATAAATCGCGGTCGCATACTGCTGAGTCCTATATAGCTCAAGTGGCTGAACCGATCTGATCTCACCTTGTTCCGTCTTGGTCATGTTCATGATCACGACATGAGTGTGAAGTTGCGGCGCGGCATAGCCTGTCTCGTGATCTGGCCGTGCCGCCGTGTGCTCGAACTGTGCTGCAACCATCTTTCCAGTCGTGATCGCCGGCTTGTTGCCACCGCCTCGTGCTTGTAGGTATTCCTCGAAGGCCTCCAATGCCTTAGTCACACTCTCTCGATGCGCGATCCGCACTCGTTCGTCGTCGCCAACAAGTGCGGCCAGAGAAACTGATTTCGGCGCACTGAAGGTCGCATCCCAACCGGCTCTGTGTTCACTGGTAGTGATCTCCTCACCGTAGTTATTCACTGCTTCTCTGGATGGAATGGAGCGAATAAGTTGCTCACCTGTGTGCGGGTCCTGTCCGGCAACAAGCCGCGCATACTGTTCGCTCGTTACTTCTCCGCTAAGTCCCCATTCCTCGGCCAACCGACCAGCCCAATGTCCGTTTATCTCTCCGTGCTCGCTGTAATAGTCCTCGGTCTTGCTCGTGTAGTCCTTCTGGTAGTAGGTTTCGGCTTGACCGGCTGACAGCGCATTGCTCATCGTCATCATGACCGTACCTCAGAAACCAATATCAATGTCGTCGATCATTTCCGCACTGATCTCTACGGGCTGCTTGCTATGTCCATTCCCACTAGCGGCACTGGCGAAAAGCTTGAGATCCTCTTCCTTTAGCCGCTTCTGAACAACCGGCTTGCGCTGGCGCGGGATGAACGACGACGCAATCTGCGGACGATCTATCGGTTCAATCCGAAACGGCACCACTGAGTCCGCATACTTCCAATAGCCATGAAGATTCGGCAACGCCATGACCTGTTCCTTGCTGACAACCAAACGACGCTCGGTGAAGGTTGAGTAGTTGATCGAATCTCTGCCGTTCGCTTGGACAGTCGCGGTCGTGCCAATCCTCGGTCGCTCTTTCTCTTCTTCGCCGATCATCTCTGAAACCCAGCGTGCCGATTCCGGCTCGTTACAGCGAAACAGAATTTTCGTGTGCGAAGATGCCAGCATCGTCGCCGCGCCTCGTCCGTAGTGCTCCTCGAACTGCGTCTTGTTCTGCGTTCCGAGCACCATCTTGACGCCGTACTTGCGCGCCTCGACCAACGTTGATTTCAGTATCGGCACGTGTTTCAGTGAGTGAACCTCATCGATCAGCATCCAGCATGGCCGCTGTCCCGAAGCGGAGTAACTACCCCCCAACAGATTTCCGAGAAGTATGTTGATCCATGCTGCATGCAATCTTCGGAGCGCCTCTCTTGTGCTGTGGGTTGAGGTGATGAAGATCCAACCCCTGCGCCGTGTTGCCCACTTGCTGAGACTCAGCCAGCGTTTGGGCGACTCCTCCGAATTAGGCAAAAGCTTGAAGGATTCTCCGATCTCCGAAAGCGTAGCCAGCACTCCGCCTCTTTGGCCTTTCGCATCTTTATCAATGAGGTGTGCATGTTCCGTTCCGGCTACGCAGTAGTCCACCAATTCTTCATCCGAGAGCATCTCCACGATTCGCTCTGGCTTGGGCCTGAACTTCAGCATTTGCGAAAAAATGCTACGGGCTGCTTTAACAAAGAATTGTGTGTTTGGCGCACCGTGCTCGGGATACGGGAAAAAGCTTTCGGCTATGAACTGTCTTATCGGCGCGGCCACTTCCTCATCGACTCCGCCGTCTTCATATGCAGGCATCCAGAAAGGACAACGGGCATCCAGCGGATTCAGAACGATGTCACTGTCAGGATCGAAATGCTTCTCGATGAACTCGCCTGCCGGGTCATAACAGACAACCGCTTCCTCCGGTTTGCGACTGGCGACCTGGTCCAAGAGTTGGTGAATGACCTGGCTCTTGCCGGTGCCGGGATCGCCAAGCAATAAGAGCCCTTCATTCTCTTCGGCGCGCGGCACCGTCAATGTGTAACTGCGCGGCTTAAGTCCGACGAGTTTTCTCAGCGCGTTAACCATAACTGTTCTCCTCATGCATAGACTGTTAGTCCATATCCAATGTGTTTGCGGTGTTCGCGGGCGTAGGTTTTAGGTAGCAGTTCGCGAGTGCCTCTAATCGGTTCGCCCTTGAGGTAGCGTTGCTGCGCAAACACGTCGAGCGCAGTCAACGCGGTTATTCCGAAGCAAAAGATGAGGAGCGAGCCTAACCAAACAGGACGCCAGATGCCTGGAATGCTCTCGCCACCGTAAATCTCCCGGCGAAACCATTCATACGCTTGCTTGTCGTAGGCAATGACTTGTTCCCAAAGATACTTCTTATGTTCAATCCCCGCCTTAAGCAGAATCTTTGGATAGTGGTTCTGATCAAACTGGATACGGCCTGCCTCATCCAGCACCGGCACAACATCGTCGTCATGCACCGCAAGCGAAACGTCTTTCTTTGTCTGGGGGTTGGTCACGATGCGACCGAGGGTCGTGTAGCGTGACCTTGAATTGGGCAAATAGCTTCGATAGCTGCTCTTTAGGTACTGCTTCAAATAGACGCGCTGTAGGGATGTGAGAGTGGCAGAGACCCAATAGCGATGAATTAGGTAACCGTTCGCACCCGCGATCAGGAACATCAACACCGCATAGGCGCAAATTCTCCGCGCCGCATTCTTCGAACGGGTGCGGCCTTCTTCAGTCAGAAATCCTAAGGTCGTTTTCATGGCGCACTTCTCCTTTCCCCAAAAGATGGGATTTTCAAGATGTTGGTGGGCGACGGAGGGGAAAGGAGGGCCCAGACCCAGCACCTTATGTGCGAGAGCCTGGGTGACACACGGCACTCCGAGCCCTGTTTACTATCAATAGACGGAAGAACGGTCCCGAAATTCCAGCGGCACTAACTTTCTTTCACAACAAATCGCTGTTCAAGACATTCGTGTTTCGACATCCTCTGTCATCGGTTACGAAAACCTTGCGCGATCTCAATAATGCGCTCGTGCAAACAGTAGGCCACAATGTTGGACCAACAATTGGCCGAGTCGCCGCTGAGAAAATTGCTAAGACTCCTAAACGTTTTATTAAAGGAAGGTCTGAGAGGTCGTTGAGGCGTGGAAACCGGTGTTGTAAAACACACCATGTTATCGGCCCATACAACAGGCTTCTTATCTCACGTCTGTCCAATGAGTTACATGTGGAAGGTAGAAAGGTGTTGTAGAACACAACTATTTACTTCCCTTTCGACTAGAGTCGATGAGCCCTCTTGTCCAAGCGGCTCACCTGTCGTAAAAAGTTACGCTTTCGACCTAAAGGAGTTTTTGCGGGCCTTCTGTAAGAATTCAGTTTAGAGCGCGTGACTTCTACCAAGAAAGGCGTACGATCGCACGAAACAGAACTTGTCCTCGCAAACAGGAACACGATGAACGTCAAAACTAAGATTAGAACATCATCAGAGATTGCAGTGTTCGCGCGAAATCACCGTCTCTATCTTGAGGCTGCGTCTTCGCGCAATGGTAAACGGCCTGAGCAATTCACTACCTTTCGCGCTGCGAAGCCTTGGGTCTCAGCGCATTATGCTAATGCGGTCCATGGTGCTTTCAAAGTTTATTTTGCCCCGATTAGCGGTGAAAAAGAGGTCGAATTCGAAGCGATAGTCCATCGTGTAAAACTCGACCCTCAGAAGGGCGATGAGGACACTGAGAAACTTGTTGCGGTTCTCTCTTGACGAAACGAAGGACGAAGGGCTTTGGGAAGAAGGCCGCAAAAGGGTAAACACACTCTACGTGATTACTCACTGCAAAAAAATACCATCGCCCTTCCCCATGACAGACCTGATCAAGGTCTCCGATGACAAATCCATCAGCCAGGACTTTGGGTATAGTTACTGTTTGGTCTATGAACACTATCCGATTCCGCTAGACGAGATGGTGATCTCGCCAGAAGAAATTGATCCCACAAGCGAGATCTACGAAGGAGCTGCCCGACAGGTGTTAGTAAACGCCTATGAAAGGAGTCCGAAAGCCCGCAAAAAGTGCATTGAGCACTATGGCTCTAGCTGCTTAGTTTGCGGTTTTGATTTTGAGGAAAGATACGGAGCAATCGGTAGGCATTTCATCCACGTTCACCATCTCACCTCGTTGGCAGACATCGACGGCCGATACAAAGTTGATCCCGTGAAAGATCTTCGCCCCATTTGTCCCAACTGTCACTCGATGATCCATTCCAGGAAACCAATGTTTTCAATCGAAGAACTAAGAGGAGCGCTAGTCAGGTAGGGGACCCAGGCCGGTGCGACGCCGCGTTGCCAAACTGGACGGCTCAATGTGGCGAAATAGATCTCACTTCAATACAAGCGGTCGGTGAAGGATTGAATATTTCGTCCGAGAGCTTGAACGATTCGTCATTAACAACTCCTGTATCAGCCGAGATGCCTCGATTTCTTCCTTAAGCAATGCACAAAACGCTTTCCATTCTGCCGGTGTCGGTTCGGCGGCGCACCATGTCGCCATGAAATCGAAGTGCGCGCCGTGTTTCACCAAGCGCGGAGGAATGGCGTAATTCTTGCGTTCGCCGGCAAGGAATCCATATCGAAGGTAAGGATGAACCTGCTTGTGGGTTGCGGCTTTGCTGCCATAGGTCAACGCGTCATGCGTCGTAACGTTCCCGCCGATTTTGCATTCCACGACAACTCTTGGGATCCAGCGCCCGTCATCGAATGTGTCACAGATCAACATGTCAGTTTCATACTTCGAGGAAATCGGGTCATTCTTTCCATCCTTGTCGTATTCGTGAATCACGCATGAGTAAGCTAACTTACTTCCATCACTGATGGCGATTTTGATCTCGCGTGAATTTAAACGCTTTAGTTCCTTTGCTATGAGTGGCACAAGTTCGTGAACCCAACTCTTTTCGCTCATATCACAATTCTCCCTTGAAGGCGCGGTCGAGGATTGAAGGAAGGAGAGCGTTGAGTTCGGTAGCTGTCTCCGTTTGCAGGGACTTCAGTGCGTCCACCTCTTTTTTAACTTTTCTCAACGTCAACTGTGTTTCACGGGCGGGAAGCGGGATCTTATAGTTTAGAAAGTCTTCTGGATTCAATCTGCGACGGCGAACGTTCGTCCCGGTGCTCGCCCCTGAGATTTCAGGCCAAACTGAAGGCATGCAAAAGTAGATGTCGAGAACTTCGGGTAGAACGCGGTCTTCAATTACCTCGAAAACGGGAAATTCTGTAGAGACAACGCACCCGTCACACTCAGGAGGTACAATTCCGAACGCTCCTTCCCAAGCCATCAATTTCGGATAAACGAAGTCGCCGGTTCGTAAGCGGCTCAAACGAGGATACGCGAAGTCGGCTCCTGCCTTCCGAGCAGATCTGAACACCCCGCGACCAAATGAATAAACACCGGCGAACTGATACATCTCGTCTGCTTGCACAATGACATCAGGTGCGCGAAGCGCGACCAATTCCCGCATCCGAGTTGGCTCAGCTCCTTCATCGTCAAGAACTGAACGCAAGAGAGTGTGTGTTTCTTCAGCACTGTGACGACGGAGAGTACGACATGCATCGATTTGGGCGACCATTTCGTCAATCTTTGCGACTATCCGTTCCTGCTCACTTACTAGGGGAAGCGGCACAATCACTTCGTTTATCCGTTTGAGGCTCAAAACGCGATTTCGTCCAGCTGAACCTGGGCTGATCTTCGCCAACTGCCGCAGACCTGCATACGTCTTAAAATAATAAAGCAGGAACTTTGGAAAACAACGGCTCCCGTCAACACGGAATGTTGGATAACGAGTTGAAGCGTACATTCCTTCTTCCGAAGCCGACACAAGCGCAACTGCACCTTCCCACGCGAACGTAACTTGAAGAATGAAGTCGCCTTCCCGCAAGAGAAACAAATCTTTACCACCAACTTCGAAGCCGGTACGAGGCGTTTTATGGAAAATCCCCCGTCCAAAGCAGTAAATTCCGATTTCTTGGTAGACTTCTTCCGGCTCGACTTTGACTGGTCGGCGTTCAAGCTGAAGCAATTCGCTAAGGCTGGCACCGGGCCAATGCTTATTCATCTTTGTTGGTTTGCAAGAAGCTCTCTGATGTTCGTCATTATTTCTGCAATGCGTGATTCCTTTTGAATAATGCTCTCAGCAATACGCTCCGGCGGTACGTGAGTGACGTGCTCTTTTGCGCGAGGATTCTTTCGATCGATATTGAAAAGCGGCCAGTAAATGCCATCACCCATATTTTGTTCCTCTCGCGCTTTGAATTCGGCTGCGTTCGCAACTTGCGTAATCTCAGACCGTCTTCGCTCTAGCAGTTTTGCTTCCTTCGGTTTGCTCGCTCGAAGCTCGTCGATCCTACGGGCAATCTCTTTCGCTTGTTGATTCAATGCAGCCGCACGTTTACGATCAGCTTCCGCTGTTTCCCAATGCGGTTTCGCCTTGACGACGGCTTCATCAAAGTCTTTCCTAAAATCCCATTTCCAAGCATGATCATTTTCAGTACGTGCTTCCCACCACTTGAGACAGTCTGTAAATTCGTCGAACTGAATAGGCACCGTCTTTGTGTAGTTCTTTCTGCCTTCAGGGAGCGGTTGTTCATAAAACCAGACTTCACGTGTTGGACCTGAGCGATCGAAGAGAAGAATATTTGTAGGAATCGGAGTATACGGGGAAAACACGCCGTTCGGCAGACGCACGATTGTATGCAGATTGAATTCCTTCAGAAGTTCTTCCTTGACACGAGCGCAGACGCCATCACCAGACAGGGTCCCATTTGGAGCGATGACAGCCGCGCGCCCTGGCCTTGGATGCCGTCTGAGTTTGCGCATGATCAATTGAAGAAATAGCAGAGCTGTCTCGCCTGTACGCTTATCCTCTGGAAAATTTCCTTGAATTCCTTTTTCCTCTTCACCGCCGAATGGTGGATTAGTGAGAATGACATCAACTCGATCTTTATCACCTATCTCGGTAAGCTTTCCGCCAAGGGCATTCGCCGAATCAATCTTCGGCGACTCAAGTCCATGCAACAAGAGATTCATCTGCGACAATAGGTACGGAAGCGGTTTGGGCTCGTAACCAAAGATTGTCTTCTTTTGCAAAGTACCCTCGTCTTTTACAGTCCGACACTGCTTTTTCAAATGAATAAGACTCTCAACTAGGAATCCGCCTGTTCCCGTCGCAGGATCGAGTACGGTCTCCCCTAGTTGCGGATTCATCACCGTCACCATAAATCGAATGACAGGTCGCGGCGTGTAGAATTCGCCTGAGTCACCTGCCGCATCGCGCATTTCTTTGAGCATTGACTCATAGAGATTGCCGAGGACGTGGATCTCTTCGCTCGAAGTGAAGTGAATTCCGTTAACCTTATTCATTACATCTCGGAGAATGTAACCACTGATCATCCGATTGATCGTGCCCTTGAAGACGGTCGCGATCACGTCACGTTTATCGCCGCCATTTGAACCTTGTAACCCGCGCAGGTAGGCGAACAACCCTGCGCCTCTTGTACCATCGGGCCTCACGGCTTCTTCGTTGTTCACAAAGGCTATTAGCTCATCCCCCGTGATGCCGTTTGGCAGAGCTGCCCAATCTCGCCATCGGTAAGGCGATTCAATCGCAGGCCGGAATCGTTCGCCTGCCATTGTCGCTTCCTGCTCACGAATACTCTCCATGTCATCAAGAAACTTAAGGAACATGATCCATGTGAGCATCGGCAGCCGATCAAGGTCACCGCTTAATCCTTTGTCTTTACGCATAAGCTTTCGCGCAGACTTAATAATCGCGCCAAGCTGCTGGGCGGTAGTGAACTTGGCTATGGTTTTTTTCGTCATGTCCTGCGTGAAGTAGCTTTATAATTCTTAAATGCCGTTTGAAAAGCATTTCTGAGTCTTTCGACTTCCGTCAAAGAACTTGGCACAATGTGGTGCTCCCACTTGTGATCGTAATGACCAAGCATCTGTTCAACTGATGATGCCTCGGTGTTATAAACCAGAAAGCGGTTCTTACCACTCAACTCCTTCGCAAGACCAACAAATGATCGAGCCAAGTCAAGAGGTAAACCAGAAGCGTAAAACTTGCACTCAACGGCCAATGGAATTTTCGTATTTCGCGGGGAGACTCTGTTCGCTCTGCAAGTGAGCGCTTCGTTGCGATCTATTAATGCAATATCGCATTCATGGAGAACCTTAGATACGGCTGAAACGCGAACACTGACGTGCGCTTCCAGAGCAGGCGCGTTAGGAAACTCGATCACCGCGTGTGAGTAGTCGTGCTTGTCAGAATACAGATATCCGGGACTTGACCTAAACACAAAAGTGGTTGGAACAGCACCCGTTCGGCCTTCAAATCTAATGCCTGCCCCTTCAATACGCGCCGCTCTCAAAATCATCGAGAAGACGTATGCCTCGTACACATCGGAGGCTGACGTACGAGATGTCACGCCAGGCGAAATAGCCGATCCAAGGGCGCTCCGAATCTCTGCCAAAAGGTCTGCTCTAATCGGCATTCGCTTCTCTTTCTAACTCCGCGACCAAATGGTTGAAATTCTCTAAGTGATCGAACCTTTGCGAAACCTGTGCAACATCGACCTCAAGCTCGCGCTCGTCAGCATCCTCATCCCAGAATTCAAACCGGCGCGGGGCGTCCGATTCTCCGACGAACTTTGCGATTTCGTTCTCAAGGTCGAAAACATTTGTCGTCACTTGTTTCAGGGCAGCAAGTAGCATTAAGAGCTTTTCTCTCTCCGAATAACTAACATTGGTGGTCAGTTCTACTTTCTTTCCCGGCGATCGTTTCTGAGGCCGACCCTCGGTCGCAAGACCCCATTGTTCACTATCGGTCTCCTTCAATAGGCTGACGCTCTTAATTTCAGGTTTGCCCAAACGGATACTTGATTCAACGTCTTCAACTGCCCACGCCAAGCCACTCTCTTGCATGAAACTTGAGAGTTCGGCGAATGTCTTCTTGCATTCTTCCGGAGTCATATGGAGTGACTAGGCCGCATAAAGCAGATTTTGGAGTTGTTCCACTGATTGCCGAAGTTTCTCGGGTCCGCCAAACATCTGGGCGATCTCGATCACATTTCCGCGAGCGGAGATCGGCGGCACTTTGAGCACTTCGGGCAACACAAATTGAGCATCGCCATGTTCAGAGTATTTTTCCAAGAGATCGTTCAGCACCGCCCGGGCGTCTGGGCCAAATTGATCGAAGAAGTCTTTCTTCTCGCGGCGCAATCGATCGGCGCGCTCCCGTCGAGTGCGAAGAGGAGCATTGAAAGCAACATGGCAGAGCAGGTCAAAGGGATCTGCGTCGGGCTGGTTTGCAGACTTTGCCAATTCATCAAAATCGATTCCCCGTTCGGCCAGCTGGTCGATTATTTCCGATCGTTCAGTGGGGTTGGACCATTTTGCTCTGAGTTCGATAACTGATGGAACGAGCGTCCTCACTTTGTCGGCTGCGTAGTCCGTGAACTTGACGACGCTAAGTTGCTTGCCCTCCGGATCCAAATCGTAAACCAGATGGGCAGCGATCTCGACGTGTCCGCCGTCGTAGTAGAACTTCCTCCGTTCGGTCGGCGGAGGATCGCTTATTACTATCTCATCAGGCTCAAAGGTGTCGGAAATTACTTCTTCCGTTTCGACCGTTACCTTGGTCGTCTCGCCCTCTTCGTTGATTTCTTCCTCGATTATCAGTGCCGGATCGCCATCGAAATCGGGATCGGCGAAGAGTCTAGTCGCGGAGCCGGTGTAGTCCACGATGTTGAAGAAAAGCTTCCCGTAGTCATCTCTAACCCGAGTACCCCGTCCGATGATCTGTTTGAATTCCGTCATCGAACCGACGACGCGAGCAAGCACGACGTTCTTGCAGGTAGGCGCATCGACCCCCGTAGTTAGGAGTTGAGAGGTTGTCAAAATCACGGGCGTCGTTGTTTCCGTGTCTTGGAAGCGACCCAGGTGACCCCGACCGATGTTGCCTTCAGCTGCTGTTACACGACACACGTAGTCAGGAAACTGCTGAACGAGATCGGAATTCAGATTGTTCAGCGACCTGCGCATTTCATCGGCGTGTTCCTGGTCAACGCAGAAGACCATCGTCTTTGCGAATCGATCAGTACTCTTTAGAAAGTCCGTAAGGTGTTTGGCAATTGCTTCGGTCCTCTTGCGTAACGCAACGACTCGCTCGAAATCCTTTGTCTGATATTCCTCGTCTGGAATCTCGCGCCCGTAACGATCTAGATCGTCCTTGCTTGGACGCCAGCCAGCGGCGTCCCAGTGCGTGACGACACGATGAACTCGGTATGGAGCAAGAAAGCCATCATCAATTCCCTGACGAAGACTGTAGGTGTAAAGCGGATTGCCAAAGTAACGGTAGGTGTCGCGATTGTCTTCGCGCATGGGCGTGGCGGTCATCCCAAGCTGAAAGGCCGGCTGGAAGTATTCGAGTATCTCCCGCCAATTACTCTCGTCCTTCGCGCTGCCCCGATGGCACTCATCGACAATCACCAGATCGAAGAAGTCGCGCGAGTATTCTTTATACAGTCCGGGCCGTCGTTCGTCTTTTGCCAACGCCTGATAAATCGCGAAGTACATTTCGCGACCCATATTGACGACGCCATTTTCGATTTTCCATCTAGCGTCACCCATGGGAGAGAACGTTTTGTCTTTTGGATCGTCGACGAGGATATTTCGATCAGCCAGATAAAGAATCTTTGGCCGTCGAAACTCACCGTCTCTGTTCCAACGAGAACTCCAAAGCTTCCAGCAGATCTGGAAGGCGACTTCAGTTTTTCCGGTCCCGGTCGCCATGGTGAGCAGAATGCGATGTTTGCCTTGCAGGATAGACTCGACGGTTTTATTGATTGCGATCTCTTGATAGTACCGAGTAATCCTGCCGGGTTGGTGGTAATACGGTGTCAGGAGGCGGCTCGCGGTAGCTTCATCGTCAAGCTTGTCTGCCTTGCGTAATCGCTGCCAGAGTTCACCCGGAGATGGGAACGTTTCAAGCTCGCGCTCCTCCCCCATCAAATAGTCGAACTCGATAATTCCATGGCCGTTTGTGCTGTAGGCGAATTTGAGTCCCAGAATCTCAGCGTATTCTTTGGCTTGCTGCAATCCGTCGCCTGGGTTCTTGTAATCTGGTTTGGCTTCGACGACCGCGATAAGAAAGTCTCTTGTGTAACGAAGCAAATAATCGGCGCGCTTGCCGGGCTTGCGAAAGACTCGGTTTCCGATCGGGACTATGCGCCCGTCGGTGAAAGTTCGCTGTTCTGTGAAGGAATGAGGCTCGTCGTCCCATCCGGTGGCGACAAGCTTAGGGGTTACGTACTTTCGGCAAGTATCGGCTTCGTTGCTCATCGGATAGGGTGAAACCCGCTAGCATCGATTTTGCATCTTGAAAACTGTAACTCTAGTAAAGCGGGCTAAGTATAGTGCATGAACCACCTACTGTCCTCCGGAGAGTAGCGCTGACGACTCAGCTGTGACGACGGACCAAATGCCTGAGCGTCTGCACTTTGCCTCTAAAGTCATTCATTAAGCCCGCCTTCGGATCGAATATCGCGAAGTCCACCGCGCTGTTGATCTCATCCACTTCCGGTGAGTAAGATAGAAGAGGCTCGACTCGTAATGGAGACAAGAGATCCCTCAGCTCGCGCGCGACTGGCTCCCCATACCAAGCGCCCACGGGAGCTAAGATTCTCCTCCCAACATAATCAGCGATGAACGGACGGGCACCCGAAGGCAAACCACTGCTTGCCATTAAATATTGGCGGAATAATTGCGCAGTTGTTCTCAGGCTTCTCCGTGCGCCTTCACACATTTCAAGGGTGAATTGCGTGAACAGATCGGACATGTGTACATGGTTGAACTCGTGGGCAATTAAGAGCGCTTCATAATTGTTTTCGTTTCTCAATGCCTTTGCCTGTGTCAGTAATGATCCCAGCCATTCGAGAAAGACTTCGACGGGTTGTGGTCCGGAGTGGTTTCAGTCCAATAGCTATAGAGACTGGCCGGGAAGACTTCCGTAGTGTACCGCCTATGTCGTAGTGCCGGCCTAAAGCGATGAGCAGACACTCTAAGAAACCCATTCAGCCAACTGGTCCTCACACCATGGTCGGAATCTGGTTGAAAGCAGTCCGCCAGATAGGCGTGCGAAGTCGGAAAATCCCCGAAAGGTAGAAACACTAGAAGCCTGGCACTATGCACAATGGAGTAATACAGCGCCGTCGAGGCCCAGTTCGAACGTGCGTCATTCGGCTCGACCTGCAATCTAGTCCTGACTCCCTCGCTATAATCAAGGCAGGCTGAAGCCAGTTCGCAAAATGCGACATAGAGTCGCTGGCTGGTTTGCTCTGGCTTTTGGCTCCAGTATTCGTTCGATTCGGATTGCGACGGTTGAAGCATCATTATTCCTCAACTTTCATTGCAAAGCTTCCATTCCGCACCAAGGTTGTTTTCGAAATTTCGCTAAGACAGCCTTCTCGCTGTAAGATAGCCAATGTCCTCGTTCAATTACTTTGCGAGGCCTGCCATTAGAACGGAGGTCTTATGGATTTTCTTCATGATTCGCGCCGCAAGATCCTTCGCACTCGACTTTATGGTGACCAGGAGTTTACCAAGTTCGAGCTGGAGTTGCTGCACACTCCTGTAGTTCAGAGGCTTTACAATCTGAAGCAACTCGGATTCACCGACCGTGTCTACCCAGACGCAATACATTCGCGCTTCAATCATGTACTCGGGGCCACCGAGGTCGTTGAGCGAATGGCTAACAAGCTGATCTTGTGGCTCCGTAATCATGGCGAAAACCAATTTGCGTATTACAACGATGGTTCGGAGTCGGCTGGTTCGAGTACCGAACGCGCCATTACCGGCCATGAGCTAGCAAATCATCTGGAGTCGAATATCCAAGCCTTGCGACTCATGGCAATGCTTCATGATCTTACTCATGCGGCGTTTGGACATACCCTCGAAGACGAAGTTAACGTCTTCAACGAAAAGCACGACGATCCCAAGCGTCAAACACGCTTCTTCAACGCGCTGATGGCCCAGCTCCTATATCTATGGTGCGCCGAGGAACAACTTCACGCCTTTGAGGGCACGACGCTTGAAGATCTATCAGAATTAAATATTAGCGATAAGAGTCAAAGAGAGAAACGCTGGGGCGAGGAGCTTGCGGAGTATCTTTCCCCAATTGATCGTGAGCAACTAGCGAACCATTTGCGTGATCTTGAATTGGCGCTTCGACTCCTTTTGCACCTTGACGACATGCACGCTAACGACAGCGATGTTCAGAAATCGTCGGAGCGCTTACTCGTTAGTCAAGTAACGGAAATCATTGACCGCGCTTTGAATCGGCCTTCTCTACCGAAGGAATTCGTGTTTCATCGAGACATGTTCATGTTGGATCTTGTGGGAAACACAATATGCGCCGACTTGCTCGACTATGCACGCCGCGATGCCGATAACGCGGGACTCCGAATTCAGTTCGATGATCGATTTCTGCGTTACCTCGGCGTTACCTCTGTACGAGACGGATTGTCCCCAACAGGAAAGCCATGCATTCGCACTGCCATTCAAATCTTTACGGATAAGATGCGGCACGACGTGTTGTCGGAGATGAGTGGCATTCTAAAGGCAAGATATCTAATTAATGAACGTGTCATATTCCACCCGACGAAATGTGCTGCCGGCGCGATGTTGGGCACTGCGGTGCAACTTCTTGGATTAAAGGATCTACCTGGATGGATGCAGGTTTTGGGCGATCAGGAGCTGCTGCGAACGCTTATTGAGATATCAAGGAATCTTGAAGCGCTTGTTCCGAAGTTCTCCGATCAATTAGGTTCCTCAAAACCAGCGCCTTGGATCGAAGTCGTTAGCCGGGCATGGTTAGCAGACCAGCGTATGGCCGGTATTCTTGAGAGGTCTATTGCGTCGATTTTAGGGAACGTCTCCACCTCAGACGCACTTAACGAGGATAAAGTCGAACAGTTGGCGAAACGTGCGACGAGTGCGCGTAATGTTATTTGGCGTTTGATGGCTAGGCGTTTTCCAAAACTGGCATATCGCCTTCGAAGTGCTCATCAAACCGGCGGAGCTAGCGAAACGACCATTGCTGATACTTACAGTCTGCCAAGAGATCGATACTCGCTCGAACGTTCAATTGAGGAAACCTGCAACCTACCTATGGGCTCTGTTTTTATTCATTGCCCCCGTCGAAAGACCTCGATGAAAGTGGCCGAGGTTCTTGTCATGGGATCCGACCTGTCGAAAGCCGCACAGTTAAAAGATCTTACCGACATTAGCCCGGAAGGGCTCAGCCCATACGAACAAGAAATACGTGCGGTCCAAGACATGTATCTTTCAATATGGCAGTTTCATGCTTATTTGGACGTGGCCTTCTGGAGTAAGCGTGCGGTCGTTGCGTGGGCACTCGAACGAAAACTAAACTTCGACAATGACAAATTGTTGGAGACGGAATTGTCGCGCGACTCTGACGGGCCTTATGCTCTGCTCGCAGGAAAGCTTAGAGACGATATCGCTCCAGTATATTTGCCGGCCCTGATCAAGCGAGTAGATGCTGAGTTAACGACGAGAATGCGGGGGCGAGGAAAAGATTTGGAGTCGGAACTGCGAAGCATTATCCGTGAAGTCAATGCCGAAGAAAGCGCAAATGGGGAAGACCAGCTCGGACTTGATTTTCATAAATAGAACTATGAATGCCGCAGTAAGACCGAAACGTCTCCTTCCCGCGCCCCTTGATCTCGATCTGGCTGCTCTGTGTTCTAGCGAGTGGCAGGTCTCCCTGCCGCTTGGCATCAGACGTTTCGTGGAAGAATCTGGAGTTGATGGACCCACTTCTGCCATGAAGCGAGCTACTGATTCATTGATCGCCGAGTACGCCAAGGATCAACTCAGCCCTACCTCACCCATCGCAGTCGAAAGACTCTGTGAACTCGTCGGGGCTGATCTAATAGGAAAGCGCCCGAAGGGACAACGCTCGGATGGTCATTCGATCCAGGATCACAGGCCTCGTCTTGGACACACTGGCAAACTATATTTCGAAGGCCAGCGAGCCAAGATCAAAATTCCAGAAAATCTCGACTACGGAACCGCTCGGGTATCGGTGGCCCATGAGCTGGGTCACCTACTGATTCATCGGCGTGCGAGTGGCTATGATAAAGCGACCTTGCGTTTACCTTCTAGCACACAGGAAGAAGCGCTAGCCGAATACGGTGCTCGTTTGCTTCTCATTCCGTCCTACTTATGGTCGCCACCCCTTCCGGACGCGAACCTTTCGGAATATGCCCTTAAACGGAGTAGCATTACCCGTGTGACGCTCCATTCAGCTGTTTTGAGACTTGGTGACCCAGATATTGAAACCCCCGACGTATGCGGAGCCATTCTTTGGAGAATGAATCCTCAGGTTTCAAAATCTGAGCCCATCAGCGGACGCATGACCCCACATTGGCATCTGTGCCCAGGAGCCTTTGTTCCGGTAGGAAGATGTAAGGCGCGAAATGGATCTCTTATCGCGGAGTTGGCGGACAGCGATCTACCAACGGCAGGGGCCAGAGTTGAAGAGGTTCGCATTGGAACCTTCGTTGGCGGTTTCCGAATTGACGCAGTTGCTTGGGGCTCTATTGCCGATCGGACACGACTAGTGCTCTCGGTCTTTCGAGAGTTGTGAAATGAGATTTGTTCACGACATTCGCTATGAAGCTTCGAAAACTATTTCCTTCTCGACAGAAGTTCGTCGGTAATCCTTTCCGATCTCGAATCGGCTTGGATTGTGATCTTTTTCCAACTCGCGGCAGTCGTCTCGTTATCCCCGAACAGAAGCTTGAACCCGTGCCCGACAAGGAACCGAAGCAAGGCAATCTCTTGATAGAGTAAGCGTTCGTTTTTGGTGAAGGTGTGACCTTTACTCGACTGGCTTATGGCCGCTTTCCGACACCAGTTGTTAGGATCGTCGCCCGTGGCCAAAGCCGCACTTTCAACCTGGGCGTAGTCCTCGTCCGTCAGCCGAAAAGTGACGTTCCGAGTCTTCTTGGTTTCTTTAGTTCCCTTCATTTTGTCTTCTCCGTGCCTCGTCAACAGTCCAGACATGCCTGTATACAACGTCTACCACAAGATCCTTAAACCCTTCTGTTCGCAGGAGTAGACATTGTATACGCGGCGTCTACAACGTAGACGCCCCAGCCCCGAAATTCGGGGGTGGCGTGTCCTAAAATTTTCAGGTGCGGAGCACCTACTGAGCCGTTCACTCTATTGGATTGGATGGTCCAGTAGCGAACCACCTGACAACGAGTGACTACAGTTAGCCGGCGCGGAAGCGCCGAAGGGCATTTGTTGCGCGTGGGTTTTCTTTATCGTCTGTCCAAGGTGTGGCACCCATCTTCACATTGCCTGCGCGCCAAGGTCACGCGTTCCAAACTGGAGAGGCCATTCGTCAAGGAGCACATGGGCGACAGCGACGAACGGGCTTGCAGTAGGGATAAGGTGGGCAGTTGGTCTGGACAAACCGTATTTCATGTTTCTCGTCAGGGGCGCTCTCTATCAGCCAGCCGCTGCCGGTAAGAGTTGCTCGCAAAGAAAGATTGGGGAGCTTTTGCGAGCTGTAGTTTGCTTCGGTAATGGCCGAATAATCGATCCTTGAGATTCCCTGCGCACGCTCAGCCCGCTCGTCAAAAATCAACTGCACCGCAACATAATCGCCCATATTTTTTGCGAGCATGTGGCCAGATAATCGTCGTCCTTCCTGCTTGGGCTGCAAGCTGAAACGTTCTTCTTTGATTATTAAGGCAGCTTCGCCGGAGATGTCAGCCTCGGGAAGAACAATGGTGCCGGTATATTCTCCTGACAAAGCCTTCATGATATCGCCCTCGGGTATCTGCTCCTTCTGCAGTCCTGTGTCCACGGGAGATGAACTCTCCGGTTCGCTTGGGACGATGGCAAGCGGCCTTTGGCCGCCTCCTTGGTTATCCGAAACAGCTCTCCCGGGACGCAGCAGATAATAGGCCCCCACCGCGCTGCCGACGACTACAACACCAGCGCAAAAAGCCAATAGCAAGCGAACGCCTGGCGAGCTTCCCGTGTAGAGGGGAATGCGTGTACTCATAATAGTTTCTCCTGCAATAAGCACGTGTGATGGCGATCAAGAGAGGGGCGCTTCTTTGTAAACCAGCCCAAGACGGCTGGCGCTATTTTATGTGTTCCGGTGACAAAGTCAGACCTGTTTAGATAAAGGCACCCGAATTCCTTCTCGCCGTTTATAGTCTGATCAAACCTGTAGCCCTGACCAAAGGCCCGATTGGCATCGGAAAACCTACGTTGCAGTGCGTAGTCAATACTCAAGGCATAATAGATTAGCGACTTGTACTGATCGAGCGTTAATGCTTGGGCGAAGATCTTGAGCGTATTCTTGTCCTCCTTGCTTTGCGGTATGAAATTGAAAGTTGCGCGGCGATAATTTACGCCTTCTTTGAGTTTCGGATCCTGAAGAAGCTTTTGAGCCGCTTCATGCCTGACAACAGCCGTGTCGATGTCGCCGTCATTCCGATATGCCTCGCCCAGGTTAAGAAGAATTTCTAACCGCTCGGAGCTGGAGGCCCCTTCCATCTGCTTTATCGCCGACTTGAAATTGAGTGAGAGCATATCGCACAAACCTAAATTGTAGAGGGCGAGCAGATGATCAGGAACTTTACTCAAAGCTCTGTTGAAGTTTTCTCTGGCGGGTCCTATCTCACCCTTGAACAGATCGAGGTAACCGAGTTCGATGTAGTTGCCAACGAACTCACTATTCTTGTTCAAGGAATCCATAAAGAATCCTCGCGCTTCGTCCTGCTTGTCCCGATCGATCTTGACGATACCTCTAACGTAAGGAATCAAGTAATCGTCCGGCGAAATTCTTTCGAGATACTTCAACTTGGCCTCAACCGCGACGGGGGCATAGGTGCTATAGGCCTCTACGGAATTAAGAATCTGCGTTCTCATTAGATCTTGCCGCGCTTCGATATAGTTCGGATTGATCGCGACTGCGGCTTGGTAAGCCTCGTCAGCAGCCCTGAACTCGGCACGCGCCAATAATGCATCTCCAGTCTCCTTGTAATTCTTTGCCGACTGTTTGGCGTTAGCAGTGTTTTGGTAGGCTTCAAAGTAGCTGACGCCGTAGTGCTCATACACATAGAAAACGGATGCGGCCGTAGCGACAAACGCCAAGAAGGTCCAATTAGACTTGATCCAATCCCTAACTCTCGTGCGCAGAGAACCGATGCGCGCCCAGAATGTCTTTTGCTGCGGCACCAAGCGAGCTTTCAATTGACTTAGACGGTGCTCAAGCTGCTGAAGGCTATCGCGCAGCCCTTGCTCTTCGTCAATGTTCTTGAGAGCTAGCAGATCTGTCTCTAACGTTTGAAGGCGAGTATCGTGGTTGCCAATTTTGCCCTCAACCTTGGTCCTAAGGCCCCGTAGCTCCTGGTTGAGCGCTTGCACTTGGTCGCGGAGAGGATCAGTTGGTGCCATCTAATAAATCCTAATGCGCTGAATGCTGTTTCAGGGAAGTGAAGCAAATTAGGATTCATAGTGTTGAATCCCTAATGGAGAGCGAACAGCTGCGAACTATTGGCAGCGAATTATGCTACGCCGACTAATCGAGAGCAAGTCTTTTCCATGCCGGCTGGCTTCCCATACTAAGAAAGATCGCCGCTCTGTACTTGGGCCGTTGTTCTAGGCTTATTGCATTTCGCGCCTTGGCGCCCAAGCTCGGCTGACAGCCAAGCCTGGGCGGAAACGTTCGGACAATTTTGCTTAGGGAATTTTACTGGCAATCGTTTGTCTGTGCTCCGTCTCTAACCTCCCCGCTCGGAGTATTTGATCTGCTGAGCGAAAGATCTTCTGCGCGCTCTTTTCGGGAATCGCGTTGGCGTCATAACCGATGCCTTGATACAGCCAGTTCTGCAGATAACCGCGACAGTAATCTGCTCCTTCCAACTCCAGCGCTCCACAGCATAGAAGTGCGACCGCTTCGGCCTCCACTTCGCGAAGGTTTCGCGCGGTCTTTTCGGTGTCGGCAAAGTCGGCTTCGGCAGTGTGGCCGATTACAACGTGGGCCAACTCGTGGAACATGGTCTTGTGCGGGAGCTGGGCCACTGGATTGATCGCGATCTGCCGCTTGCGGGCGAAGCCTTGGCAATTGCCGTCCGTGCTGTCGAATGGAATCTGATCGATTGCGAGAGCTGCTAACGCCCGCTTCGCCTCCCAATCGGGTATCACCTGGGGCTGGAGGTCTTCGCCTTCTGTCTGTGTAAGAACAAACCATCGAGCCTTGTAGACAAAGCTTGTAAATGTATGCTCGCCGTCTGGTTCCTCATCGCTTGTCTCATCGCGTCGCTTGCACGTTATCGGCATGCAAAGCATTAACGCTCGCTCACCGCGTTTGACGTGTCGGCCAAGCTCTCGCCATTTGGGAAAGGTGTTGATTGGTCCGGGCTGCAACCCTCGCATCTGACATTGCACAAGCGCGAGCAGTTGATTGCCAAGCGAATAGGAATGAAAATTCGAGTACGCTTTCATGATCCGGCCGGGCTTGTTGACCGCCTCAACTAGTAGCGCTGACCATTTCGGAATGTCTGCTGATTGTCTGGTGTGTCTCTCCATCGTCGTGTCTCCTTCTTTTGGTTTGTGCTTTGAAAGGGGAGCTTCCCCCTCGTAGCGACTGAAGGAACACGACTGAGCGCCCACTCCGCACACCGCAGGGCGAAACGCAGAGGAGCACTCGAAGCGCAGCGTAGAGTTGTGCGGATGGGCTGTCGTTTACGATGAAGCGCAGAGGGGGATCGATGGTTGAATGCGCTTCTTCTGTGAGTTCTAGAAGTGAATGCGAATATACAAAAGAGGCTGCGAATGCATACAGAAGTGGATGCGAATAAGGGTAGGTGCTGATCCCTGATGATCTGGAATTATTTTAGATTGGTGCCTTCACTAGTCTCGGCAGGCTTGGATCGCCTCCGATTCCCGTTGGTAATGGCGCAGGTGCAGGTAGTCCGTCGAACGTCAGTTGACCGGGCGCGGCATTAGCATCAACGTCGAATTCATGAATCACGTTGAAGAACGCGCGCTCCGGTCCAACGCCGTAGAGGGCCGCGTGTGGCATCAAGAGGCTCGACGGATGACTACTCTTGTCCCATGACCGGGTTGGCGAACGTTGTGGCAATCTCCCTGGCGCGCCGCATCTGCGGCAAATCAGTATCAGCGCGCGCCCACGATCTGACAAACTGCAAATAAGCCTGGCGTGCCTCTGGTCTCTTGCCCTCACCTTCAAGCGCTTGCATCAACCCGAAAAGCGCGCGCCCACTCCCAAGGTCACGTTGCAGCGCCGCACCAAACATTGCTTCGGCCTCAGACCAACGATTCATGCTGAGTAGTGTTTGCCCAAGTACCTCTTCCATCGGATGCGGGTAGAGCGGCGGTTCCGCGTACCCCACTTTGATCTCTTCTTCAAGAGCTTGGCGCAGCAAAGCGATTGATTCAGCCGGCCTACCTTCACGCGCCAGGATGCGGCCTTTTAATTCTAAAGGCGCGACCGTCAGCGCCAGAGAATTTCGGATTTGTATCCCGCGCTGAGGAGCATAATTTTGCTTCCGGAACTCGTCCTGCAAGCGCACAATCTCTGACTCCAAAGCTTCTAGTTCCTTATGTGCCAGCGGCAGGTCACCTCTGCCGAGGTGCGCGAGACCCAACCCGTAATGCCGCCACGCATTAAAGACATCAAAACCGCCGCTGTCGGGCAATGTCTTCCCGTCAAGAATGTCATCCCAACGCTCGAATCGCACCAGCAGCCGTAACATTGCCATGCGTCCTTCCAATGCAGCGCGTGAGGTCGCTTCGCCTGGTTGCACGGCTACTTGTAACAACTCCTGGGCAGCGCGCACGCCGTCCCGATAACGACCCTGATAGCCATAGACCGTCGCCAGAAAGTGCAGGTTATGGCTGTAGGGGCCGGCAGTGTGGTCGGACGACTCGCCCTTCTCGCGCATATATTTTCGGTCGAGCGCTGCCGACTCCTCGAAGACTCTGGCCGCATCGTCCCAGCGATTGACGTGTACGTAAATGTGGCCCGGCATGTGGACGGCGTGACCAACGTTTGGCACCAGCAACCCGTAAATATTGGCGGAAGAGAGGGCGTCCTCTGGCCGCTTGCTCGCTTCGAGCGCGTGAATAAGGTAGTGGTGGGCCGCCGGATGGTTCGGTGCTAAGGTGAGTACTGCCTTACATAACGCAACAGCTTCAGTCGTGCCCGGCTTGGGAGTGCCATCGGCCTCGTACCCCGAGAGCAAGGCGAGCGCGAGGAAGAGCTTGGCTTCGACGTCGTTTGGGTAAGCAGCCACCAGGCTACGCAATGCCTGGCGATAAGCCTCAGTTGAGCCGAGAAAGCCATTGTTCTGTACAGCGCCTTTCGGTCCTTGATACCGAGCTTCGACAGCCGCGATATAGAGGCGTTCGCGTTCGGTCACTTTATCACTCAACGCCTTGGCCCGCTTGACAGCTTCATTGCGTCGCTCATCGTTAAGGCCCACCATGGCGATCCCCCACTGGGCCATCGCACAGTCCGGGTCGAGGCGTGCCGCTTCCGCGAAGGAACGATCTGCCTCGTAAAGCCAGAAGGCGTGCAATAGTGCCAGACCCTGGTCAAAGAACGCTTGCGCCTTATCCGACCTGGTCGTGATCGGCATATGGACTTTGCCAAACCCCTCCTGCAAGCGCGCCGGCTTGGTCGCTGCTTTCGTCTGATTAGGTATGTGGCAAACAGGAGCTTGGCCTTGAGTGGTGTTCGCAACACCGCCTGCCGCTAAGAGAAAAAATGAAATTACCGTAAGTTTGAGATTCATGCCTATCCCTCAAAGAAGCGAGTCAACAGGCGAGGCGGTTTAATACAAAAGGCTTCTGTATCGAATTTTACAACGAGTCAATAGAAACGCTGCCCAACATGCTAAGTATCTATCAAGAGTGCTCCACAATGCTACGAAACGCAGCATCGTTTATCACATGGCCGAAGAAAGCCTTGACCGCTGGTCCGCGTTTTTGTGAGGTCCAACCATTAACCATCAAGCCTCTTTTTTCCCGCCCCCCACTCGGCGTCAGCCCCCCGCAATGGCCTAGCGCCCTCGCCAAAACTGTTCGCATCCTCTTTTGTATATTCTGAAACCATTCGCATCCACTCTTGTATGTATTCGCATCCACTTCTGTGAAAAAGCCCCGATTTGACCCTTTCATTCGCAGCCACTTCTGAAACTCACAATCAGCTACCAATCGAGAGGGGCATCCGAGGAAAGACTATTGACCAGAGGTGACGTTGCCCTGCTGGATGCGCGCTTTGAATCCGGCTGGCAAGATTATTGTGGAGGTCGTCAAAGCGCGAATTGGGTAAACCAAGATGAGAACATTCCAAGTTGTGTCGAACGCCTCCGCGATACACTCATGTTTCGTGCCATTTCGGTCGACAATTGAAAGCGTCCGTGGCCCAGTCATTTTTCGACCAACTGGCAGAACGTGACCGAGCCAATGATCGGCGGTAACCACCGTATCCACGAGCTGTCCGAACTGTTCGATAAACGAAGGAGACGCTTCGATTCGTCTTACGTCGGCCTTGGCACCTTCCCACTGCACGTACTTAATGGGTTCTAAAATGAAAACGACGCACGACCGATGATTGGAGCGTGCGAATTCCCGCGCGGATGCATACACGGATGCGCCAAACTTCTTTGCGAGGTTCATTGGAACTTTGATGCCGAGTGCACAATCAGCGGCCAACTGCGCATAAGTATCCCCCTGAAACAAAGTGAACCTCGCGAAATTGTTAGCCTCCCGCTCAAAGAGATCAGCGATTTCTGGCGCTAGCGTCTTATCGCAGTCTAGAAAAAGACGAAACGCTTTCCTGTGCGAGCGGATCTCATGATGTCCGGTTTCGTGAAGCTTAAGGAAGTTCTGCTTGCACTCAATCAGACTAGGATCAACGTGTATCACGCACTCCTGCTCATCATAGAGTCCGAGCACTTTTGAGATAGCAGACTTTATGAGATGGGCAACGCCGACGGCTTTGTCGCGAACAAAGGAAATGATTCGTTCAGGGTCGAACGCATTCGTTGGCGCGACTTTAAGTTCGGCGGCTGATACAAGATCGGACACCGGGGTTGGAAACCGATTCCAAGCGGAAGCGCGGTCGAGGAGCTTGTGGGCTCGCCCCTCAACCGCCCGAAGTTCGTCGGGGTCGAGATGACTGTCGTCGGGTTTCATCATCTTGATCGCTTCGTTGTACGGAGGAATTTGAGGTAGTCGATAAGAGCTGCCTCCTCATCGGGTGTCAGGTTGTGATTTGCAAAAGTAGGAACCCTTCCATGCCTCTGACTACTTCCACGTGGTTTAGATGGCGTTATGTGTCCAGCCATCTCCATTAGCTGACCATAGTCGACGCCGTAGATTTCCGACAGTGCATGAAGCACGTTCGGCGACGGTTGTTGAATCTTGTCATTCTCGATTTGACTTAGGTAAGCATTAGAAACTTCCCTCTCGGTCGCTTCCTCGACTTGTCTGAGAGTCATTTCCCTATCGGCTCGAATCGAGGCAAGGTATTTCCCAAGAGTTAGCTTTCTGGCGTTACCGTTATTAGCCTCCTCAGCCATTTCCCCTCCTTTCATAGATTGTCCTTCTTGAAATCTTAGGCCTCAACGCTTGCAAAATCAAGCATGCAAAGTGGGTGCTTGACATTCTTAGCACGCTTGCTTTAACATGCAGCCTGAGATTAGCTGATAGGAGGTTCGAATCAAATGTCAACGAATAGCGAACAAGTCCCCACTGTAGAGGAGATCGATATTTTCGAGTTTGCCGAACGCGGCGAAGAGGTGCCTCATGCGAAGGTCTATCACGTCCGCATTGACGGAGAGAACTTTAGAATTGATACGGCGCAGCCGACCGGTGAGATGTTATTGGGCAAGGTTGGAAAGCTGCCCTGTGCCTTCGAACTCATCGCAGAATTCGCCCACCACGAGACCCGCGTGGTCGAACCGACGGAGGTTGTCGATCTTCGGCAACCCGGCTTAAAGGGTTTCATTACAAAACAAAAGCAAATTGTACAAATCTTCATTAATGGACCTGCTTACAGCATCGAGCGCGGTAGTCGCACAGTTGCCGAGATCCTTTCAAAGGTTGGTCAAACCCCCGAGGGCTACATCCTGCTCGAAGAGAAGGATGGTCCCCCGCTCCCACTACCATCCAATGTCCCCGTGAACATTGAAGGCTGTGAGGTTTTCCATACGCAGACTCAATCAGGAGGCTCATCGTAAAGCGATGTCCATGGCGGAATACCCGAAAGAGCAAATCGCTGCGCTTAAGCGCTATTGCTCGGCGGTGAAAGCATTCTCGGAAGGTGCGGTAACTTATTTGCTCCTTGAGGGGCTGTGCCTTCCGATTGGATGCAAGCCGTCAACGTGCGACGCGCTGCTTTGCCCTGTAGCGCGCGACGGTTATCCGTCAAGGCTCTTTCTCGCGCAGCAAGTTACTTCTCCCTACACCCGAAACTGGAACTCTACCGATGTGCGGATCGGCGAAAGAAATTGGTTCGCATTCTCGTGGAAAGTGGAGATAAATAACCCGACTCTAGTTCAACTGCTGTTAGCCCATTTGAATGGTTTTGCGAAGGCATCATGAAACTTGAAATCAAAGTTAGCGGTGCTCTGTATTCCGAAATGATGTACGACTTGGCAAGGCCACATCCATTTGCGGCCGAAAGGGTAGGGTTCGCATTTGGTCGTTTGGCTTCATTGCGCGAACAGGGCTCTTTAGTGCTCCTCAACCGCTATCATCCTATTCCAGATTCCGAGTACTTGGACGACGCTACAGTCGGAGCGCGGATCGGCCCGGATGCTCTTACCTGGGCCATGCAAGAAGTCTTTCGCGGAAGACCTGCGCACGAAGGGGTCTTCCACGTACATCTTCATGCCCATGACGGTCAGACTGGTATGAGTTGGACAGACCGGCGCGAGATACCTCAAATGATACCTGGCTTCCGATCCGTAGGAAGGGACGGCGCTCACGGAATAGTAATCTTTAGTCTCAACCATGGCTCCGGATGGGTGTGGTTGCCCCAGAATCCCGATGTCATTCAAGCGAGTAGTTTGACCGTCATCGGTGCTCCGATTCGAGTCTTTGAACCGAGGGACACGAAATGAGCAACGAACGCTACTCGCGACAATCATTTCTAGGACCAAACGCGAATGAGCAAGTTGTACAGTGCACCCTCGGCTTTGCTGGTCTCGGCGGCGGCGGATCGCATGTCGTTCAGCAGTGTGCCCTGATTGGTTTCCAGCGATACATTCTTTTTGATGATGACGTCGTTGAAGAGTCGAACCTTAATCGGTTGGTGGGTGCAGGAACAATAGATGCTCTGGCCCAAACTCCCAAACTGCATCTGGCGAAGACAATGATCTTCAGTCTTCAATCTCGTGCCAGCGTGAAGGGGTTTGCGTCGAAGTGGCAGGAAAACCCAGAGGCACTTCGGGAGTGTCAGATTGTCTTTGGTTGCGTTGATGACTACAAAGGACGACATGAGCTGGAAGTTGTTTGCCGACGGTATCTCATGCACTACATAGATATTGGCATGGACGTACACGGAAAAGAGAATCCAGTGATCGGAGGGCAGGTCATCTTATCCTCGCCGGGTGGCCCTTGTATGAGATGCATGGGCTTTCTGACGGATGAGAAACTAGGACAGGAGGCGGCACGGTACGGCGCTGCTGGAGCCCGACCACAAGTCGTGTGGCCTAACGGCGTCCTAGCTTCAACTGCCGTCGGTTTAGCAGTTGACCTGGTTACCAATTGGACGCGTCGCGAACGCGCTTATGATTACCTTGTTTACGATGGCAATGAAGGAACCGTTAAGGAGAGCGTGACTCTGAGGAATTTCAAATTTACTGAGTGCCCCCACTTTTCACCGGCCGACATTGGTGATCCTGTGCTGACCGAACTGTAGCGGCAGTCTGTTTTATCGTTTATCGCTGAAACATGCCACCTACGTCTTGCGAAAAGTCAGCGACTTGAACTAGGTCTAAGTTCTCGGTTTGCGCGTGCTCTCTTAGACGAATCGTGCCTAATGCGTTTTCGTCGCGGAACAGTTGGCCCGCAATTTCAATCGCCTCGGCCACTACTTCCGTGCTCGAATAAGCTGTTAGGAACTCCTTCATTTGATTCAATTCATCCTCTGTCATCATGGCCCAAGTTAAATAAAGATCGAAGGCATGATTGCGACCGAAATCTTTTTTCTCATTGTCCAATTGATCTCGAAGGGCGAAGAGCTTTAGCAACATATACGAAAACGGATGTGGGAGAAACACTGGCAATGGTTTATCCCGCTCACCAATGTCTACTTCAATTAGATGCTCCTCGATAGTGAACGCTTCCGGCGTCGTATGAGCATGCATAGGGACTTTAGTTGCGCCCCGCGGTCTAATGCGCCGCACATCTGACTTCACTTTCTTTGCCTGTTCTCCTGAGACAGGTGCTGCAAGAAAATCAAACTTAATGTTCCGTTTGGTTCCTCCAATCGCGATTTCACGAAAAAACTGGTAGTACTCAGCACCGACTACTGGCGAGTAATCCAATTCGTCTAATGCGTTGCGAATTTCCGCCATGTTGTTTGGATCGGTGATTACTTCGCTAGTAAGGAACACGTCTATGTCTCCCGTCGATCTCGCAATAGGAATTTGTTCTATGCGAGTTCGGGCACCGGTCCTCTGAATATGACTGACTTTGAGCAGCAAGCCATATCCTCCACCGATAATGAACCGAATATTCTTCTCAGCTAACTTGTTAGCGAAGCTACGGAGTTCGGCTAGTAAGGGATCACCATTCATCTCTTCTCGTACCTGTTGGTAATGATATCAGCTCTTAGCGGCTCAGCAGCCTCCTGCTCGCGCTTGCTGCCTTTGGATAGTTCGAGATACGCCTGTAAAGGCGAGATGAGCGGAATGGAATCGGCGGCCCGCCGATCGAAATAAACGGTAGGGTCATCCGTCTCGAGAAATTCCACGTTTGGGAACCGGCTTGTTTCTTCAAAGTCGAACTCTTTTACAAACGGCGTCACGGAAGATACATAAAGACTAATCAACTCGCTGCTACTCGGCAAAATGACATAAGGGGTTTTTGAGCGACGAGCTATGAGCGCATTGTTAGTATCGGCTATTTCTGGCGCCTTGGTAATCAATTGCTGAAGATCTCCGACCTTTCCTTGCAATCGTGCCTTCGTCAATGGACGACGATAACTGTTTTGTAGTTGTTCCAATAGACGCTCTGCTTGTAATAGGCGGATATCACCATTTCGGCTGATCATCAAGTCCTCTTGTAGGCCTTTGAGAACCTTGGAGACCGTCGAGAGTGTTACCTCACCCTTTCGCTTTATGATCTCTTCTAGGACCTCGCTCACAGAACTGTAATCTGGTCGCAATAGGAACACTCGCGCAACGATTGAACTCGTGCCTCGGTAAATGTTTTTGATTGGCTGCGAACTCGGAAATCGATTCTTCTCACCCGTGCGAAAGACAAACCACTGTCCGGGCACATTGATTACTCCATTGCCGCACAGATCCAAACCGCTGACTCCTGCCGCGATGAGTCGTTCGAGAGACTTTGGACCAAGGTAGGGCACAATCACCAAAGGTAAGAGATCCGGCCTGGCGGCGCTGTAAGCCCGCACCTGTTCTATTGCGCCAGCTAAGTAGCTCGGTGCCGATTGGCTCTTAAACTCAACCACGAACTTGCGGCGCTGATTCTCCCACTCTAAGGCAAGAACCAAATCGGCTGACTTCTCACCGCCGTTCAGAAACAAACTCGGGCTGAATTCCTCGATGGTGCCTCGGAGCGGCGGAAAGTCCGGTTTCTCCGCTAGTCGACTCAGTATGTCGGATTCGGTAATCATTTTCTTGAAATCGCCATTTTCTTAATCAGGAAACAGCAGCTATTTAGGAAAGTTTCCCAATTTCAACCTGTTTCCTGTATAGGAAATTAGGCCATTTTAGGAAAATAGTCAACAACCTTGGGAAAAATCGAACCGGCAAAATCACCGGCCCGATCTGCTCCCTCAAATTAATCGGGCTATCATTCGAGGTAAGAAATTCCCATCAGACGCCTAAAATGGTAAGATATTTGGGAGCTGGATCACGCTTTTCCACTTTTCCGGTAAAATACCGGGTAAAAGATTCGCATAGTCTGGGGCATAGAATAAGAATCTCCCATGCTCGATCAGAGTTTACCATCTAACCGACGTGCCACACCTATAGGCCTGATAGCCCTTATTCAGGAGCTAGAGCTTCCGGTACGTCTACCGACTGTTAGGTCATGGAGCAGAGCAAGTGCCAGAAAGAGTAGCGTTACAAGTGGCACCATAAACGAATATTACCCGCCTCGCTATGCGCGTCACGGAGTTATCGGAAACCTCAAATTTGCCCTGCGTTATGAACCTATTGACCTAAGCGTTTATCACGCCCTCTTCAAGGTGCTTGAGAACGAACTGTTGGAAGGGTGGATAAGGCAGGAACCGACTAGCGCCTATGCTCGTCGAGCTTGGTTTTTATGTGAGGCCCTAACCGGAAAAATTCTTGACCTTCCTGATGTTCCACACACTGGTTACGTAAACATATTGGATCCCAAACTGCATGTGACTGGACCAGTCAGAAAAATAGGACGACAAAGAGTCAACAACAATCTGCTGGGCGATCATACCTACTGTCCAGTTATCCGCAGAACGGATGCGCTCAACCGAGCGATGTCGGCAGGACTCGACTTGGAGGCCAGGTACCTGGTGGAGAGCTGCGAACCAACGATTCTAACTAGGGCGGTACACTATCTATATACGAAGGAGACCAAGTCCTCCTTCGCGATTGAGGGCGAAGTGCCTAACGCGAAACGCACTGAGCGCTTCGTTGCTGCACTAACAGGGGCGGCCAACTTTGACACTTCTGATCCGCAAGCGTTCATCAGGCTTCAAAATGCGATCGTTGATCCTCGCTATGCGGCAACTGAATGGCGCACAGTTCAGAGCTTCATCGGCGAGACGATGAGTGATTTCAGAGAACACGTCCATTATGTTTGTCCCAAGCCAGATGACCTCACAGACCTAATGAACGGATGGATGCGAATGATGGAGAACTTACGTGGCTCCAATATCGATCCGATCTGTGCGGCGGCAGCGGCCTCATTCGGGTTTGTGTTTATACATCCATTTGAGGATGGCAACGGACGCATTCATCGCTTTCTTGTGCATCAGCAACTCGCCAGTTTCAGGTTCACGCCCAGCCAATTGCTCTTCCCAGTCTCTGCAGTCATGCTGCGCGACCGTCGCCGTTATGATGAAGTGCTAGAAGGTTTCTCCCAATCCGTTTCACCCTTCATTGACTACGACTTGAATCAAGAAGGATCGCTGCTAGTGAATAACGAGACGGGGCATTTATACCGATTCTGGGATGCGACTAGCTTCGCGGAATATCTGTATGACTGCGTTGCCGAAACCATTCACACGGATCTCAAACAGGAAATCGGATTTCTGAAGGTTTTCGACGCTGCCATTAGGGCGACTATGGAAGTTGTCGATATGCCAGATCGTCGCGCTTCACTCCTCGTACGACTGATTCTTCAAAACAAAGGCCGCCTATCGCAAAGTAAACGCGCGACGTTTTCCGAGCTAAGCGATGACGAACTATCTGCCATCGAAGCGGCAGTGGCTTCGTGCACGCAAGCTTCACCCTTGGGCGAATGGAAGCTTGCCCAAGAGATTACGACTGCCGAACGTGTAATGCACGAGGATCGAGATGCGTTGAAGAAGCTTGCGGAATAAGTCGCCATAGCTCAAGTCGTTTGACTTTTGAGAAGGTCATCGCGCGTTGGAGCGAGGTATTACTTATCATGGCGCCGACTCTGAAGTGGGATTATCTACGGTCCCTTGGCTAATTGGTCCTTGAGTAGCGACGTGCACAACTAGCGAGTCTAAGAACTGATCCATGTATGGCTCGGCTTCTTCCGCGAGCCTTACGGTTAATTGTTGAATTGTCCGACGAGTCCGGTGAGCGGTGAGATAACTAATCTTTCGAGCAACGTCAATTATGTCGGTTTCCATAGTGCTCAGCACTCGGCGTTGACCATAGCCTTTTATAAAGTTACTAAAGTACGCTACTGCATTTGTCGTGCTCGGCAGCTTCGCTTTTTCACCCTCAAGCTCTGTAGCCTTTTCTATGAAATCATCGACCGTTTCATTGAAATCGGTTTGCGGTCGTCCACTCAATTGATAGGCAAGTAACGGGTCGATCTTGGCGAGGTGATTTACGGATTCCTGATAACGCTGTTTTATTCTCTCAGGAGCAGCGAGCTTCATTTCCTTTAGAAGACTGATGAGAGGCGCTAGTGAAATGTCAAACATTGCATTCACCTGGTCTTGTTGTGCACCACGCTTCAATAGGGCTTGCTGAAACCGGTCGACAAGGATTGGTACGAGAGTTTCAACATCTGCTCGCTTCAGCTCAACCCACAGATCCAACTGGTTGAATAGAACCTGCTTTAGAACCCGCTTGTCTTCTCGCGTGGCCCGAAAATAATCACCAAGCTGGCTCATTAAAAAACCAAGTACGATGCCACCGAACGCGGTCAGCAAGGCAATGTAGGTTTGACTTAGCATCATGTTCGTCAAGGAGTAAGGATCGGTACTGGGGTCAGCCCTTGATTTGTCGCTTCTCCCGAAATGACTGGTACTTTAGACGCGTGCGAATCGCAGATCGAAGGCCTGACCCCCGGTTTACATTTAATATCCTTTACGTAAGCAGACTTGAATTAGATTGGCAGCTGCTAGGATGATGGCAAGTCAGCGACTAGCGCTTCCACCCTTTCATCGTAAGTCCAAGGATCATGTATCACGACGAAACCTTGAATGATAGGTTGTTCGTCAACAATCGTAAGAAATCCGACCCAACTGTCGGCTTGGATTTGATACTTCTTCATCAAGCAATAGCTTCTGAGCCTTTGCATTGCCTCAGCCGACTTTGAGGGCAGCGCGGCAAAAACTGTGACACCAGCCTTGTCTTCAGCGGTTGCCATCGTGAAATCGTGAATTCGGCGCTTAGCGCGTGCCCGCTTCCGTATCTCTCCTATACCCGCAACAAGCTGTTCACGACCTTTGTCGTCCCAATTTAGTAACCGAATTATTGCTTCCGAGTGACCATTAGGTTCCGTGTGCGCATCAAGTTCGAGAATCATTCGCCGCAACAGCTTAGGCATTGGCTGGACTGGCTTCTTAGTTGGCTTAGTCCGAACGCCTTCCTTATGGAAATAATATGCGTCAAAATCGGACGAAAATGAGCCGTCAAACATGACAAAATCTGCCTCATCGAATCTGCTATCTTTCTCAAAGTACAGCCCTCGCGAAAGGTAAAGACCGAACCAATCGAGTTCGTCACCGGCGTAGAATTTCTTAAATTCATTTATCCGTAAACGTCGCGTTAAATAGTGAATAAGCTGCGTGGGGAATTCATTCATCTCGGTAACCACGCGAAGATTGTCCAGGGAGACAGCCCAAGGCAAATGCTCTTCCTGTAAGAGTCCAGCGCTCACAACTTCGTGCAAGGCTGTGTTGTATATGTCTAACGGCTCAAGCGTCGTGGCTATAAGAAAAATTCTGTTGAATCGATTCTTGTCGAAGGGAACCTCGGAGCCGTCGGCTGCAAAAAACTTTGGGTGGTCTGTTCCTTCAATATAATCTCTAGCCCGTAACGCCTGCTTGTGCGCTTTACCAAGCAACTCCTTGATGTTGCTCTTGATTCGCTCACGACCTCCACGCCGTGCAGAAGCTGTTAGAGCGCCAGCTTTCGACTCAACCAACAGAAGCGTGTGGTCAAACTGAACCATGCCATCTAGCTCTACCGTCTTTTGCTCGTCATTTTCAACGACTGAATACTTGAGATTCCGGTACACCTCGTCAGTCCGCAGTGCGACGCTAAGTAGCCTGACGCTTTCAGCTTCCAGGTAATCAGATCGACGCTTTTCATACTTCCGCCATGCTTTCGCCGCGGGTGAGGTGCTTTTGTTCAATTCAGCTTCAAGTCGATGTTGAAGTGCCCAAATCATGCTGCCGGGAACCGGATATAGGAATTGGCCGTCATGGTAAACCAAAGGATGCTCGCGAAGTGGATGCGTGGGGGACATCAAGAAGAAGTCGGAGGGCACTGAACCAAATTGAATTGCAAAAAATGATAGAACTGCGATCACGCGGTCAAGCGGCAGTTGGGTTTCTGCAGCTATTTCGTTCGCGTCGAAGGCCAGGCACGTGCTGCCGATAAAAGTCATTACCCAACCAATCATCATCGCTTTGATCTGGGCGGCAGCCTTTGATGGAGGAAGTTTACTCAGTTCTACAACCATTTCACTCAAGTCTGAGGCGGGTGCTTTGGATCTTCGGGCAGCACGAACTTCCGATTTCAGTTTACTGATCGCTCCTCGACCTTCCTCAAAGCGAGCTAGTATTTTGCGACTTGTGATTGCCTGAATAGCGTCTTCTACAGCAAACACGTCTGTTACGTTAAAGCCTAGATTTTCAACCATCCATTCGCCAGACGGCTCGAACAACCCTGCCAAGGTTTCTCGTTGGTGATGCTCATATCCGGGTGAACGAACACTAAGCTCATGCGTCATCGTGCGGTATCGCAACGAATCAAGTGTATCCCGCTCTTCGCCAACGAGTGTGGATCGTCTATCCGAACCGTAGTAGAGACCGGTCGTAAGATGGATCGCTCGTGCTGTTTTGTCGATTTCTTCGAGAGGCACTTGGCCGATCGGCAGCATTGAACCGACGTTGAATGGGTGTTTCAGATACAGGAGCGTTGCATACTCAACGATCGCAGGCAAACCATGATGACCAGCAACAGTATCCTTTTCGGGATTAATGAAGAGCTGAGTTAGCGTCAAATTGCCGATCAGATCGAACGCGTTGTATTGCAACAACAGAGCTTCTAGTTTGGCTGCTTCATCTCCCAACCAATTAAACGTCTGCTGTCGCCAAATCGTGAATTTCTCGTCATCCTCACGGGCCTCTTCCAGAGTTACAAAATTCTTTTGCTCCTCCGGTATCTCGGGTTGCTCCGCCGCAATAGACGCTATAACTGACTGGACATCAACAACTGAGATACCAGGGTTGCCTTGCGCCTTTTTCTTGCGGGATTTCTTTTTCACGTTACTTCGAGTCAGGGTCACAGTTGCGACATGCGATTTTCTGCCTCGCGACTCGTCTCGCGACTGTTGTATTGTCTAATAACCTCGGATCCAACGCTAGAATAGCCGAATCGGGATCGTGTCCCGGTTTGCTTCTTGTTTCATGAAAAACAATCGTTCGCGAATCGACACCGTAAGAGCTTCTCGAGACGGCCACGAGTTCCATGAGGCCTGGGCAGCGCGAAAGGCGCTTCGGCTTGTTATGCCCACCGATGAGCTTGTGGGAATCGCTGTCGAAGGACTCGCCCCGGCCGACCAAACCAAAGCTTCCGCGGAAACTGTAGAGATCGCCGATCTTGTCCTGTACTACGGACCAGCGCCGACATTTGATTGGGCCAACACAGTTGTAATAGTGCAAGCAAAATACTCAATAAGTCTGGAGAGCGTTCCGTTTCGCGCGAGCGATGGTAAGAAGACGATTCGCAAATTCGCGGCAGCTTTTAGAAGTTACAAGAAAACACATGGCACGAAAGCAGTTGAGAAGAAACTTGCATTCGAGCTCATTACGAACAGGCCCATATACGATCAACTTACCAAAGCGATAAATGGTATCGCGACAGGAATGCCGTTGAAAGGGGACGCGAAAAGACAAGCTGCTCAGTTCACTTCCGCTAGCGGATTAAAGGGCAAGGAACTTACTCAGTTTGCAATGAAGTTTAGGCTTACCGGCCTGAGTGGCAGCTTAAGACAAAACAAGCAAAGCCTGTCTCGTGCCCTAGCCGATTGGTCAGTCGCCCCTGACGCTTTGGCGCGTGCCAGATTGGGAAACATGAGACAGATGCTGCGCGACAAGGCAGGTTTAGCAGGTGCAGGGCAAAACGTCGTAACTCGGACGGACGTACTCGACGCCTTAGAACTGCAGGGGCCAGAAGACCTCTTTCCTTGCCCAGCTAGCTTTCCCGATGTCGGCAAGATTGTTCAGCGCGAGCAGCTGTCGTCGGTTGTTAGTAGAATCCCGCAGCTGAGCAAGCCACTAATGATTCACGCTGATGGCGGCGCAGGTAAGACTGTTTTTCTCCAAAGCGTTGCGAAGGTTCTTAGTGAAAACCATGAAACAGTTCTCTTCGACTGTTTTGGCGGTGGGGCGTATCGCGCACCGGAAGATGGAAGGCATCTGCCAAAGCGTGGTCTGATCCACATTATTAATAATCTCGCGCATGATGGACTTTGCGATCCGCTTCTTCCAATCAACGAAAACGTGGAAGATCTCGTCAAAGCTTTTCGTACGCGTCTCGTCCAAGCCGTGGCGACCCTGCGAAGGGGATCGCCTGATAAGCAAATCCTTCTATTCATTGACGCTGTAGACAACGCCGCAGAGCACGCTAAGGACAAGTCAGAGTTGGCTTTTCCGACCCTTTTGCTTGAAAGCTTCTACCACAGTGGCGGGATTCCCGGCGTTCAACTCATTGTGAGTTGTCGAACATACCGCCGTGCTGTTTCGCGAGGTACGCTTCCGGCCGAAGCATGCGAAGAATTACTTCTGAATCCTTTCAGCCGGCGTGAAGCGAAGAAGTATCTCCGCGATCGCATTCCAAGAGTAACCGACGTCCAAATCCACGTTGCGTTTTCCCGCTCTGAAGGTAATCCCCGGATACTCGAACACCTCGCGCTTAGCGACAGAGGATTGCTTGACCCCTCCCAAATAGACAACGTAATAAAGCTCGACGATCTCTTGAAGGAGCGCATCAGGCAGGCTCTTGGCGAGGCTCTGAAACGAGGCTATGAGCAAGACGAACTCAGTGCCTTCCTAGCCGGCCTATCTGTTTTACCGCCACCAGTTCCGCTTGAGGAATATGCGGATGCTCACGGTCTCGATGTCAGCGCTATAAGAAGCTTCGCTGCGGATCTAGCTCCCCTACTAGAGCAAACTAGATATGGGTTAATGTTTCGGGATGAACCGACCGAAACACTCGTTCGGGAAGATTACGCTGCCAGAGAAGACACGTTGCGACTGCTCGCCGATAATCTTTTCGAGAAACAAGCAACATCAGTATACGCAGCTAGCGCCCTTCCTGGTCTGCTTCAGAAGCTTGACGACGCTAAGCTGCTATTCGAACTCGCATTCGATGAACGCTTCCCCGCAGAAATAACAAGCACCGTCGGCAAGCAAAACATCCGCTACGCACGTCTAAAGGCTGCCGTCCGCCACGCCTCAAGGAAGGCCGATTATGATCGCCTCGTTCACCTTCTAGTAGAGCTATCTACCATCGCTGCCGTCAACGAGCGTGGTACGGATTATGTGCTCGATAATCCCGACCTGGTTGTTGCATCGCACGACGTCGATGCGACTAGACGGCTTTTTGAAACGCGCACTCGGTGGGCCGGAACACGTTACGCCCGAATTACGATAGCGAGCGTCCTAGCTGGTGACCTAAGCGATGCTTATCGGTACGCCGTACATGCTGATGAGTGGATACATCACTTCTATGCTCAGAGCGAGGATTACCGCATTGACAGAGGAGGACCCGAAAAACTCGATCTCGCATCAGTGCCTTTATGTCTGGTTGCCCAAGATCGAGGCCCACATGCAGCGCAATCGATGAAGTTCTGGAAGGACTGGTCCGCATACGAGATTTCTGAGCACCTCTTCACGCTACTTGAGCAGGCAGAACAAATGGGAACTGTTTCGCACGCCAACATCCGGCGCTTTCTGGATTCGCTTAGCTCACAACTGGGCGTTCTTGCCGGGGCGCTCTCTTTTTTGCAACTCGACAATCCTGCATCTCGACGCTTGGTTCAAAAACTCTCCAAATCCTGTGAGGACAAAAGAACGGTTGAAACCAGCCAACAATTCTACAGCGAGAAAGACTATCTCATTGAAGATGGCTTCCTGAAGGCTGCCGCGATTGCCGTCGGACTGAAAATGCGTAAGGAGGCGCATGTAATCTCTAAAGCGATTTCCAACCGACGGCCTAACCTTTGGACGTTTACGGACCGATTGTCGAACAAGGATGCGTTTCGCTTCATTACCTTCACGGCAATAACTGTCGCAGCGGAAGGCCGAAACATAAACGAGCACATGCTACTACCGTCCGAGCTGGTTGAAGTAGGTGCGCGGGTGGCTGACGGCATTCGAGGGGATGCCTTTCGAAAGGCTGTAAAGGCTGAATTGGAAAAACCCGCGAGCAAAGAGGAAATGCTGCCAGACGAGAAGAAGCCACGAATGAGTTACGACACGCGAAGAGCAGCGGAAAGATTTATCGACGACCGCCTGGCGCCACTACTGGACATGGCACAAGCGCTTTCAGCGATACTTGCTTCGCGAATAGGAAAAGCCGATCAGTCTTTCCTCGATCTCGCTGAGCTGTGGACCAAATATAGAATCAAATACGAACGCTACTCGGAAGCTCGCGAACGAGATCTGTTTTTCGATCTCCTTGGTCGACAGTTATTAACCTTTTCCGTTTGGGCCCGTAACGATCTTAAGTCATCGTCGGTTAAGACTTTTGTTTCGCATTTGATCGATGACAGATTTGTACCCGTCTCAGCACTTCTTCAGCTGATTCCGGTTCTGTCGAAAAGGGTGGATCTTCAGGAGTTGGCAGGAAGGCTCGGGAAGAGTGTGAAGGCAATGATTGAGGCAGAGGATGATGTAAGCCAACGAGCCTCTCTCTTCGCGCGGTTATCTAGAGCGACTATGCCAGCAAGCATCGAAGAGACGACGACATATTTCCGCCTCGGCCTTGAACAGATGGATGCAATAGGCTCAGGCGACTATCAGTTCACGAGTGAACTGTTGGAATTCGCAGCAGGACTACGCGGCGACGAACTTGAAGAAGTTGACTTTCACACCTTATCGAACATTTGCGAACTCAATATTTACGATCAAGAGAAGTTTCCTTGGCTTGATTTCGGAAGGGCGTTCGCGCGGATATCCGGACGCAGGTCACTCGCGAAGCTAGCACGATGGGATGACAGGGAGAAGTGTTCTCTAAACTATACATTGCTCCCTTACCTTAGTGCCCTGCTGGAACAGGACAAGATTGATCCGGCAGTTGCCTTAGGTCTGCTTCGCGTCTCTCTTCCTGTTGAGTTGTATGTTTGCGGCACAGAGCAATTGGCAGCACTGATCGCGAAAAAACAGTATCCGAACACCGAGGCCCTGTTGACCGAAGCAATCTTGCAGTTCGAACAGAATCACCCCGGTGTCTTCATGCCCGGGACTCTTGAGACAATTCGCACACTAGCGGAACGTGAGTTAGGGAAAGATGCTGAACTAACGATCTATCTTTCGTCAGCAGCACCGAAATTCAAAGAGCTGCGCGATGAAAACAACGAGAACCAAAACTATCGAAAACCTGAGTATTCGTCTCCCGCTACGACAACATCTGATGAGGTGGATGAGAATCGGCGCGCTTTTGAGAAGCTTGTCAATGAAACGGATCCCTCCGACGAGGCGTCACTCTCACGCGCGATTGATGTGCTCAATGTTTCGCCGAACAGTTTCAGTTCGACAGGCGAGTTGTTTGACGAGTTGCATAGAAAGCTTAAGTATTCCGACAGACCTCAGTATGTGAGAACAGTCGCGCGTCTTGAAGCCCTCGGGATCTACGCCAAACTCGATGAACTCAAGCGGTGCAAAGCCGAATGGGGTGCGTCCTCATCGGCCTTGGAAGAAACGTTTCTTAACATCGGCGTTCCATTAATCCAAATCCATGCAGATGACCTTGTTCACCATGATTACCTATCTAACCCCACATTGAACGATATATCCGAACTCTGCGGAATTTCGCCTAATGAATTAGTGCTCTCATTGATCCTTGTATTCGCGGAGCCAGATTCTCATTTGCCCGCGTCAGTCTGGATGAGCCTGGCTACGATCGTCTGTCAAAAGGCAACACAAGGGGAAGGCCAAGTCGCACTCAAAAGACTGCTTGGCAGCAATGCCGCAAAGCTGAGTTCAACCGTAGTGGATGGCGTTTGGAAACAGGGGCTATATCCGAAAGCTAACGAAACGGAAATTGCAGCGGGGCTGGTCTGGCGAAGTCTGGGCTCGCCTTATGCTGCACAGCGTTGGATGGCTGCTCATAGTGTTCGATGCTTCGCACGTTTCCAAAGGTGGGACGTGATCGACGCTCTAATGCAAAGGTTTTTCTCCACGGATGCACATCCGTTTCAGGCGCCTGAACTCCCCTTCTATTTCCTGCATGCACGGTTATGGCTCCTGATTGCGACTGCTCGAATGGCGATCGACTACCCGACCGAAGTGGGGCAGTATGCCGGCACGCTGAAAGCCATTGCGCTCGATCAGAGTTCGCCGCATGTATTGATGCGTGACTTCGCTGCGCGCGCTCTTCTCACTTGTGCGGATTGTGGAACTATTACTTTGTCGGCGGCTGATGTCCAACTATTAAAGAGAATTAACACGTCAACGTTTCCCATGAGAACGACAAGAACCTACGTGAATGATTCGTTTTACGAAAGCCGCCCGGCGTCGATGCCGGAGCCGGAGCTGGAATTCAGTTTGGACTATGAGTTCGATAAGAATGATGTCACTGAGGTAAGCGGCATGTTTGGCCGATCTCGATGGGAAACGAGAGATGCGATCACTGCGTGGGTTCGAAATTATGATGCGAATATAGAGAGTATGCGCGAAACCGGTGGGCGGTCTGTCCGTGAACGAGACCGTTATGGAATGACAACTCGATATCACACATACGGTCAGCAATTGGGATGGCATGCGCTCCACGTCGTCGCCGGCGAGTTCTTGGCTAAGTATCGAATTGTTCGCAGATCCTATGATCCTGGTAATCCGTGGGACGAGTGGATACAACGCGAATCCATCACAAGAAGAGACGGACTATGGCTTGCGGATGGTGTGGACCTACCGCCTGTGGATGCTCAATTGAACCTTTATGAGCAGGGAGAGCAGGGCCGTGTCCTCACTGGCGACAAAGCAAAGCTGCTCTCTCTTCTCAAGATCGACTCAGTAATTGGCGACGAACTTGTGGTGGCCGGAAGCTGGCAGTCAGCGGATGGAATTGTGATTCGAATTACTTCAGCACTTGCTCCCATACGCAAAGCGAAGGGACTTGCGAGTGAGTTGTCTCAGACAGATCCTTTTCTAGCTTGGTTGCCGCGATTCGAGAAACATGACGGAAGCGGTGAGTATTCCCATTCGGAGAAGGAACCCTGGAAGCCATGGGTCGTGTGGCCTTCTAGGGAAGCAAGACTTGATAAGACTGATCCGTTAGGTGTCACGGCGGCAGTACAGCGGCCTTACTTTTCGAAAAGTATAAACGCGATCAGTTCATTAACACCACGCGATCCGTTCCAACGCGCGTGGGTAGATCCGCAGGGACTCGTTGCGGTGCGATCCGAGGCTTGGGGCCGAAATCCAAGCCATGAGGAAGGTGATGAGATTAGTGCTGAGCGACTGGCATGCAGTTCTTCCTTTCTAAAAGATGTACTGCTCAAGCGACGTTCGAATCTTCTGGTATTAGTAGTATTACGTCGCTATGACAAGGGTGACAGTGGCCGGCACAGTCAATATTGGCACACCACTGCGGTCGTTAGAATTGGCAAGGAGTTAGATTTCGAGTTCTTTCCTGGTCTTGTTAACCAGCTTCATGTAACGGAGTATTGATTCGTAGGAATTGGTTCTAAGAGAATCTCTTCACCAACGAAGAAGCGCAATGGAACGGCAAACAAAGGTTGCCAATAATGGCTATTTGTTCCGCTGGCCCTTACTCAAGTCTAGCGATATCGAACTCGGATCGGATTAGCCGTTCACACTATGCATGTGTTCACGATTTGTGAACAGAGCCATATCGTGAACAACGAGAAATTGTTTCTTCGAAAAAAGGGCGGGAATGAGCAACGACATCGAACAACAAGTGATACGAATTTGCGAACGAGCCAAGCATGACATTCTTGCATTGCTTCTCTCGCTTCCGGCGACTGCGGAACCGCCAGCGCCACCAATCCAGGAATGGATGACTGTCAAGCAATTGGCCCATTATTGGCAGCTTCTCACCAATGACAACCAACCGAGAACTGCCGGCATAATGAAGTGGGCAAATCGCCCGGCGGATCAATCCCCGCTTCCTCATGCCTCCCTGGGTGACCTCCTTCGATTCAGACGGGTCGATGTGGATCGCTGGGCGCACGAGGAGGCTGTTCGACGCAATGATTCAAAAATGAACCGGTTGAGGAATGAGACGGAGGCGCATCCTAAGAATGAGTGACGAACAGGCGGTTATGAAGACCTTGACTGCGAAAATCGAGGAAATTGGGACGGCACGCCGGGAGCGAGTCGAAGCTCGTGCTGCCGAACTCATTGCTGAGGAAATGACTCTGCAGGAACTTCGCCAGGCATGAAGCCCTGATTTTCCTAGAATGGCCATTTTCCTAAATAAGAAAATGGTCCCTTTTAGGAAAGCACGAGCTAGGCGCAGAACCCTTTTTCCCCGCTTGGGTCACCACTTTCACTTGGCAATTTGCTTGAGCTTGGAACCAACGTTGGCGTTAACATGGCCATGTTAATTATCTTGGCCATGATAATTCGACGGACTGCGGTAAGGTGATTTATTAAAGCGCCCTTTAATAAGCGTCGTGTCGCCGCTCGCTTATTTTAGTTCTTAGCCGATTTCTAAAATAAGGCGAGAATTCCCTCAAGCCGAGGCTACTGGCGCGATGGCGTTATCGCGCCACTAAAATGTCGGCCTAACTGGCGCGAATAGCCGTCAGGCCCCAACTCTAAAGTGAGCGCCGTGCCCGGCGGCTGTGGCGTTGCGTGACGCAAGGTAATCGCAAATCTCATGTAGTCGAGTGACGGAATGGTGACCAATCGAGCATTGTGATCAAGTTCATCATCGCCAATATTCACGGGTGCAAAACTCAAGTTGATCAAGAAGTAGAGAATAAATTCTAAATCTGTCGAGTGACGAAAAAGTGACGAGCGACGAGATGTGACGGTTTGGACCAGTTTCAGTAGCGGTACTGCAGAGGCAGGAAACTTTTGCTAGGAAATTGACTCAAAAAATGTCACCGATTCGTCACTCGACAAAACGAAAATCGATGAAAATCGATGACAAAAACTGCACAGAAATTTGCTCCTGTGATGGCTGCAACCTGTTGAAGAATAGTAAGTTATGTCACTGCATGTAACTGCATGTCAAAACCTGCAATGAGCGTGTCTTTCCATTCGCAATGCGGAGGCCAGGAGTTCGACCCTCCTCTGCTCCACCAATAACATCTCACCTCTCAAAAACTTACAGTCACAAGGCTGCAATTCACGGATTTTCCAAGTGGCCAATATATGGCCAGAAAAAACCATGCCAGATGGTGGTAAACCGCAGAAAACGGGAACGGAT
>WNFZ01000485.1_pt1 | contig 47261 bp, 39 predicted proteins | sample 5400081 | NCBI WGS metagenome assembly WNFZ01 (sample SAMN13153365, study PRJNA577476) | soil metagenome | isolation source: 80 cm soil or saprolite under grassland replicate 1 | place: USA:California | collected 2016-06-15
CGTGGGGGCCACGGTGCAATTCGATTACCTCGTAGAGTCGTTCTCGCAGCAGGTGGTGCCCGAGCCGCCGAGCCTCCTGCTCACCCTCGTCGGACTCGTTGCATTGGCCTGGAAACGAACCGGCGCCGATAGGTCAGCGAAGCTTGGCGAGCATTCGCCAAGCTTCGGACGCTGGCAGACAATGGCTGCCCGGACCAAGCTGATAGGAAATTCTGTCCACGCCGCGGCCTAACTTTCCGGTGCAGCGGACGGCGCGAACTGCCGTGCCGCCGCTGACCTCCGCCGTTAGGCGGTCCTTCCAGCCGGCGGCGTATTTCAACGAGGAGGGAGACGACGATGCTGTCAACGATGTCCAAGCACTGGAACCTGGTTACTCGCGGGGTTCTTGGCCACCCTGGTGGGGGCGATTCCGTCGGCATGGGCCGCCGACAACGCGCTCAAGCTAAACAAGCGCGGTTGGATGGACACCGACGTCTCGATGAGCGAGTTCGCCAACGGACCGCACACGGTGTCCGCGTGGATTACGCCCGAGTTCGTCAACGCCTTGCCGGGTGACGTCTTCGCCAGCGCCAGCGACCCAGAGTACTAATCCAGGACTTATTGTTTTATGACAACCAGCAGTCCAGTGCAGTAGAAGACACAAATTCCTATCGCTGGAGAACATATGAGCGAGAATCTGTACGCCCGCCTGGCCGCGGTGTCCGCCACGCTGACGCCATCACCACGCGAAACCGAAGCTCGAGGTCAGCTCGAAGAGCTGCTGACCGAGACGCACGTGCGGGATCTGTCAGAGCCGAGCGCGCGGGAACTGTCGATCGAGCGAGCGACATGGTACGCACCCGAGAATCTTGCACCGGAGCGACGAAAGCATCTCGAAGATGTGTTGAAGAAGGCGGCCCGCGACAAGCCGGCGCAGTATCGCGTGTTCCGTCGGGAAGCCCCGCTCACGGCAACAGCGCTGGATGTCACGGCGCCAGCCTGGGGTCGCGGCGCCGCAGTCGCTCGAACCGTCGGTCCGCTCACCAGCATGGATGGCCGGCAGGTCTGGTTCGACTTCTACGCGCTCGTCCGACTGGTTCCCGTGTACCTCGCCGGTGACGCGCAGCCGGTGTTTCTGTTCCACATTCCGCAGTTGCGGCTTCGGCTCGGCGATCCGCTGCGAGTGCGTGAGGCCGTGAGGCTATTGACGCGCACGTACGAGCTCACGCCGGGCAGCATCTGGATCCGCGCGAATCTGATTGTCTCGGGTGCGCCTTCCGATGCGTACATCGGTCTTCGGATCGCGGGCGGCAGTCTCGTGTTCAGTCCGCCTCCGACGGAAGCGGACGGCAAGCTCACGCTGCCGACGAGTGGGCAATGCACCATTCAGCTGAAGCTGACGGCCGAGGCGCCGCACGCAACCGCGGGAGCGAAGGCAGGAGCCGATGCGGCGAGCGCAACGCTTACGCTTCCGGCTACGGTCTCGTTGCAACTCTCGAAGGGAAAGCTGTCGTTCACGCAAGTAGACCGCGCGGGATGGACGCTCTACGGGCAGAAGATCGCCTTTACCTGGAGCGAGACGGCAGCGGCCACATACGAGCCGTTGTTGCGGGCGGTCATTGTACCGTTCGAAGCCTCTGCGCAACAGTTCATCGTCGGCACGGCAAAGTCTCCTTTCGCTACGCTCCGAGGTGAGGGAAAAGTTGCTCGGGCGGGATGGATTCTGCCGGTTGCGACGATCGACGTCGAGAACCCCACGGAAGCAGCGGGTAGCGGCGGCCTCACGATTCTTGCCAACTCCGACCTGACACTGAGCTGGCGCGGCCTGCGCGAGGGACCAGTCCGGCTGCCGGGTCCATGGGTGGTGCAGTTCCCGGGGACGATTCTCATCGTCGACCCGAGCGCGTCGAACCTGTACGCGCACCAGCACTTCAAGCTGTGGAAGGACGCGGATTCGAAGTTCCGCTCCGAGCTGACGCTCCGCTACACGGATTCGTTTCCGGTTATCTATGTGGCGTCAGGGGCAGGCAACGAACTCGTTCTCGCCTCCACAAAAGCCGAGGCGCGCCTCGATCGACCGGTGGACGTCAAAGGCACGCCGCTCGCCGTGCGCTCGCTCGGCTCACTGATGCTGCTGGTCCACACGGACACACAGCGATTCGTCCTGTTCTACGAAGACAACATCCTGACCGACAGCCTCAACCCCCAGACGACATGGCCGGTCGAACCGGGCAGCGCGATTTCTCTCGCGATTCGCAACGCGCTGTTCACCATCACGCCGGTGAACAGCCTCTTCCTGTTCGCCACACTGCTCGACGACGAGATGGTCGACAAAGGCTCGCTCTTCCTGGGCATGGGCCTGTACGGACTCCTTCCGACGTTGCCCGATCCGTACGCTGCGAACGTCGCGTTACTGCGCAGGCAGGGTCGCCTCGAGCAGCGCACCAGGCACGCGACTCTTCTTCTCGTCGCCAATGTCGCATGGACCAAGGCCGCAACGGACGAGGACCCGGACCAGGTGGTTACGAGCTTCGCGTTTGCCCCACTCGGCACGCAACAGGAGACAATTGCGACCTGGTCACAGGCGACAACCCAGCTTCAGCCCTCCACGCTCGCCGACGCGGCGGCGATCCCCGCCTTCGGTGCAACTGTTCACCAGCCGATGACCGCGGCATCCACGGGCGGACGCATGCCCGATGCAGACTGGGATCGCTCCTTCCAACGGTTCAACCGGGAGCAGTTCGCGCTGCTCGACGTCTCCACCAATGCCGACCAGATGGGCGTGAGCTTCGCGTGGTTCAACCCGCGAACGGTAGACGATGCGGACCACATCTTTTATCAGGTGTACAAACCAAAGGCATCCGAGCCAACGCCAGCTCCGTATCCACTGCAGGTACGCGAGCTCGACCTGTCTGCGGAAAGTCGATACGTCCGTGCGTTCACCGTCCCACAACTGAGTTGGGAGCCGCTCTTCAATCTCACGCCACCGGCCATTGGCGGCGACCCGCCGTTCGCGTTCAATCTCTACGCCAACGACGGCGGGCCGACGCGTCTGTTCAACGACAGCGTGGAGCTGGTGCCAATCGCTCCGATACCGGTCACCGAGTTCCTGGTCCAGGACTTCGAGCAGCGCGCGAACGGCTTCACCGGCGCTCTCTTCACGCTTCCGTTCGGGCTCCGTGCATTCGCAGAGTTCAGCCGCCAGAACCAGTTCCAGCCAGCTCTGGCCGGGGCGCACCTCGCCTTCAATCGGCCCGAATACGAGGGTGGCGAGCTGCGCGGCGGCATGCAGCTCCGAGTCGACGCACCGAAGCATCCCCAGGAGAGCCCCATCTTCAAGGGGAGCACACTGCAATTGCACAACGTGCTCCTCCCAAACGGCACACCAACGTTCACCGGCACGCTCGGATCCAGCGTTGGCACGATCTTCAACAACGAGTTCTTCTACGACGGCAATACCGGCTACAAAGATCGTGGCGTCCCGCTGGCACGCATTGACTTCTCAGGCTACGGCGCGAGCATCTTCAGTCACTGGCAGAATCCGAATGCAGCGATCGCCGCCACGAGTCAGGCACGCTTCGATGTCTTCGTCGGCCGAACCGGTCACGAAGTCATCCAGGTTCGCAGCTTGCTCTACCCCTGGGGCGTCCGTGTCGTTCGGACGATCACGATCTTCCGGGTCAGCAGCGCCAACGTCTTCCGGTTCGACACTGGCTGGCAGGCAGAGTCGGACGGAATCTACGACTTCCGCTACAACGTCTACAGCCCGACGTTCGATCTCCTGCCGCAACCGAATCCGTACGAGTTCCATCCGGGAATCGTTAATGGCGTGTTTCGCGTCCGCAACATCCGCGAGACGAACGCCGCGGCCAACTTCCAGCAGACGTGGCACAAGCAGAACGGCGACCCCTATGTGGACGACAACGGCATCCTGCGAACGGTTGATGCGACCACGCCCGCCAATGAGCGCAGCCCCGCCGTCAATCTGCAGCCGGTGTATTTCGACGCTGATGTCGAAATCGATGGTGTGGTCACCGGCGCGCAAGGTGGCCGTGTGCCCTCGAAGCAGATGCTCGGATACGTCCAGCTCGCTCCGCGCGGCGAGCCACTTCCGCCATCGCTCTTCGCGCAGTTACTCTCGACGCAGTTTGGCGCGCTCGGCGGACCGATTGACTGCGTCATCAACATCGGCAGCAGCGGGCAACTGATGCGCCTGAGCCGCGCCGACGTCAATGCATCACAGAATGCCGGCGGCATCGCGATCTTCGTCAGCGCTGGGCGTGGTTCGGTGGTTCTACCAAAGGACGGCGCGTGGAGCGTCGTCCAGCACAATCAGGGAACCGGTGAAGTCTCGCCGCTCGACGGACAGGCAACGGTGCCGCTAATCAGGCGCGGCAAGCTGAATTCCGCCACCCAGACGACCGATTCCCTCGCAAACGATCTGTTCCGGCTCGCGAATCCAATCGATCTCGTACGTCCGCCGGACACGAGCACGCGCAATTATGGCCTTCTTCAGTCGACAGGCACGCAGAAGGCACTCTTCCGTCTGCCCAGCTTTCAAACCAGCGTCGATCAACTGCTTGGCGCGCCCCCGGATTTCGCCGATGCATACAGGATGCTGAACTCGGTCGGGATCTTCCCCAACGTGCAGGATGCACTGCCGCTGAATCTGGGTGCGTTCAAGACGCGCATCCTGGAGGAAGGCTACAAGCTGCTCGATCAGACCAACCCCGATAACGTATTCGAGCAGCTGCTGCCTCCAGGACCTCTCTACCTGATCAACGAAGAGTTCCTGAAGCTGTACGTCGAATACGCCAAGAAAGACAAGAACGGCACCACGACGAGCGATGGGCGTGTGCGCTACGGGTTCGATGCCGCCGCCGCGGACCTGGGCAAAAAATGGCTGTCGAAGGTGAACGACATCGGGATGGTCGTCGACCTTGGCCCGCTCAAGCGGCTGATGATAATCAAGGGGAGATTCGACGCCGAGAAGGGCGCCGACCCCGCGTTTATCCAGCCGGAGCTCGAGTTCAGCGACGCGCTGAAGCCGGTGATCGACATCCTGCAGATCCTCCTCATGCTGCAGGGTGGCGATTACAAGGCCGCGTTCCAAAAAGGCCTCGAGATCGCGATGAGCAACTCTGCGGACAGCTGGAACTACGCGTTCCACGCGCGCAAGGAAATCCCGCTCGTCAAATTCCCTCCGGGCCCGGCGTACGACGCCCCGACAAATCCACTGAAGCTCGAATGCCATCTGGCCGTGGGCGTCTATTTCAACGAGACGCTCGCCATTCCCAGCTCGCCCGGTCAGTTGATTCCGTCTGCTGGCGCCTTCCTCGAGTTCGGCGGCCGCCTGTCGGTGATGTGTACGAGCGTGGGTGGCGCCACTATCTACGCGACCGGCGCCGTCGACCTACGAACGGCGGCCGACATCAAGACGGGACCGTCGCTCTACATGAAGTTCGGGTTCGGCGCCGAAGTCGTGGCGGGGCTTCCCGTCATCGGCTCAGTGTCGATCCTCTTCATGGTGGGCGTCGAAATCACGTTGAGCACGACCGAGCTCACGGTTGCCGGCTTCCTCCTGTTCCGCGGCCGCGCCGAGATTCTCGGGGGCATCGTGACCGTGACGATCATGATTGAAGCGAAAGGGATCGTGAAGCGGCTGGCAGGTCCGCCCGAGCGCACCGACATGATTGCGCAGGTCACCTTCGCGCTCGATATCAGCATCTTCCTGGTGATCAACATCAGCTTCAGCAAGAGCTGGCAGGAAAGCCGCCAAATCGCGTGAATGGGAGTGATACGCCATGGATTCTCGTCTCAGCATTCTGACGTTCCCACAGCGCTTCGACGGGGGGACGCTGCACCTGCGCATCCTTATCGTCCCGCGCCTGAGCACTGCATGGAACGGCGATCCGCTGCAGCCACTGATTCAGCACTTCCCGAACGCGGGCGATACGACGCCTGCCTTTGCGGATGCCAACCTGCAGCTCGAAGCGCGCGTACTGAAAGGGCTCGACCGGTTCCCGGTCAACGCTCCGATCGACTTCACCGGGCCTCTGCCCGGGGCGAGTGGCGTTCGTCCCAATGCGCGTGCACTCTTCGAGGAGCTGATTGCTCCGGGCCCCGGACGATTCACACTTTCTGCAGCGCCGCCTGCACTGGCCGAACCGGTCAAGTCCGAGATCTTCGTGAAGAAGTACCTTCCGCGCAGCTACCGAAACGCGTTTCTCTTCACGGGTCCGCGAACCCCTGATGCCGTCACCGACGACACCTATCACTGCGCGATCAAGGAGAGCAAGGATCCAAACCCGGCCTTTCAGCCCTCACCGAACACGGTGAGCTGGGGAGAGATCTACGCCTTCTGCCTACGGCATTTTCAACTGGCCATTCAGCTCGGATTGATCAGGACCGCGAGCGTGGCCGTTGACGCCGCACTCTTCGAGACGGGCGGTTTCGTCTACGTGGATCTGGCTGCCGGTAGCGACTACGCGACACAGGCCGCCGCAGACTTCACCTTCCTGAAGTGCTATGCGGCCCGCATTCCTCCGCTGACCGGTGGAACCGCACGTCAGCTCTTCGCGGCGGTACTCTTCCCGGTCCTGTTCGACGATCCGACCGTGCCCGGCCCACCCGCGGCGCCTGGCAACTATGACGCGGTGTTCATCGAAGCCGCGGATTACGATGACGGCTTTGCGAAGATCGTGCACGCTACCCAGCCTGTCAGTCAGAACGTCCTGGCAGAAGATCCCGACGACTTCGCGCCGTTGACCGACATCGGTGTACGTCTCGCGTGGGACGACGAGCAGATCCTGATTTGGCAGAACCGGCAGCTCAAAGAAGATATAACCGTCCCGCCGATTCCCGGGCAGCCCCAGCGCCTCGATGCGCCCATGGGTGTGTTCGGTTATCGGATCGACGCACGCGAACACGGCCAGGCGAACTGGCACAGTCTGGTGCGAGTACGCAGCAAGGCGCCGCTCGCGCTCGGCGCCATTCCTCTCGGAGCGCCGGGCCAGGTGTTCGAGGGAGAACTGGGCGTCGAGGTGCATCCTATGCAGCTCGATGGCAATCAGGCCACAGGCCAGTTCTGGCTTCCGGCTTACGTGTCGCAGTGGGACGGCAAGTCGTTGGTGCTGCCCGACGAGGATGCGGCTGCCCTTTTCAAGACTGAGCAGGCCGACGGCACAGCGGCGACTCTGGGTCGGATGTACGACCCGGTCGGGTTGTCGACGATTCCGCTGCGTTACGGACACACGTACGACTTCAGGGTGCGGTTGATGGATCCGACAGCCGGCGGACCCGACGCGACCGCGGTGCCTGTTCACGAATCACCAGCACCGGTGGCCACGATACCGTTCCGACGCCACGTCGTGCCCGAACCGGTGCGCATCGCCGGCCTTCCTCGGTTCCCAGACACCGAGCTCGACACGCTGTTCGCCGCGAATCAACTGGAGGTCGGTCGTCCGCTGCTCGGTTACCCGAGCGTGGTGTTCACCGGGAAGTACGCGAATCCGATCCCATTGCTGCAGGCGGCGTCCGATGCGGCCGTTGGCCAGGAAAGCTTTGGCATTCCGGATCCCGACGTGCAGCGGGTGCGCATCGACGTCGAAGTCCGCGCGCTGAAGATGGACAATCTCCTGTCGCTCTCGGGCAGAGAGGCCTACATCCACCTCTACACGACAGAGCGCGCCTTCTCCAACAACTTCCAGCAATCACGCGTCATCCCGCTGGAGTTCCACGACGCGGCAGTGCTGAACTTCCAGGATCCCAACAACCTCGGAGATCTCGGTGTCACTCAGGCGCAGCTTGATGCGATGGAGCAGCTCGTGCTGCCCACCGGTCGCGATATCCGATTGACGATTCGCGCCGTCGCGGATTCGGACGCAGCCTACTTCGCCCCGACCGCCAATATAGGCAAGCCGATGCAGGTGCGGGTCCGCCGTGAGTCCGTCGACGAGCGGGAGCTCTTTGCCGATTTCAGCGACGCGAAAAAGATCCGCGGGATCTATCTGCAACCGGATCCGACGCCGGCCGTCAACGGTACGCTGCACCAGCTCGTGTTGCAGCGGACGACTGAGGGGATTCCCGCGATTATCGAACGGCTTGCGCAGCAGCTTGGAACGGATCATAAGGGGCTCACGCTCGTCGGCAAGAAAGGCGAGCGCGTGGTGTTTGGATGCTCTCGACGGATTCGCCACACGCTGGCGCCGGACCACTCCTCGCTCACATTTGCAGCGAAGGAGGATCTCGTCAATCACTGGCTGGTGGCGCTCACGCTGCAGCTCGATCGCGATTGGACGTGGGACGGCCTGCAGCCGGTCAGCTTGGAGATTTTCCGCAGCAAGCGCTTCGAATCCGACGCGGAGGTCGATGACAACGGCGGCAAGCCGGTCGGCGATTGGGAGATCATCCCTACGGCTCCGATTCACGCGCTGCACACGCCGGAGCGAAGCCACACGACGCTGATCTTCCTTGACGGCGTCGAGCCCAAGTCGGCGCTGACGCAACTGGGGAACCCGAGCGAAACGCGTTTTCCGGATACGATTGCGCTAGACTATCGCGTGGAATCGCATTTTCGCACCGCGCCCACTCAATCGGATCCGCACGAGCAGATGCACCTCGTTCTGCCAGTGACCACGCCGCCAGCGCAGGTGCCGCGCATTGCATCGGCCGGTATTGCGTTGTCCAAGTACGAACGTGATCTCACCTACTCACAAACCGGCGAGCGTCGCCGGTTCCTGTGGATCGAGTTGGAGGAAGCCGTCCGCGACCCCAACGATGAGGTGTTCATTCGTCTGCTTGCCTACGCTCCCGATCCGCTGCTTTCCGACAACCGTCTGGAGACGTTCATTCCGCCGGAAGAGCCAGCGCTTCCGATCGACCCTGAGCTGATTCGCGTCATCACACCTGGTCAGACCGACGATCAGTCCGGCATCTCGGCGATGGTGCAGCTCCAGCCCGCAGGTAACACCAACCGTCACTTCCTGATGCCGCTGCCCCCGGGACTCGATTCCGACAGCCCGGAGTTGTTTGGCTTCTTCACGTACGAGCTGCGTATCGGCCATGCGCACATCTGGTCGACGGCGCAGGGACGCTTCGGACGTCCGCTGCGGAGCACGAGCGTGCAGCACCCGGCCCCGACTCTCTACTGCACCTGCCAACGCAACGAGCAGGAGGTGCTCGTCGAGGCGCCGTACGCAGTGGCCGTGTTGAATGGCAAGAACATCACCGCCAGTCCGCCACGCACCGAGATCTGGGCGCTCCTCTACGCGCAGGTCCGTCAGGCCGACGGGAAGGACTACCGCAACATCCTGCTCGACGACCGTAAGCTTCGTCTGGTGCCGCGCGCGAAAGGGCGGTTCATCGATCCGCTCGGTAACGTAGTCATCGGCTTTCAGAACCAGGATGCACCAGCGCGAGGGATTATGAAGTGGACGCAACCGGAGATCTCCGAGATGCTGCGCGAGTTAGGGCTGCCTCAGGATTCGCCGCTGAGCGTCCTGTGCGTCGAAATGATGCCGACGCTCGCCAGGCTGCGCACGCAGGCGGCCGGGACGGCGAACATGGCCGGCGTCGATGTGGCGACCGGCGTCCGGTTCGAGCGATCCGGAATCAGCAGCACAACCGTCGCAATGGTAGACGAGGGGATACGTCCGCTCTCGGACGCGCTGGGTCACTATCGGATCCTCCGCACCTCGCCGCTTACGCCGGTGCCGGAAGTCTGCTGCCCAACGTGTTGATTTGAAAAGAAAAGCTCTCACAAACCTTTTCTTCAAGGCGCTTGTTATACACGCGTCGGGTGGCGCTTGCCCGCGCTTTGTAGTGGCTGCTCAGGTTGATCAGAGGTGGGCTAACTCCTGATCTCGAGGGCCAATTTGAGACGCTCCGTGCCGGAGCACGAAAAGCAATTCCTATCACTAGGAGGTTACATGGCCATCACCCCGCTTGAGGCAAGCATCACCGCCGATGAGATCGTCCCCCCCGGCAGCACCATCGAGCTCACGTTTCGTGCACAGGTTGATCCGCAGTCTGCACAAGGCGCAATTCGGGTTGCACGCGGGCCTGAACTGTTCCACGCTCGCGTCGCCCTGGCCAAACGCGGCCGCGTCGTCACGGTGCGGATTGACGACGATGCAGTCGGCGCGTGCGAATTGGTCGTTGAAGAACTCCTCAGTACCAAAGGCCGGAAGCTCGTTGATCGCCATCGCCTGCCGTTCTCGGTGGTCCCGATCGCTGGTCGCGTCCCGGCGGACGTTCGGCTCGAGCACACCGTCCGTCTCTATTTCGATGAGCTGCGCGTTGTCCGTCTGACCCCTGGCCAGGAGAATCGAGCGGGCTACGTCGATGTCGTGAAGGCCGTTCATCGAACGAAGGGCACGCCGGTAGAGCTGGCCTTCGATGAGCGCGGTGAGCGCGTGGATATCGCCCAGCGCTTCGCGCAGCTTGCCAAACGCCGCGCTGACAAGTACGGGCGAATCCACGAGATTCTGTTCCAGCGTCTAGAGCAGGCAAAGGACAGCGACCGCATCGCGATCGTCGTGTGGCCGCGCTTCGACCTTCCGCCGGCGTCGTACACCAAGCCCGCCGATCGTCGCTCGCTCGAACCGCCTGACGGCGAGAAGCGAGTGGCCACAATAATTCGCAAGGCGTCCGCCAGCCTCCGTGCGGCGTTGCAACGCTCGAGGATGGAGATAGTCAGGGAACGTCAAGCCGACGATGCGATGCCATTCTTTCGAGCGACCGCAACTGCGGTGCAGATTCGACGCCTCGCCGAGAACAAAGCCGTTGGCGTCATCCTCTTCGACGACAAGACGGCCATCAACGACCTGGGCAATTCTATCGCCGTCGCGCGATCGGACCGCGCTCACCAGGCGGGGTTCGATGGCACTGGAATCCGCGTGGCTGTCTGGGAAGACGGCCCAAGCGTGACGACCAACCTGACGTTCGCCGGGCGGTTCACCGCCACACCTTCGGTCAGCAACCACGCGCGACTCACCTCGGCGATCGTGAAGAACACCGAAGCCAACCTGCCGCACGGACACGCACCGGACTGCGATCTGTATTCGGCGAATACGTCAGGTATCGACGCTTTGCGTTGGGCGGTGCGCGACCAGCACTGCACCGTGGTGAGCCAGAGCTTCCATCGGAGCACCGAGCCTGGCGGCTCGGGTCTGCAGTCGGACGATCTACTGAAGGACTGGCTTGCGCTTCGCTGGCCCTATCCCACGATCCTCCAGGCGGCCGGTAATTTCTGGTCCGGCGACTCGGACAACATCACTCCGCCCGAGGACGAGTTCGCCAATCACAAGGGGTACAACTCGCTCGCGATCGGCAATCACGACGACACGGCGTCGGCGATGTCAGGTGACTCGGTCTTTCGCAATCCGACGACGATGCACGGCGACCGTGAGCTGCCGGAGCTCGCCGCCAACGGCACTGGCGTGTCGGCCAACGGGCAGACCATGTCCGGCACAAGCTTCGCGGCGCCGGCAGCCGCTGGCGTCACGGCACTGCTGCAAGATGTGGATGGTGTGCTCTGCTCATGGCCGGAAGGCTGCCGTGCGATTCTCATGGCATCTGCAGGTCGCAACGTTCGCGGCAGCACCTGGTGGCAGGACGTGATCAACCGCGTGGACGCCCGGGACGGCGCCGGGGCGGTCGACGCGCAGGCCGGCGTCGCCATTGCGCAGCAACGTCGCTGGCGCGACGCGCCAGCGACGCGTCGTGGGTGGGACGTAGGCACGCTGTCGTCGAGCGTCGTCGGTCAGGATCGTCTGGCCACGTTCCGGTACCGCGTCGCGGTTCCGAATCTGATCTTCTTCCCCACCGTGAAAGTCGCGCTGGCGTGGGACAGCGCTGTGACGTCGGCGTCATCGGGCGATACGGCGACCGCGTCTACGCTCACTGTCGATCTCGATTTGCTCGTGCGCGACAGCCGCGGCGTGCAAGTGGCGTCGGCGGCCTCATGGGACAACAGCTATGAGGTCGTCGAGTTTTCGGCGAGCCCCGGCGAAACCTACGAGATCGTAATCCGGCGCTGGTCAGGGACGGACAGCGTTTGGTTCGGAGTCGCATGGACAGTCACCGGCTTCTCTATCTTCCAGCCGGTGGGCAATCTGGAAGAAGCAGTAATTTTGCAGCGCTGATCCGTGGAGCGCCGGGCGCTACGTCGGCGGCCCGCGTCTTGCGGAGGCGCGGGCAGACACCCGCGCCTCCGCTGCGCACGCGGGCTTCTGTAGCCGATTTTCTGCGGACAGTCCTATTGTATGAATGGTCTCCTCATTAACAGGTCGAGCACGGTTGATTTGAAGTCAGAAGGGCCGCCGTAAGTTCTTCCGGACCAACTCTTTTTTTCGGTATGTCCGCGTAGTGTCCGAGTCTTCTCCGTTGGAACAGCCCGGCTCATGATTGTCCGACGCGAACACAGCGCTCGTAACCGCGCATGTCGGTGTGGTCAAATCGGCGATGGCCTCCACCAGGACGGCCAGCCATAGCTGCCGTGCGTCGATCATGGAGGGCGACTATAGCACACTCGATAAGCGTGCCGATTTACCCTTGACACCCTGTCAGCATAAGACTAGAAGCAGCCTCCCCCTTTACTAACGCTACGCAACCCACAAACGAAAGGCCCGCCATGAAAAAACTTCTCGCCCTCCTCACTTTGTTACTGATGCCCGCGCTCGCGCATAGCGAGCTGGTGACGTTTGGCTTTACGGGCAACGCCCCAGGCGTCGGGCCGCTTGAAAGTCAAACTCCCTTCTTTGGCACTTATACATTCGAATCAGTAGCCGCCGATCCTTTCGGTCGTTATAGTTTCAGCGGCGCGCCCTTCGGCTTGACACTTCATTACGGCAACCTCCCAGTATTTCACACCGACACGCTATACATCACCGTCGAAAATAATGTTCCTATGTCCCCATACCCTGGTCTAATTCCGTTTGTCGATCACTATACAGTGTTCACCCGTTTCGCCCCACCAGATTTCCGCTTTTTCATTGATTTACAAAACTGTAGCGCCCAAGCGTTTGACAGCACCGCCTTACTACTCGACATCGATCTCAGTTTATTTAGGCCAAATTGCGTGAGCGGTGGCTTTGACGAGGTAATAATCGTTGGTCAAGGCGTATCACAATCTAACTTCACCGGCGCCAGATTGATAACCCTCGCCCGTGTCGGGGAAGCCCCCTCGTGGTGGCTGTTGGGGTTGGGGTTGGTGGGTCTTATTGTCCCACTGCGGCTTTCTCTTTTTTGACGAATGCCGGTGGGCAACAAGGACAGTACTAAAGAGCAAGTTCTGAAGGACTTTGACTTAAATGAAAGGTTCGAAAAGGACTTGTATGAAAAAACTACTCGCCGCACTCACTTTTTTACTCATGCCCGCGTTCTGCCATGCAGATTTGATCAACGGCGGATTCGAAACCGGCAACTTTACCGGATGGTCAACGATCGGCGACGTTTCGTTGGTTGATTCTTCCTTCGGCGTGGACCCTCCGCAAGGCCACTTACAGGTCTTATTAACTACAGCACCCGCCCCCGATGGTACCTCTCCGTTTTGCCTGCCCGTTCATTGCGCTGAACATCCACAATCGTATTCAGGAACAAACGCCTAACCCGATATTTTCCCTTTTTTTGGTTTGTCGTTTGGTGTCGGACACCCCCTGCCGTTTAATTTTTGGGAAGCGTCTGGCATTAAGCAATCGTTCGTTGCAAACACAGATGCCCTTCTGTCCTTTACCTGGAAGTTTCTCACCGATGAAGGTTCCGTTTTCGATCCGCGCTTTTATGTCCTCGATGGACTTCTGAATATGTTGAATCCTAACACTGCTTTGGTTCCATCTCCGACCCCATTTGCTGGCGAATACAGCTATGAAACGACCACGGTTTTTATACCTGCAGGGCTGCACACCATTGGATTTGGTGTAACAGATGTTGCCGATAACCTTGGCAATTCCGGCCTTCTCGTCGACGATATCTCCTTGCGCGCTGTTCCGGAATCTCCGTCCTGGCTGCTGTTTGGATTGGGGCTGATGGGTATCGCGACGGGCAGAATCGTTATTTCGCGTCGAGAACATGGACAAACCCACACTCGATAGGCTGTCACAGATCAACGACGACTTGGTTGAACACCTAAAATGGCTGCTCGAGAGGAAGGATCTTGACGCACTCGATAGGCTTATTCCGATTGTCGATCGACTAACCCAGCTATTGATTGATACAGACAAAAGAAACCCGGTGAGCTCTAAAGCTTCTTTTCAGCCGCGGCAATCTGGCGATCCGGGTAAGGCAACATGGTCAGTAAACATCGGTTTGACAGGATCCACGGCAAGGGAGCATTCGCCCGGCTGCGCGTGATGCTCGATGATCCAGCGTTTTCTTACCAGCACATGGCGAAGACGTTCGGCTTGACGAGACAACGCATCGCCCAGCTCGCGAACGAATTAAGTATCAACGGCTCGCGGCGGTACCGCCAACGCGAGAGCATGCGCATGTTACACCGTGCGCCTCGCGTCATAAAAGTTGAGTATCCGCCGGGTATTCGATCTGTCATCAACAAAATTAAGCGATCAGGTTGAGCGATCGAGTTGATAATTGGCCCGCCTTCTGGACCGGTGGAAGCCGTTTAAAAGCGAGCACAGGTCCGGTTCGAAGTCGAATATTCAAACCCATAAAACTTTCTATTTGACAGCGGAAGCCGCATGTAGCTATACGTTATGTATAATGCACGGAACAGAGCTAAGACGTATTCGCGCTGCGCTGGGACTCACGCAGAAAGAGTTGGCCGAGCGCTTGAGGGTATCGAGCAACTCTGTGGCACGAATGGAGCGGCACGAAATGATTATCACTCCGCCAATGGCGCTGCTCATTTCGTATGTCGCGCGCGAGGCCGGCGTTGAAGTTGCTCACGGACAAGCAAGTCGCGGAGCAGTTGCAGATAAAGCCGCGCACCGTGGCAAAGCTCGGTATTCCGTTCGTGAGGGTGGGCGCGGGCAAAGGCGTTAAGCGTTATCGGCAAGAGGATGTTGACGGATACATAAATCTGCGCGTCCAGTACCGGGGGGAGCGATGTTAAAGAAGAGACGGAAAAGAAACGGCGTCGAATACAGGGCGGAGCGGGACCGTTGGGGCTACAGGCTCTCCATCAAGGGCGCACTTACAAGCGATACGTTTGGGCAACACGGGAAGAGGCGAAAGCTGCGCTCACTGAGTTCAAGCAAGATTTGAGCAAACCAAGAGAGCCGGAGCTTCCGCCTACGGCATTGATAACCGTCGTTAGCGCCTACCTGGTCGATTCCGCGGAGCAACAGCACTCACAATGGCGGTTGGACGGCCTGCGATGGAACTTCAACAAAGTGATCATCCCGTTTTTTGGGGCAGCAACGCCGATCGGATCCATCACCACCGAGCAGATCCGAAAAATGGTGATCCAGCGAAAGCGCGCGGTCAAACCAAAAACCTTGTGGCACGACGTTACGAACGTTCGAGCCCTATTCAATTGGGCGATGATACCGAAAGGTAGTGACAAAAAACCTTTGGCCACAGCAAACCCCGTTGATGGGCTAGACCAACCGAAGGGTGCGCTCGGCAAGCTCATCGGCAATACCAAGCCGAAAAAGGCACCGCTCAACTTGACGCATGTGGACCGAGCGGCGGCTGCGCTCAACTCAGGGGATCGCGCCTACTTCGATTTTCTGAGATTCACCGGGCTTAGAAAGGACGAGGCGAATAGGCTCCGCTGGCAAGACATCAACTTCGAGGAGGGATATTTCCACTGCCGCGGCACGAAGACCGATGAAGCTGATGCGTACCTGCCGCTGGCACCGGCATTGATCAAGAGCTTACGAAACACAAGCTCGCGAGTGCGTCGGAATACGTATTTCCTGGACGATCGGCGCGGACTCGCGGGAAAAGGATCTACTCGCGCCGCCGACTCTTCGAGAAGATCGAGCGGCTAACCTCAAGTTGTCATGATTGCGGCGGGCAATCCAAAATCGCGAAGCGGCGTTATTGCCGAGACTGCAAACGAGTCGAAGCGATCTCGCGTGTCCACCGTTGCTCGAAATGCAAATCGACGAACGTCGACGAGGGGATCGGCTGCACAGTTTGCGGGTCAGGGAATTTTCTAAAGGGCGTCAAGCTTCGTCCCAAAGACATGAGAGACTATTTCGCGAGCACGGTTCAGACCGATGACCCGAGAGTGCTGATGAATCTGATGCGGCATACCAACCCTACGACAACGACGACATACGTCAGGGCAGTGCAAGAGCGCATGAAACAGGCGGTTAGCGGACTTGGACAAAACTCGAGCACCGCTTTAGATAAAATCTTGGGGGCAACTTTGGGGGCAAGTCAAAACTGTTTACAGGGGCAAAAAACGGTACAAAACAGCATTCAGGTAAAAATCGCTGAACTCATGAAGTTGCTGGCAAATCAGCAAAAGTACGGAGAAAAGGTTGGTGGCGGTGGACAGATTCGAACTGTCGACTCCGCGGATATGAGCCGCGTGCTCTGACCAACTGAGCTACACCGCCAGTGGACGTTTATAATGGATGGGGAAAGGATCAAGCCTCAAGGAAAAGCCGGAGTTAAGTTCCACTTTCGCTGCACGGAAGTGCTATTGACGCTCCTTCTTCCTCGGCTGATTTGGTAAAGAACTTTCTCATCTACTTCGAGGCATGTCAACATATTGCCGTAAACCAGTCCGGTGTCCAATCCGACTTTGTAGGGAAGATCGTATAACACCGTCGGTTGTGGGGTATGCCCGAAGAGAACGGTACAAGGAAGCATATGAGAGCTATAGATAAATGCGTTTCTGATCCAAAACAATTCCTCATCGGTTTGCTCGGCGAGAGTTTTTCGCGGGTGAATTCCCGCGTGTACACACAAGAATGGATTCATCACATAGTAGCTTTCCAGCCGCTCAAAAAAAGCCAGGTGCTCGGCGGGAATTATCGAGAGGACCTCATGAGGCGCCGGCCTGCTTGCCGCGATCCCGTAACTTTCAAAGGTCGCTTTTCCACCGTTAACCAGGAACATGTCGCCGTGCTGGCCATTAAGACCGAGGTACGACAACAGCATGTCCTCATGGTTGCCCTTTAGAAAGACATATTCAATTTCGTGATGTGATTTTTGCTGAGAGATTAAGAATGAGACAACGCCGCATGAGTCCGGGCCCCGGTCGATGTAATCGCCCAGAAAAACCAAGTGGTCGCCGCGAGCCAATGGTAATGCTTCGACCAAATAACGCAACTCGTCAGCGCAGCCGTGAATATCTCCGATTACGTAGCGACTCATGTTAAGAGAATCCTAAGCTACTCACTGGGCATGTGCAAATGATTCAACGGGTGGAAAATTCGTTTGCATCCCGGTATTCTCTAGCGAAAGAGAGACATTAAATGAAACCGCGCGAGCTCTACTCTAGTCATTTGATGATTTCGGGCTTGGTGTGTTTGGTTCTTGGAATTGGCAACTGGACCGTTGGCGCGATCGAAACCAGCAAATACCAAGCTTTGCTGTACAAAACCGCCCGAACGGGATTAGAAGAGACCTATCGAAGTTTTCAGGAGCTCGATCACCAGAAAAATGAAGAAGTGCTTCGGCGCATCAACGATGACCGTGAAAAGTTTAACGCGGCGCGCGTTAAGCTAAACTTTTTTTATATTGTCCTGGTTGGTGGAAGGCTGCTGTTTCTTAGCGGCGCGCTGCTAATACTGACGGCATTGGTGCGTCTGATTCGACGCGATAGTCAATTGAAAATAAAGCGGCTCTCAGCGCTGCCGAATAAGCATGTAGGGTAAGCAGGCGTTCGTTGTTCGGCTACTTCGAAGGCTTGGATTTCTGGTATTTGCGATAGTCGTAGCCGGTTGCCATCGCCAGGAGGATATCCTCCATGCCGCCGCTCTTTTCGCGCCGAAGAATCAATAGCCGATCATAGAACTCTTTGAAATCCTTGTAGACGCGCTGGCTATCATCGGTGTTGCGAAGGTAAAAATCCTTGATGCGGGTCACCGTGAAGCGTAGCGCCGAAAATCGCAACTCATTCGGAAACGAATCCCATTCCGGTAGTGAAAGAGGCCGCAAGCTTTCATAGCCCGAAATCAACGCTTCGAATCGGTCGATGCGATAGCGATCATCGATGTAGCAAAGCGCATTGACGGCGGTAGCCAGATCATAAATCAGCTTGCCGCGGCAAGCGGCCTCGAAATCCATCACGCCGGTGAGCCGGTTGCCTTTGAACTTGACGTTATCGGGGAACAAATCGCCGTGAATGATGCCTTTGGGCAGATTATTATCGAGGTAGTTTTCGAGGTAGGAAAACTCATCATCTAAAACCCGCACAATGTTTTTAAGATGCGAGGGGAGTTGGCGGCGGACTTCCCGATAGATCGTGACAATGCGGTTGAAGCCAAAACGATTGTCGATGCCTTTTTTGTAGCTGCGCCCGATCAGGTGCAGATTGGCCAAGGCGTGACCGAGGGCACTCAAATGTGCCGGCGTAATCGCCTCGACGGGTAACTCTATGCCATCGAGAAAACGGGTCAAAGTCAGATACTTCCCCTGGAAGTCGAGGTGAAATCGCCCGGTCTTGGATTTGATCGGTTGCAGGCAGGGAAAATTCTGTTTTCGAAGGTGGAGTAACAGCTCGAGCTCTTGCTTGAGCTCAAGCTCGCTCTTCACTTCGTCGACTTTGGCGAAGAACTTGCCGCGCTTCGTTTCAATGAGATAATGAGTATTTACCGACCCGTTTTTTATGCCGCTAAAGGAAACGAGATCACCAAGCGCAAACTCATCGACGATCTTGGTTATGTCCCTTTTGGAGAGTGCCGTATAGATAGCCATCAAATGGTTTCTTAGTTTTTGCGTTGGGCTTTAGATGTCGAATCCCGAATCGCGTTAACTAGGCTATTTATAACGGAAAATTGATGAAAGGTCAAGATTGCTTGAATTTAGTCCCTGAAATTCAATGAGATAAAGAGATAACCTAATATTATACTTTAGTGCGGATACGGCCCGGATATCTCCAAATCTAATTTCCGAATGGTTCGAGATGGAGTGAAGTCGACGGGCCGGCCGCCGGTCGAGTGATTTGCCAGGTCGTCGTGAAGCTCATCGACAAGTGCGATTGGGGTATACTGCCAGAACTGCCGCCCGAACAATAAGTGGCGATTTCTTTTTTTTCTTGACAAAGATAGCCAGCTTTTCCTAATCTCGCCCCCTAAAATCAGAGGGAAGTCTCTTTTTCAGTCTGAGATAGGCCTGACCGTTGGGAATCGGCCCCATTCCTTACGAGCTTCGAGGATGGAAGAGAGACGCAGCAATAACCGTGATCGGCTCTGGGGCGAGCACGAATGAGTGGCATACCAAGTTGCGGCGTATGCAAGGGAGGTTCGGGTAATGGCGAGCGGCAAGGTTAAATGGTTTAACAACGCGAAAGGTTACGGATTCATCGAGAAAGAAGGCGGCGGCGATGTATTTGTTCATTACAGCGCGATTCAGGGGGACGGATTTAAGACGTTGAATGAGGGCGAGAATGTCGAGTTTGAAATAACCCAGGGAGAAAAGGGGCCCCAAGCCGTTAATGTTGTGAAACGAATGTAATAGTTGTTCTGGCAAGCGCCGGGTTCAACCCGAGCCGGCGCTTGCAGCATTATCTTCAGGTCGTGCAAATTTCCACTTGCAGGTTTCCTCGCCTTTAGCCGGCCGAAAAACAATTCATCAGTAAGACGGGTCTGCAATTCCAGGTGTCTGTGTAGCAAGGTGACAAAGGTGCCGGCGCAGATCGATTTGTCTAGTGATAAGAAAAATAGTAGCTTGGCAAGAGCAACGAAATTGGTCGGGATCGGTTTAGAACAGACAAGCAAAATCCATGGCACAACCAACTCGCAATAGCGGAGCGCGCTTCGGGCAGGAAAAGCTCCTTTCGGAGACAGTTGTGTTAACGCGTCTCGACAAGGCCGTTGGTTGGGCGCGCAAGTATTCGCTCTTTCCGTATCCCTTCGCTACCGCGTGCTGTGCGATGGAATACATGTCGCTGTCAATGTCGCCGTACGATATCGACCGATTCGGCGCGCTGCTGCCACGTTTCAGCCCGCGCCAGGCGGATTTGCTAATGGTCATCGGCACGGTGAACCACAAACTCTCTCCGGTGTTAAAGCGCGTCTACGACCAGATGTCCGAGCCGAAGTGGGTAATGGCCTTCGGAGCTTGCGCCGCAAGCGGCGGCTTCTATGACAACTATGCGACGGTTCAAGGGATTGATCGAATCATTCCTGTCGATGTTTATGTTCCCGGCTGTCCACCCCGTCCGGAAGCGGTTTTAGATGGTCTCATGGAATTACAAAAGCGTATTGCTTCGCAGAAACACCCGCTGGGTTAGTATGTGAATTCATGGCCGCGGAAGAAACCGACGCACTGTCATCGCCGCGCGGGGATTTTTTCCACCAAGGCGTCATCACTAAATTATTTCCGTCAAACAACACGGGCGTTGTGCGGACCGAGAGCGGCCGGGAGCTGACTTTTTCTTATGAGTTAGTGGTTCTCGTGGGCGAGGCCAAATCGCCGCTCGATTTAAAGGTCGGCGAGCCAGTTGGCTACGATCTCGGCTGGACGTCGAACGGGCTACGAATTACCAAATTGAAGACTTATCCAAAAACCGGCGCCGAAATCGATCCACCTGGCTCAGAAGGGCAGAGAAGTCAAAGCGAGGATCTGCCGCCCCAAAATCTCCCCGACAAAGACTCCCAGTAACGCCATATAAAATAATCCCGTGGCGGCCATGGTGTGCGGTATTTGCAGTGTCCGCCAAATCATCCAGGATAAAATCAATGGCGCGATCTGACCGACGGTCACACGGGTAAGTAGCAAAGTCGCATGGTACTGCCACAATCGCTCTATGCCAATCAAACTCCGCGAAGAACCAAGAAAGTGAAGCGCAAGTAGCGATAGTGTAAAGAACGCGCATTGGGTGATCAATGCGATGACAAAGAATTTATAGATGCGGATGAACGGCTCCAAGCTCTGTCCGGTGTCGATCAAATACCAGTGGCCGATCAGCATGCCAACCGTGACGCTGCCGAGTAAAAGAGACGATAGAAAAAATCCCAACGGATAAATCAGAGTCTCGATCGAAATAAACGGCGCGTCCGTAAAACTAAGGGCGGTGAGCACGAGCCCGGCCAATCCCGTGAGCACGCACGAGGCGAAGCTGCGCGCCCGAAAGGCCCGTCTTTCGCCCCATAAAGAGACCATGTAGCAGGAAAAAAAAATAACGAAGGCGACGTAAAAAACAACTTCAAGGCCCACCCGCCAACTGAACTGCTCCGATAAACTCTGCCAATAGAACGTGCTTTTGCCCCACAGACCGAGTAATGCGATGGCATAGAGAACGCCGGCCGTCGACTTGTAAAATGCGCGCTCAATTTCATGAAATGGCGTACCGGCCAACGCGAAAAGACCACCCAATGCGACCTGATAAAAGAAAATCAAAAAACTGCTGGAAAACCCTTGCATGCGTTGATTCTCAAGCCTCAGATGACTTTTGCGCAACGTGCATGCATACCGCGCCGTTCATAAACTTGCGGGTCGCGACATTTGCGAATCCGGCGCATTGGATCAGCTTTTCGACATTCTCAGGGGTATGAAACTGGCGAACCGATTCAGACAGATACCGGTACGCATCGCGGTCGCTCGATAACAGTGCGCCGATTCGGGGCATCAGGCGATAGAAGTAAATGGCGTAGAGTGTCGAGAACCAGCTCGCAGACGGCGGATACATATCTAAAGAAACGAACTTGGCGCCGGGCTTGAGGACGCGGAAGGCCTCGGCAAATAAAAGCGACAAATCGGAGACGTTGCGCAGCACAAAGCCCGTCATGGCGCCATCGAAGATTGCGTCCCTAAACGGCGAAGCCATAGCGCTGCCCATGACAAAGGCGGTGTTTTCACCGTGCGTAAATGTGACCTGTTTGGTGCGGGCTAGCTTTAGCATTTTCAGGGAGAAATCCAAGCCGACGATGCGCGCCTTGCCCCTGGCTTCCTTTACCGCGGTGAACGCGAGATCGCCGGTTCCGGTGCCGATATCGAGAAGAAGCGAATTTCCGCCCGTCAGAATGCTGCGAATCGCTCGACGCCTCCAGCGCACGTCAAGGCGAAAACTGATAACGCGATTGAGTAAATCATAGCGCCTCGCAATCCGGTCGAACATGTTCTGAACGGCTCGGTCGCGCGGAGAGTTTAAAGCGGACATCAGCAAAGATCTAAACTACAGGATCGATGCGGGGAAGAGCGCTGAGATGTGGTTAGAAATCTCGATCGATGATCAGCTGCACTAGAGTTTTGAGTCCGTTACGATAGAGCGATGGCGGCAGTTTTTTGACCGATTTAAGAGCTTCTTGAGCGTAGCGCTTGGAGAGTAATTTGGCTTCCTGGATCGCGGAACCCGTCTTAATGGCCGTCAATGCGGCTAAAATTTGCTCCTCGGTCGGCTTGCTGCAGTCGAACGTTTTACGCACCGTCGCGTCGCCGCCGTTCATGGCCAGAATGATCGGCAAAGCGGGGTTGCCGTCGCGCAAATCCATCCCGGTCGGTTTGCCGAGCAGCTCGGCATTGCCCACCACGTCAAGAATGTCATCGATCATCTGGAATGCGATACCCATGTTCAGTCCATAACGTTCGGTCTCGTCCACTAAAGAAGGATGGGCGCCGGCAAGGTAAGCGCCGACCTTCGCGCCGGTGTGGAAAAGCGATGCGGTTTTCCGTTTGACGATCTCCACGTAGTGTTCAAGCGTCACGGACCGGTTGCGGTTGAAATGGCTCTGTAAGATCTCTCCCTCAGTAAGCAGGGTGCAGGCGTCCGCAGTCCATTGAACTACGGTCTCGTCGAATTTTCCGGCGAATTCAAAGGCCTTAATGAAGAGAAAATCTCCCGCGACCAGCGTCGACTTGAGGCCGAATTTCTTGAATGCGGAAACTTTACCCCGGCGCGTCTCGGCGCCGTCTATGATGTCGTCGTGTAGCAGCGTGGCGGTATGAATAAGTTCGATTGCCGTCGCGATATCGACAATGTCCCGGATGCGTTGTCCGCCAAAGGCGAAATACGCTAAGAGCGTCACCATCGGCCGGACTCTCTTGCCTCCGCCGTGGATCAAATGCGCGGAAATATTGGTGAGATCGCGTTCTCGGGAACCGATGGCACGAACAAGATTGTCTTCGACGAGTTGCAGTTCCTCGGTGACGCAGCTAAACGGATCGTTACTTCCCTGAAGCAAGGGAATTCTCCGTTCGACATCGAGTGCGATGCTGGAATCTGCCGGCGATGTGTTGATTTTTGTTTCTCGGATCAGAGACGCTCCGCGCGTGGATCAGAAAGCTAGCTCGGAAAATGGCATAGATCACTGGATTGGTCAAGTCAGACTTCGCGCCGTGATGATCGCTCCAGAACGCGCCTATAATTATTCGGCAGCGAGGCGAAATACACCGCGCGCAGTCATGAAAAAACTCGTTGTGTCTTGAGATATGGGCGATTTTCCTTGACAAAATTGAGCCACCCCGAATATATAACGCCCAAGACCCAGACATTGTTTGATTCGATAAAACATCAAATGGCGTAGAAGGAGGAGAGAGCAATGGAGTTTACATTGTTTATTCTGCGGTGGATTCATTTTTTGGCGGGTATTACTTGGATCGGAATTCTTTATTATTTTAATTTCGTGCAGACACCGTTTTTCGCGGAGACCGAAGCGCCGGTCAGGATCGGAGCGATTCAGAAGCTGGTGCCGCGCGCGCTGTGGTGGTTTCGCTGGGGCGCGATGGTCACCTTCCTCGCCGGTATCCTCATGTATATCATGCGCATGAGCGAGATGGGCGCTGGGCTGTTCTATTCGTCATCCTACGGTGTGACAATTACCGTCGGCGGCTTGATCGGCACCATCATGTTTTTGAACGTTTGGCTTGTCATCTGGCCTAATCAACAGATCGTCATTGCTTCGACCAATCAGGTAGCTTCAGGCGGCCAGGCCTTGCCCGCCGCTGCCGGCGCCGCTCGGCGCGCCGCTTTGACTTCTCGAACCAACACCGTTTTTTCGATCCCCATGCTTTTTTACATGGGAGCCGCCAGCCATTATTCGGGGATGGTGGGCTTAATGGGTCCATGGGGTTCACACGGATATTTCTGGTTTATCGTGATCGTGCTCGTGGGGGCCTTTGAATGCAACGCGCTGATAGGCACTCAAGGCGTGGCGAAACAACCGCTCGATTCAGTGAAGGGAGCCCTGTGGTTTGGCTTTCTGTTGACTGGGATCCTGTTTTTGTTGACGCTCGGGCTTACATAAGTCGCGAGGGTTACTTGGCCAAGTAGGCGGCCAGGTGTGGAATATCGTCTTTCAGAAACGGGAATTGGGGCATCACCTTCGTCGGGCGTTTTGCTCTATAGCCCGGCGGATAGCTGGTGCTGAGCACGCGGGCTTCCAGCAGTTCTTTAGAAGACCCTTTGATAGCCGGGCCGATAGGGCCGTCTCTAGATGGATCGTTGTTGTGGCAAGCCACGCAGTTTGCTAGGTAGACGGCTCTGCCTCTTGCGGGGTCAGCATTTTTTCCTGACTTTGCCGAGTCGTCTGAATCTTTCGAACAGGCTGCCAGGGCGAAAGCACATAATGCGATCAAGAATAGTTTCATCGATAGTCCCGTGGCTCGGTCGAATTGTTGTCTTCATGTCATCGCGACTATCGGTTTCAATTCCAATACCGCGGCGATGAATCAGTCAGGATCACATCACAACCGTCTCTAGCGAAATCTTGTTTCTCTACCGTGGGATTGCGGGCGCCAACGAATTCTCGCACGGCGCGTTCGGCGCCGCTTCTCAGTCGTCGCCGACGACCGCGGAGACATTAGAGAAACTTGGGTTTGTATGATAGGTGTTGACCTTACGACTTGGTGCGAAAGGGGGGAATCGAACCCCCACGGGAGTTACCCCACAGGATCCTGAATCCTGCGCGTCTACCAATTCCGCCACTTTCGCGCAGTTAGCTCATACCCATCGACTGTTGATTTTATCTAACTTGAGGTCAGGGCCTTGTCAAGTTTGTCAGGAACAACGCATGAGTAGGATATTGGTCATACAGCCGCACAAAATGTTGCAGCACGCTTTTTCGGTCGCTCTTTTTCCCGAGCATCAGGTAGAAGTCATGGAAATGATTCCCGACGCTGCGGCCGTGAAAAATGTCGACTTAGTTATCGTGGATGCTGCAGCCCTGCGAGAACGTGACTCACTGGCAACGCGGGAGCTTGGCGATGTGCAAAACTGGAAGACTCCGACGATTTGGATTGACCGAGCCGCTGTGGCGCAAGCTCCGACGAGCGAGAAGTTGGTGGTGATAGACCAGCCGATAGGCAAAGACGCGCTGCAAAAAGCGTTGGCGGAATGTTTGGGAACAGTAAACGCAGCGAAGCAATCGGTCAATGCCAAAAGCAGCCGCGCGGAATCGCCATCGTCGACGAAGGGGAACAGCGCGGGCACGGACGTAGAAAGCCAAGTTCAAGTTATTGATCTCGTGGAGATCGTCGAGGAGGGTTCGGCGCGCGAAAAGTCGAAAGCGCCGCAGCACAAGACGAAATAAACGTATGCAACTCTCCAAGGCTTATAGTCACAAAGATATCGAGGCGAAATGGTACAACCACTGGATGAAATCCGGCTTGTTTGAGCCAACAAAAGGCACCGGCGCGTGTTTTTCTATGGTGATCCCACCGCCGAACGTTACCGGTTCCCTGCACATGGGGCATGCCCTCAACAATACACTCCAGGATATTCTTTGCCGCTATAAACGCATGGACGGTTACCGTGTGCTTTGGGTCCCCGGCACGGATCACGCCGGCATCGCGACGCAGAACGTCGTCGAGCGCCAGCTTGCACAAAAGGGAATCAGCCGGACGCAGCTGGGGCGCGAAAAGTTCATCGAAAAAGTCTGGCAGTGGAAACAAGAAGCGGGCGACGCGATCCTGCACCAACTGAAAGCGCTGGGGATTTCCTGCGACTGGAGCCACGAGCGATTCACCATGGACGAGGGGCTGTCGCGAGCAGTGCGCGAGGCGTTCGTCCAACTATGGGAGGATAAACTTCTCTATCGCGCAGAACGACTGATCAATTGGTGCCCCCGTTGCAAAACCGCGCTTGCCGATATCGAAGTCGTGCACGAAGAGTCGGACGGCAACCTCTGGCATATTCGTTATCCCTTCGCCGACGACCCGTCGCAAGCGCTCGTGGTAGCGACGACTCGCCCGGAAACGATGCTCGGCGATACGGCGGTGGCAGTGCATCCGGATGACGAGCGCTACAAGAACTTAATCGGTAAGAAGATTCGCTTGCCGATCACGGGGCGTGTCGTTCCGCTTATCGCCGATCCCTTTGTCGATCGCGAGTTCGGCAGCGGCGCGCTAAAAATCACGCCGGGACATGATTTCAACGACTTCGAAATCGGCGAGCGCTTCGGCTTGGATAAGATCAGCATATTCGACGCCGAGGCGCGGGTCGACGCGGCGGCATTCTTAGCTCGCGGCGAGAGCGGCGAATGGATTGAACGTTATCGCGGCAAAGACCGCTTCGATGCGCGGAAGCTCATCGTTGCGGAGTTAAAAGAAAATGGGTTTCTGGAGAAAACCGCCGTCCACAAACTTGCGGTGGGGCGATGCTACCGTTGCCAGACAGTGATCGAGCCATACTTGACGCCGCAGTGGTTCGTTGACATCAAACCGTTGGCGGAACCGGCGACGAAGGTGGTGCGCGACGGCAAAATTCAGATTATCCCCGAAGGCTGGAGTAATTCGTATTTTGCCTGGATGGAAAACATCAAAGACTGGTGTATCTCGCGGCAGATTTGGTGGGGCCACCAGATTCCCGCTTGGTACTGTAAGCGCTGCGATGCGGCAAACCTTATCACCGGACCGGACGGCGATTATTTACTCACCAAAGACGCAATGCCCATCGTCGGGCGGCAAGCTCCGCAGCATTGTCCGAAATGTGACGGCAAGGAATTGATCCAAGACCCCGATGTTCTCGATACCTGGTTTTCTTCCGGGCTGTGGCCGTTTTCGACTTTGGGCTGGCCCGACAACACGGACGATCTGAAGACCTTCTACCCGACATCTACATTAGTCACCGGCTTTGATATTTTGTTCTTCTGGGTGGCGCGGATGATCATGATGGGACTTAAATTCATGGGTGAAGTGCCGTTCCGTGATGTTTACATCCACGCGCTGGTGCGCGACGAACAGGGGCAGAAGATGTCCAAATCGAAGGGGAACGTCATCGATCCGCTCGACGTCATGAATCAATATGGCACAGATGCGTTCCGCTTCACACTCGCCGCGATGGCCGCCATGGGACGCGATATCAGGCTCGCGGAAGATCGCATCGCCGGTTATCAAAATTTTGTCAATAAGCTTTGGAACGCGTCACGCTTCGTGCAGATGAATCTGTCCGGCGCGAGTGACGCCAGAGACGACGGGCACGATGTGCTGTTCGATGATAAGTTGGAGTTGGCTGACCGTTGGATTCGTTCGCGCCTCGCCTCGACCATCGTCGAAGCGCGCAGAGCGATCGAGGCGTACCGGTTCAACGATTATGCCAATGTCCTTTATCGGTTTACCTGGCATGAGTTCTGTGACTGGTACATTGAGATGAGTAAACTGGCGCTCAACGGGACCGTCGGTGACGATCCGGCAAAGAGCCGCAAACTCCTGTCGGAATTGTTGGATCAGATTCTCCTGCTGCTTCATCCGATTATGCCGTTTGTGACCGAGGAAATTTGGCAGGTGTTCGGTGACACTCGCAAAAGCATCATGGTGCAGCCGTATCCGACGGCGCCATCAACCTGGATTGACGCTGACACGGAAACAAAAATGGAGTTTCTGATGGGCGTTGTTCGCGCCATCAGGAATCTTCGCACCGAAATGAACTGCCCGCCCGGGAAAGAAGTCAAGGTGATTTTTTACGGCCAGAGCGCGGACCTATCATTCCTCAGTGAGCAGCGGCCGTATCTGCGCGCCTTGGCGCGCGTCGGTTCGGCGGAATTCTTGAGCTCCGGTGAGCGTCCACGGGGAGCGGCAACGTCGGTGGTCGGCGCCACAGAGATCTATTTGCCGCTCGACGATCTGGTCAATCTCGATGAAGAGCAGGTGCGACTGGCCAAAGAGGTGGGCAAGATCGAGCAGGAACTGGTGCGGGTGCAAAAGAAACTCGGCAACGATGACTTTCTATCCAAGGCCAAAGAGGAAGTGGTCGAGAAGGAGCGGGAAAAGGCGAGCCAGTTCGAGGAGAAGATCCGCACGCTCAGGAGCAGCTTGGAAAAGATCCGCGAAATTCAGGCCGGGAGGAGCTAGCGCTCATGGATATTCAAGTCAGCCCGCAGATCGAAAGATTGATTCGCGACGCGCTCGATGAAGACATCGGCGCCGGCGATTTGGCGACAATGGCGACTATCGCGGCGGAAGCGCAAGGAACCGGTTTGTTCCGCGCCAAAAAAGACGGCGTCGTGGCGGGCTTGGTTTTGCTCGAACGAATCTTCTATTTCATTGATCACAAAATCACGGTGCGGTTGCTGACCAATGACGGCGCTCCAGTCACCCAGGGCATGGTGGTTGCTGAAGCGGTCGGTCCGGTGCGCGCACTGCTCTTATCCGAAAGGACGGCGCTCAATTTTCTCCAACGATTGTCGGGCACGGCGACCTTGACGCGGAAATATGTCGACGCCGTCAAGGACTTTCCCTGCAAGGTGCTCGATACCCGAAAAACCACGCCCGGGCTTCGCACGCTGGAGAAATATGCGGTACGCATGGGCGGCGGTATGAATCATCGCATCGGCCTGTACGATGCCGCGCTGGTGAAGGATAATCATATCGAAGCCACAGGCTCGATCGCCGAAGCGGTCAAAGCGGTGCGGCGTCACGCGCCATTCATGGCGAAGGTCGAAGTGGAAACCAGCAACTTGAAACAGGTTCAAGAAGCGATCGATGCCGGCGCCGACGTGATCATGCTCGACAATATGTCGATCGCGCAGATGACCGAGGCGGTAAAGCTGGTCAACAAGCGAGCGTGGATAGAAGCTTCGGGGGGAATCACGCTGGAAACCATTCGGCAAGTCGCCGCCACCGGCGTGGACTTTATCTCCTCCGGCGCGCTCACGCATTCGGCGCCGGTGGTCGATTTCAACATGAAAATCACGATGAATGTCAGCAAGTGATCCTCGGTCCATTTTAACGGCGGCGGTTGGCGGCGCGCCGCTTGATGTCGCTAAGGTTCGCGGACATTTAGACGCGAAACGCCTAGGTACAAAATTCCATTACTTCGCCGAGATCGGTTCAACCAATACTCACGCTCGCGAGCTTGCCGAGAAGGGCGCGGCCGAAGGCGAAGTGGTGCTCGCGGAGTCCCAGACCCACGGCCGCGGCCGCCTGGGCCGGCGCTGGGAGTCTCCGCCGTTTGCTAACCTGTATTTCTCGGTCATTCTCCGCCCCAAGTTGGCGCCGGTTTATGCGCCGCAGATTACTTTGACGGCTGCTGTGGCGCTCGCTGAAGCCATCGATTCGCTGATTCCGCTGAGCCCGGTGATCAAGTGGCCCAATGATATATTGGTCAACGGGAAGAAGTTGGCAGGTATTCTGGCTGAGGCGGTCTGCGCACGCGAGCGCGTCGAGTACGTGATTCTCGGTATCGGCGTTAATGTCAATTGCCCGGTCGATGCCATGTCGCAGGAGCTTCGTCAACGGGCGACTTCTCTATTCGATGTGACCCGGATTCACATGGATCGCGAATTTGTTTTACGACGATTGATTCAAGACCTTGACCGGTGCTATGGAGATCTTGAACAGTTTGGCTTTGAGGCGATCGCGCCGCAATGGGAGGCGCGTTTCGGCCTGCGCGGAAAGCGCGTGCGCATCGAATTGCGCGATCAGGTTCTCATCGGCCGGGCGCGCGGCCTGGCGCGCGATGGCACGCTGCTTGTCGAAGGAGATGACGGAATACTGCAGAAGGTTATTGCCGGGGACGTGATTCCACTGGAGATTTGATTCGCGGATCCATGCTGCTGGCCATCGATATCGGTAATACCAACATCGTTCTTGGTCTCTACCAAGGCAAGAAGTTGATCACTCACTGGCGCTTGGCGACCCAAGCGGAGCGCACTGCGGACGAGTATGGCGTGATCATCTCGCAGCTGATCGATTACGCAGGTTATCGCTGCGATCAAATCTCCGCCATTGCCGTTTCCTGCGTGGTGCCGCCCATGCTAACGACGACGCAAGAGCTATCCGATAAATTTTTCAAAATCGAACCCTTGATTGTCGGCCCCGGCATCAAGACCGGCATGCCGATTCTCTATGAGAGCCCAAAAGACGTCGGCGCCGACCGCATCGTCAACGGCATCGCGGCATACGAAAAATATCACGACAGCTGCATCATCGTCGATTTCGGCACGGCGACGACCATCGATCTAATTTCAAGAAAGGGCGAATACGTTGGCGGCGCCATCGCGCCGGGTTTGTCCATTTCACTAGAGGCGTTGATTCAGCGCGCCTCTAAGTTGCCGCGCATCGAGGTCGTCAAGCCCAAAGAAGTCGTCGGACGAAATACCATCAACTCGATCCAAGCGGGCATCTTCTACGGCTATGTAGGTTTGGTGGACGGCATCGTCAAGCGCATTCAAGAGCAACATGGCCTTCGAGCCAAGGTCGTGGCCACGGGAGGATTGGCGCCTTTGGTCGCATCGGAATGTTCCAGCATCACCGAAGTGGATGAATTCTTGACCTTAGAAGGGCTGCGAATTATTTATGAACGAAATTCGCTCCATGAAGTTAAAGCAAGAGTCCAAACTTAGAAAAATCTAGAGGGAGGAACCCGTAGTTATGGCTGTAGCGGAGCTAGAGAAACTTCGTAACTTCGGCATTCTCGGTCAAGGAGGGTCGGGCAAGACCTCTCTAGGGGAAGCGATGCTGTTCGCCGCGGGTGCGACTCAGCGGTTGGGAAAGGTTCAAGACGGGACTTCGGTGTTGGATCATGAGCCCGAAGAGATCAAGCATCGTGTGTCGATCTCGACGGCATTTCATTCCCTGTCGTGGAAAAAATTTCCGATGACTTTGATCGACACGCCGGGGTACGCGGCGTTTCTCGCCGACTCGATCAACTCGATGCGCGGATTTGGCGGTGCGGTGTTCGTGCTCAATCCCGTCGTTGGAATACGTGTCGAGTCCGAGCGATTGTGGGAGAAAGCCAATGAAAACCGCGTGAGCCGCTTACTTTTCGTTAGCAAGATGGATCATGAACAAGCCGACGTCGAAGGCCGTATCGCGCCGATGTTGGAAGCCTTGGAATGTAAAGGCGTCTATCTACAAATGCCGCTCGGCGCGGAGATGAATTTTAAAGGCATCGTCGATCTTATTACGATGAAGGCGTGTATCTATGAGGGCGACACGGGAAAGTTCGTCGAAGCGGAGATTCCTTCGGAATTGAAGAGTGCCGCCGACGAGTGGCGGCAAAAAATGATCGAAGACGTTTGCGAGACCGATGATCAACTCCTTGAAAAATTCCTCGATGGGAAGGAGTTGAGCGCGGAAGAGTTAAAGAAGGCCATCCGTGAAGGCACGAGGCAGCGAAAAATCTTTCCCATCCTATTCGGCTCGCCGCTGCGGCAAATCGGCGTCGTTCAGCTGCTGGACGCCGTCGCTGATTATCTGCCGTCCCCGCTCGACGAAGAAGAAGTCGAAGGCAGCAACCCCGCCAACGGCGAAACCCTCAAACGCGCAGCCGATCCAAACGCGCCGTTTTCGGCGTATGTGTTTAAAACAGTGATCGATCCTTTCGCCGGCAAGCTTTCGATCATGCGGGTGATGTCGGGAAAAATCGCTCCAGATGCGACTTGCTACGTGCCCAGCCGACAAGTGAAGGAAAAAATGGGCCACATGTTTCACCTGGAGGGCAAAAAGCAAGAAGCCGTAAGAGAAGCGGTGGCGGGCGAAATCATCGCCGCCGCGAAATTCAAGGACATCGCCACGGGGGACACTCTGTGCGACGAAAAGGCGCCGATTGTCTACGAAGGCGCGGCTCATTTCGCGCCGAACATTTCGTTCGCTTTGGAACCGAAAAGCAAAGCCGATGAAGATAAATTGCCGCAGGGCCTGCATCGCATCATGGAAGAAGATCAGACGATCGCGATGCACCGCGACGAGGAAACGCGCGACTTTATTCTTTCCGGCATGGGGCAGCAACACATCGAGATCATCGTCGAAAAATTGAAACGCAAATACGGCGCGGAAGTCATCCTGAAAGCACCGAAAGTGCCGTACAAAGAGACCATTCGTGCCAGCGCCAGTGCCCAGGGAAGGCTGAAAAAACAAACCGGCGGGCGCGGCCAGTTCGGTGACACTTGGCTCAAGGTCGAACCGCTACCGCCCGGTAAAGGCTTCGAGTTCGTCGACCAGATCGTCGGCGGCGCGATTCCGCGTAATTATATTCCGGCAGTCGAAAAGGGCGTGAGAGAGGCGATGGCAGGCGGCTATTTGGCGGGCTATCAGATGGTCGATGTGCGCGTGACTTTGTACGACGGCTCGTACCATGACGTCGATTCCTCGGATATCGCGTTCAAGATTGCCGCATCGATGGGATTCAAAAATGCCGTTGAAAAGGCCAAGCCGGTGCTGCTGGAACCGATCATGAACATGGAAATTGCGGTGCCCGACGAGTGCATGGGTGATGTGATCGGTGATCTTAACAGCCGCCGCGGCAAAGTGCTGGGCATGGACACCAAAGGCCACACCCAGGTTATCAAGTCGCGGGTGCCCATGTCCGAGGTCTTAAAATATGCGCCTGACCTACGTTCCATTACCAGTGGACGAGGTGAATTTCATATGGAGTTTTCCCATTACGAAGAATTGCCTGCACACCTGGCGGAAAAAGTGATCAAAGAAACCAAGGCGAGCAAGGCGGCGGAGCATAACGGCGAACACAAAGCCTGAGGCGGTTCCATGGAACAGTCCTTCGACCAATTCAACGCGAGTTTGCTCTATTGCAACAAATGCGGACGCGCGATGCCGGTACGGCAACGGCTCTTGCTGGTGCTGCCGGACGGCGAGCTGTACGACTACACATGCCAGGGATGTAACAGCTCGATCGGATCAAAGACCGAGAAGGCGGGGCTCAATCCCGCCGCGCGAGGTCCGGGATCTAGATCAGGAGGGTTCTAGCGATGGCAGTGATCGATTCGGATGCCCATGTGTTAGAAACGGAGCACACGTGGGAATACATGTTGGAATCGGAACGCAACTTAAGACCCCGCATTGTGTCGACGCCGAACGATCCGTCTTCGGGCGGCGAATCGTGGTTGGTCGACGGTACGTATATCGGCAAGGCGCGCAACGTCGGTCACGACACGGCTCGGGAGGCACGCGAGATGGCGGACATCCAAGCGCGGCTCAAGCACATGGATGAGCTGGACGTCGATGTCCAAGTACTTTACCCAACGATCTTCCTGCGCCCCTTCACCCGCCGTCCAGAGGTCGAGCTAGCGGTGACCCGAAGTTACAATCGCTGGCTGATCGATATCTGGAAGAAAGCGCCTCACCGGCTGCGCTGGGTGGCGGTATTGCCGCTACTTTCGATGGGCGAGGCGATCGAAGAAGCGCGCTTCGCCAAAGAGAATGGCGCCTGCGGCATCTTCATGCGTGGCCTGGAAGGCGATAAGCATATCAGCGACTCCCATTTCTTTCCGATCTACGAGGAAGCCGGCAGGCTCGATCTGCCGATCTGCGTTCATTCCGCCACCGGCAGCTTCGCGGTGCATGATTATTTCCTCAACGAATGCGGCTTTAACAAATTCAAGCTCGCGGTTGTGGGATCCTTTCACTCGCTGATCTTCAACCGGATTCCGGAAAAATTTCCCAACACCAAATGGGCGTTCATAGAAGTGAGCTCGCAATGGGTGCCCTACGCGGTCCACGACTTTGCAAGACGCTTTGAGCGCAACGGAATCAAGGTCGACAAGAGCGAGGTGCTGCGCAAAAACAAGATATGGGTCACTTGCCAGACCGATGACGATCTGCCTTATGTGCTCACATACGCTGGCGACGACATGCTCGTGATTGGCACTGACTACGGCCACAACGATACGTCCTCCGAGATTCTCGCGTTGCGCAAGCTCAAAGAAGATGGCGCGGTCCCGGCACATGTGGTCAAGAAAATCCTCGACGACAACGCGCGCGCCCTATATGGCCTATGACATATAAATCTTATTGGTTGTGACTCGGACATGGTCATCGATTTTCAAGCGCACGTATTTCCGCAATCCTACCTCGCCGAAATGAAACGGCTCGATGGGGCGGTCATTCTCGAAGAGCCCGATCCGCATAGCGGCATGTCGTACTTTTACGATAGGACGCTCAAGTGCCGCATCAACACCGCGACATTCCAAGGACAAGATATCGAGAAGCGTCTTAGGCACATGGATCAGTTGGGTATCGACGCTCACGTGCTGACGATACCGGCACCCGGCGCTGATCGTTTCGATGGAGAAGACGCGATCGAGATCGCGCGGGTTGCCAATGATGCCATTGCGGCTATCGCGAGGAAGCATCCAAAGCGTTTTATCGGGTTCTTCACACTGCCGACTTGCGACACTAAAGCGTCGCTGGATGAGTTGGAGCGATCAGTCAACGAGCTTGGACTCCGGGGCTTCGGCTGTTTCGCGAATCTCAACGGCCAGGCGCTGGATCGCGAAGAGCTCTTTCCGATCTACGAACGTTTGGCCAAATACAATTTGCCGGTCTACGTGCATCCGACCGCGCCGCTCGCTACGGAGGCAACCGGCATTGATATCATGCCCACTTTGATCTTCGGTTGGGCCTTTGATAGCACCGTGGCGATGACCCGTCTAGTCTACGGCCGTGTGCTCGAGCGTTTCCCCGAAATTAATTGGGTTGTCGCCGACGTTGGCGGCGTTTTGGCGTTCTTCGCCCAGCGTGCGATCAATATCTACACCGGCCGCACCGACGAGATTCGTCACAAATACGGCTTGAAAGAGAACCCGCTCGATTCTTTCCGGCGCTTTTACGTCGATACCGCCGATCATCCGGCATCGACGCTTCGTTGTGTTAAAGACTTTTTCGGCCCGGACCGAATGGTTTTGGGCACGAATTATCCTTATGGGCCAGAAGAAGGGTGTGTGTTGGTTAAAAACAGTTTGAAAGCGATTGCTGGGCTTGATCTCGCTTCCGTTGAGAAAGCCAAGATTCTTGGCGGCAACGCCGCCAACATTCTTGGACTAGGAGCCGCATGAAATTTACCAAAGCAGCCCGGCCCGTCATCATGGGACAAAACGGCATGGTCTCTTCCGGCCATCAGCTTGCTTCCCAAGCGGGCGTGAACGTGCTGAGAGACGGCGGCAACGCGGTCGATGCCGCGCTTGCCGCTGCGTTCGTCATGGCAGTCGTAAAACCCGAAGCCAGTGGCCCAGGCGGTGACCTGTTTGCGTTGATCTTCATGGAAAAGACCGGAAAGGTCGAGGCGCTCAATTCCAGCGGTCCGGCACCCGCCAAGGCGAGCATCGAATATTTTCACGATCGAGGTTTGAAAAATATTCCGCAATTTGGGCCGCTCAGCATCGCCGTTCCCGGAGCCGTAGATGGTTGGTTGGAACTGCACAAAAAGTACGGCACGAAAGACTTGACACGGCTGATGGCAGACGCGATTCGCGTCGCGCGTGAAGGTTTTCCCATCTCGCAAGAGTTCGCCGAAAGCATCGAGGAGTTCAGCGGAGAATTTCCATGGGTCGATCGTTGTTACCGCCAGCCGTTAGGCGCGGCGAAGCCGGGAAAAATAGTTGTGCAAAAGGGTCTGGGCGAGGTCTTTGAAAAGATCGCGCGAAAGGGGAGGGAAGGATTCTATTCCGGTGAAGTGGCCGACAAACTCTGCGCGACGATCAAGTCGGAGGGCGGATTATTGGCACAGGAAGATTTACGGAGCGTGGTGTGCCAATGGCTGGAACCGGTGAGCACCAGCTACCGCGATGCGCTGGTCTACGAGCAACCGCCGGTGTCGCAGGGCTTCATGGTTCTCGAAATGCTCAACATCGTCGAGGCCTGGCCGTTTCACGACGGCAGCATGAGTCGCGCCGATATGATTCACTACCAAGTGGCAGCGAAGAAACTAGCCTTCGAAGATCGCATACGTTACCTGGAAGATCCGAAATTCGGCGATCCAAAAATTGCAACGCTGATTTCTAAAGAGCATTCCGCCAAGCGGCGCGAGCTCGTCAGCGAGATTATGAATCGGCCTTCCGTTGCCGTCGGAAACCAGAGCACTGATACAACTTATCTTTGCGCGACGGATCGCGACGGCAATGCGATTTCGTTTATTCAAAGCGTCTTCGCGCCCTTCGGGTCGCGCGTTATCGGTGGTGAAACGGGCGTGATCATGAATAATCGCCTGTGCAGCTTCGGTCTCGATCCAAGCAAAGCCAATTCTTTGAAGCCCGGTAAACGGCCGGCGCACACGCTCAATACTTATATGATCTTTCGCGGCAATGAAGTGTTCGCGGTCGGCGGCAGCCCTGGAGCAGACGAACAGCCGCAAACCAATTTTCAGATTATCCACGATCTGGTCGACTTACAGATGGACCCGCAGAGCGCCGTCGAGGCGCCGCGCTGGAGCCACCAACCGGGCACGCCGCCGCGCGATCAACTTCCCGAAGCTTTGCGCATGGAAGAAGGATATGACCAGGCGACCCTCAATAGTTTGCGCAAACAAGGCCACACGGTGTCCATCGTCGATCGCTGGTCCTTCGGCAGCGCAAAGGTAATTGTACGCGAGAATGACTGCTGGCTCAGCGGCGCCGATCCGCGCCGGGTGGGTTACGCGCTGGGCTGGTAAGCATTAATCCCCCCGCTCGCTTAAAAACACCACATCTACCGAGGAGTTATTTTTTATGCGAACAGAGCGACTGAATGTTTTTACCTCGGCGATTTGTTCAATGACGCTCCTGCTTGCAAGCATTTCCTACGGCGGGGAGAGCCCCATCCTTCGGGCGAATTATTCGGGCATCAGCGGCGGCTTTGCGCCGGTATGGATCGCCTTAGAGAAAGGCTTGTTTACCAAATACGGCTTGAATCTCGATCTGCGTTTCATCGCGCCTGCAACCGCGACGCAAGGTCTTCTCGCCAAGAGCCTCGATATTGTCAATCCTGGCGGTGAAATTATCGAAGCCGGTCTGAACGGCGAACCGGTGGTTTACATGGCCGGAGTCCTCAGCCGCGCGGTCATGTCGCTTTATGCCAAACCGGAGGTCCGTTCTCTCGGCGACCTAAAAGGAAAGGTGCTGGCGGTAACCCTGCCCGGGGCGACGACGGACTTTGTCGCGCGGGTGCTGCTCCAGCAAGGAGGATTGGCAGCGGGTAAAGACGTCAAGGTGATTTATCTCAAAGGCATGGCCGAGATCCTCGCGGGAATAAGCCAAGGCAACGCGGATGGGGGCATCTTTACTTCGCCGACGACTCTAAAGGCGCGACATGCCGGGCTGAAAGAATTGATCAATGTGACAGAAAAAAACATCCCCATGATTCATGCCGCCTTCGCGAGCACGAAAGACTATCTCAGATCTCACCCCGAAGAGGTCCGCCGTTTCTTGCAAGGATACCTGGAAGGAATCAAAGTCGCCCGCGCGGATGCCGAGCTAGCTAAACAGATCATCGGCAAGTATACCAAGACTACGGATCGCGACGATCTCGAGGATTCCTATCGTACTTTCCTACCGGCTTGGGAAAAAGTGCCGGTTGTGCCGGTCGCCTCCGTTCAAACCATGCTGAATTTTGCCACGCATCCGGGAGCGAAGACGGCTAAGGCGGAGAGTTTCATCGACAATTCAGCCCTTCTTGAGCTTGAGAAAAGCGGATTCGTCGATCGGTTGTACAAATAGAAGCAATTTTTGTTGCCGAATGGAGGCCACGTGGAAACAGTCGGCATGATCGGCACGGGCGCCATGGGCTTGGCGCTGCTTGAGCGGCTCAAGCTCGCCGGGGTCAAGGCGGTTTGCTACGATTCACACATGCCCGCGTTAGAGCAAGCGCGGGTCTTGGGCATGCGCACAGTGGAAAGTGCGGCGGAGGTTGCCAGAGAATCGACGCTGATCGATATCGTCGTGCGCACGGACCAAGACATGCTTGACTGTGTTCTTGGAGCCAAGGGAGTCTTGGCAGGCGCGCGGCCGGAAACTCTGTTGTTGCTTCACAGCTCGATTTTGCCGCAAACAATGGTCAAAGTGGCCGATGCCGCGCGCGCAAAAGGGGTGCATGCCATCGATGCCTGTATGACCGGCGTACCGGACACGGTGCGTGCCGGTAATCTTTGCTTTGTGGTCGGTGGGCCGGATGAGTTGGTGGAGCGGGCGAGGCCGCATCTGCTCAAGATGAGCAAGGAAGTTTTTCACATGGGCCCGCTTGGCACCGGCGCGGTCGGGAAACTAATCGTGAATATGCTCGGCGGCGCGGAGACGCTGATCGTTCACGAAGCGCTTCAGATCGGCATGGCCGGCGGCATTCCTTATCAGAAGGCGTTGGAGCTGATGCGTCGTGTCGGCCACAATAGCGTGCTCAACCGGTGGGAGAGAACATTTGATCCTTCGGGAAATGATCCGCTGCCAAGATCGGGACGAAATGTTTTGAATAAAGATGTTCCACTCGTCGCTGAGCTGGCGCGCCTGTATAACCTCGATGTGCCGATTACACAAGAATTATCAGCGTCAGCCCAGCGAGTTGTCGAAGCCAATGAGAGAAAAAGCAAACGATCGTAGTTGCTGCGTCGTTCACGCAGGCGGAGGGGAAGAAGCGGCCGGTGAAATGTAGTCTGTTTACGGAAATCCAATGTCCGGAGGGCTCGTCGCCGGCGGCTCGTACGTCGTGCTGGGCGCGGTGGCGCAGCGAACCAACCGGCTGCGCCTTGGTGTCGCTGTAAACACGCTGCCGGTGCACCATCCCGTACAGTTGGCTGAAGAAGCCGCGATGCTCGATCTCGTCAGTAACGGGCGAATGGAATTTGCCGCCGGCGGTGGTCATCCGCATAGCCGGGCGTATGAGTGTTTCGGCGCGGATCATAAATCAACCCACGAGTTCATGGCCGAAGGGCTCGAAGTCATTCGAAAGGCCTGGTCCGAAGAGACGCTCACGTATAAGGGGAAGTTTTTTGATATTCCTGAAGTGATCGTCAACCCGAAACCGATTCAAAAACCTTTGCCGCCGATCTACATGGCAACCAGCTCCCTCGACGGAGTCGAAGTCGGCAGCCGCTTAGGAGTGAATCTTTTTCTGCCAATTCACACGCGTACGCCGGAGCAGGTGATCGAGTACGCGAACGCGTATTGGGCTGGTTTGAAACAGAATGGCCACGATTCAGGGAGCCGAGAGTTGGGATTGCTGCTGCCGATGCACTTAGCGCGGAGCGCGGACGAAGCGAAAGCGCGCTCAGAAGCCGGCGTCATGAGCTACTTCAAAACGATTACCGACATGCGTGTAGATTACACGGCATGGTTGACTCGGCGCGGCGTGGAGCTGCCGGCGCGCCTGCGCACCGCGGCGGGAGCGCAGGTCGCCTTCGACACGGTTTGTGAAAAACATGCGGTGATCGGGGACTCAAGGCTGGCAGTGGAGAAAATTAAGGAGCTGACACAAAAGACCGGCGCGACGAACCTGCTCACGTGGTTTAACATCGGCACTGTGCCGCACGCGGCGGTGAAAGAATCGATGCAACAGTTTGCAAGCGAGGTCATGCCGAAACTGTGATACCAATCTTGTGTAGGGGCACGGCATGCCGTGCCCCTACAGAATGCGGTGACAAATTCTAATTGGAGGAACGTTCAGAATGGAAGAACTAACCGAACAAAAGTGTGTAGCGTGCCGGGTCGGCGCACCATCCGTGACGCGCGAAGAAATCGAAGAGTTTCAACCAAAAATTCCGCAGTGGCAGATCATCAACGAAGAAGGCATTCCGAAATTAGATCGGCAATTCAAGTTCAAGAATTTCAAGGATGCGATTGCCTTCACCAACGCCGTTGGCGAAGCGGCGGAAGAAGAAGGACATCATCCGCGGCTCACCACCGAATGGGGCAAGGTCGCTGTCACCTGGTGGACGCACAAGATCAAAAACCTGCATAAAAATGACTTCATTATGGCGGCGAAGACAGACGTGATCTACAAGAAGTATCAGGGATAAGACTTAGCACATGCTCCTTAGCCTTTGTCGAACCCTGTCGTTCGCGTTTAGTTCCTTCCCCGTCGTCTAGGGGGAGGAACAAAGACCAACGTAGCTTAACCGACTTTATCGCATGCACGTATTATGGACCCACAAAATAAATTCAGTTTAACACTCACGGTGAACGGGAAGCACTGGTCCGGTGAGGTGCCGATTGAGGAAACGCTGCTTGAACTGCTCCGCAATCGCCTGCGGCTCACGGGAACGAAGCGCTCCTGTGAATCCGAAGTGTGCGGCGCGTGCACGGTATTGGTGGACAACCGGCCGGTGAGCTCGTGCACTTATTTGGCCTTCGAAGCGCACGAAAAAGCAGTGCTCACCATCGAGGGTGTCGCGCGCGGTGAAGAGTTAGATCCGCTGCAAGCGGCATTCATCCGGAACATCGGCGCTCAGTGCGGTTACTGCACGCCGGGGCAAATCATCGCGGCGAAGGCGCTATTGATGACTAATCCTCATCCCACCCGAGAGCAGATTGCCGAATGGCTAAGCGGAAATATCTGCCGTTGCGGCGCCTACGGCGCCATCGCGCAATCGATTCTCGAAGCTGCTCAAGAATATCAAAAGCAAAACGGCTAGCATGGCGATGAAAACAGTATTTTTCGCGCGGGTCGGCAGTTAGCAAGCCAAACTGACACAACAGCCCCTTTTTTTTCAAAGCAGGGAACGATGACCTCCCATTGCCAAAGCCGGAAGTGGATCAGAGGGACGAATCTCATAACAATTCTGGCCTTTCTGTTCGCTTTTTCGTTTAGCCCAAGGGACGGCTTCGCCGCCGATCGAGTTCGTTTTGCCTATCCGGCGAAAAGCTTGAATTACTTGCCGATCACGATCGGACGCGACAAGGGAATTTTTCAGGCCGAAGGCATCGATCTGCAGATGATACTGGTAGCGTCGACGATCCAGGTAGCCGCCCTTACCACAGGGGACATCGATTTCTCCGGTGCTCAGTCACAGGTCATGGCCGGGGCGGCGCGCGGCTTGCCAGTCAAGGTCGTCGGGTTTCTCACGATTAAACCTTCCTTTTGGTTGATGGCGAAACCGGATATCCGGTCGATGGCCGATCTCAAAGGCAAGATCATCGGCATCACCGCCATTGGTTCATCTACCGATACTCTCGCGCGTTTTCTGCTGACGAAGAATGGTTTAACCCCGGATAGGGAAGTCGCATTGATCGGCACTGGAACAACTTCGAATATTCTGACGGCGCTGAAAGCCGGCACCGTCGACGCTGGAGTGTTGTCACCGCCGTTTAATGCGATGGCGACGCAAATGGGTTATCGCACCTTGGCCTATTTCGGTGATCACGTCGAGCAGTCGCTCTCTGGAGTGGGAACATCGGATAAAATGATCCAAGAACGGCCGGAGCTTGTGCGGCGGATGCTGATCGCCACCATCAAGAGCCTACGATTGATACAGCAACGGCCCGCTGATTCGATGCAATTCATCAGCAAAGAATGGAGTGTGGATTCGGCCTCAGCCACCGAGCTTTACAAATCGATGCTACCGGCTTTTTCCAAGGACGGTGGTATGGATGAAAAAGGCATTCGCGACGCGCTTAAGCGCGAGACTGAGCGCATGGCGCTCAAAGAAGAAATATCGCTGTCGCGAGTGCTGGATTTGCGGCTGCTGCGGGAAGTACAAAAGGGACTGTAAAACTGTTCCAGACGTTCCAATCGTTCGGGTCGGGAGAAATTCAAATAACCATTGGAACCTTTGGAACGATTGAAACCATTGGAACTGAAGTTGTGGTGGAACCATGAAGCAAGCCGATGGTCTGAGAAGTTGGCTAAAGCAAGCGGACGAGCTCGGTGAAATCCGAATGATCGAAGGAGCCGATTGGGACCTAGAAATCGGTGGCGTCGCCGATATCGTCAACGAGCGCGGGAGTTCGCCGGCGGTGCTATTCGATGCCGTGAAAGGTTATCCGAAGGGTTATCGCGTTCTCGTCAACTCACTCGGATCGACCAAGCGGCTTGGGCTGAGCCTCGGGATGCCGCAGAATTTAAGCTCGATGGAATTCGTTTCGGAGTGGCGCAAGCGATCGAAGGCTTTGCAGCATATTCCGCCTCGCATGGTGCGGGATGGGCCGGTGCTGGAAAACATTCAGCATGGCAAAGATGTGAATATTTTGTCGTTCCCGACACCACGCTGGTTCGAGTTGGACGGCGGCAGGTATATCGGCACCGGCAGCGTCAATATCACTCACGATCCCGAAGAAGGGTGGACCAATCTCGGCACAGCCCGCGTGATGATTCACGATGAGAACACGGTCGGTTTTTACATCGCGCCTGGCCGCCATGGCCGCATCCATCGCGACAAGGCGTTCGCGCGTGGTGAGCCGTTCAAAGTGGCGATTTCGGTGGGACACGATCCGTTGATCTTTCTCGCCGGGGCACTCGAAGTGCCCTACGGCGTTTGCGAGTACGACTTCATCGGCGGCATTCAGGGCGAGCCGGTCGATGTGATTCACGGAGAATTCACCGCATTACCAATTCCGGCCAACGCGGAAATCGTTCTGGAAGGCGAGTGCGTTCCCGGCCCTGAAAAGATCGAAGGGCCTTTTGGGGAATGGACGGGATATTACGGCAGCTCATCGCGGCCGGAGCCGATCGTGAAGATTCACAACGTGATGCATCGCAACCATCCGATCCTGTTGGGCTACACGCGCAAATGGCGCGCGCCGCTCAAAGCCGCGCTGGTCTGGGATGATTTGGAAGGGGCCGGCGTGCCGGACGTGCGCGGCGTGTGGTACCACGAGGCGGCGGGAGCGGCGTACCTATTCCTGGTCGTATCGATCAAGCAGCGCTATCCGGGACACGCACGACAAGCGGGGTTAGTCGCAACGGAATGTCACGCCGCCGCCTATTTGGGCCGCTACACCGTCGTGGTGGACGATGATATCGACCCAACCAACTTGAACGAAGTTTTGTGGGCCATATGTACGCGCAGCGATCCAGTGGAAGATATCGAAATACTGCGCCGGTGCTGGAGCGGTCCGTTGGATCCAATCATTCACAAAGACAAAAAGGGCTTTAACTCCCGGGCGATCATCGATGCCACGCGGCCATATGAGTGGAAGGACACGTTTCCGCAAGTGTCACGTTCGAGCCGCGAGCTGCGTGAGAGAATTCTGGGAAAATGGGCGGACAAGCTGTCGTAGCTGTCTCGTGGAGATACGGCTGCGGCATGTTTTTCGTCACTCCCGCGAAAGCGGGGAATTTAGATTAGAAAAATACTGGATTCCCGTTTGCACGGGAATAACGGATTGGGGATAAAGACGAAAAGACAACAGAAGCACGAGCTATATATAACGGGAGTCATCAATGTCACTTCAGCTCACTATCGCTTGCGGCGATTATGACCGCACGCATCCACTCATCGACGGTTCGGTGAAACCAGAAGGGATCGGGCTCAATTGGCTCGTGCTGCCGCATCTCGAAATCTGGACGCGCATGCTGAATTACTACGACTTCGATGCGTCGGAAATCTCATTGTCGTCCTACATCACCTCCCGGACGTTAGGAAAGCCGCTGACCGCGATTCCGGTTTTTCCGGCACGGGCCTTCCGCCATTCTTACATTTTTATCAATACCAGAAGCGGCATTCGCGAGCCGAAAGATCTGATGGGCAAGCGCGTCGGTCTGGGGGAGTTTCAACAGACGGCGACGGTATGGATGCGCGGCATCTTGCAACATGAATACGGCGTCAAGCTCGAGGAGATCGAGTGGTACCTCTGGACGCCGCGGCCGCGGATGGAGATGGAACTGCCCAAACGCTACAAGGTCAAGCACATTCCGCCGGATCGAAAGCCGGATCAGATGTTTTTTAACGGCGAGTTCGACGCGATCATGGTACCGAGTCTCTTTCCCTCTTTGTTCAACCCACCATCGCATATTCGACGCCTGTTCGAGAACTCGCCGAAAGTTGAAGCCGAGTATTTCAAAAAAACCGGCATCTTTCCGATCATGCACTCTGTTGCGCTACGACAAGATGTGTGGGAGGAGCATCCCTGGATCGCGCGCAGCTTGTTCAAGGCATTTCAACGGGCCAAGGAAGACGCGTACGCCCGGTTGAAGGATCTGTCGCCGTATAAAATCAGCCTGGCGTGGTTCCGTGGGCCGGTGGAAGAGCAGCAGCAGATCCTCGGCGACGATCCGTGGCCGATGCGAGTTCAAAGCGCTCAAGTCGTTCAAACCGTTAAAACGGTTCAGAACCTATTCAGTACCGGTGTCTAAATCCTTTTTACGAGTTTGTCTTATTCTTGACCGTGTCTGTCATTCCGAACGAATGTGAGGAATCTTTCCGAGAGAGTTCGGAAGGATTTCTCCCTTTGGTCGAAATGACAGAGTGGGCAATCGCAATTGTAAAACAGCTCACTGCTTGAGGACCGTCATCGCATTCATACGTCGGATGACGAACTAATTCTTTTCACTCCGGAATCTTTGGGCTAAGATCGCGCTTTCGATTGAGAAAGAGATCGTCATGGGAGTTATTACAAAGACGTTCGCGAGCATCTAAAAGCTCTCGATGAACGGGACAAGCTTTTTCGTATCACGAAACAAATCAACAAGGACACCCAACTCATGCCGCTGGTGCGCTGGCAGTTTCGCGGCCTGGAGGAGAAAAAGCGCAAGGCGTTCTTGTTTGATAACGTCATCGACGTCACGGGTAAAAGGTACATGATGCCCGTTACTGTTGGTACCCTTGCAGCGTCCACCGAAATTTACAGCATCGGCCTCAAATGCGAGCCTGAGCAAATTCACGAGCGCTGGACAAACGCGCAGATGCATCCGCTCGCGCCGGCAAGAGCGAGTGCTGGTCCGGCGCAGGAAATGATTTGGCAGGGCGAGGATTTGTTGAATGGTCATGGCCTCGACATGCTGCCCGTGCCGATATCGACTCCAGGCTTCGATAATGCGCCCTACCTCACCTCGGCCAACTGGGTTACCAAGGATCCGGAGACTGGGACGTACAACATCGGTAACTACCGGAGTCAGATCAAAGCGCCGAATCGAAACGGCGGGCTTTTTTTAGGCCAACACATGGGCACGCACTGGCAGAAATGCAAAGCTAAAGGGGTCCCGCTTGAAGCTGCGATCGTCATTGGTGTAGTCCCGGCGATCGCTTACGCCGCTACGGCTAAGCTCCCGTATGACTTCGACGAGTATCGCTTGGCGGGCGGGCTCGCCGGTGAGCCCATCGAAGTGATCCAATGCAAGACCGTCGATTTGCTGGTTCCCGCGACCGCGGAAATCGTTATCGAAGGAAAAATTTCGACGGAATGGATCGAGCCGGAAGGACCGTTCGGGGAATATACGGGCTACATGGGCCAGCGCGGCGTGTCGCCGTACATGGACGTGACCTGTATCACGCACCGGCGCGAGGCGATCTACACGGCGCTGATGAGCCAGTTTCCGCCGAGCGAGAGCAGCAAGATCAAGCATACCGGCACGGAGAAGGTCATTTACAAATTTCTCCATTTCGATAGCGGTAACTCGGCGGTGATCGACGTGGCGATCCACGACGAGGTGAGCGGCAGCGGCCAGGCCTATTGCGTGATCAAAATGAAAAATCCAACCGACGCCGATGCCTGGCGGGCGCTGAACGCGAGCGCGGGTTTTGTCGGCAGCTACGCGAAGATCTGCATCGCCGTGGATGACGACATCGATATCTGGGATCCTGCAATGATCAACTGGGCTATTTGTTTCAATGTGCGCCCGGAAAAAGACGTCGCCGTCGCGCATGGAAAGTCTCCAGGACTCGATCCGTCGGCCTATCCGCCCGGCGTTCCGACCCACGTGAGCCGCGTATTGTCGACATCCGCGCTGTTGATCAACGCCACGCGCCCCTGGCCTTATCCACCGGTCTCGCTTCCGCAAAAGGAGTTCATGGAAAATGCCAGGGAGATCTGGGAAGAGATCGGCCTGCCGGAACTGACACCGAGAATGCCATGGTACGGCTACAGCCTGGGCGCATGGACGCCAGAAGATGAAGAAGAGGCAGCGATGGCGGTGCGCGGTGAGTATTTCGTCACCGGCGAGAATGCCAAGAGACGACGCGTCAAAACGTAAGAGATTGAGGCGGAAGGGGTGAAGGGTTAGGGGTGAGGCAGGGCGAAAGGGATTTTGATGAAACGTTTAGTGCTCATAGGTTTATCGTTACTGATTTTGGCGGCAACGGCCGAGGCTATCGATAAGGTCCGGATGTCGATTTCCGCGGTCGATGTTTCTTTTCTCACAGGAGGGTTAGCGCTCAAGCGCGGCATGTTTCGCGACGAAGGTTTGGACGTCGAATTGATCCGCATGAACGCCAACGTGTCGGTCACGGCGCTCAGCACCGGGGACATCGACTACACGATGGTGTTCGCGTCGGTGGTGCGTGGCGCTTTGCGCGGACTGCCGATGAAAGTGGTGGCGAGTTTCATGGACAGCTCGACTCACCTGCTAATCGCCCGGCCGGAATACAAAACGATTCGCGATTTGAAAGGCAAAACGCTTGCGGTAAGCAATTATGGTGCGACTTCCGATGTCGCGGCGCGCATGATGATGAAACAGGGCGGTGTCGATCCGGAGAAAGAACTAAAAATTATTCAGCTGGGCGCCGAGCGAGGACGCTATGCGGCCTTGAGGGAGGGGATTGTCGACGTGGCTGTGCTTTCGCCGCCCACCGATACCGACGCGCAGCGTCAAGGATACCGGATCCTGTCCCGTTTCCACGAGCATTTTAAATTGCCGTTCACCGGAGTTGGCACTAACCTAAGAAAACTCAAGGAAAAGCCGGATGAAGTGAAACGCATGGTCAGAGCTATGCTACGCGCCAATCGCTTCGTGCGGTCCAATCGTGAAGGGACGATTCAGACCATGATGGAATGGATCAAGGTAGACCGTGAGAGCGCGGTGGCAACCTACGATTCCACGTGGAAGATTTTTAGCGAAGACGGTGGCTTGTCGGAAAGCGGCCTAAAACTGGTGATCGATCAAGGTAGAGAAGCGATGAAGATCGAGCGGCCGGT
>WNFZ01000295.1_pt1 | contig 47244 bp, 42 predicted proteins | sample 5400081 | NCBI WGS metagenome assembly WNFZ01 (sample SAMN13153365, study PRJNA577476) | soil metagenome | isolation source: 80 cm soil or saprolite under grassland replicate 1 | place: USA:California | collected 2016-06-15
TCCGATACAATTCCAAACGTCTCCATTCGGCACTCGGGTACAAGACCCCACACGAGGTCCACAACGAGTACCTAAACCGACAGCTCGCCGCCTAAGTCAGGTCAATAGTCAGCTGTCCGGAAAATCCGGGGCTCCCCAATCCTCGTCGACGGCAGCCCAACCATTGCCGCCACCAACACCTGACCCGCCCAAACGGGCACGCTCAACGGGCGTTTGTCCCAACCAGCAACCACCGGAGAGGCAGTATGAAACGCCCGTCGACAGACGCCACCGGCGCGCCGGAGTGACGACAGCGTGGGCGACGACGAGGTGCAGGCCGAGCAGCGCGACAAGCTCGGGCCCGCCGCCGGCCCGTGACACGAAGGCGATCACCAACGCCTACCGCGCAGAGCGGGACAGGCGATCGACGCGGCGGAGCGCGTCAGGCAGCCGGTACGGCCCGGCCATCGACCGCACCAGCGCGGCGGCTCGCTCGGCCGAGATGCCGGCAGCGGTAACGTACAGCGGTCGGCTCGCGCCGCCACGACGTACCTCGATCGCATGAGTGGCGCCGCGGAACGCGGTCTTGGCGACCCCGATCACGGGCACGGCAAACTCAGCGTGGGCGTGTGCGCCCAGACCCGGCGTGCCGTGCGGGTCGAGGTGTACGTAGCCGTCGACGACGAGCAGATCGAGGGGGTCCACGTCGGTGAGGACGGCGCGCAGCGCGGGCAGCTCACGGCTGAAGAACGCGCCCGGGCGGTACGGCGCGACCTCGGCCAGCCGCACGGTGCGTTCGACGAGCACGGTCGCAAACACCGGCTCGACGGCGATCACCAACGCCGCGGTGGCACCACCGGCGGCCGGATAATGTACGTCCACGGCCGCGTACCGCCCGGTGTCGGGCGCAGCCTCGGAACTTGGAACCAAGAGGGTCACCTTACCGTCGGGTGCCCGGTGGGAACTTTGCAGGTCTGTTTCGACTCGTAGCGAGTATGGCGCGCGTGTTCCTTGGCCTTGTCGTCGCGGTGCTGGGGCTGCTTCCGGCAGCCTGCACGGCGAGCGGTGAAGCCCCTCCTGCGGGGACCGTCCCGCCGTCGACGGGATCGCAAGGCCCCGACGGGCTTGCCGCGTTGCGGCGGCCATGGACGCATCCCACCGTACCGGCCGGCAACAGCTGCCCGGTGACGACCGAGTGGACCCAGCCGGACCCGGCGACCGGCCGGATGCTCGGCTCCGGTCCGGCCCGGCCGGTCGGCTTCGCCGAAGGCGCCGTGCTGGAGTATGTCTCGCCGGACCCACTCGGGTCATGGTTGGACCGAACCTGGGGCGGCGAGAAGGTGCTCTGGGCCGTCGACCCAGCGGCGGTCGGGCCGGTGCTGGTTCGCGGCCGGAGGCTCGACGGTCCGGGCGAGCTGGCTTTCGAAGATCCGGCCATACCGGAGCTGGTCCTCGACACCGAGGGACAAGACGCCCTTCCCGGCGGCTGGAAGAACTACCCGAGCTACACCCGACTACGCACGCCGGGCTGCTACGTATACCAGATCGACACCCGCGACGGCACCTGGACGGTGGTCTTTCTCGCCCGCGGTCCGCAGGTGTAGATCGCGCCGTCGTTCAGTCCAGCTTGTGCGCGGACAGTGACGGGATGTCGTACCAACCGTTGCTCCATTGACCACATACTCGTTGCTGGATCCATCAAGTGTCGGATGCGCCATTGGCGAACCGGGTGGGGACTGGTGCAGATCCAGCACATCGTGGGCCGGCAGGCGGAGCTGGCAGCCGTCGACGCGGCCCTGGACGCGATCGAGACCGAAACAGTCGCCTGCGTGATCCAGGGTGAGGCCGGCATCGGCAAGTCCACCGTGTGGGAGTACGGGGTGGAACGCTCCCGGCAACGGGCCTGCCGCGTGCTCTCTTGCCGCCCAGGCGAACCCGACCGGGCATTGTCGTTCGCGCGTCTGGTCGACCTGCTCGACGGTGTTGAGACTACTATCCGCGGGCGCAGCTCTGGTCGGGCACCGGCACCTACCAGATCGAGCTGGCCCAGGGCACCTCGATCCTGTTCGCGGGATCGAGCACGGTGACCATGGGCTGGTCGAACGTCGTCCACGTCAAGGACACGTTCCTCACGGCCGGCGTGCCGGTGACGATCGCCGTTGCGCCGACGAACCTTGGCCAGGACGCGGAGCTGTTCCTGATGGGTGACGACCCCGCCAACCCGGCCACCTTCGTCCGGGGCCGGCCGTTCGCGGTGGCCACCGCCTCAGCCGCCGGTGCCGGGGCCACGGAGACGCTCACCTTCACCCCGGCCACGACCGGGTGGTACGGCGTCGTAGTCGTGAACCAGGCGGGTTCGGGCGACTACACGTTGACCCGTTCCTGACCGGGCAAATCATGGCCGGCGGGGAACCACCCGCCGGCCATGGCGTCCAATCGGGGTGGGGAGACAGGGGGTGGGGAGACAACGGATGAGGTGGCGTGGGGCTTCCTGGGTGGTCGCGCTGGCGACGCTGGTGCTCGCCAGTACAGGCGCGGGCGCGTGCGGCGTGGGCGGGGGCCGCGACAACGGCAGCACCGCGGGCGTACAGGTGAGCCCGCCGGCCGGGCCCGACGACCTGGTCGTGCGGCTGAGTGAGCTCCCCGGCATGCTGCCGCCAGGCGGCGCGGCGGCGGTGCTGCCGACCTTTTCGCTGTACGGGGACGGCCGGCTGATCAGCGCACCGGTAGCCGGCGCGGCCGGGTGGCCGGTGTTCGACGAGTACCGCGTACCCACCGACGACGTGCGCGGGCTCCTGCAGGCTGCCGCGGACACCGGGATCCTGGCCGACACGCGCCCGCCCACGTCGTCATTCGCCGGACCCGACGCGCCGGTGGCGGTCGTCACGGCGGTCTCGGGCGGCATGCGGCGCACGGGCAGCCTGCCGCGTTCGGATCGCGCGGTCACCCACCTGCGCGCCGAGCTGACCAGGCACGCGGCTGGCTCGCACAACCCGTACCGGCCGGCCGCCGTGGCCGTCATCGCGAATCCCACCACGGCATCCGAGCCGGCCCGGTCATGGCCCCTCGGGTCGCTGGACGGGCAGCCACTCACCGGCTTGGGTGCCGGCTCGCGCTGCACCGTGCTGCGGGGCGCCGACATCGACGCGGCGCGGGAGGCGGCCGCCGGTGCGAACCCGGCGACGGTCTGGCGCAGCGGCGATCGGCTGTGGACCGTGGTGTTCCGGCCGCTCCTCCCGGATGAGCCCGGCTGCGCCGCACTGTAGCGGTCTCACCGACAATTGGCGACGCAATATTCGTACTTCACGCGCTTAAGCCCCAAAACCGGCCCGCCATGGTGAACCCGCTTCTGCCACGCCGCGTGATCCCTAGTTGGGGACTTATGCAGATCGATTCGGAAGGGGTACATGGTGCGTACACGCTCAACCCTCCGTCACGTGATGCGCGGCGTGGCGGCTGCCGCGATCACCTCTCTCGCGCTGTTTGTCGCAGCGCCCGCGCAGGCCACTGCGGCGAACCAGTTCACCGAGGTGGACCTGATCTCCGACCAGGCGGGCCAAGCGCCGCTGGTCGACCCGTTGCTCATAAACCCATGGGGGCTCGCGCTCTCGCCGACGAGCCCGCTGTGGGTGGCCAACGAAGGTACGAAGACCGCGACCATCTACGCCGGTGGGGTCAATGGCGGGCCGGTGACCAAGGCGGCGCTCACCGTGGCGATCCCCACCGATGAAGGACCGACCGGTCAGGTGTTCAACGGCACCAACCAGTTCGTGGTGACCGGACCGGGCGGTTCCGGCCCGGCCGTGTTCCTGTTCGTCACCCTGTCCGGCGACGTGGTGGGCTGGAGCCCGGTCGCAAATCGCACGACCGCGATCGTCGCGGCGCATACCCCGGATGCGATCTACACCGGCCTGGCGCTGGTGCAGACAGCGGCTGGCCCGCTCCTGCTGGCCGCCGACTTCCACCACGCCCGCATCGACGTCTTCGACGGCCAGTTCCAGCGCGTCACGCTGCCGGCCGGAGCCTTCCAGGACCCGAACCTGCCAAGCGGGTACGCGCCGTTCAACGTGGCCGTCGCCGGTGGGAGCGTCTACGTGGCGTACGCCAAGCAGGACGAGGACGGCGAGGAGGAGGTGGCCGGCCGCGGGCTCGGCTTCGTCGACCGCTACGACCTGCTCGGATCGTTCGTCGAGCGGATCGCCAGCCGCGGCACGCTCAACGCTCCTTGGGGCCTGGCGATCGCGCCTGCGAGCTTCGGCCGCTTCGCCGGTGCCCTGCTCGTCGGCAACTTCGGTGACGGCCGGATCGGGGCGTACCGGGACGGGGAGTTCCTGGGCCTGTTGCGCGGCGCGCACGGTCCGCTGGCCATCGAAGGGCTCTGGGCACTCCTTCCCGGGACAGCCAATACGGGCGGCACCGGCGTCGTTTGGTTCAGCGCCGGCCCCGACGACGAGGAGCACGGGCTCGTGGGAGAGATCATTCCGAGTATGGGATGACCACGCGGCCCCGTGCCTGAAGTTCAGCGGCGGCCGGCCACCCCAGCAGGGGCGGCCGGCCGCCGGCTGTTGCCGGACTTGTGGACCGCATCGGGCCAAGTCCCTGGTTGCGCTGGTGCTTGATCGCTCGGGTGGTTAGCGTCGGTACCATGGCCCCGAAGGTCCTCGCGATGGTCCTCGCCGGCGGGGAGGGCAAGCGGCTGATGCCCCTCACCGCGGACCGCGCCAAGCCCGGCGTGCCCTTTGGGGGGCTGTACCGCATGGTGGACTTCGCGCTGTCCAACCTCGTCAACGGCGGGTACCTCAAGATCGTCGTACTGACGCAGTACAAGTCCCACTCGCTCGACCGGCACATCACCAAGACCTGGCGGATGTCCAACCTGCTGGGCAACTACATCACGCCGGTGCCGGCCCAGCAGCGGCTCGGACCGCGCTGGTTCGCCGGCTCGGCCGACGCCATCTACCAGAGCTTCAACCTCATCAACGACGAGAACCCGGACTACGTGATCGTGTTCGGCGCCGACCACGTGTACCGGATGGACCCCTCGCAGATGGTCGCCCAGCACATCGAGTCGGGTGCCGGCGTCACCGTCGCCGCGATCCGCCAGCCGCTGTCCCTGGCCGACCAGCTCGGCGTCATCGAGGTCGCTGAGGACGGCCGGCGGATCAGCCTGTTCCGGGAGAAGCCCAAGGACGCCCAGGGCCTGCCAGACGCGCCCGACCAGGTCTTCGCGTCGATGGGCAACTACATCTTCACCACCAGGACGCTGTGCGACACGATCGTTCGGGACGCCGAGAACCCGCTGAGCAAGCACGACATGGGCGGCAACACCATCCCGATGCTCGTCGAGCGCGGCGAGGCGGCGGTCTACGACTTCGCGGAGAACGTGGTGCCCGGCAGCACCGACCGCGACCGCGGGTACTGGCGCGACGTCGGGACGCTCGACTCGTACTACGAGGCCCACATGGACCTCATCTCGATCCACCCGGTCTTCAACCTCTACAACTACGAGTGGCCCATCTACACCGAGAACCGGCCGTGGCCGCCGGCGAAGTTCGTCCACGGGTACCAGGAGCGCCTGGGCCGGGCGATCGGGTCGATGGTCTCGCCGGGGGCCATCATCTCCGGCTCGCTGGTGGAGAACTCGGTGGTGTCCCCCAACGTCCATGTCCACTCCTGGGCGCACGTCGAGGGCTCGGTGCTCATGGAGGGTGTCGACATCGGCCGCCACGCGGTGGTCCGCAACACCATCATCGACAAGAACGTGATCGTCCCGGAAGGCGTGGAGATCGGGGTCGACCTGGAGAAGGACCGCGCCAGGTACACCGTCTCCGAAGGCGGGATCGTCGTCATCGGCAAGGGACAGCGGGTGGTGGCATGAGTCGCGGAGCGGAGCGGAGCGCGAATTTGCCGCCGGTTTTTGAGGGCAGGGAGCCATGACGGTCGGCCGGTTCATGATCGAAGACGTGAGCCCTGCGCTGGACTGCGGGCGCCTTGCGGCCAAGGCGGTCGTCGGCGAGCTCGTGCCGGTGTCCGCCCGCGCGTACCGGGAAGGCCACCACGCGCTCGGGTGCAACGTCGTCCTGCGCGGGCCCGACGGCGCGGACGGCCCGTTCACCAGGATGCGGCCGGGTGATCCGGGCACCGACACCTGGCACGCCATGATCCGGCCGGACGCCGAAGGGCGCTGGAGCTTCACCGTCGAGGCGTTCGACGACCCGTACCTCACGTGGAACGACGCGGTCGAGAAGAAGATCGACGCCGGGCAGGGCGCCGAGGACCTCGCCAACGACCTCGCCGAAGGGGCCGAGATTCTGGACCGCGCGATGGCGACCGTACCGGAGAAGTCGAGGTCCGCTCTGGTCTCCGCGGCGAAGGCGCTGCGGGATGAGAGCCGGCCGCTGTTCGAGCGGGTCTCGCCGGCCCTGGACCTCGCCGAGCTGCTCTGGCAGCACCCGGTGCGCGAGGTGGTGACAAGCACGCAGGAGTACCCGCTCTGGGTGGACCGCAAGCGCGCGCTGTTCTCCGCCTGGTACGAGATGTTCCCCCGCTCGGAGGCTCCGATGCCGGCGGCGGGTGCCAAGCCGCAGCACGGCACGTTCGCCACCGCCACGCGCCGCCTGCGCGGTGTGGCCGCCATGGGCTTCGACGTGCTCTACCTTCCGCCGATCCACCCGATCGGCCGGGTCAACCGCAAGGGCAGGAACAACGCGCTCGTCGCATCGCTCGGCGATGTCGGCTCGCCATGGGCGATCGGCTCGGCCGAGGGCGGGCACGACGCGATCCATCGACAGCTGGGCACGCTGGAAGACTTCCGGCGCTTCGTCAAGGCGGCGGCCGATGCGGGCCTCGAGGTCGCGATGGACCTCGCCCTGCAGTGCGCGCCGGACCACCCGTGGGTCAGCGAGCACCCGGAGTGGTTCACGAAGAAGGCGGACGGGTCGATCGCGTACGCCGAGAACCCGCCCAAGAAGTACCAGGACATCTACCCGGTCAACTTCGACAACGACTCCGACGGCATCCGGGCCGAGGTGCTGCGGGTCGTGCTGCACTGGGTCGCCCAAGGGGTGAAGATTTTCCGGGTCGACAACCCGCACACCAAGCCGTTCGACTTCTGGCACTGGCTCATCTGGGAGGTCAAGAAGCAACACCCGGATGTGCTGTTTCTCGCCGAGGCGTTCACCCGGCCCGCGGTCATGCACGGCTTGGGAAAGATCGGCTTCAGCCAGTCGTACACCTACTTCACATGGCGCACGACGGCGCGCGAGATGCGGGAGTACTGCGAGGAGCTGGTCGCCTCGGCCGACCACATGCGACCCAACGTCTGGCCCAACACCCCGGACATCCTGCACGAGACACTGCAGCGCGGCGGCCCGCCGATGTTCAAGGTTCGGGCGGTCTTGGCGAGCATGCTCTCGCCATCATGGGGCATGTACGCCGGATACGAGCTCTTCGAGCATGTCGCGCGTCCTGGTGCGGAGGAGTACCTGGACAACGAGAAGTACCAGCTGCGCCCGCGGGACTGGGCCGCGGCGGAGGCCGGCGGCCGGTCGCTGGCGCCGTTCATCACGCGGCTCAACGCGATCCGCCGGGAGAACCCGGCCCTGCACTGGCTGCGCAACCTGCGCTTCCACGACATCGACAACGAGGCGCTGCTGTGCTTCTCCAAGCGCGACCCGGACTCGGACAACACGGTGCTGGTGATCTGCTCGTTCGATTCGGCTCACGTTCACTGGGGTAACACCACGTTGGACATGCCCGCGCTCGGGTTCGACTGGCACGAGCGGTTCACGGTCCGGGACGAGCTGACTTCAGCGACGTACGACTGGGGACAGCACAACGCCGTCCGCCTGGAGCCATATCTCGCACCAGCGCACGTGTTTACGGTGCATCGCCGCGCACAGTAGGCAGGTCGCAATGGAAACCTACGAACCGTCCGAGGGTAGCCACGTCGTCGCCGGCGGCGTGGTGGAGCATCCCACCGCGAGCGACTTCGGGCAGGCGCGCATCCTGCCGACCGACCGCACCTGGTTCCAGCGCGCCGTCTTCTACGAGGTGCTCGTGCGCGCGTTCTACGACTCCACCGCGGACGGGTCGGGTGACCTGCGCGGGCTCATCGAGAAGCTGGACTACCTGGAGTGGCTGGGCGTGGACTGCCTTTGGCTCCCACCGTTCTACGACTCCCCGCTGCGCGATGGCGGCTACGACATCCGCGACTTCTACAGGGTGCTGCCCGACTACGGTACGGTCGACGACTTCGTCGCCCTGCTCGACGCGGCCCACAAGCGCGGGATCAGGATCATCACGGACCTGGTGATGAACCACACCTCCGACGCGCACCCGTGGTTCCAGGAGTCACGCCGCGATCCTACGGGGCCGTACGGCGACTACTACGTCTGGAGCGACACGGACAAGCGCTATCCGGACGCCCGGATCATCTTCGTCGACACCGAGGAGTCCAACTGGACCTTCGACCCGGTGCGGCGGCAGTTCTACTGGCACCGGTTCTTCTCGCACCAGCCGGACCTCAACTACGCCAACGTCGACGTACAGCAGGACATGCTGAATGTGCTGCGGTTCTGGCTCGACCTCGGCATCGACGGGTTCCGGCTGGACGCCGTGCCGTACCTGTTCGAGACCGAGGGAACCAACTGCGAGAACCTGCCGGAGACGCACGAGTTCCTCAAGCGCTGCCGGAAGGTCGTCGACGCCGACCACCCCGGGCGGGTGCTGCTGGCCGAGGCGAACCAGTGGCCGGCCGACGTCGTGGAGTATTTCGGCGACCCGCAGACCGGCGGTGACGAGTGCCACATGGCGTTCCACTTCCCGTTGATGCCCCGTATCTTCATGGCGGTACGCCGGGAGTCGCGGTTTCCGATCTCGGAGATCCTGACGCACACTCCGCCCATCCCGGCCAACTGCCAATGGGGCATCTTCTTGCGCAACCACGACGAGCTGACCCTGGAGATGGTCACCGACGAAGAGCGCGACTACATGTACGCCGAATACGCCAAGGATCCGCGCATGCGCGCCAACGTCGGCATCCGCCGGCGGCTGGCGCCTTTGCTGGAGAACGACCGCAACCAGGTGGAGCTGTTCACCGCGTTACTGCTCTCGCTGCCCGGCTCACCGGTGCTGTACTACGGCGACGAGATAGGCATGGGAGACAACATCTGGCTCGGCGACCGCGACGGCGTGCGTACGCCGATGCAGTGGACGCCGGACCGCAATGCCGGCTTCTCGAAGGCGACGCCGGGCCGGCTGTACCTGCCCGCCAACCAGGATCCGGTGTACGGCTACCAGTCGGTCAACGTGGAGGCGCAGCGGGACAACTCGGCGTCGCTGCTCAACTGGACGCGTACCATGCTCGCCGTGCGCCGCCGGCACAAGGCGTTCACCGGTGGCACGTTCCGGGAGCTCGGCGGGTCGAACCCGTCGGTGTTAGCGTATGTCCGGGAGCACGACGGCGACGTCGTGCTGTGCGTCAACAACCTTTCCCGCTTCCCGCAACCCATCGAGCTGAACCTGCAGCACTGGGCCGGCTACACCCCGATCGAGCTGACCGGGCGGGTGCCGTTCCCGCGCGTCGGTCAGCTGCCGTACCTGCTGACCATCGCGGGACATGGCTTCTACTGGTTCCAGCTGGTCGGCCCGGAGGAGAACCAATGACCTTGCCGTTCGCCGAATGGTTGCCCAACCAGCGGTGGTACGCCGGGCGGAACAGGACCCTGGAGCGCTTGGAGCCGGCGGCCGTGACCCGGCTGGCCGACGATCTCGACCACGTGCTGCTCGACGCGTCCTATGTGGACGGCGGCAGGGAGCGCTACCAGGTCTTCGTCGGCTGGGACCACGGGCCGGCCGCTGAGTTCGCCGGCGTGGCGACGATCGGCAGCGAGGACGGCCGGACCGGCTATGACGCCCTGTACGCAGAGACCACCGCCCGCCGCCTGCTCGTGGCGATCCAGAACGCCACCACGATCGGAGCGCTGCGGTTCGTGCCCGAGCCGCACGCACAGCTGCCGGTCGACGCGCCGGCGCGGGTGGTCGACACCGAGCAGAGCAACACGAGCGTCGTGTTCGACTCGGTGGCCATCATGAAGGTGTTCCGGCGCGTGATTCCGGGGATCAACCCAGACCTGGAGCTCAACCGCGTGCTCGGCCGGGCCGGTTGCCCGTACGTGGCGAAGCTGCTCGGCGCCGTCGAAAGCAGCCAGGACGGGCAGCCGGTCGCGCTGGCGATGGTGACCGCGTTCGCGGAGAACTCGGCGAACGGCTGGGCGATGGCCAGTGTCAGCGCCCGGGACCTGTTCGCCGAGGTGGATCTGCACGCCGACGAGGTGGGCGGCGACTTCGCCGGCGAGTCGTTCCGGCTGGGCGAGGCGGTCGCGGTGGTGCATCGCACCCTGGCCAAGGAGCTCGGCACGTCGCGGGGTTTCCCGCCGGTGGAGTGGATGTCGGCCCGCCTGGCCGGCGCCGTCGAGGCCGTGCCAGAGCTGGTGCCGTACGCGCCGTTCGCGGCGGCCGCCTTCGGTGAGGTGGCCCACCATGAGGTGACGGTCCAGCGCGTCCACGGCGACCTGCACCTGGGACAGGTGCTGCGTACACCCGATGCCTGGCTGCTCATCGACTTCGAAGGTGAGCCGGGGCGGCCGCTGGAGGAGCGGCGCCGCCCGGACTCGCCGCTGCGCGACGTGGCCGCGATGCTCCGCTCGTACGAGTACGCCGCGTACCAGCAGCTCGTGGACGGACGCGACGACGGGCAGCTGGAGCACCGGGCCCGCGAATGGATCGACCGCAACCGTTCGGCGTTCTGCGACGGGTACGCCAGCGCCGCCGGGTCCGAACCGCGTGACGAGCCGGCCCTGCTGCGCGCCTACGAGCTGGACAAGGCGGTGTACGAAGCCGTGTACGAGGCCCGGCACCGGCCAACCTGGCTGCCGATCCCGTTGCGGTCGATCCGGCGCATCGTGGAGGACCAGGCATGGACGAGCTGATCGCCGGCACGGCGCATGACCCGCACGGCGTGCTGGGCGCGCATCCGAGCGACGGCGACACTGTGATCCGTACGCTGCGCCGGGGTGCGGACAGCGTCGCGGTCGTGGTCGACGGCAAGCGGTACCCGATGGCGCGGGCGCACCCGGAGGGCATCTTCGAGGCGACGCTGCCGGGCAAGGTGGTCGACTACCGCATCGACGTCGATGGCGCGATGCGCGACGACCCGTACCGGCACGCGCCCACGATCGGCGAGCTGGACCTGCATCTGCTCCGCGAGGGCCGCCACGAGCGGCTCTGGAAAGTTCTCGGGGCGCATGTGTGCGACGCCGGGGTCTCCTTCGCGGTCTGGGCACCCAATGCCCACGGCGTACGGGTGATCGGCGACTTCACCGGCTGGGGAGCATACGACGGCTGGCCGATGCGCTCGATGGGCGACAGCGGCGTCTGGGAGATCCTCGTGCCGGACGCCGAGGTCGGGCAGTGCTACAAGTACCGGATCCTGGGACCCGACGGCGTCTGGCGGGACAAGGCCGACCCGCTCGCCACGCGTACCGAGGCGCCGCCCAAGAACGCCTCGGTGGTCTACGAGTCGCACTACGACTGGAAGGACGCCGACTGGCTGGCTCGCCGGGCCGACCGGCATCCGCACCAGGAACCGGTCAGCATCTACGAGGTACATCTCGGCTCGTGGCGGCCCGGACTGTCCTATGTGGACCTGGCGGATCAGCTCACCGGGTACCTGGTGGAGATGGGCTTCACCCATGTGGAGCTCCTGCCGGTGATGGAGCACCCGTACGGCGGCTCGTGGGGGTACCAGGTCACCGGCTACTACGCCCCGACCGCCCGGTTCGGCAGCCCGGACGACTTCCGGTACCTCGTCGACCGGCTCCACCAGGCCGGTATCGGCGTGATCCTGGACTGGGTGCCCGCGCACTTCCCGCGCGACGAATGGGCGCTGGCCCGCTTCGACGGTACGCCGCTCTACGAGCACGGCGACTGGCGCCGCGGCGAGCACCCCGACTGGGGCACGTACGTGTTCGACTACGGGCGCGCCGAGATCCGCAACTTCCTGGTGGCCAACGCGCTGTACTGGCTGGAGGAGTTCCACGCCGACGGGCTGCGGGTGGACGCGGTCGCGTCAATGCTCTACCTGGACTACTCCCGCGAGGACGGCGGGTGGGAGCCCAACGTGTACGGCGGCCGGGAGAACCTGGAAGCCATCAGCTTCCTGCAGGAGATGAACGCGACCGTCTACAAGCACCATCCGGGCGTCATGACGATTGCGGAGGAGTCCACGGCGTGGCCCGGCGTGACCCGACCGACCTACCTGCAGGGCCTCGGTTTCGGCTTCAAGTGGAACATGGGCTGGATGCACGACACGCTCGTGTACATCAGCAAGGAACCGATCCACCGGCAGTGGCACCACCAGCAGATGACCTTCGCCACGCTGTACGCCTGGAGCGAGAACTACGTGCTGCCGATCAGCCACGACGAGGTGGTCCACGGCAAGGGCGCGCTGGCCGCGAAGGTACCGGGCGACCAGTGGCAGCGGATGGCCACGGTGCGCGCGCTCCTGGCGTACATGTGGGCGTTCCCCGGCAAGCAGCTGCTCTTCATGGGCGGCGAGCTCGGCGACGAGCAGGAGTGGAGCGAGCAGCGGGGGCTGGACTGGGGGCTGCTGCATGACCCCGCGCACGCCGGCGTCCAGCGGCTCATGCGTGACCTCAACGCGGCGTACCGCAGCACGCCTGCGTTGTGGTCGCAGGACACCGCGCCGGAGGGCTTCCGCTGGATCACCGCCGAGGACTCGGCGAACAATGCGTTCTCGTTCATCCGCGCCGCCGCGGACGGTTCGACGCTCGTATGCGTGGTCAACTTCGCCGCGATCCCGCACGAGAACTACCGCATCGGGCTCCCCCGCGGCGGCGTCTGGACCGAGGTCATCAACACCGACGCCGACGTGTACGGCGGTTCCGGCGTCGGGAACCTCGGACAGGTACGCGCCGAGGACACCCCGTCGCACGGGCTGCCGGCGTCGGTGGCGTTGCGGGTACCGCCGCTGGGCGCGCTCTGGCTGCGGCCCGTGTCCTAGCCAGTCAGGCGAGGTGTGGGCGGAGGTTCCGCTTGCGCCGCCAGCCGCGGACGTACGGGAAGAGGATGAACCCGACCGGAATCAGCGCGAGGCATAAGGCGACGACGTACGCCGCGAGGTAGTGGTGGTCGAAGATGGAGCGGTCGCTTCTCACCTGCCTGGCGTTGATGCCGAAGAACGCGACCACGAACCCGACCGGTACGCCGATGAAGCTGAGGACGCTCGCGGCGATGGCGTTCCACTTCTGCTTGCTCTCCGCCGTCCGGCGCTCCCTGATGTCGATCGCCGTGATCTCCGACCGCACGCTGCCGGCGAGCTGGGTGAACATCTGGCTCAGCGTCACCGCTTGGCTCGGCAGGTCCATCGCCTCGTACAGCGCCGAGTGGAAGCTCTCGATGCGCATGAGCGGGAACTCGACGCTGAACGTGAGGTCGAACTCCAGGTTTCCCAGGTTGTCGGCGAGCACCTCAAGGTCTTCGCGCACCTGCTCGCCCGCCCCCTCCTTCTGCTTGTCCTCGCGGAACGCGCGCACCTGGCGGTAGGCGTCGTGCCAGATCTGGCGGAACCGAGACGCGGTGCCCACCGCGTGCACCGTGGAGAGGAAGACGCTGTCCTCGACGAAGTCCTTGTGGCCGTAGAGCAGGCTGGCATACGGCGTGACGCGGCCCAACGTCCGGCCCGGCTGGTTGAGCTCCTCGGGCTTCTGCAGCTTCGTGAACTCTTCGCGGTAGGGCGGTGCGTCGCGGTACACGATTTCCTCGATGACGCTGTCGCCCAGCGGCTCCTCGTCGTCGGTAAGCCGCGGCACGAACACCAGCTGGTGCCGTTCGGGTAGGAGCTCGGCCTGCTCCGTCTCGATCGGCTCGGCGGCCACCGAGTCGGCCAGGCTCCGCACGTACTCGGGAAGCTCCTTCCCGCGGATCCGCAGCTGCGCATGGATGCACCGTTCCAGGACCTCCGCGGTCGGCTGCGCCTCCACCGCCAGCGGACGCGTGGTGAAGTCCAGCGCGAGCGCCGCGACCACCTGGTACGACGGCAACGCGAACAGCCACGAGCTCACCTGGGTGATCTCGGCGCCTGCCACCGGCGACGGGAAGCCGACATCGGCGACCTCGATCGTGTCCTGGACCAGCAGGCGTGGCAGCTGGTCCTTGTAGAAGTCGTAGAAGTCCTTCAGCCGGCCCAGCTTGAGGTCGAGCTGAGTCTCCCGAGTCGCGTGTCCCCGATGCCGCCATCTGGTCGCATAGATGCTGATCACACGGACCGAACAGGTAGTCGTCTCAGCCGTCCCGGCGGACATCGCAGGTACCCCCCAGGTCGCACACAGTAATGCCATGCTGGCTTTCTGTTCTACAGCCAGCGACCGAACACAGTGGTCCTACGAATGGACAAGGCTGCCGGGCCGTGCGGCCCCGGCACGACCGCGAACGTCAGGTGGAAGGCGTCCGCCGTTCGATCTCGCCCAGCCGCGCGATGTTGCCGGCCTCGTCGGCGTCGACCTCGGTCGTCTCGACGAACGCCCGGACCACCTCGACCGCCACATCCGGGGCCAGCCGCTTCAGGCTCATCGCCAGCACGTTCGCGTCGTTCCAGAGCCGGGCACCCTTGGCGATCCACGGGTCCCACGCGAGCGCCGCCCGCACGCCCGGTACCTTGTTCGCCGCGATCGCGGTACCGGTACCGGTCCAGCACATCACCACGCCGTAGTCGGCGGTCCCGCCGGACACCGCCCGGCCGACCGCCTCGCCGATGTCCGGCCACTTGTCCGAGGTCGCGACCGGGATCACTTCGTCGCCGCGACCGGCCAGGTACTCGACCACGGCTCTGGTGGTCTCGTTCTCGTCATCCGCCCCGTAGGCTATCCGCACGACTCCCAGGTTACGGAAGTGTGCGGGGGCAGCATGCAGTACCGGCCGCTTGGCCGTACCGGACTTTCGGTGTCCGAGATCGGCTACGGCGTCGACCGTCATCCCGGGCATGCGCAGTGTCGGCAACGTGGAGCGCAACGTGGCTGTCAGCGACGGCCGCCTCCTGCCTGACGACCAGCGGGCCAAGCTGGCGAACCACCGCTGGGAGCGCAACTTCTACGCATCCGGCTGAGCCGCGCGTACCGCCCCGAACAGCGCCTCGTCCAGCGAGGGCGGCACACACCGCAGATCGAGCAGCAACCGCTCCTGTTCCACCCGCCCCACCACGGGCGGGTCACCGCGGCGCAGCGGCTCGGCGTACTCCTCAGGAAGTGAGACCGCCCACGACGCGAGCTCGACGCCGGGTGCGCCACCGCCACCGACGACGGCGGCCGCCGATGCCACCTCGGCCGGCACGCCGGCCGAGCGCAGCGCGTCACACAGCCGCTCGGCACGCTCGCGCAGCACGGCCGGGTCGGTGTGCAGCGCCTGCCAGGTCGGGGTCTGCGGGCCACGCAGCGTGGCCTCCAGCGCGGCGAGGGTGAGCTTGTCCACCCGCAGCGCACGGGCGAGCGGATGGCGTCGCAACGACTCGACGATGTCGACCCGGCCGAGCAGGAGCCCGGCCTGCGGCCCGCCGAGCAGCTTGTCGCCGCTTGCGGTGACCAGTGCCGCGCCGGCCCGCAGCGCCGTCGCCGCGTTGGGCTCCTCGGGGAGCAGCGGATCGGGCGCGAGCAGGCCGGAGCCGATGTCCACCACGACAGGTACGCCGAGGGCGGCCAGCTCCGCCACGGAGACCGACGAGGTGAACCCGCGTACGACGAAGTTGGACGGATGGACCTTGAGCACGAAGCCGGTCTCGCCCCCGACCCCGGTGCGGTAGTCCGCGAACGCGGTCCGGTTCGTGGTGCCCACCTCGCGCAGCCGCGCGCCCGTGGACTGCAGCAGGTCGGGGAGGCGGAAGCCGTCGCCGATCTCGACCAGCTCGCCCCGGCTGACAACGATCTCCCGGCCGGCCGCGAGCGCTGTGGCCGCGAGCACGAGGGCGCCCGCGCCGTTGTTGACGACGTGGACCGCGCCGGCGTCGGGTACCGCCGCCGCGAGCACCGCGAGCGCCGAGCGGCCCCGCCGGGCGCGGCGCCCGGTAACCAGGTCGAGCTCGACGTCGGTATAGCCGGCCGCCGCCACCACAGCCTCGATAGCGGCCGCCGACAGCGGCGCCCGCCCAAGGTTGGTGTGCAGGACCACGCCGGTGGCGTTGACGATCCGCCGCATCCCGGTGGAGCGGGCGAGCGCGGCGGCCGCCGCGTCCGTGACGTCCTCGGGCGCGATCTCGCCGCGGCGGGCCCGCTGCTGGGCTTCGAGCACCACCGCCTTGACCCGCCAGCGGCCCAGCGACGCCACGGCGGCGGCCAGGCGCGGGTCGGCGAGCACGGCGTCGGTACGCGGTACCCGACGTCTCGGATCCGCCGATCGATCCGTCACCCGGCACCTCCTCGAATGTGCGTCTGGCCAAGTACACCAGTCCCCGCCGGGAACCGTGCGGTCGAAGCAAGGCTCAACTAGTCGTGAGACGGATGTTGGTCTTGTCCGCAACGGTCCTCCTCGCCGCGTGCACGTCGCCGCCGTCGACGGCCCCGCCTACGGAGGCCCAGATGCTCGCTCGTCCGCTGCGGCTGCCCTCGCTCGCCACGGGGGCCGACTGCCCCGTCTCGCACGCCCGATCCCTGTCTCCGAACGAGGGGCTGTACACGACCAACATGTTCGGCGACGGACCCTTGTATCCTCTTCCCTTCTATTTCGGCCCCGGCACCACCTTGCGCCTTCAGGACAAGAGTCCCGGTCCTGACGGGCTGTACGAGACCAAGGTGGTCTGGGTCAGCCGCGGCGGCTACAACGGTCCCGCAATGATCAGGGTGGGCCGGCTCGACGCGGCCGGGCGTGGTCACGTACGGCTCCTCTATGACCCTGCCGCGTCTCGCGACGACTCGGTGATCTTCACGGTGCCTGAGGATCCAACCAACTGGCCATCGACGACGTCGATACCAGCGCCTGGTTGCTATGCCTACCAGGTCGACGGCCTCACTTTCACAGAGATCATCGTGTTCCGGGTGGTTGCTTGAGGCGCATCCCCTCACCAGCTGTGGAACAGTTCGTACGTGACCACCACGCAGACCCGCCGGCTCACCCAGTACGCCCACGGTGGCGGATGCGCCTGCAAGATCCCGCCCGGCGAGCTTGAGTCGGTGCTCGCCGGTCTCGCCGGCGTTGCGCCACCGGACCTGATCGTCGGGCTCGACACCGGTGACGACGCGGCGGTTGTCCGGATCGAACCTGGTACGGCTGTCGTGGCGACGGCCGACTTCTTCACGCCAGTGGTTGACGATCCCTACGACTGGGGCCGCATCGCGGCGGCCAACGCTCTGTCGGACGTGTACGCGATGGGCGGCACGCCGGTGGTGGCGGTCAACCTGCTGGCCTGGCCGCGCGACCTCCTGCCGATGGAGCTGGCGGCACAGGTGCTACGCGGCGGGCTCGACGTGGCGCGCGAGGCCGGTTGCCACGTCGCCGGCGGGCACAGCGTCGACGACCCGGAGCCCAAGTACGGCATGGCGGTCACCGGGATCGCCGATCCGGACCGGCTGCTACGCAACGATGCCGGGCGCCCGGGGCAACCGTTGACGTTGACCAAGCCGCTCGGTATCGGCGTGCTCAACAGCCGCCACAAGGCCACCGGTGAGCCGTTCCCCCATGCGGTGGCCGCGATGACCACGCTCAACCGCGACGCCGCCCGGGCCGCGCTGGACGCCGGGGCGACCTGCGCGACCGACGTGACCGGCTTCGGCCTGCTCGGGCATCTGCACAAGCTGGCCCGGGCGAGCGGGGTGACCGCGGTGGTCGACGCGGCGGCAGTGTCCTATCTGGACGGAGCGCGCGAGGCGCTGGCCGCCGGGTACGTCAGTGGCGGCACCCGGCGCAACCTCGACTGGGTACGGCCGCACTGCGAGGCACCCGGAGTCAGCGAGGACGAGCTGCTCCTGCTCGCCGACGCGCAGACCTCGGGTGGGCTGCTGGTCGCGGGCGTGGTGCTCGGCTACCCGGTCATCGGCGAGCTGGTGCCCGCCCGCGCCGACGGGGTCACGCTCGTAGTACGTTGACCCGCGCGCTGGGGCACCACCGTGTACTTCGGGTCCTTGGCCGACGCCACGCCACCCTCGAAGATGCCGAAGCGGGTGGCGATCGACGCGGCGACGAGCGCCGCACCGGCCAGCGCCGACAGCACGCGGCTGCGCCGCCCGAGCAGGGCGCCGGCCACCCCCGCCGCGGTCAAGGCGCGCCCGGTGCGCAGCAGCCGCCCGGCGCGCCCCTCGCGGTATGGCTCGCTGAGCAAGCCCAGCCGGGTCTCGACGCTGTGCGACCCGTACAGCTCCATCGCCCCGCCCGCCACCGCGAGCCGCCGCGCGGGGCCGGACTCCGCTAGCGGCGCGGCGATCAGAGCCATCCCCGAGGCGCTCGCCAGAGCGCTGCCGGCAAAGACCCACGGCAGCTCCGGGTATGCCTCGTGCCACGACGGTACCGCCGTGTCGGCCAGCAGGACGGCGGTGTACGTGCCGAGCGCCGGCGCCATCCCGGCGGCCGCGATGCCCGCTGCGCGGCTGACCGGAGGCAGCGCCCGCCGGGCCAACCCGAGCGCACCACGGCGCGGCAGCAGCGGGGCCGCCTCGCCCGCGGCGGCCAGGCCGGCAGCCGCCCCGAAGGTCGTGAGGATCCAGGTCCCCATCGACATCGGCGAGGTCGGTTTGGCCACGCGCAGCATGTGGTGGAACCGCTCCGGGCGCCCCAGATCGTTGATGAGAAAGTACGTGCTGGCGCCCAGCGCGCCAAGCGCGGTCAGCCTCCCGGCGCGGCGCAGAGCCGGCCGGCCGGTGAGGTCCGCGGCGGCGGCCACGAGCGCGGAGCCGGCGGCGAGGCCGCCGGTGAACAGGTACGCCGGAATGTCGTGCCGCCACACCGGCGCCTTGATCACCGGCCGCCCATAGTAAGACTGGAAGCCGGTCACGATGCCTCCGGTTCGCTCGCTCACTGCCGCCGCCCGAGGAACGCGGCGGCTACGGCGGCGGCCATGGCGAGCGCGGCGACACCGGCCTTACGCCACATCGCCGGCAGGTCGCGGGTGGTGACCACCGGGTCGGGTGGCAGGCCGTAGACCTCCGGCTCGTCGAGGAGCAGGAAGAAGGCGCCGGTGCCGCCGACCCCGTCGTGCGGGTCGTGGCCGTAGAGCCGCGCGTCGCGCTCGCCGGACTCGTGCAGCCGTTCGACCCGTTCCTGGGCGCGCTCGCGCAGCTCGTCCAACGGTCCATATTGGATGGACTCGGTCGGGCACGCCGTGGCGCAGGCCGGCATCAGCCCGTCACCGATCCGGTCGTAGCACAGCGTGCACTTCCACGCCCGCCCGTCGCCCTCACGCTGGTCGATGACGCCGTACGGGCACGCCGGAATGCAGTACCCGCAACCGTTGCAGATGTCCTGCTGCACCACGACCGTGCCAAGCTCGGTGCGAAACAGCGCCCCGGTCGGGCAGACGTCCAGGCACGCCGCGTGGGTACAGTGCTTGCAGACATCGGACATCATGAGCCAGCGCACGTCGCCGGGCTCCTCGCGATCGGCGCGCGGCTGCTCTATGAAGGCGACATGGCGCCAGGTGTTCGCGCTCAGCCCACCGGTGTTGTCGTAGGACATGCCGAGCAGGTTCAACCCGTCGTCGGGTACGCCGTTCCACTCCTTGCACGCGACCTCGCACGCCTTGCAGCCGATGCAGATGCTGGTGTCGGTGAAGAACCCCATCCGTGGCGGCGGGTCGGCGTACCCGGCGTCGGGCGCCGGATCGAGCGGACCGTAGAGGCTGTTCGTTCCCATGGGTCACGCACCGCTCTCGTCGTTGGGTTCGAGGCCGGCCCGCCGCCGGTACTCCCTCAGGTACGCCAACAGCGCCGGCCCGGTCGGGCGCCGCCCCGGCTTGACATCGCACGTACCGACCTTGCTCTCCTGGATCAGCACGTTGGGGTCGAGCACGATCCCGAACAGGTCGTTGGCGGAGTCGCCGGTGGTCAGGCCGGCACTGCCCCAGTGGTACGGCAGCCAGACCTGGTGCACCAGCCGGTCCTCGATGCGCAACGGGGTCAGGCGATCGGTGACGAGCACCGGCGCCTCAACGACCGCCCGGGACGTGACGACATGTGCCCAACCCAGGTGGACCAGCCCGCGCTCGGCAGCGAGCTCCGGGGACACCTCGATGAACATGGCCGGCTGCAGCTCCGACAGGTACGCCAGGGTCCGGCTCATGCCGCCGGCCGTATGGTGCTCGGTGAGCCGGCTGGCGCTGAACACGTACGGGAACACGTCGCTCGCGGCCGGATGCAACGGGTTCTCGCGCCGCTGGTAGACCTTGCGGGTCGGGTTGCTCTGCTGCTGGTACAGCGCGTTGGTGACCGGCGACTCGGCCGGCTCGTAGTGGGTCGGCAGCGGACCGTCGACCAGGCCGGTCGGCACGAACAGCCAGGCCTTCCCGTCGGCCTGCATGACGAACGGGTCGTCACCGGCGAGCGCGGCCGGGCCGCTCGCGCCATCGGGCGGCCGGTAGCTCGGCGCCTTGGTCTTCTCGAAGTCCGGCACGTCGTGGCCGGTCCACTCGCCCTGCTCGGGGTCCCACCAGACGTAGGCCTTGCGCTCGCTCCACGGCCGCCCGTCCGGGTCTGCCGAAGCGCGGTTGTAGAGGATGCGCCGGTTGGCGGGCCAGGCCCAGCCCCACTCGGGCGCCACCCAGCTCTGCTCCCCGCCCGGCTTGCGCCGCGCCGCCTGGTTGACGCCGCCGGCGAACACTCCACAGTAGATCCAGCAACCGCCCACAGTGGACCCGTCATCCTTGAGCTCGGTGAAGCTGGACAGCGGGCGGCCGGTGGCCGTCTCATACCCGTTGATCTCGCGGAGCACCGCCTCGGCACTGGGCTCCTTATGCGTGCCGTGCGTCGGGTAGTCCCAGGCGAGGTCACGCGCGGCGCGGTCGCGCGCCAGCGTCGAGCCGGCCAACCGTTTGCGAACCAGCCGGCCGAGGTGGTAGGTGAACCACAGGTCCGAGCGGCAGTCGCCGGGCGGGTCGACCGCCTTCTCCCGCCACTGCAGCAGGCGCTGCGTCTGGGTGAACGTGCCCTCCTTCTCCACGTGCGAGGCGGCCGGCAGGAAGAACACCTCGGTGCGGCATTCGGCCGGCACGATCTCGCCGGTGGCCACCTCCGGGCCGTCCTTCCAGAACGTGGCGCTCTCGATGAGGTACATGTCGCGCACCACGAGCCAGTCGAGGTTGGCCATGCCCAGGCGCTGCGCCCGGCCATGGGCCGAGCCGACGGCCGGGTTCTGGCCGAACAGGAAGTACCCCTGCACCTTGCCGTCGATCATCGACAGCACCTGCTGGTACGTGCCGTGGTCGCCGGTCAGCCGCGGCAGGTAGCCGTAGCAGTAGTCGTTGCCGGCCGTGGCCGCGTCACCCCAGTACGCCTTGAGCAGGCTCGTGGCGTACGCCCCCGCGTTGCCCCAGAAGCCCTTCTGCCCGGGGTGCCGCATGCCGCCGACCCAGTCGGCGAACGTGGGGTGCTGGGCGTGGTGCGGCATCGGCAGGTACCCGGGCAGCAGGTTGAACAGGGTCGGGATGTCGGTCGAGCCCTGGATGCTCGCGTGGCCGCGCAGCGCCATCACGCCGCCGCCGGGACGCCCGAGGTTGCCGAGCAGCAGCTGGATAATGGCGCCGGTGCGGATGTACTGCACGCCGACGCTGTGCTGGGTCCAGCCGACCGAGTACACCAGCGCCGTGGTGCGTTCCCGGCCGGAGCTTTCCGTCCACGCGCGACAGACCTCCGCGAACAAGGCTTGCGGCACGCCGCAGACCTGCTCGACGATCTCCGGGGTGTAGCGCGCGTAGTGGCGCTTGAGGATCTGGTACACGCAGCGGGGGTGTCGCAGCGTCTCGTCGCGCTCGGTGCCGGATGGCAGCGGCGGTCCGTGCGACTCGTGCCGCAGCGCGCCCGCGGTCTCCCGCTGCACGTGACTGTCCACATCGGACCCGCGGTCACCGTGTCCCTGGTACTGCCAGCTCGACGGGTCGTACACCCGCTTGTCGGGGTCGAAGCCGGAGAACAGCCCGTCGAGTTCCTCGGTGTCGCGGAAGTCCTCGCTGACGATGGTCGCGGCGTTGGTGTACGCCAGGACGTACTCCCGGAAGTCCAGCTCGCCCGAGAGGATGTGGTTGACGATCCCGCCGAGGAACGCGATGTCCGAGCCGGCCCGGATCGGCACGTACGTGTCGGCCATGGCGCTGGTACGGGTGAACCGCGGATCGACGTGAATCACCCTGGCGCCGCGCGCCTTGGCTTCCATCACCCACTGGAACCCCACGGGATGGCACTCGGCCATGTTGGAGCCCTGAATCACGATGCAGTCCGCGTTGGCCAGGTCCTGCTGGAACCCGGTGGCGCCGCCGCGGCCGAAGCTGGTCCCCAGACCGGGGACCGTGGAGGAGTGTCAAATCCGGGCCTGGTTCTCGACCTGGATGGCCCCGAGCGCCGTGAACAGCTTCTTGATGAGGTAGTTCTCCTCGTTGTCCAATGTGGCACCGCCCAGGCTGGAGATGCCCAGGGTGCGGTTGAGCGGCCGCCCATGCTCGTCGCGGTCCTCCCAGGTGGCCTCGCGCGCCGCCACGACCCGGTCGGCGATCATCTCCATCGCCGTCGCCAGGTCCAGCTCCTCCCATTCGGTGCCGTACGGGCGCCGGTAGCGCACCTTCCGTTGGCGCAGCGGGCTGGTCACCAGGCTCTTGCTGGCCGAACCCTTCGGGCACAGCCGTCCCCGGGAGATGGGCGAGTCGGGGTCGCCCTCGATCTGGATGACCCGACCGTCCTTGACGAAGACCTTCTGTCCACACCCGACAGCGCAGTACGGGCAGACCGATCGCGCCACCGAGTCAGCCGTCTCGGTCCGGGCGGTGAGCGCCCTGGTGCGCGGGGACTGTACGGCCGCGCCACGGCCGAGCGGGTCGGCGCCGGTCAGCTGGCGGTACACCGGCCAGCGGCCGAGGAAGGTCCGGATGCCCATGCCGTTGACCCTAGGACAGGCGGCGTGGGCCGGCACCGCAAGACCCGACCCAGGGGCGCCGCCTCGTGGCGCGCCCCTGGGTCGCGGGTACACCTAAGCCTTGATCTCCTTCCGGTCGCCCGTAGCGGCGATCGAGATCTTGCGCGGCTTGGCCTGCTCTGCAACCGGGATCCGCAGGGTCAGCACGCCGGCGTCGTAGGTGGCCTCCAGATGTTCGGCATCCAGCGTGTCGCCGAGGAACAGCTGCCGGGTAAACGTGCCCATGGGCCGTTCGGAGATCACCGTCTCCGCGCCGTCGCGGGTCTTGCGCGTCCGCTCGGCCTTGACCGTCAGCACGTTGCGCTCGACCGTCAGGTCGATGGCGTCCGGGTCCACTCCGGGCAGGTCGAAGTACACGTAGAACCATTCGCCGTCGCGCTCGGCGTCCAGGTGCATGACCGCCGGCCGGCCAGGCGTACCGAAGAACTGTTCAGCGAGCCTGTCGATCTCGCGGAACGGGTCGGTGCGCATCAACATGCTCGTCAACCTCCTCGATCGGGTCTGCGCCCTGAGTTGTTCTTGAGTCTCGTTGACTCAACTTATCTCTTGATGTACAACGAAGTTATGTCGTTGTCAAGTGGACCGGAGGGGCGTTTCGGGATGAACCCGGACCACGGGCTTTACCCGATCTCGGTGGTGTCCGAGCTGACCGGGCTCAGCCCGCACATCCTGCGCGCGTACGAGCGGGCCGGCCTGCTCGCTCCCACCCGCACCGACGGGGGAACCCGCCGGTACAGCGACAATGACCTCGCCCGGCTGCGCCGCATCACGCTGCTCGCCGACGATCGGGTCAACCTCGCGGGCATCCGCCGCATCATCGAGCTCGAAGCCGAGCTGGCCGCGCTGCGGGCCGAGATCGCCCGGCTGCGGACGGCCGAAGATGCGTGAGGCTGCCATGCCACCGGCGCGGGACTTCTATGACGTGCTCGGGGTGCCGCGGGACGCCAGCCCCGAGGAGATCCAGCGCGCGTACCACCGGCAGGCTCGGCGCCTCCACCCTGACGTCAGCTCCGACCCGGCCGCCGCGGAACGGTTCAAGGAGCTGACCGCCGCCTACGAAGTGCTCTCCGACCCGGGGCGCCGCGACCGTTACGACCGGTCCGACGGCCCGATGCGCGGGCAACGGGTCCGCGTCAACACCGGCCGTTCCCGTGGCGGAGACATGGACATCGAGGACCTGTTCGATGCGGCGTTCGGCCGCTGGAGCGCCGGGTTCCGGTACGCGCCCACCCGGGGCGCCGATCTCGAAGCCGACATCGAGATCAGCGTGGAGGACGCGTACATCGGCTGGCGCGGCACGGTGACGCTGACCACCGGAACCGTCGCGAACACCTTCGAGGTGAGCATCGAGCCCGGTGCGGTCGACGGCCAGCGGGTCCGGCTGGCGGGCCGGGGCGGCGCGGGCACCGCCGGCGGCCGGCGCGGCGACCTGTACCTGGTGGTCCGGCTGGCGCCGCATCCGCGGTACCGGGTCGACGGGCGCGACGTCACCATCGACCTTCCGGTCACCCCGTGGGAGGCGGCGCTGGGCGCGCGGGTACCGGTACCGACGCCGGCCGGTGTGGTGGAGGTCGAGCTGCCGCCAGGATCGTCCAGCGGCCGGCGGATGCGGCTGCCTGGACGCGGCCTGCCCCACCCGGCCGGGCCACCGGGCGACCTCTACGCCGAAGTCAGCATCGTCATGCCACCCTCGCTCTCCCCCACCGAACGCCAGCTGTTCGAACGGCTCGCCAAAGCGTCCACATTCGACCCTCGCGTCACGCCGTGATGCGCGCTGTAGGCGAGCGGGTTGAGCGAGCGGCTAGTCTGCGGCCATGGACCTTCCGCAGCGCGCCCGCGTCGTGGTGGTCGGTGCCGGGGTCATCGGCACCTCGGTCGCGTACCACCTGGCCCACCAGGGATGCGCCGACGTGGTGCTGCTCGAACGGGACCGGCTGACGTCGGGTACGACGTGGCACGCGGCCGGGTTGATCGTCACGTTCGGCTCCACGTCCGAGACGTCGACGCGGATGCGGATGTACACCCGCGACCTCTACGCCCGGCTCGAAGCGGAGACCGGCCTGTCCACCGGCCTGAAGCGGGTAGGGTTCATCGAGCTCGCCACCGACCACGGGCGGCTTGAGGAGTACCGCCGGGTGGCGGCGTTCAACCGGTTCTGCGGCGTCGAGGTGCACGAGATATCGCCGGGCGAGGCGAAGGAGCTGTTCCCGCTGGCGCGCGTCGACGACGTGCTCGCCGGCTTCTACGTCCCCGACGACGGGCGGGCCAACCCGGTCGACGTCACCATGTCACTGGCGCGTGGCGCGCGCATGCGCGGCGTCCGGATCATCGAGGGGGTCCCGGTCACCGGGTTCCCGGTCGGCCGCGGCGCGGTGCGCGGAGTCCGCACGCCGTACGGTGACATCGAAGCGGAGTACGTCGTCAACTGCGCCGGCATGTGGGCGCGCCAGCTCGGGGCCACCGCCGGGGTGACCATCCCGCTGCAGGCGGCCGAGCACTACTACCTCATCACGCAGCCCATCGACGGGGTCGACGGCTCGTTGCCCATACTCGAAGATCCCGCGTCCTACGGCTACTTCCGGGAAGAGGGCGGCGGGCTCATGCTCGGCCTGTTCGAGCCGGTGCGCGCCGTGGCGGGTCGAGGGAGTACCGGAGGACTTCTCCTTCGGCGAGCTGCCACCGGACTGGAACCGCACCGCGTCGTACCTGGAAAAGGCGATGCAGCGCGTCCCGGTCACGCTGGACACCGGTGTACGCACCTACTTCTGCGGCCCGGAGAGCTTCACGCCCGACCTGCAGCCGGTGGTCGGCGAGGCACCCGAGCTTCGCAACTACTTCGTGGCGGCCGGGTTGAACTCGATCGGCATCCTGACCGGCGGCGGGATCGGGCAGGCGCTCGCCCGCTGGATCCTGGACGGGCGGCCCGACATCGACGTGACCGGGTTCAACATCGACCGGCTGCACGGGTACCAGAGCAACCCGGAGTACCGGGCGACCCGTACCGTCGAGGCGCTCGGCATGGTCTACCAGTGCCACTACCCGGGCCGGGCGATGCGCACGGCCCGCGGCGCCAAGTTCTCCCCGCTGCATCTCCGGCTGGTCGAACGGGGCGCGTACTTCAAGGACGTGTCCGGTTGGGAGAGCCCGGACTGGTACGCGCCGGAGGGCGTGCGGCCGGTCGTCGAAGCCCTGTCCTGGGGCCGGCAGAGCTGGTTCCCCCACTGGGAAGCCGAGCACCGGGCGGCCCGCGAGGGCGTGATCCTCATGGACATGTCGTTCATGTCGAAGTTCCTTGTCCAGGGGCGTGACGCCGGACGGGCGCTGGACCGGATCTCGGCCAACCGGGTCAACGGCGAGGCGGGCGTCATCACGTACACCCAATGGCTCAACGACGGCGGCACGATCGAGGCGGACCTCACCGTGACCAAGCTCGACGACGACCGGTTCTGGGTGGTCGCCTCGGACAGCACGCACCGGCACGCCGAGACCTGGCTGCGCCGGCACCTCGGTGATGCCCACGCGTTCGTCACCGACGTCACCGGCGCGTACGCACAAATCAACATCCAGGGGCCGCGCTCGCGCGAGCTGCTCGCCTCGGTGACCACGCAGGACATGTCCAACGCGGCGTTCCCGTTCCGCGCCGCCCGCGAGATCGACCTCGGGTTCGCCCGCGTGCTGTGCATCCGCATCACCTATCTCGGCGAGCTCGGGTACGAGCTGTACATCCCGGCCGAGCAGGCGGTGCACGTCTACGACCGGCTGGTGTCAGCGGGCGAGGCGGTGGGGCTGCGCCACGCGGGGCTCAAGGCGCTGTCGAGCCTGCGGATGGAGAAGGGGTACCGCGACTACGGCCATGACATCGACAACACCGACTCGGTGCTGGAAGCCGGCCTCGGGTTCGCGGTCGCGCTGGACAAGCCGGGCGGCTTCATCGGGCAGGACGCGGTGGCGGCGCGCAAGGCGGCCGGGCCGCTGACCCGGCGGCTGCTGCAGGTGCTCGTCACCGATCCCGAGCCGCTGATGTTCCACGCCGAGGTGGTGCGCCGCAACGGCGTACCGGTCGGGTACATCCGGGCGGCGTCGTACGGGTTCTCGCTCGGCGGCGCGGTTGGACTGTCCATGGTGGACGCCGGTCTGGTGGACGCCGGTCAGCCGATCGACCAGGCGTACCTCGACGGCGGCGAGTGGACCGTGGAGATCGCCGGCTCGACCTACCCGGCGGTGGTGTCGCTGCGGCCGATGTATGACCCGGCCGGCGAGCGGATCAGGATGTGACTGGAGGTTGGCGGATGTCGTACCCCGATGCGCGATACCTCGGCGACAGCGGCGAGATCAGCGCCGTGTGGCGGCCGGCTAGCCAGGAACCCGAGCTCACCATGCGCTCCGGTACCGCGAGCTACCTCGCCACGGGAACGTCCGCCAACGGACAGTTCGGCCTGTATCGGTGGGACATGGCCGGGCCGCCGAGCGGTCCGGATCCGCACTTCCACCGGACGATCTCCGAGTCGTTCTTCGTCCTCTCGGGCGCGGTCCGCCTGTTCGATGGGGCGCGCTGGATCGACGCGACTGCCGGCGACTTCCTGTTCGTACCGGAGGGTGGGTTGCACGCGTTCCGCAACGAGTCCGGCGAGCCGGCGTCGATGCTGATCCTCTTTGCCCCCGGCGCGCCACGCGAGGCGTACTTCGAGGGCCTCTCCGGGCTCGGCCAGCTCAGCGACGAGGAGAAGGCTGAGTTCTTCATCCGCCACGACACGTACTGGGTCTGACGAGCCGGCCGGCCAACTTAAGCGTCCTGGCGCCCGATCGTCCGGCTGTGGCCGCGGAACTCGGCGACGACCTCGTCTCCGCGCATGACGGTGACGTCGTAGACGCCGCCGCGCCCGTACCGCGTGCGCTCTTCGGCACGCGCGAGCAGCAGGTCGCCCTCGCGGACCGGCCGCACGAAGACGATGTCCGCGGCCGCCGCCACGGTGACCGGTCCGTGGCTGTTGCAGGCGCAGGCAAAGGCGGTGTCCGCGAGCAGGAACACGTACCCGCCGTGCGCGATGGCGTGGCCGTTGACCATCGACACCGTCACGCGCATCCGAACCACCGCGCGGCCACCACCGGCCGACAGCAGCTCGATGCCTAACGCACGCGAGGCGAGGTCGGCCTCGAACATCTCGTGAGCCGCGGTGCGACGCTCGTCGGCCATGTCACTCCTTGCTCGGTGTACAGCGGGCGGCAGGCGCCCGCGTCCTGACCAGTCGACTCTGGCGCGGGCATGGCGGCAACGCCAACCCTCGGCTGGTGGCGCGCCGGCTTGACAGCGCGGGCCAGCACGGCCCATTGTGGTTTACTGAATCCTTTTAGCGCCTGGAGCCAGGGTTTGGAGCGACGGTTTGGAGCCGTGGTTCGGAAGACGCCGACCATCAGGGACGTCGCCCGGCTCGCCGCGGTGTCGCCGGCCACCGTGTCCCTGGTGCTGAACGAGGTCGCCGACACCCGCATCTCGGAGGGCACCGCGGCACGGGTCCGGGCCGCGGCGGCCGAGCTGGAGTACGCGCCCAACTCGCTCGCCCGTGGTCTACGGCGTCGCCGCAGCGACACGATCGTGCTCATCGGCGACACAATTACCACCACGCCGTACGCCGTCCACATGATCGAGGCGGTGCAACATGTGGCCGGGCGTAACGGCTTGCTGCTGTTCCTGTTCAACACCGGCGGTGACGCCGCTGTGGAGCGCGCCGGGATGACGCTCCTGGCCCGGCAACAGGTGGACGGCTTCATCTACGCCCGGATGTACCACCAGGTGGTGGACCTGCCGGACGGCTTACGGGGCCACACGGTACTGCTCAACGCGCGCACCAGGCGGGCGGGTCCGCCGGCCGTGGTGCCCGACGACCGGGGTGGCGCCTATGCGGCGGTGACCGAGCTGTTGGCGCACGGGCACCGGCGGATCGGCTTCCTCAACGACGCCCGCACGCCACCAGCCGCAGCGCTACGGTTGGAGGGGTACCGCGATGCGCTACGCGCGCACGGGATCCGGTTGGACCGCAGGCTGGTTGTTGACGCCCAGCCAACGCTGGAAGCCGGCACCGCCGCGGCGCTGGAGCTTTACGACCGCTCAGCGTTCACCGGACTGTTCTGCTTCAACGACCGGATGGCCATCGGCGCCTGCCGAGCCCTGCGCCGGCGCGGTCTCCTGGTCCCGCGGGACATGTCCGTCGTGGGCTTCGACGACCAGGGGTTCGTCGCGGAGTACGCCGAACCGCCGCTGACGACGGTGGCGCTGCCCCACTACGCGATGGGTGAGCGCGCGGCGACCGCGCTGGTCGACCTGGTCAACGGCAGGGCCGTGGAGCGTGGAACCCGGCTCGTGCCGTGCCATCTGGTGCGGCGCGGGTCGGTCGGGCCGGCCCCGGTGCCGGCGGACTAGCGGTCGAGGCCGTTGTGCTCAGGCTCGCCGACCACTGGGTGTGGGACAGCTGGCTCGCGGTCGACGGCGACCGGTACCACCTGTTCTTCCTGCGCGCCTCGCGTGCCGTGCTGGAACCGGAACGCCGGCATCTGCGCGCCGGCATCGGCCACGCGGTGTCGACAGACCTGCGGTCGTGGGAGCTGCTGCCGGACGCGCTCGTACACGCGGATCCTCCCGCCTGGGACGACCAGGCGGTGTGGACCGGCTCGGTGGTTCTGGGTCCGCAACAGCGGTGGTACCTGTTCTACACCGGCGTGGGCCGGGCCGCCGGCGCGTCGGCCCAGCGCATCGGCGTGGCCGTCTCCGATGACCTCGTCGCCTGGCGGCGTACGGGCACCGGGCCGTTGCTGGAAGCAGATCTCCGGTGGTACGAGTGCCTGGATGCGCGGCCGTGGTACAGCGATGCGTGGCGGGACCCGTTCGTGTTCCGTGACCCCCACGGTGACGGCTGGCACATGCTCATTACGGCCCGCGCGGCGGAAGGACCGTCCGGTGGCCGCGGCGTGGTCGGGCACGCCCGGACGTACGACCTGCTGCGCTGGGAGATCCAGCCGCCGCTCACCGCGCCGGCCGGCTTCCATCACCTCGAGGTCCCGCAGGTACAGATCGTGGACGGCCGTGCGCTGCTCGTCTTCTCCTGCCTGCCGGGCGAGACGGCTCGGCCGCACCGGGCTCCGCACGCGGGCACCTGGACCGTGCTCGGCGGCTCGGTCGCGGACGGCTGGACGGTCGCCGACGGCTGGGATGCGGCGGCGGCACACCCATTCGCGCATCCTTCGCTGTACGGTGCGCGCCTGGTCGCCGATCGCGATGGTGGCTGGTACCTGCTGGGTTTCCGGCACACCGAGGACGGGGTCTTCTACGGCGAGATCCTGGACCCGATTCCGGTGCGGCTCGTTCGCGATCGACTGGTCGCCGGCGACGCCGCTGCTTGACTTCGATTGCCCTGACGGTCGTCTACATCATCGCCCAGCGATGGGTAATCTCCGGTGTGATGCGGGGTTCGGTGACGACAGTGACGGACAGAGGGACGACGTGGCGCCGGAGGGTACACGCCTCGACCTGAGGCTGCGGGTCACCTCGCCCGGGCTGCTCGCGCTGCCCTGGCTGGAGCCGCTGGCGGAATGGGACGCCACCGAGGTGCCGCTGCGCGACATCCCGGTCGGCCCGAGCCGGCACCTCGTCCGGTTCGTCGAAACCGACGGCCGGTTGTGGGCGCTCAAGCAGCTCCCACGGCGGATCGCGGCCAAGGAGTACGCCGTCCTGCGCGAGCTGGAGAACAGGTCGTTACCTGCCGTGCGGACCGCGGGGCTCGTCATCCAACCCTTCGAGGACACCGCGATCCTCGTCACCCGCTACCTGGAACGGTCCTGGCAGTACCGGCGCCTGCTCATGCGCATCCCGCCCAACCTGCGGGCGCACCGGGAACGCCTGCTCGACGCGATGGCGAGCCTCCTGGTGGACCTGCATCGCAACGGGGTGTTCTGGGGCGACTGCTCGCTGGCGAACACGCTGTTCTCCCGGGACGGTCAGGTGTTACAGGCGTGGCTGGTCGACGCGGAGACCAGCGAGATCCATCCCAAGCTCAGCGACGGGCAGCGCCAGCACGACATCGACATCCTTGTCGAGAACGTCGCGGGTGGGCTGATGGAGCTCGCGATCCGGCTGGACCAGCCACCCGAGGTCTACGACGCGCTCATGGACGAGGCGGCCAGCGTCGCCTCCCGCTATCAGGCGTTGTGGGAGGTGCTGCACGCCGAGCCGACGTTCTCCTTCGACGACCGGTACCAGATCGAAGGCCAGATCCGCCGCCTGCACGAGCTGGGTTTCGCGGTCGACGAGGTGAGCCTGCGGCCGGCCGGTGACAGCGACGAGCGGCTGCGGCTCAAGGTGGCCGTCGCCGCTCGCCGGTTCCACGCGACCCAGCTGCACGACCTCACCGGCCTCGACGTCGGCGAGGGTCAGGCGCGGATCCTGCTCGGCGACCTGCGGGCGTACCAGGCCCGGCACGCGAGAGCCGGCGCCGGCGACTCGGCGATCGCACTGCAGTGGGTCAACGAGGTCCTGCGTCCCGGCATGGCACGGGCACACCAGGCCGTCGACGGTCTGGGCGACGCCGTCCAGGCGTACTGCGACCTGCTGGAGGTGCGGTGGCTGCTCAGCGAGCAGGCCGGACACGACGTCTGGGACGCGGCCGCGCTGGAGGCGTTGGCCCGCCGGTCGGTGCCCTCGCAGTCGGCCGCCGAGATGGCGATCGCCGAGGCCACGACCGGGCAGTTCGCCGCGCTCACCCCGCAGCTGCTCGCCTCGCTGACCACCGACGCCGAGACGTACCCGGAACCCGACGAGCCATGAGGTTTCGGTGCGCAGCCTTCGGGTAGGCGGCCGACATGCCTGGTATCGGCAGCCGTGAACCTACCGTCGTCGGGCTCAACCGCACCCAGGATGGCTCGGTATCGGTGCTCCACGGGCCCTCGAAGGCCTACAGCGTGCAGAAGGAGCGGCTGACCCGGCGCAAGCACCACTGGGGGCGGCTGGGCGATGTGCCCAACCTGTACCTGCGCGGGCTGCCGCCGCTGCGCGAGCCCGTGGACCTGGTCGTCGAGTGTTACTCGTCGGACGACGAGGTCGCCGACCTCTGGGCGTACCGCGACGAGCTCGCCCGGGCGCTGGACTTCCGCGACGGCGTACGGGTGGCCGCGATGTCGCACCACCTCGCACACCTGTACAGCGCCTTCTATCCGTCCCCGTTCACCGAGGCGGCGGTGATGGTGATCGACGCCCAGGGAAGCCGGGTGGCCGACTTCACAGAGCCGTTCCCGTCCGCGGGCGCCGCGCCGGGGCTGCTGGAGGTCGCCTCGTTCTACCGGTGTGAGCGCGGACGCGTCGACTGCCTCGCCAAGCACCTGTGGTACGGCGACTGGGCGCACCCCGAAGGGCTCGGCTGCTTCTACTACCTCCTCACCCGGATGATGTTCACCGGCGAGGGCGCCGAGGGGAAGGTGATGGGCCTCGCCCCGTTCGGCGATCCCGACGCCCTCGGCCTGCCCGACCTCGCCGTCGAGGACGTCCGCGTCCGCATCCCCGACGAGTGGCTGCGGGTCTTCGCCGATCGCGCCAGGTTCGGGCACTTCCGTGACGGCAGCGGTCCGTTCGACGGCTATGACCCGGCGACCCAGCGGGGCGGCTGGTGTCTTTACACCGTCCCGAAACCGTCGGACCTGCCGATCCCGGTCCCGCCCTCGGTCTCGCTACGCCGGCCCGGCGGGGGCACCGGAGGTACGCCGTTCGACATCGCCAACTTCGACCCGTTCGACCCCACGCCCCGGCAGACCTTCACCCACTGGGACGGCCGGTTCGTCGCCTGGCTGGAGCGGGCCGGCTACGCCGTCGACTACTGCACCGACCTCGACGTGCACCGCGACGGCGACCTGGCGCTGCTGCGCGGGTACCGCCTGCTGCTCAGCGTGGGGCATGACGAGTACTGGAGCGACGCCATGCGCGCCAACGTCGAGCGCTTCGTCGCCGGAGGCCCCAACATGGCGTTCTTCAGCGGCAACACGTGCTGGTGGCGGGTCGCCTTCGCCGACGAGTACACGTTCCGCCGGCTGCGGAACTGGTCGGACCGTCCAGTGCCGGACCGTCCGGAGAACTCGCTGACCGGGGTCAGCTACCGCAACGGTGGCGAGCGGGACTACGACCGGCATCCGGTCCACGTAGGCTTCCGGGCTCAGCACACCGACCATTGGGTGTACGCGGGAACCGGCCTGGCCGATGGCGACACCTTCGGGGACGGGCCAGGCGAGTACATCGTCGGGTACGAATGCGACGGCGCCCACTTCGATCGCGAACGCCTCGCTCGCAACGTGCCGGTGCACCCGACGGGGGACGACGGCACCCCGGAGGACTTCACAATCCTGGGTGTCGGAGATGCCAGCGCCAGCGGGTGGGGCTTGGGCAACAAGGCCGCCACGATGGGCGTACACACGGGTGTCCACAACGGCAATGGGACCGTCTTCACAGCCGCGACCACGGACTGGGCGCGCGTGCTCGCCGGCGGCAGCTCCCCTGCCGTCGACCGGATCACCCGCAACGTGCTGGACCGGCTGAGCTCGTAGCCTGCCGGCGCCCGGCCGGCAAAGCTCGCCGACCTACGCCGCGCGCACCGCGTGGCGGTGGCGCGGCTCGTAACAGGCGTTCGAGCCCGCCATCGGGCCGCTGGAGGTCCAGCACCACAGTGGACAGTTGACCGGCCTTCGCGTCAGGGCTCGACGACCTCGCCGGTGTCGAGCGCCACAACCATGATGGCCTCGACCGGGCACGACGCGACCGCATCGAGCACCGCGTCATCCGGCTCGATCTCGGCGCACAGCGGGTGCGACCGGTTGTCCTCGCCGAGCGCGAAATGGGCCGGGGAGATGCCGACGCAGCTCCCCGAACCGATACACGTATCGTCAACGGTCACGCGCCACATCGTCGCCCTACCAAGTGACCGGCAGCGTCTCGAGGCTGCGGATAATCATGCCGGACTTGAACCGTAGCTCAGAGTCAGGCACCGCGACGCGCAGACCTGGCAGCCTGCGCAGCACGCCGCGCAGCGCCTCCTGCAGCTCCATCCGGGCCAGCTGCGCGCCGAGACAGTGGTGCACGCCCGCACCGAAGCCGACGTGCGGGTTGTCGGTCCTGGTCAGGTCCAGCCGGTCGGGGTCGGCGAACGCCGCCGGATCCCGGTTGGCGGCGCTGAGCACCGGCAGGACGGCGACACCTGCCGGCAGCGTCACGCCGCTGAGCTCCACCTCCTCGGTCGTCACCCTGGGAAACGCCGCGCCCCCGTCGCCGAGCTGCACAAAGCGCATCAGCTCCTCCACGGCCGGTGCGATCGCATCGAGGTTGGCGCGCAGATAGGCCAGCTGCTCGGGGTGGTGCAGCAGCGTCAACAGAAACATGTTGATCTGGTTGGCGGTGGTCTCGTGCCCGGCGAGCAGCAGACCGATGCCGAGCACGACCAGCTCGCGCTCGGAGAGCCGGTCCTCCTCGTCACGCGCGGCGATGAGCGCGGTCAAAAGGTCGTCCGCGGGCTCGGCGCGCTTGCCGGCGATCAGCCCGGCGAAGTATGTGGCGAACTCCCCGAACGCAGCACCCACGTGCATCGGGTCGACTTGGGCATCGCTCATCAGCGTGTCCGACAGGGCGTGGAACTTAGGCCGGTCCGAGGCCGGCACCCCGAGCAGCTCGCAGATCACGGCCACCGGTAGTGGCAGCGAGAAGTGCTCGACCAGGTCGACCGGGCGCGGCTCGGCCTCGAGCGCGTCGAGCAGCTCGTCGACGAGCTTGGCAACCCGCGGGCGCAGCTCTTCGACCCGCCGGGCGGTGAACGCGCGGGCGACGAGCTTGCGCAGCCGGGTGTGCTCCGGAGGATCCAACGACATGACCGAGTCGGTGTTGAGCGCGGCGAGCATCGTCTGAGGCGCGTCGGGCGTGCTCGCCGCCGCTCGGCTGAAGCGCGGGTCGATGAGCACCTGGCGGACGTCGGCATGCCGGGTCACCAGCCACCCGGTCTTGCCATCGGGCAGCACCACCTGGGCGACGGGCCGCTCCTCGCGCAGCGAGGCGAACTCGGGTGCCGGGTGGTAGAGGGTGGGTGGGCTCGGGAAGGGGAACTGGATCGGCGTGTGCTCAAAGGTCATGCGGGCACCTCCGGACAGTAACGTCCCGATAACATATCGATACATCGACCCCTCGGTCGACCCCGCTCTCGTCGTCACCCGCCCGGCGTGCGATGCACGGCCGGACGGACCGTCGTGAGTCCGGCACCGACGACGGCGGCGAGTCCCGCCAGCGACAGGAACGTACGCAGCGTGTGGAAGGCCGCCCACCGCGCGCGCAGATCCTCCCAGTCGGATGGCAGGGTCGCCGACGTCCACGTCTTGGTCTTGTTGTCGATCGGCACCTCGACCGAAAGCGTCACCGCGATCACGGCGACTAGGAGCAGCAGGCCGGCGAGCGCCAGCCACGCAGCGATCGTGGACCCGCGACGGAACAGCAGGAAGACCACGACCAGACCGAGCACGCCGGTGGAGATCATGAGTACCGGCATGACGGTCGCGAGGTTGTCGATCATGTGCTTGCCGTCGGCCAGGTAGGTCGCGGCGTCGTAGCGGGTCATGGTACGTCCCAAGGACAGCCAGGTCCCCCACAGCACGCCGGCCACGAGTGCGTACAGCATGATGTTGAAAAACTGGGCCAGCTTCACGAACATGTGCGCCACCTCCGTCCACTTCGGACATTCAGCTTGCGTGCTCGCTGAGCATCGTCTCCATCCAGCGACACCAGGCCTCCCGCTGCTCCTCGACGGCTACCCCGAAGCGCAGCGTGGCGTAGTTACCGAACATGGGGTGTGCCGGGTCACCGGCGCCGCGCTCGACGAAGGTCGCCAGGAGCCGGCGGTACTCCGCCAGCCGCCGGGCGGACTCGTCGGCGGCCGCGAGGTAGACGGGCCGCATCTGTCGTGGATCGGCCGCGGCCACCGCGTACGTCTTGAGCAACAGCTCGTCCTTGGGCTCGCGCGGTGCCGGCGGCCGGACCAGCCATGCGGCGAGCGCGTCCCGGCCCGCCTCGGCGATGGTGTAGGTCTTCTTCTCCCGGGGACCCGGACCGGCGCCCGCCTGGTAGGTCACCAGGCCAGCGCTCACCAGGCGGGCGAGCTCGGGGTAGATCTGCGTATGCCGGGCTGTCCAGTAGTACCCGATGGGTCGGCGCAGGCGCTGCGCGAGGTCGTACCCGGTGCCCGGGCCGCGAACGAGCAGGCACAACAGCGCGTAACCCAACACCCCGAGCCGCGGAGAGCCGACCTCCTCCCCAGCGACGGGCTGCTCCTTCGTGGGCATGCGACCTTCCGTCTCGCGAGGCTATGTCAATAGTGGCATACTCGCATCGACGGCGGTACAGCTCGACGATCGAGGATCACATGCTGCATACAGTGCTGATCGTTCTTCACGCCACGGCGGCCGTCGCCAGCTTCGGGGCCGGCGCACTGTCGCTCGGGCTACGCGACCGCGACTCCTGGCGCTTCCGCCTGTACTTCTGGAGCCTGCTGGCCATGCTGCTGTTCGTGGCGGGGGCGTTGGCCGCCCACTGGGGCGAGCTCGACCTGACCGCGCGGCTGGTCTTCCTGGGCCTGGGCGCGCTCGGGCTGTACATGGTCTGGCGCGGGGCGCAAGCGGGCGCCCGGTTACGCCGGCAAGCCGGCGATTGGCGACCGCGCTATATCGACGACATCGGGTTCACGCTCATCGCCCTGTTCGAAGGGTTCGTGATCGTGTCAGCCATCGACCTGGGTGCACCGGTCTGGCTCGTGATCCTCGTGGCCGTAGCCGGGGTGGTCGCTGGCAACCTGGTCATCCGCCGGGTCAAGGCCCAGCTGTCTGCTTGACCCGAGGCGGAAATGCGAGTGCCCGCGCGGCGCTGTCCGGGCGATCATCGTAGGCGTGGTACCGGGCGCCGCGGAGTCCTGGCTGACCGACGCGGACGGCCCGTGGCGGCGCGCCTGGCCCGACGCGGTGGAGCTGGGCGCCGAACCGCCGGGCGACGGGCAGCTCACGTTGCTGGTCCCGACCGCATGGCTCGGGCCCGGCGGGTGGCCGGCGCTGTGGGCGCGGGCCGCACGCAGGTCGCGCGCATCCGCATCGGATGCTCGGTAGGCTCCAGCCGTGATCATCGACCTGTCGCATCCGATCAGGACCGAGATGCGCACGTACCCCGGTCTCGCCGTCCCGAGCTTGCAGGTCGCGGTCTCCCGTGATGAGTCGGCCGCCCGGCTGGACACCGGGGTCTCATTCGAGATCGAGTCGCTGACCCTGGTCGGCAACACCGGCACGTACCTCGACTCGCCGTACCACTTCCATGCCGAGCGAGCCGACCTCGCAGGGCTGCCGCTGGAGCGCCTGGTCAACGTGCCGATCGTGATGGTGCGCGCGTTCGGCCGTACCGCCGTGACCGCGGCCGACCTCGGCGAGCCGGACCGGCTATGGGGTCGGGCGGTGCTGGTGCACACCGGCTGGGCCCGGTACTGGGGAACCGAGGCGTACCTCGACCTCGACTGTCCACATCTGACAGTCGACGCGGTCGACGTCCTCGTCAACGGCAACGCCGCGCTCGTCGGCATCGACTCGCTGAACATCGACAACCCGAACGACCCGAGCCGGCCGGCGCACCACGGGCTGCTGGGAGCCGACATCCCGATCGTGGAGCACCTGACGAACCTGGAGTCGGTACCCGACACCGGCGCCCGGCTGATCGCGCTGCCCGCTCCGGTGGTCGCGATGGCGTCCTTTCCGATCCGCGCCGTCGCGGTCTACGACGGATAGCGGCTACCGGTAGCTACCACGGCCCTTCTTCGAAGGTGTCCGGCGGCGAGGCCCAGGACGAGTGCGTACGGCCGCTCATGGCGGGTGTACGCCTCGTCGTGTACCGCACAGCCATCTCGGGCTCGATCCTGCTGCCCGTCGGGGTCAGACCCAGCCCGTCGGCGCCCAGCGGGCGGTCCCAGTCCGCTGCGCTGTCGAAGGAGTCGTAGTCGGCCAACCGCGGCCGCGGCCAGCGCCGCCAGCGGCCGATACTGAACACCCCGACCAGCAGCAGCGTGCCCAGCAGCAGCGAGGTCCCGTTCCGGATGGGCACGGTCAGGTCGGCGTGGTGGCCGGCAAAGGACACGTCGTGTCCGAAGAGCTTCAGCAACCCCTTGGGCGCGAGCAGCACCGGAACATAGCTGGACACGTACACGACTCCGGTCAGCAAGGCGCCCAGCGGGGAGAACCGTAGCGTGGCGATGAGACCGAGGAGGAGCCCGGCCGCCGCCAGGAACTGTAAGGGCTGCATGAAGTCCCCGGTGTGGAAGATGCCGGCGCTCTCCGCATCGGCGAACGCCTCGGCCGAGCGACCCTGCCCGAGCGCGAGCAGGATCCAGGCCAGCGGGGCGATGACGATCGCCGCGATCAGGGTTCCGAGGTGTCGCATACCGGGGACCGTAGTGGGTCCGTCATCGCGGAACACCACCGCGCCGCGGTCCGGTGGTTCCGTTTTGGCGGATGGCGCTGATGCTGGCCTCTGGGTGTAACGTTCGCGGACGCGGACCTCGCGACGCTTCGGCCAGGCACCCTGGCGACAGGTGCTGTAGCAGGCGCCACCCTCTCACAGCCCTTGATCGTTGTATACAACGACACTTAGCCCGGTCGCCGTTGTCATGTTCAAACCTAAACTGCGGCTCAAGTGGCGCGGTTGGGGACCACATGGCGCCAAGGCAAGAAGCGGCGAAAGGGGAAGACATGAAGAGACTCGGGGCCAGCCTCGCGCTTGCCCTCATAATCGCCGGGTTGCCCATCTCGTCTGCGTCGGCGGGTTCCAGCACCGGGGCCGCCGGCTACCTCGTGGCCTCGGCATCGCCGCTGACCGCGGCTCAGGTCACCGCGCTGACGAACGCCGGCGCCAAGGTCAAGTATGTGTACCAGAACTTCGGCGGCGCGGCGGTCGTGGCGTCGGCGAGGTCGGCCGACGCGATACGCCGGCTGCCGTTCGTCACCGGGGTTTCGGCCGACACGGTCAAGCAGCTGGACTCGGTCCGGACATCGGGCGCGCCACGGATGGCGGCGCCGGCAGCGGCGCTGCCCGGCACCCCGTACTGGCTCGACCTGATCGACGCGGAGAAGAACACGAGCTATGACGGTAGCGGCGTGTGGGTGGCCGTCCTGGACTCGGGCTTCTACCCGAACTGGCGCGACTACTTCGACCCGGCCAAGATCCTGACGGACAAGGCCCGTGCGTTCGTCGCGGCGAACGCAAACTCCAACCAGAACCAGTGGGACGTCGGCAGCGACCCGCACGGCATGGCTACCGCCGCGACCGTTGTCGGGTACCGCTTTGTCGACGACACCAACGAGGGCGGCTGGGGCGTCGGCTACGCGACCGGCGCGGCCGGCACCTATGACGTGCCGGGCGTGGCGCCGGGCGCGAAGGTCATCCCGATCAAGGTATGCGAGCCGATCGGCTGCTTCGGCAGCGCCATCAACGCGGGCGTCGACTACGTGACGTCGCTGAAGAAGGCGAACCCGGGCCGGCCGATCGTCATCAACGAGAGCCTCGGCGGATCGACCCTCGATGCGACGGAGAAGGCCGCGATCGACGCGGCGCTGAAGGCCGGTGTCGTGCTCGTCGCGTCGGCGGGCAACGAGGGCGATGCGGGGATGGGCTTCCCCGGCGCCTATGAGCCGGTCGTCTCCGCCGGCGCCGGCGGCTGGATCGGCCAGTGGAACGAGTACCCGGACAAGACCTGGTGGCTGGACAACGTGCCGGAGAACGACATCAACCAGGTGTTCGTCGCCGACTTCTCCAGCCGGCAGCTCGCCGGGCAGTACCTGGACGTGGTGTCGACGGGACGGTTCCTGCTGCTGCCGTACCCGTGCGCGCAGCTCTACAAGGACGGCGCGGTCTCGTCGGCCACGAACGTGCGAACCTGCGCGGCCAAGGCGACGCCGGACAACGCCAGCGCGGCGCCGTTCCAGTACCTGTTCCTCAGCGGCACCAGCTTCTCGGCACCGACCATCGCCGGGGTGGCAGCGCTCATGCTCCAGAAGAACCCCAACCTCACCAACGCGGACGCCACCTTCGGCACGCTGGGCGACCCGAGCTCCTGGGGTCCGGGAAGCTTCGAACTGGCGCTGGAGGGGTCCGCGACGCCGATCCCGGCTCCCAAGAGCGTGGTGACGACGTTCCGGACCGGCGTTTTGGACACTGAGAGCTGGGGCACGAACGCCGTCGGACACGGATGGGTCTACGTCGACAAGGCTCTCGCCGCAGCGGGATAGTTCCTCGCCAACCCACGAAGGGCCGCCTCCGGGCGGCCCTTCGGCTGTGCCTATCGCCGGTACGAGGCCAGCGTGCGCAGGTAGTTCGCCCGCTCGAAGCCGGTCGGGTCGGTGGCGGCTTTGTAGCTCACACTGCCGCGCAGCTGGCTGACCGACGTGTACTCGTGCTCGGTCAGCCAGCCCACCAGCTCCGACTCGACCCGGGCCAGGTGTGCGGGGCCGTGCCGCAGCAGGGCCGAGGTCATCATGACCACGTCCGCGCCGACCAGCAACGCCTTGGCCGCGTCCAGCCCGGAATGCACGCCGGTCGTCGCGGCGAGCGACGTGGTGCCCAGCTGCGGTCGCAGGATCGCCAGCCAGCGCAGCGGCAGCCGCAGCTCGCGCGAGTCGGACAGCTCCACGCGCGGCAGCACGTCGAGCGTGTCGAGGTCGATGTCGGGTTGGTAGAAGCGGTTGAACAGCACCAGGCCGTCGGCTCCCGCCTCGACCACCCGCCGCGCGAAATGCGCCGTCGCGGACAGGTACGGGCTGAGCTTCACCGCCAGCGGCACCTCGATCGCGCCGCGCACCAGGCGTACGACCTCCAGGTAGCCCGACTCCACCGAGGCGGCGCTTCGCCACGGGTCGGCGGCGACCGAGTACAGGTTCAGCTCGATGGCGTCCGCCCCGGAGTCAGCCATCATCTGGGCGTACTGCACCCAGCCGCCAGGCGTGATGCCGTTGACGCTGGCGATGACCGGTACGCTCAACGCGTCCTTGGCCGCCGCGGCGAGCTTGACGTGCCGCAGCGGCCCCATGTCGTTGAACTCCAGGTCGGGAAAGAAGTCCGTCGCCTCGGGGAAGGACTGCGCGCCGAGCTCCAGCCGCTCGTGCAGCCGCATCGACTCGTCCTCGACCTCCTCCTCGAACAGCGACGGCAGCACGACCGCTGCCGCACCCGCCCGCTGAAGCGCGAGGAGGCTGTCCAGATGGCCGGTGAGCGGCGACGCGGACGCCACGAGCGGTGAGCGCAGGCGCAGCCCGAGATAGGTGGTTGCCAGGTCAGTCATGCCGAGTCCTCGCTTGCCTCGCTGTCGGGTACCACAACGTCGACGCCGCCGGAGTCCTGGGGTACCGAACGCTCCACACCGGCCAGCTGCTCGTAGTAGTGCCACCGCTCGTCCACATCGGCCTGGGCCAGCGCGAGCAGATGCCGGGCCCGCTCCGGTTCGGTCCGGGCGAGCATGGCGAACCGGGCCTCGCTCATCGTGAAGTCGCTGAGCCGCTGGGTCGGTCGTTTCGCGTCGAGCTGGAACGGCCGGGCGCCCGCGGTCGGGCTCGGGTGGTAGCGGTACAGCGGCCAGTAGCCGCTGGCGACCGCGGACTTCATGTGCGACATCGAGGTGGACATCTCGATGCCGTGTGCGATGCACGTGCTGTAGGCGACCACGAGCGACGGGCCGTGCCACGCCTCGGCCTCCAGCAGCGCGCGTACCGTCTGCATCTCGTTCGCGCCCAGCGCGATCTGTGCCACGTACACGTCGCCGTACGCGCGGGCGATGGCGCCCAGGTCCTTCTTCGCAGTGGCCTTGCCCGAGGAGGCGAACTTCGCGGCCGCCGCCCGCGGCGTGGCCTTCGACGCCTGCCCGCCGGTGTTGGAGTACACCTCGGTGTCGAGCACCAGCAGGTTCACGTCGCGCCCGGAGCTCAGCACGTGGTCCAGCCCGCCAAACCCGATGTCGTACGCCCAGCCGTCGCCACCGACGATCCAGAAGCTCTTGGCGACCAGGTCGTCGGCGAGGCTCAGCAGCCGCCGCGGCGCCGCACCGAGCGTGCCGTCGAGGGTCGCCAGCTGGCCCTTGAGCGCCGCCACCCGCTCGCGCTGCGCGGCGATGCCCGCCTCGGTGGACTGGTCGGCCGACAGGATCGCCGAAGCCAGATCGTCGCCGACGGTGCTCGCGAGCTCCGTCAGCAGCCGCCGCGCCTCGTCGACGTGTTGCTCATAGCCCAGCCGCAGCCCGAGCCCGAACTCGGCGTTGTCCTCGAACAGCGAGTTGGACCAGGCTGGGCCGCGCCCGGCGGCGTTGCGAGCCCAGGGCGTGGTGGGCAGGTTGCCGCCGTAGATGGACGAGCAACCGGTGGCGTTCGCGACGACCAGCCGGTCGCCGAACAGCTGGGTGAGCAGCTTCAGGTACGGCGTCTCGCCGCAGCCCGAGCAGGCGCCGGAGAACTCGAACAGCGGCTGCAGCAGCTGCGAACCCTTGACCGTGTCGTGCTTCACGATGGTCCGGTCCACCTCAGGGATGCGCTCGAAGAACTCCCACCGTTCGCGCTCGGTGTCGCGGTGCTCGACGGCCGGCTCCATGTTGATGGACCGGTGCCGGACCTCGCTCTTGCTGAACGCCGGGCACATGTCGACGCAGACGCCGCAGCCGGTGCAGTCGTCCGGCGCCACCTGCACGGTGAGCTTGAGGCCGCGCAGGTCCCGGGCGCCGTAGTCCTTGGACTGGAAGCCTTCCGGCGCTTCGGCGAGCACCGCCGGGTCGTACACCTTCAGGCGGATGGTGGCGTGCGGGCAGACGATGGCGCACTTGCCGCAGTCGATACAGATGCTGGGGTCCCAGATCGGGATCTCCTGGGCCAGCGCCCGCTTCTCCCAGCGCGCCGTCCCGGTGGGGAAGGTGCCGTCGACCGGGAGCGCGCTGACCGGCAGCAGGTCCCCGTCGCCGGCGAGCAGCCGTTCGGTGACCCGCTTGACGAAGTCCGGCGCGGCATCGGGCAGCGGCGGCATCCGGCGATGTCCACTGTGGACGAACTCGGGTACGGGCAGCGGGGTCAGCGCGTCCAGCGCGCGGTCGATCGCGGCCTGGTTGCGCTCCACGACCGCGGGGCCCCGCTTGCCGTACGCCTCGGCGATGGCCTCCTTGAGCGCCGCCGTGGCCTCCTCTGCCGGCAGCACCCCGGACAGGGCGAAGAAACACGGCTGCATGACGGTGTTGATGCGCCCGCCCAGGCCGACCTCGCGGGCGACCCGGTGCGCGTCGATGACGTGGCAGCGCAGGCCCTTGTCCAGGATCTGCTGCTGCACCTCGACCGGCAGGTGCGCCCAGGTCTCGTCGGCCGGGTACGGGCTGTTGAGCAGGAACACCGCGCCCGGCCGGGCGATGTCGAGCACCTTCATCTTTTCGAGCAGCCCGAACTGGTGGCAGGCAACGAAGTCAGCGGCGTCGATGAGGTATGTCGAGCGGATCGGGTCCGGGCCGAACCGCAGGTGCGACACGGTCACCGAGCCGGCCTTGCGGGAGTCGTAGACGAAGTAGCCCTGGGCGTACAGGTCGGTGTGCTCGCCGATGATTTTGATGCCGAACTTGTTCGCGCCGACCGTACCGTCGCTGCCCAGACCGAAGAACACCGCCTGCACGGCGCGGGTCGGCACGCGGAACTCCGGATCAATGTCCACATTGGAATGCGTGACGTCGTCGACGATGCCGACGGTCACGTGCCGTCGTGGGGCCGGCCGGCTCAGCTCGTCGTACACCCCCTTGACCATCGCTGGGGTGAACTCCTTGCTGGACAGGCCGTACCGGCCGCCGAAGACCGCGATGTCGCCGCGCCCGGACTCGGCCAACGCCGCCACCACGTCCAGGTACAGCGGATCGCCGGGCGCGCCAGGTTCCTTGCACCGGTCCAGCACGGCGACGCGCCGCACCGTCGCCGGCAGCGCGGCCACGAGCTCGGCCACCGGGAACGGGCGGTAGAGCCGGACGGTCACCGCGCCCACCCGTTCGCCGCGGCAGACCAGCTCCTCGACGGCCTCCTCGACCGCGCCGGCGCCGGATCCCATGATGACCACGACCCGCTCGGCGTCCGGCGCGCCGGTGTAGCGCACCAGGTCGTACGCCCGCCCGGTGCGCTCGGCGAGCTCGGCCATGACCTCGCGCACGACGCCAGAGACCGCCTCGTAGAACGGGTTCGCCGCCTCCCGCGCCTGGAAGAAGACGTCCGGGTTCTGCGCCGAGCCGCGCAGCACGGGCCGGTCCGGCGACAGCCCGCGCAGCCGGTGCGCCAGCACGTCGTCCTCCCGGATCAGCGCGCGCAGGTCGTCGTCGGACAGCAGGTCGATCTTGTTGACCTCGTGGGAGGTCCGGAAGCCGTCGAAGAAATGCAGGAACGGCACCCGGGTCCGCAACGTCGCGGCGTGGGCCACGAGCGCGAAGTCGTGCGCCTCCTGGACCGAGGCCGCCGCGAGCATGACCCAGCCGGTGCTCCGCGCGGCCATCACGTCGCTGTGGTCGCCGAAGATGGACAGCGCGTGGGTGGCGATCGTCCGGGCGGCCACGTGGATGACGGCCGGGCTGAGCTCCCCCGCGATCTTGAACATGTTCGGCAGCATGAGCAGCAGCCCCTGCGAGGCGGTGAACGTCGTTGCGAGCGAGCCCTGCTGCACCGCCCCGTGCAGGGCACCGGCCGCGCCGGCCTCGGACTGCATCTCGACGACCTCGGGCACGCTGCCCCACAGGTTGGTACGCCTGGCCGCGCTCCACGTGTCGGCGAGCTCGCCCATTGGCGAGGCCGGAGTGATCGGGTAGATGGCGATGACCTCGGAGAGCGCGTGGGCCACCCGAGCAGCCGCCTCGTTCCCGTCAATGGCAGCCGATGCGGCTGACCGGTGGCTCATTCCGGCCTCCCAGGGTCGTTTTAGCCGAGGATAGGAAGGCCGGACCGGCGGCCCCAGGGTGAAAGGTCCCCAGGCGGCGGGACGTTCGGACCCCGGGCGCGAGACACCCCGGCGCGAAACACCGCCGCCGAGGCGGTCGCGATCGCGGTCGCGGTCGCCTCGGCCGGCGGTGCCACGGTGACCCGCGGGTCAGCCGGTGCCGTCCAGCAGGGGGCGGAGCTGGTCCAGGATGGCCGGATCGTCGATTGTGGACGGAACCGGCTCGTCGTGGCCGGCGGCGATGCCCCGCATGGTCTTGCGCAGGATCTTGCCGGAGCGTGTCTTGGGCAGCGCCGGCACGATGTCGACCGTACGCAGCGCCGCGACCGCGCCGATCTGGTCGCGGACGAGCTGCACGAGCTCCTCGCTCAGCCTGTCGGGGTCGACCTCGGTGCCCGCCTTGAGCACCACGAACCCGCGCGGCACCTGTCCCTTGAGCGCGTCCTGGACGCCGATGACCGCGCACTCGGCCACTGCCGGGTGGCTGGCCAGCACCTGCTCGATGGCTCCGGTGGACAGCCGGTGCCCGGCCACGTTGATGACGTCGTCGATGCGGCCCATCACATGCAGGTACCCGTCGGCGTCACGGTTGCCGCCGTCTCCGGTGATGTAGCAGCCGGGGTGCCTGGTCAGGTACGAGGAGACGTAGCGCTCGTCGTCGCCCCACAGGGTGGGCAGGCACCCGGGCGGCAGCGGCAGGCGTACCACGATCTCCCCGTCCACACCGGGCGGCTGCTCGACGCCGGAGGGGTCGACGATCACCACGTCGTATCCGGGTACCGGGAACGTCGCCGACCCGGGCTTGGTCGGCACCGGTTCCAGCCCGATGAGGTTGGCGGCGATCGGCCAGCCGGTCTCGGTCTGCCACCAGTGGTCGATCACCGGGATGCCGAGCTGGTCGATCGCCCAGTGGTAGGTCTCCGGGTCGAGCCGCTCACCGGCGAGGAACAGGTACCGGAAGCCGGACAGGTCGTGCCCGGCGATCCGGGCGCCGGTCGGGTCCTCACGCCGGATCGCGCGGAACGCGGTCGGCGCGGTGAACAACGTCTTCACCCCGTGCTCGGCGATCACCCGCCAGAAGGCTCCCGCGTCGGGCGTACCCACGGGCTTGCCCTCGTACAGGATCGTGGTGCAGCCGGCGATCAGTGGGGCGTAGACGATGTACGAGTGCCCGACGACCCAGCCGATGTCGGAGGCCGCCCAGTACACCTCGCCCGGGTGGGTGTCGTAGATGTACTCCATGCTCCAGCGCAGCGCCACCGCGTGGCCGCCGTTGTCGCGCACCACGCCCTTCGGCTTGGCCGTGGTGCCCGACGTGTACAGGATGTAGAGCGGGTCGGTCGCCGCGACCGGAACGCAGTCGGCTGGTTCCGCCTCGGCGATGGCCTCGTCCCAGTCGACGTCCCGGCCGGGAACCAGCTGCGCGACCGCCTGCGGGCGTTGCAGGATCACGCATGCCTGCGGCTTGTGCTCGGACAGCTCGATCGCCCGGTCGAGGATCGGCTTGTACTCCACCACCCGGGTGACCTCGATGCCGCACGAGGCGGAGACGATCACCTTCGGCTGCGCGTCGTCGATGCGGATCGCCAGCTCGTTCGCGGCGAACCCGCCGAACACGACGGAGTGCACCGCGCCGATCCGGGCGCAAGCCAGCATCGCGACGACCGCCTCCGGAACCATCGGCAGATAGATCACCACCCGGTCGCCGGCCGTCACGCCGAGGCTCTTCAGCACCCCGGCGAAGCGGGCCACATCGGCGAGCAGCTGCTGGTAGGTGAAGCTGCGCTTGGTTCCGGTCACCGGGCTGTCGTAGACCAGCGCGAGCTGGTCGGCCCGGCCGCCTGCCACGTGTCGGTCGAGCGCGTTGTAGCAGGTGTTGAGGACCCCATCGGGGAACCAGCGGTAGAACGGCGGGCTCGACCTGTCGAGCACCACGGTCGGCGGCCGGTACCAGTCGACGGCTTTCGCGGCCTCGCCCCAGAACCCATCGGGATCGTCGATGCTTCGGCGGAACGCTTCCGCGTAGCGGCCCATGATGGCCTCTCCTCTCGTTACTTCGTCAACGTCGGCAACGGCTC
>WNFZ01001219.1_pt1 | contig 47146 bp, 41 predicted proteins | sample 5400081 | NCBI WGS metagenome assembly WNFZ01 (sample SAMN13153365, study PRJNA577476) | soil metagenome | isolation source: 80 cm soil or saprolite under grassland replicate 1 | place: USA:California | collected 2016-06-15
TTTTTTTCTGTTCCTCCAACATTGCACGGCCGCTAGAAGATTCAGGCAGTTCTTCAACGCGACCGAAATTCACTCAAAATCTGAGTCAAGATTACACGCCTTTGAGAAAAGTTGGTGGAGCGCGCATGGGTTAAGCGGCGCGCACCATACGAGATAAAGGTTAAGAGGTAAAAGAGTCAGTACGCCATCGCCCTTAGAAAGCTGGCGTACTGACTCGGTAATGTCACAAGCAGCCGAGAGAGAATTTTTCACAGCCGCCTGCGCATCTGTCTATTAGACGTGATTGCGATGGGTTTGGTTTATAAAATTTTCGCTCGGCCATTTTCCAATGAACACCCATCAGAAATCTTACAACAGACCTTACGGCGTCAGTGTCTTCTTCCCCGCATTCAATGACGAAGACTCTATAGCCAGGCTGATTTACGAGGCCATGGAGGTGGCGCCGCGTATCACAAATGACTACGAGGTAATCGTTGTCAATGACGGCAGCAGTGACGGCACGGCCGCGGTGCTGAATGATCTGGCGAGCAGAGAGCCGCGCCTGCGGGTCATTCACCATCCGCGCAACCGCGGCTATGGCGGGGCGCTGCGCAGCGGGTTCGAGAGCGCTACAAAAGATTTGATCTTTTACACCGACGGTGATGGCCAATATGACGTGCGCGAGATGGCGAATCTGATCCCGCTGATGATCGAAGACGTGGACGTCGTCACCGGCTATAAAATCAGGCGGTCGGACTGTCGCCACCGCATCGTGCTGGGAGCGATATACAAATTTCTGGCGAGACGGATGTTCGGATTGCCGATCCGCGACGTGGATTGCGATTTCCGTCTGATGCGACGCGAGGCCATTCAAAGCGTTACGCTGACCTCGACGAGCGGCGTCGTCTGCACGGAGATGGTCTATAAGCTGAGCAGGGCCGGTTACCACTTCGCCGAAACGCCGGTTCATCATTACCCGCGCTTGCACGGGCAATCGCAATTCTTCACTCTGCGCCGCGTGGCGCGGACCGGCTACGATTTTTTCAGGCTCTGGCTGAAGCTGGTCATCTTTTCGACTCAAGGCCGGACTGAAGAAGCCGAAAAACACTGTCATCAGAGTGAGCGGCGCCAGAAAGAGAGTGTGAATGGTCTGATCGATCAGTGGCGAGCGCCCCCTGACCGCCGACATGACTAAGAGCGGGAACACGGCGGCTTTGTAGCGCTCATTGACTTCGAGCGTGACGGAATCGCTTCACTGCCGAGGGCGGCGGGTCATTACGCTTCGCCCTGCGACAGCCTCACTCCAAGGAAACGGCCTATGTCCTTTGAAAATTCTCCGCGCCCTCGGCTGCTCCCTAGCGCCAAAGTCGCCTTTACGGTTGCAGACTCCACGACTTTCACTTCGTGGCTGCGACCGAGCCGCTGGTCGCTATTCCACTACGATGACTGGCGCAATGACTCGGGCTCTGCGCCGATCGCACTCCTGATTGTCTTGCTGAGCGTAGCCATCTACCTCCCGTTCTTAACGATTCCGCTCCTGCCAGACGATTACCTTCAGGTGACGCTCGCGAGAACATACGGCCCCGTTTCCGCCTGGGGCGCATTGGCGGAAGATCCCCTTTACAGAAGCCGGGCGACGTCTTTGATCCTCACATACTGGACCGAAACGGTTTTCGGATTTTCACGACTGGCATTCGGAATTTCCAGCATCCTCCTCCACGCGGTGAACGCGCTATTGGTCTACGCCCTCGGCGCCGCGCGCCGCATCGGCTGGCGGCTGAGCGCTCTCACGGCCATCTTCTTCGTGTTGCAGGAACGGTATCAAGAGGCTGTCATCTGGTACTCTGCGCTGCCCGAGTTGTTGGCCTTCTGCTTCGGCCTTCTCACGCTGCTGTTCTGGGTCCGATGGCTGCGCTCGCCGGGACCTTCGGCCCTGGCTTGGGTGGGCGCGCTGGCTTGTTTCTGCCTGGCGCTGCTGTCAAAGGAATCGGCCGTCTCCGTCATCCTGTTAATGCCATTATTTGTTGTCGGTGAAAGTAGTCAGTGGCGTCGCCCGCTGCGCGCGCTTCTACCGTTCGGCCTTTTGGCGGCCATCTATGTCGTCCTTGTGTTCTCAGGGCAAGACCGGAATCTTCACTTCGTGGACGGAACTTTCTCTCTGCAGGCCGGGGCGCTGAAGGCGTTGATCGGCAGCGCCATTCGGGCTCTATGGATTTGGGGTATCGTAGGGCTGATTGTCCTGCTGGTTTTTGCCTCCCGCAAACGGTACGGCGTCATGACGCTCGCCCTGAGCTGGATTCTAATCACGCTACTGCCCTACAGTTTCCTAACATACATGCCGAGGGTCCCGAGCCGACATCATTACCTGGCGGCGGTCGGATGTTCTTTGATCTTGGCGCTGGGCGCCACGACCCTGCAGGAGCGGGTCGGAAGGCGGCGCCTCATCGGGCTGTGCGCGCTACTCATCGGAGTCCATCATATTTCGTATATGTGGGCGGTCAAATACCCCCAATTCCGAGAACGGTCGGAGCCGATCGAGGCGTTAGTCCGATATATGCGACGCGAGCAGAGGCGGCCGGTCGTGATTCGCTGTTTCCCATACTCTTTTGGCGAAGCCCGCAGGGCTGTAATGATACGGCTCGGTGAGCCCGAAGCGAACCTGATTCTGGACACAGCGTCTAGTAACGCTGACCTGCCTTCGTTTTGCCCAGAGGACCCGCCCAAGTATCGGACCGAAGCGCATGGCTTGAGTCCATGATCTCAGCATTATCACTGCCAGGTTTAGCCTGGATCGGTTTGCGATTGCGTGTACGGGAAAATGGCGCGATCTCCGGTAGAGTACGGGGAGCGTCAGCGACCTGAGCATCGATCATGACGCGTCATGATCGATGCTCAGGTCGCTGACGCTCCCCGTACCGTACCGCTTGCCGTCGCGTACACGCATTTGCAAATCGCCATAACAACACGGCTCCGGCGCGACTATGCAAACCGAAGATTACGAATATCTCTATCGCCTCGAAGGAAACTTCTGGTGGTTCGCCGGAATGCGCGAAATCACCGCGGCGCTGCTCGACCCGTTTCTGCCGCCCGGCGCCCGCGTGATTCTGGACGCGGGATGCGGAACCGGAGGCAATCTCGAATGGCTGGCGCGCTACGCCGGCAATGGCCATATCGTCGGCATTGATCTGATATCCACCGCGCTCGGATTTTGCCGCAAACAAAGCCACGGACGCCTGGTTCAAGGGTCGGCGACCGATCTGCCCTTCGCCGACGAATCGTTCGACATGGTCACGAGCTTTGACGTGCTGGTGCAGATTCCGGGCCGCGGCGCCGACGACCAGGCGATGCGCGAGATGTTTCGAGTGTTGAAGCCGGGCGGGGTCGCGTTCGTTCGCGGCGCGGCCTATGAATGGATGAAGAGCGGCCACGACCGGGCGCTAGGCACCGAGCGGCGATATAGACTGGATGAATTACGGGAGAAATTGAAACGCGCCGGATTCGAGATTCTGCGCGAGACTTACGCCAACAGCCTGCTCCTCCCCGCCGTGGCGATTCGACGGTTGCTGCTCAAACGCCTCGGCCTCGCCGACGAGGGGTCGGACGTCAAACCGCTGCCTCAAAATCTTCAATGGATCAATCGCGTGATGACAAACGCTCTGTTGTGGGAGGCGAAAAGGCTGCGGAATCCGAACGCGAAACTGCCGGCGGGCCTGTCGGCGATCTGCGTCGCGCAGAAACCGAATGGTCGTTGCGATTAGCGTGCGGGTTAGTTCCCCTGTGATCTCAGTAGGGCCTATAAGTCCCATTCATAATCGGCGGCGCTCCCGGAGACCTGGCGAGCGGTAAATCAACGCGACCATCTATTAATCGCCTCGCAGACACGCTCGACCTGGGCGTCGCTTAACTGCGCATGCATCGGCAAACTCAGAACCTGACGCGCGGCCTGCTCGGTCGCCGGCAAAGCGCCGCGATGGACCGGGACGCGATTTCGATAGGCCGGCTGCAAGTGGACTGGGACCGGATAATGGACGAGCGTCCCCACGCCCTGTTCCCGCAAATGCTCGCGCAAGCCGTCGCGTTCGTCGCAGCGGGCGACATATTGATGATAGACACTCTCGACTCCGACGGGGCGTTCCGGCAATCGCAGCGAAGTCGGCGCGAGCCGGTCATCGTAAATTCGCGCGATCCCTCTTCGCCGCGCGTTCTCTTCATCCAGATATTTCAGCTTCACGCGCAGGATGGCGGCCTGCAATTCGTCGAGTCGCGAATTGAACCCGGCGACGTCGCTCACGTATCGCTCGCGCCAGCCGTACTCGCGCAACAGTCCAACTCGCTCAGCGACTTCCGCGTCGTTCGTCACGACCGCGCCGCCATCGCCCAGCGCGCCGAGATTCTTCGTCGGATAGAAGCTGAAGGCGGCGGCGTCCCCGAAGACTCCGACCTTAAAACCTCCCATCCTATGGATCGTCGCGCCGTGAGCCTGCGCGCAATCCTCGACGACTTTCAAATCGTATCGGCGCGCGATGTCGCATATCGCCCGCATGTCGGCGGGGCGCCCGTAAAGGTGAACAGGCAGGATCGCCCTGATCCTGTTGATATGCGGTCGGTCACGATAGTTTCTGATCGCGTCTTCGACCGCTTCGGGGCTGATCGTGAACGTCGCCGGATCGATATCGACCAACAACGGCGAGGCTCCGGCCATCTCGACGGCGGCGACTGTGGCGACAGCCGTGTGAGCGACCGTAATCACCACGTCGCCGGCCCCTACGCCGACCGCGCGCAGCGCCAGATGTAGGGCGTCGGTTCCATTGGCCACGCCCACGCAGCGCTTCGCGCCGAGGTAAGCGGCGAATTCACGCTCGAACTCGCTCACTTGTCCGCCGATAATGTACCGACCGCTGTCCAGTGTTTGTCGAATGGCCTCGTCAATCTCGCGTTTGTGGGCGAGGTAATTGGCCTTCGGATCGGATTGCAAAACGGCGCCATTCATAAATATTTGGGCAGATGGTCACGGTAAAAAGCCAGGGTGCGGCTCAGACCTTCGCGCAAAGGTGTGGTGGGTCGCCATCCCAGCATTGAACGGATGCGGCTGAAATCGGCGTAATAATCTCCGATGTCTATCCGCTTGCGATCCGGCGGGTATGAGCGCCTCACGAATTCGCCGCCGCCGTTTACCTCGACCAACAGCTCCGCAAGCCCACTCAGGCTGATGACGCAATCGCCGCCTAAATTAAATATCTCACCGTTCGCCGCCTCGCTCGTAGCCGCCATCAGAAACGCATCGACCGCGTCGTCGACATAAGTGAAGTCGCGCAATTGATGCCCCTCCCAAACCTCAAACGACTCGCCCTCAATCAGCGTCCTAATCCACAAACCGAGAAATGTCTGCCGCGCGTCCTTCACTCGCATCCGCGGCCCGTAGGTGTTGGTCAATCGCAGAGCGCAGGCTCGAATGCCGTAAACATTGTTGTAGAGGATATGGTACCACTCGCCCGCCATCTTGTTGATGCCGTTCACGTCGACAGGCCGGCTCAAATGCCTCTCGTCAACCGGCAGATAATCGGGCTTGCCGTAGAGCTGGCGGGTACTGGCGAAGACGACTTTGATCGAAGGGTTGTATTTCCGGCAGGCTTCGAGGATCGAGAGCTGAGCGCGGCAATTGATTTCCAGATCGGTGTCGGGGTCGCTCATCGAATCCATGTGGCTGGTCTGACCGGCGAGGTTGAACAGATAATCCTGCCCTTGCACGAGGTAACGCATGCTGTGGGCGTCGCGCACGTCGGAGACGTTCACCTGAACCAGGGTCTCGATGCCCGCGATGTTGAAAAGATTGCCGCCGTATTCCGGGATCAGGCTGTCAACCAGCAACACGCGCGCGCCGATAGAGGTGAGCCGTCGCGCCAAATTCGAGCCGATGAATCCCAGCGCGCCAGTGATCAACACGCGACGATCGGCAAATGCGCCATCTAGTTCCACAATAAGATCCTTTCGACATTCAGTAGCCTCTCGGCTAAATCTCAGCCTTGAAAAATGTGGGTTAGGCCAAGCGCCAACATCGGCCAAGTCAGAAAAAGATTGGATTCACTTTGTCACGCTGCGGCGCCGCAGGGGCACGTTTCAACTAAAGGCCGATAATCATCAGGATCATCGAATTGTAGTTTGGTTTGAAATCGCCGGCAAGATTTTACTACACCCGCTCGCAAACGACGATGCGCACATAATCCATCGGCATCGCGCGCTCGGGGCAGTATCTCGCATGCAGCTCTTGGGCGTCATAGTCTTTGAGCAGTTTGAAATTGAACGCCGCCAGATAATCGCCGACCGTCGCCGGGTCGAGGCCGAACAACCACGGCTCGCCGAGCTTGGCGGCGATGCGGGCTTTGTTGAGCGCGTCGCGATTTCGCGACTCACCCTTGACCACCTCCTTGAGCATGTAGTCGAAGGCGAACCGCATCCCCGCGCCGCCGAGCGTGTGAATCTGGCACAGCGCGCGCGTCATCGCCTGCGCCGTCAGGTAATACGTAACGCCCATCCACACGACCAGCGAGCGGCGGCCGGGCGCGAAACCGGCCTCCCGCAACTTCTCGACGAAATCGTCCCGCTCGAAATCGACCGCGACAAAGCGCAGATTCTCAGGCGCGCCGATGCGGCCCATCACTTCGCGCTTGACCGCCTGCGTCGCCGGATGGTCGACCTCGAAGATCCTCACGTCGCGCAAGGCGCCTCCGATCCGCATGGACATGGTGTCGAAGCCTGCGCCTAGAAGCGCGATCTGCTCAAGCCCGTCTGTGGCCATGTCCGCGGCGATCTCGTCGCTGAGCCTCGCACGGATGGTCAGGAACTCCAGCGCGCCCGGCGCCCAGACGCCAACCGCGCGCGTAGCCGGATTGGCCAGCCAGCCGAATTCGGCGAGCAGTTTAAAAGACGGTCTGATCAGGAATTCGCTCGCGTACGGATCGCAAATGATGCGGCGCGGCGCGGGCTGGAATTGTTCGAGCGCGCGTATCGCGGCCATCACTTCGGCCGTGCGACTGTAACCATTTCTCATTGAAGTATAGCGCGCCACTATTTTACGGCGCGCCATGCGTGACGCAATCCGGGCGCCGATCTTCCCGTTCATCGTCTTGCGCGTGGGATGAGTTAGTACAAAGCCGCTCATCGCGCGTATGGCGATCTTCTATGCTCAATCCTTGATCCTCAATCCTCAATCTTTGACCCTCGATCTTCGTTGGAAGACGATCAACCATATGCCGGCCAGGATCGCGGCGCTCCCGGCGGCTACGCGCCACGACAGTCTTTCGTCAAGCGTCAGTTTGCCGATCAGCAGCGCTGTGACCGGCGTGACGAGCGAAATCAGCATCGTCTTCGTCACCTCGATTTTCGTGACGAGCCAGAAATAGAGCAGGAACGCCAGCACCGAGCCGACCAGGGCCAGATAGGCCAGCGCCAGCGCGGATCGCATGGACCAGCGATGGTCGAACGGATCGCCTTCCAAAACGGCGCCCAACGTGAGCAACGGAAAGACTCCCCAGACCATCTGCCCGGCGGCGATCACCGAAGAATCAATGTGCTGGCAGCGGGCTTTGATAAAGACGTTCGAGTAAGCGGCGCAGACCGAACTCAGCAGCAGCGCAACGCTGCCCTGCAACGCGGCCATGCCTTCGATCTTCATCTGATCGTAAAAGATCAACCCCACGCCCGCGACGCCGGTCGCCACGCCCGCCAGTTTTCTCGCCGTGAGGCGTTCGTTGGGCAGGTAGAAGTGAGCGAAGATGAGGCCGAACGCGGGGATCATCGCCTGCAGGACCGCCGCCAGCCCGGAGCTGATGTGTTGCTCGCCCCAGAATATCAGGCCGTAATTCAACGCGAACGTAATGCTCCCCATCCACGCGAGCTTCAACCAATCGCGCCCGGTTTTAGGTAACGGCCGCCGCCGGGCGATAACGATCGCCCAGAGGATCACCGATGCGAGAAGAAAACGTATTCCGGCGAAAGTGAACGGCGGCAGGTCGCGCAATCCGAGCTTGATGAAGAGCCAGGTTGAACCCCATATCAGACTGAGCGCGAGCCAGACGATGAGAGGAGCGTTCATCGCGCCGGCTCCTGCAATCTTCTCTCCATCAACAAATCGTTCTGCGTCTCGTCCCCCAGTTGGAAAGCGTGCGAGCCGACGACATCGAAGCCACATTTGCGGTAAAAGGCGATGGCGCGGTGGTTGTTATCCCACACGCCGAGGTAGACCGTTCCGTGTCCCGATTGTCTCGCGCGATCAAGACAGGCTTGCATCAGCGTTTGCGCGACGCCCATGCCATGAAATTGCCGGTCGACATAAAACCGCTCGATCTCGACTGGCGCAAAACCTCCGACGCAATCCGGAACGTCGCCGTCGTAGAGTTTGGCGAAGGCGACCGGTGTGGCTTCTATCTCGGCGATCAGAAAAGTAACGCGCGGGTCGGCGAACTGCGCCAAGAATCTTTGTAGGGTGAAATTCTGCGACGAGTAGGCTTCCATATTCTCAGGTGAATTCATCGGCGCAAAAGCGTCGTAGAAAATGCGCCTGGCAAGTTCGGCCAGCATTTCGGCGTCGGCGGCAACTGCAATGCGGATTGAAGGTATGGTGTTCATCTCAATTGAATCGACAGAGTAGGAAGAGGGGCTTTGATCGTAGTTCGGCCATACGGCCGAAATGACGATCAAAGTTGGAAGAGGAATTAGCAGAGTAGAGAGCCGCGCAAGATCGTCTTGGCATTACCGCCGAGGACTACCCGGTCGCCGTTGAACTTAACGCCCACCTCGCCGCCGCGCGCCGAGGCCTGATAAGCCGACAGCGCGTCCTTGCCCAATTTCGCCGACCAGTACGGCGCGAGCATGCAGTGCGCCGCCCCGGTCACGGGGTCTTCGTCAATGCCCGCATAACATGCGAAATAACGCGAGACGAAATCGTACTTCGAATCTCCGCGGGCGGTAATGATGACGCCCACATTGACCGCGCGTCGCAGCTTTTCAAAATCGGGCTTGACGTCGCGGACGGTCGATTCGGATTCGAGTTCGACCAGGAAATTTCCGTCGCTGCCGTCCTTGCGCCGATTGGCGACGACGGCTAGTGGCTTGATGTCCAAAGCTTCTTCGACCGCTTTCGGCAATTCGGCTCGATTCGCAAGCAGAGCTGGAAAATCCATTTCGATTCGGTCGCCGTTACGTCTGGCGATCAACCATCCGCTCAGAGTGTGAAAGCGGGCCTCTTTATCTTGCGCGAGCCGGCCCGTCTCCCACAGCGCATGCGAGCTCGCAAGCGTCGCGTGACCGCAAAGTGGAACTTCGATCTTGGGCGTGAACCAGCGCAGATCGAAGCCCCCGTCCTGGCGGGGAACTACGAAAGCCGTCTCGGACAGATTCATCTCCGCCGCGACGTTCTGCATCCATTCGGCGGGCCGAGGTTCGTCGAGCAGACAGACCGCCGCCGGATTGCCTTTGAAAGGCTCGGAAGTAAACGCGTCAATATGAAGAATCGGGATCTCCAATTGAATGTCTCCTAAAGGTAACTGATGAACTCGTCTATCGTCATTCCCGCTTGAGCAATAATGCTGAGCAGAGTTCCGCGCTTCAGATCTTTATTGTGATACGGCACGACGACCAACAAGCCACTATTATTTGGATGTTTGAAATAGTGGTGGCTTCCGCGCACATGGTCTTCGTAAAATCCCGCGCGTTGTAACACCTGCATCACTTTCTTCGGTTTGAGTGATGGAAGGCGATTCATGCGGCCGCCAAGACATCGATGCCGATTTGTTCGGCGCGGATGCGGCTGTCTTCCGGTACCGGTTGCCCGTGTTTGATCAGAACCTCTATATAACCGGTGATTGCTTCGCGCGCCATTCTTCGCGCTTCCCGCAGGTTGTCGCCTTCTGTCACCAAGCCGGGTAGCGCCGGACAAGTGACAATATAGCCACCTTCCTCGGCGGGCGTGAAAATAACGGTGAAATTATAGTTGCGAACGCGCATCGCTTCCTCCGGATTGCGCCTTATCGACAGCTTTCTGCGCTTTTGTGTTATTTTGCGTGTTGCCATAATCCCAATTTTACTCAACTTCTGTCGCTGCATCATCGGCCAGCCGCTGGCTGATTTCATGCGCCAACCTTCCCAACGTCGAACGATCAATCGCCGAGACCGGAATCGCGTTATACACGCGCTGCCTGTTCTCCAACTCTTCCGGCTCGACCAGATCCATCTTGTTGAAGACCAGCAATCGTGGAACGGCGTCGAGTTGCAATTCGCCCAGGATGCGATTGACCGAGGCGATCTGGTTTTCGAGCTGAGGGCTGGCGGCGTCGACCAAGTGGATCAGCAGGTCGGACTCCTCCATCTCTTCCAGCGTGGCCTTGAACGCGGCGAACAGGTCTTTCGGCAGGTCGCGGATGAAGCCCACGGTGTCGTTGATGATGATCTCCTGGTCGCGCGGCAGCCGCAGTCGGCGGCTGGTCGGATCGAGCGTGGCGAACATTCGTTGCTCGGCGGCGACCTGGCTGTTGGTCAGCGCGTTGAGCAGGGTGCTTTTGCCGGCGTTGGTGTAACCGACGATCGAGACCACGGGCATGTCGCGCCGGACGCGTTGGACTCGGCGCTGGCGCCGGCTTTCGCGGACGTGTTCCAGTTTGTCTTCGAGCAGCGCGATGCGTTCGCGCACGCGGCGGCGGTCGACTTCGAGCTTGGTTTCGCCGGGTCCGCGCCCGCCGATGCCGCCCATCAGCCGGGACATCTCGGACCCGCTGCCGGACAACCGCGGCAGCAGGTACTTCAACTGCGCCAGCTCGACCTGAATGCGCCCCTCGGCGGTTTGCGCGCGCTGGGCGAAGATGTCCAGGATCAGTTGCGAGCGGTCGAGAATCTTCAGGTCGGTGGCCTCGTTGACGGCGCGCACCTGGGCGGGCGAGAGTTCGCGGTCGAAGACGATCATGTCCGCGCCGAGTTGCAGACTGCGGATGATGATGTCGTCGAGCTTGCCCTTGCCGACCAGCGTCTTCGGGTCGAGCGTCGGGCGGCGTTGAATGATTTCGTCGAGCGTGACCAGGCCGCCTGAGATCGCCAACTCGCGCAATTCGTCCATCGAATCGCGCGCTTCGGCCATCGTCCCGGTGGTGACGCCGACCAGGATCGCGCGGTCGCGGTTGTCCGAAGCCCGGCGCGCGCCCCGGTTGCGCGCCATCTCTTCTTCGAGCGACGTGATCAGCTCAATGAAATCTATGTCAAGATGGCTGGGGAGTTGCGGGGCGAGGAATCGGAAGGCCTCCGCCTCGCCGTTCTCATCGCCGTTGGGCCTATGCGCTTTCGCCGGCAGCAGGTGCGCGGCGCGAACCACCCCCGGCAATCCGGTGCTCGGATCGACGTCGATCGCGGCCATCAAATCAAGCCGGAGTAGAGCGAGGTCGGTCAGGTCGTCATGCGTCAAGCCCTTTTCGCCGCGAATGTGCGTGTGCAGGCACCGCAGCCCGTTGAAGCGCGAATGGCCCAGGCGCGAGCGATCCTGCGCCGGCAACACGATCTTGGTCGCGTCGCCAACGACGACGTCGGTGACGTGGCCTTTGCGGTCAACCAGCACGCCCACCTGCCGGCCGATTTCGTGCGAGATTTCGGTCAGTTGGCGCGCGAATTCCGGCGTGACGATCTGGACCGGCGGGATGCGACGTTGATAAATCTTCTCCAGCCGCCGCAATTGATTCGCTTTCAACCCCAATGTCTTGCCTTCGATTTGAGGAATAGCCTAGACTCCTTTTTAGAAAAATATCCGCGCCCGAATAACGGCGCTAGGTAAATGATGCCGCAAGGAATCGGACTTGTAAAATTAAGGATCTTCCACGAAGAAACACAAAGAGGCGCGAAGTCCGGTTCGACTCTCGTGGCGCTTCGTGTGACTTCGTGGACGGACCCCCAAGGAGCGACAATGCGTAAACGAAACCTGCCTTCGATCTTTTTCTTCGCGGTTGCGGCGGCCTCATTCGTCTGGATTAGCCAGATCTGCGCGCTGGCGCAAGCCGGCCCCGGCGGCAAACAAATGAAAAAGGACGAACTCTATTCCAGCGTCGCGCGGCGATTGAACGCGTTGAATGAATCGCCCACCTCCGCGATCGCCAACGAACTCGACACGGTGATCGAAGTCACCGACCTTACCATGCGCCCCGACGGCAAGGCCGAGGCCACGATCAAGGAACGCGCGCCTTCGGACGCCGCCCAGGCCGGCAAGGCGATCCGCCTCGTCTTCGCCCCGCCCGCCGCCGACGATAAGGAAGAGAAATGGACGTGGGAGCAGTTCGAAAACAATCGCAGGCTCTACCCTGTAGACAAACTCTTCCCCTACGCGAAAGACGAGCTGGGCAAACGCAAACAGGCGACCGTCGCGGGCTGGAACGCGTTCGTCGCCGCGATTAACAAGCAAGGCGAAGCCGCATTCCGAGCGCTGGAGACCGCGAAGGCGGTTTTGAAAATCGATCCGCCGCCGCTGGCCGTGGTGAGAGCAACCCGCAGCGCGCTGACCGAAGCGGTGAAAGAGAACAGGGCCGAGAACATTCTCAACGCCTACCGCGAGATGAATCAGCAGACCGAATTGGTTGCGACGCTCGGCGACACGTACACGGATTTGAAGGCTAATGACGCGTACCTGCGCCTGATCGATGAGTTTACAAAGTCGGTCGAAGCGACGAAAGCGGCGCGCAAAAATTACCTGCAGACGGTCGCCGCTTACAACGAGACGATTCTGCGCCTGCCGTTTTCGCTGGTGGCTTACGGACTTGAGTTCCACAAGATAGAAACGAATATTTCAGAAGATCAGTGAATTGGGCCTATAAGACTTATGGGTCTCATTATGAAAGGAGGCTCTTTATGAGCGAACATCAGAATGATCCGAATCAACCGAACGACGCCGGCGGCCCGTTGACGTCGCAGACTCGGCATCAGGGCGCCGGCGGCCGCGCCGGAGAAACCATTGACGAAATCACTTCAACGTTGCGCGACCTGTTCAGCCGCGTGCCCGACACCTTCAGCAAAGCGGTCGAGCGCGCCATGAACGTCCGCGACACGACGGTGCTGCTTCGTTTGAGCGACGAATCATCAGACAATGTGGACACGCTGGTGTCGGCCGGAGTTTTCAGGAGCCGCGGCGAGGCCGCGGCGTTCTTGATCGAAGAGGGAATTAAAGCGCAATCAGCGTTGTTCCAGCGCATTCAGGACAAATTGACCGAGATCGAAAAGTTGCGCTCCGAATTGCGCACCAGCATCTCGCCTGAAACGCCGAAATAAAAATCAAGCCCGCGGATCACCCGGATGGCGCGATGGTCTGGCGAACATAGCGTCATCCGGGTGATCCGCGGGCGGATTTTTCCGGAAGCTTGTTGGTCAATGATCAGGGATTGCGGTCCTGGGCGTCGTGCTTCTGGCGGTAGATTCTACGGCTCTCCCGATTCAATTGACGCTGGATTCGCGCCCGCTCCTGCGGCGTGAATTCACCGCCGGATTGCCGCGCGCGGGCTTCGTTCAGCCTGATCTGCGCCTCCTGCCTTCGGATCCTCGCCGCCTCGACCGGCGTCAACTCACCGCTGCGAACGCCCTGTTGAATCCGCTCTCGCTGGTTTTGCTGGCGTTCGTTGATGCCGTTGTTGGGGTTGCGGTCCTGGGCGTCGTGCTTTTGCTGATAGATGTTCTGGCTTTCCCGATCCAACTGGCGTTGGATTCGAGCCCGTTCCTGCGGGGTGAATTCGCCGCCGGACTGACGCGCGCGGGCTTCATTGAGCTTGATTTGCGCTTCCTGCCTTCGAAGCCTCGCCGCTTCAACTCCGGTCAACTCGCCGCTGCGAACGCCCTGTCGAATCCGCTGTTGTTGATTGTGTTGACGTTCGTTTACACCGTTCCGTCGCCCCTGCGCCAAGCCAGCCGCCGGGATTATGACGGCCACCATCGCCGCCGTCACGAACCATTTCATGAACCTCTTCATTAATTAATCCTCCTTGGCCCGCCACGTCGGGCGGGATCTTGAAAGTTAATGCCCTCTAGGGGTACCGCCGATTAAGACTGAGGGCGCCGGCGTAAAGTCGAGAAAAGTTTTGTTAAAAAGCGGAGGTTGTCCGGGCTCCTACAGAATTCCTATCAGCTTCTTTGACGAGACGTTGCGCCCGCAGAGGATGATCGCGACGTTTTGACCCGCATACATCTCGCGCCCTTTCAAGTAAGCCGCGACAGCGACGCCCGCTGAGCCTTCGATGACCCAACGCTCTTCATCGAAGATCAGCCGCATCGCCTCGCGGATCTCAGCTTCGGAGACCAGCGCGTAATCGTCGATCAATTGTTGGCAAAGCTGGAGAGTGACGGAGCCTTCCTCGACGCCCCCAGCAGTGCTTTCTGAGATTGTCGGCTCTTCCGGGACTTCGATGATCCTGCCCGCGCGCAAACATTCATAGAGCGGGCGCGAATTCTCGGGCCAGCAGCCGATGACGCGGGTGTGCGGGCTGACCGATTTCAAATAAGCCGCGATTCCGGCGATCAACCCGCCCCCTCCGACCGCTACGAAGACCGCGTCGATCCTGTCCAACTGTCGCGCAAGTTCCAATCCGATTGTGCCCTGGCCGGCGATGACCTGCAGGTCGTTATACGGCGAGATGAAAACTTGGCCCGATTTCCGCGCGGCTGCGCGCGCTGCGTATTCCGCTTCGAGGCAATCGCCGGCGGACAGGACGGGGATTCCGCCGAGATGTTTGATCACCGCCAGTTTCTGTTCCGAGACGTCGCGCGGCAAATAGATCGTCGCCGTCGTCCCCGCGTGGCGGGCCGCGTAACAGACGCCCATCCCATGATTGCCGGTCGAGGCCGCGATCACGCCTCTGCGCAATTGCTCTTCGTCGAGCGAGAGAATCTTGTTCGTCGCGCCGCGGAGTTTGAACGAGCCGGTGTGTTGCAGGTGTTCGAGTTTGAGGTAAACGCCGGCGTCTCCCAGCCGGCTCAGATGAAGAGAGCTATCGACCGGCGTCTCGCGCGCGAGCGGGCGGATGCGCGATTCGGCTTCGATTATGTCTTGAGCGGAAAGCATTAGTCGCGTGGTTTCACGCTCTCGCGGATGTATTTGATTATCTCTTCGGTCGAGGCCCCGGGCAGGAAGACCGCGCCGACGCCGGCCTCTTTAAGCTTCGGGACGTCGTCTTCGGGGATGATGCCGCCGCCGAAAAGCAACACGTCGTCCATCCCTTTTTCGCGCATCAATTCGACCACGCGAGGGAAGATCGTCATGTGCGCCCCCGACAGGATCGAAAGACCGACGATGTCGACGTCCTCCTGCATGGCGGCATTGACGATCTGTTCGGGGGTTTGGCGCAATCCGGTGTAGATCACTTCCATTCCCGCGTCGCGCAGCGCGCGCGCGATGACTTTGACGCCCCGGTCGTGCCCGTCGAGACCGGGCTTGGCTAACAGAACTCTGATTCTGGTTTCGGACATAAGTTAGCGGGTAGTGGGTAGTGGGTAGTGGGTAGTGAATAGTAATTGGCAAGGTCAAATTCTTTGCCATTCACTATCCACTATCCACTATCCACTACCCACTATTTTCAATTCGTCTTCGCTTCGGCGGAAGGCGATTGTAGCGGCTTGCCTTCCGCGTCGTAAAGCTCGACGCCGCCGAACTGCTTCATCACGTCGGCGATCTGTTTGGCGTCGCCGACGGCGACGATCTGCAGCTTCGCAAGGTCGAGATATTTTCGCGCGACGCGCTGAACGTCGTCCGCAGTCACCGCGGCGATCCTCTGCGGGTAGGCGTCCCAGTAATCGGCGGGGAGGTTGTAGATTTTCTGCGTGATGATGTTGGCGAGCAGCGATTGCGGCGATTCGAGCTGCAGCGCGAAGCCGCCGACGATCGTGCGTTTGGCGCGGTCGAATTCGTCGTCCGGCGTCTTCTCCTCGCGGATGCGTTTGAACTCGTAGATCAGCTCGTCCATCGAACCTTTGGTGACTTTGGTCTGCACTTCGGTGTTCGCGCGGAAGACGCCGCGGTATTTAGCCGCCGTGAATCCGCTGTACGCGCCGTAGGTGTAGCCCTTGTCTTCGCGCAGGTTCAGGAAGAGGCGCGCGCTGGCCCCGCCGCCCAGAATCTGGTTCATCACGTCCAGAGCGTAATAGTCGGGGTCGTTGCGTTCGATCGACAGATTGCCGAGGATCAGGTTGGTCTGTTCCGACCCGGGGCGGTCGACCAGATAGATCTTCGACGAACCGTGTTCACTGACTTTGGGCAGCTCGGGTCGCGGGACCTCGCCGCGCGTCCATGAACCGTTTTGGGAACCGTTTTGGGAACCGTTTTGGGAACCGTTTTGGGAACCGTTTTGGGAACCGTTTTGGGAACCGTTTTGGGAACCGTTTTGGGAACCGAAAGTCTTTTCCAGTTTCGCCACGACCTCGGCCGGGTTGACGTCGCCGACGATGGCGAAGATGGCGTTGTTCGGTTTGTAGTTCGCCGCGTGAAACTGTTTGAGCGTCTCCTGGGTGAGACTCTGGATTTGCGCGGGCGTCAGCGCGATGCGACCGGCGGGGTGCGCGCCGTACATCGTCTTCAAAAACATCTCGTTGGCCAGGAATCCCGGCTGCGAGCGTTGGGCGCGCAATTGGGCGGTGGCCCGGTTCTTTAGTTTATTCAGGTCGTCCGCCGGGAAGCTAGGATTCAAGATCACGTCGGCGAACAACTCCATGATCTGATCGAAGTTCTCGGTCAATCCTCCGGCCGTGATCGAGCTGATCGGCGATGAGAGGCCGGAGTTGGCATTCAGAGTCGCGCCCATCGATTCGACCGCTTCGGCGATCTGCCTGCTCGACCGCGTCTTCGTCCCTTCGCGCAGCATAGTCGCGGTGTATTGGGCCGCGCCCGGCAGGTTGGCCGGATCGCTCAGACCGCCGCTCAGGATGACCATCTGCATCGTGAAGGTCGGCAGCTTGTGGTTTTCGAGCGCGATCACTCGCAGCCCGTTGCCGAGCTCCGTTTCATAGGCTTTCGGCATTGCGACTTTCAGAACTTCCTTGTTAATGGGCGTTTTGCCCTTGATCACCACGCCTTTCAGCGTCTGCGGCTGTTGAGCCAATACTACGCTCGCGGCCAGGGCGAGTGTCAGCGCCGTCGTCATTGCGGATATTCGTTTCATTGCTTTCCTCTGATTAATAGGACCTATCAGACTTATAGGTCCTATAAGTCATATAAGTCCTATCAGGGCTGCTGCTTCGCCGGGGTTGTAACGGCGACCGTGCGGTTCGCAGGCTTCAGATATTTCTGCGCCACGCGCTGCACGTCGGCCTTGGTGATGGCGGCGAATTTCTGGAATTGCATGTTGATCAGGCCCGGATCGTTGTAAAAGACCGCGTATTCGCTCAACCGAATCGCCGTGCCGAGCGAGCTTTGGAGCGACTGGATTGAACCGCGCCGCGCCGAGTTCTTAGCCTTGTCCAACTCCCAATCGGCGATTGGTTCGCGCTGCAACCGCTCGATCTCTTCGTTGATCGCGGCCTCGACGTCTTCGACCTTCTTGCCGGGCGCGACCATCGCGGTGACCTGGTAATAGCCGCCGCCGCGGAACGGATTCGAGAAGGCGGAAAAGTTCGTGACCAGTTCCTTCTCCTTAACCAGCTTCTGGTAGAGTCGCGAACTTTGACCGCCGGACAGAGCCGAATTGAGAACCTGCAATGCGTAAGCGTCAGGCGTGTTGGAGACGACGCCTTTGTAGCCGATCAGCAACTGGGTCAGACGCGCGAACGGGTCTTCCATCGCGAAGCGGCGCTCGGCGGTCTGTTCAGGCTCGGTCGTTTCGACTTTCGGCGGCGCGGGCTGCGCGGGGATGCCTTCGAAATACTTTTTGATCTTGGCTAGCGCCTCGTCTGTCTTGAAATTGCCGACCAGGGCGAGCGCGGCGTTGTTCGGCGCGTAATAAATTCGGAAGAACTCCTTCACGTCCTGCAGGCTGGCCGCGTTCAAATCCTCCATCGAGCCGATGACCGAGTGTTTGTAGGCGAAATTGTCGAACATCACTTCCTGGAATTTCTCATCGGTCTTGCCGTAAGCCTCGTTGTCCACGCGCAGCCGGCGCTCTTCCTGAACGGCCTTGCGTTGGACGTCGAGGCTCTCCTGCGACACGTCGAGCGCGCGGACGCGGTCGGATTCGAGGAAGAGAATCATGTCGAGCTGGTTTGACGGCACCGTGGCGAAATAGAGCGTGCGGTCTTCGCTGGTCGTCGCGTTATTCTCGCCGCCGTTAGTGTCGATCCATAGTGAGTATTCATTCCTGCCGACGTTCTCGGAGCCTGTGAACATCATGTGCTCGAAGAGGTGGGCGAAACCAGTGCGGCCCGCGCGCTCGTTGCGCGAGCCGACGTCGAAAGTTATAGCCACGGAGACAACCGGCGCGCTGCGGTCTTCGACCAGCAACACGCGCAAGCCGTTCTTCAATTTCACGTCTTTAAAATTGACGTTGACCGTTTTGCCGGGCGCGGGCTTCGCCGCCGGGGCGCCGTCTTTCGGCCCGTTTTTCGGAGAGGGCGGTTTCTGTCCGCCCCGCCCGTAAGCCACGGCGCCCGACAGCGCGAGCGCAAACGTCAGCGCCACACGCAGGAAGCAGTGAGCTTTGTTCATAAAGATTTCCTTTCGATTAATGAATTCGGGAAATTTGTGGATGCGTTGAAAAATGACGCGAAAATAACTGTAACCGCATTTCATTTCCATCAAATCGTAGCGATTGTAGCGCAGCCCGCCGAGCATCACAAAACAGCGGTGGATTTGAACGCCTGATCGTAGGGTTTCGTCGCCGTCGTGTAATCCGCCGTAGATTTCCCCGATCCGCAATCCGCAATCCACAATCCGCAATCAAAAGTCCGGCTCCTGGTATTCGCCGAACACCGGCCGAAGCGCGTCGCACATTTCGCCGAGCGTGCAGTCTGCGCGCGCGCAATCGATCAGCAGCGGCATCGTGTTGGCGCTCGGGTCTTCGGCGCCGCGCCTCAATTCGTCGAGGGCGAGCCGCGCGGCGGCGTTGTCGCGTTTGGCGCGGAGTTTCGCCAGTCGTTCTTCCTGCAACTTCGCGACCGATTCGTCGATCTGCAGGATGTTCGGCTCGCCGAGTTCGTCGGTGTTCATCTGGTAAGCGTTGACGCCGACTATCACCTTCTCGCCGCGTTCGACCGCGCGCTGGTACTGGTAGGCCGACTCGTGAATCTCTTTCTGCGGGAAGCCGGCTTCGACGGCTTCGATCATTCCGCCCATCGCGTCGATCTTGCGGAAATAGTCCCAGGCCTCTTCTTCGAGTTCGCCGGTCAGCTTCTCGACGAAGTACGAGCCGCCGAGCGGGTCGACGGTGTTGGTGGCGCCGGTCTCGTGCGCGATGATCTGTTGAGTCCTGAGAGCGATCAGCGCCGCGCGTTCGGTCGGGAGGGCCAGCGCCTCGTCGTAGCCGTCGCAGTGCAGCGATTGCGCGCCGCCGAGCACGGCGGCCAGGGCCTGGATCGCCACGCGCGAGATGTTGTTGATCGGCTGCTGCACCGTGAGGCTGACGCCGGCGGTCTGCGCGTGGAAGCGCAGTTGATGTGAGCGCGGGTTCTTCGCCTTGAACCGCTCGGTCATCACCCGGCTCCAGATGCGGCGCGCGGCGCGGTATTTGGCGATCTCTTCGAAGAAGTCGTTATGCGCGTTGAAGAAGAACGACAGCCGCGGCGCGAACTCGTCGACGTCGAGGCCGGCGCGGACGCCGTATTCGACGTACTCGATCCCGTCGCGCAGCGTGAAGGCCAGCTCCTGCGCGGCGGTCGCCCCGGCTTCGCGGATGTGGTAGCCGGAGATCGAGATCGAATTCCATTTGGGCATCCGCTCGGCGCAGAACCTGAACGTGTCGGTGATCAGCCTCATCGACGGGCGCGGCGGATAGATCCACTCCTTCTGCGCGATGTACTCTTTCAAAATGTCGTTCTGCAGCGTGCCGCCGACGTCGCCCCAATCGGCGCCCTGCTTTTCGGCCACCGCCAGGAAGAAGGCGAAGATCATCGAGGCGGGCGCGTTGATCGTCATCGAGGTGGTCACCCGGTCGAGCGGTATTCCGTCGAAGAGGACTTCCATGTCTTCGCGCGACGAGATCGCCACGCCGCATTTGCCGACCTCGCCCTCGGAGAATGGGTGGTCGGAGTCGTAGCCCATCAGCGTCGGCAAATCGAAGGCGGTTGAAAGCCCCGTCTGCCCGTGTTCGAGCAGATATTTGAAGCGCCGGTTGGTGTCGAACGCCGAGCCGTAGCCTGCGAATTGCCGCATCGTCCAGGGCTTCGCCCGATAACCGGTCGGATGAATGCCGCGCGTGTACGGCGCCATCCCCGGAAAGTTGATGTCGCGCTCGAACGAGATCTCTTCGACGTCGCGCGGCGTGTATAGCCGCTCGATCGGCTTCAGAGAAACAGTCGTGAATTCGACCTGACTTTCGGGCATCTTCCGCAGCGATGGTTCGAGACTCTTCTCTTCCCATTCTTGCTGCAACTCGTCCAAACGGTCGGTAACGATTGCGGGATCTTTCATAGAATCCTCCGAAAATCTCTGAATAGGACCCATAGGACTCATAGGACTCCCATAAGTCCTATGAGTCCTATAAGTCCTATAAGTCCTATTTCAACTGTTAGTCAAGCGCGCCGTGCAACATCAGGTGGGCCAGGTAAAAGAGCGCGGCGCCGGCGAAGACCAGCAGCGACGCGCCCAGGTCGGCGCCCTTATGACCTTTGCGATTAACTTCGGGAATCAGGTCGGACGCGGCGACATAGAGCGTGACGCCGGCCGAGAAGGGAAGCGTGAGTTTGACGGCAGGTTGTACGGCGAATGTCAGAACTATTCCGGCGAAGGTCGCGGCGGCGATCAACGAGGTCGCGCGCATCGCCGCCTGATTGCCGCGCCCGGAAGCGAGCGCGATCGAAGCGACAGTGAAGCCTTCGGGGATTTTGTGCAAGAGTATCGCGATGAAGAGGAGCAATCCCAGTCGGAAACTCGTGAGCAGCCCGGAAGCGATTGCGACGCCGTCGAAGAAGGTGTGAACCGAAAGCGCGATGACCGCAGTAGTCGCCACTCCACGGCGCATCATTTCGTCGGAATGTGTCTCTTCGCCGAAATGGAAGTGGGGCGCGATGGTGTGTTCGACGAATTGGATCAGCAAGTAGCCCGCCAGCGCCAGGCCCATTGGTTTTATTAGACTCCCCTGCCATTGCAGAGCGACTTCCGGAATCACTTCCAAAAAGACTGCGGCAAGCATGAAACCGGCCCCGAGCGCAATCAGATATCTGAGCAAACGCTGACTGGTTGCGCGTGATCCGGTGATTAAAAAACCGCCGATAATATTTCCAGTGGCCGCCATCAATCCGAAGCCGATTAGTTGTATTAGTGGATTCATTTGCCGAAAAACTGCCCTTCTATCCGCCGCAAGCGCAAAATGCGCGTAACTATATCACCAACTGCCACCCATCCACAAAAGTTCACAAAGCGCGTAACGCGCCACAAGCCAAGCCGATGTGCGCCAATCTGACACCATTTTGAGCAAATCTGTACTAGCTATAAGTTTCAATCCTTTAGCATTTATGACTTCAAGTCGTGAATCAACGATTTTATGAAGATAAATGCCTTGACACCTTTTAATCGCTGGCATACTATACGCCGCATTCAAGTGGTCCAAAGTGGTAAAAGATAGAATAGAGTGGTTGCGGGGGGCGGTAAAAAGAGAGATTAGAAGAGGGATTGGAATGAAATGCTGCGAGGTAGCTACAGCGCGCATATGGATGACAAGGGGCGGATTAAAGTTCCGGCTTCATTCAAACGCTATCTCGATGAGAAATATGCTCAGGACGATTTTTATGTGACAAGTTTACTTGGGGATTGCGCGCGGATTTACCCGCTACGGGAGTGGGAGGAAATTGAAAAAAAGTTGTCCGATCAGCCCTCGATGATTCCGGCGGCGAGGAAGTTTCTGGATCGCGCCAACTATTATGGGCAGATGCAGCAGATGGACGGGCAGGGAAGGATCTTGATCTACCCGATGTTGCGCAACGAAGCGAACCTGGCGGGCGAAGTGGTGGTCTTCGGATATTTGAAATATTTGGAAGTATGGAACGCCGAAAATTTCCGCCGCTCGCGCCTGGAAGAGCAGCCGTATACGGATCAAGATGCGGAGGCGCTGGCGCGGCTCGGTATTTGAGGTTTCCGGTTCAGGGGACGCAAGATCGAGGATCGAGGATCGAGGATCGAGAATCGAGAATCGAGGATTGAGGATCGAAGATAGCGTCATTGCATAAGGCGATCCTCGATCTTCTATCTTCCATCCTCAATCTTCGTTCTTGGCGTTCCCTTGCTCCTGTTGAATTTATGGAACTCCATCGCCCTGTGATGACCCAGGAGACGCTTGAGAGTCTCGACGCCGCTCGCGGAGGGTTGTTCATTGACGCGACGCTTGGGCTGGGAGGGCATAGCGAGTTGATTCTGCGGGCTTCGCCCGACAACCGCGTGATGGGGCTTGACCGTGACGCTGAGTCGATAGAATTGGCGATCGGGCGTCTGGCGGAGTTCGGCGGAAGGTTTATGGCGGTGCATACGGATTACCGCCGGATCAAAGAGGTTCTTGCGGAAAAAGGAATCGAGACGGTTGCGGGCATATTGGCCGATCTCGGTATTTCATCATATCAATTGAGCGCGCCGGAGCGCGGCTTCAGCTTTCGTTCCGGTCAAGATTTTACCGAATCCCCATCGTCGTCAGTAACTTCACCAACCGATCAATCCGCATACCCGGTGGCCACATCCACATTGGATATGCGGATGGATCGTTCACAGAAATTGACAGCGGCCGATTTAGTTAATGATCTCAGCGAGCGTGAATTGGCCGACATCATCTTTGAATATGGTGAAGAGCGGGCCGCGCGACGCATAGCTCGTCGCATTGTCAGAGAGCGGGCCGTAGCGCCCATCACGACTACCAGGCAGCTTGCCGATCTGGTTGTCCGCAGCGTTCATCCGAAAGGTCACTGGCGCATTCATCCTGCGACAAAAACTTTCCAGGCGCTTCGCATAGCGGTAAACCGCGAACTGGAGGGGCTGGATCAATTCGTCGCCGGCGCGGTTGACGCGCTTGAACAGGGCGGGCGGTTGGTGATCATCTCGTTTCACTCGCTCGAAGACAGGATTGTCAAACAGGCCCTGAGGTTTCAGTCTGGCCGTTGCTTGTGCCCCCCCAACCAGCCTGAGTGCCGATGCGGAGCGGTGAGGCGTGTGGAGATACTCACGCGCAAAGCCATTCAGCCAGGCGCTGCTGAAATCGCTGATAACCCGCGCTCTCGCAGCGCGAAGTTGCGCGCCTGTCGGAAGATTTGATGGCGCCCAGAACGGCCACCGGCGCAGCGCAGCAACAGCTTAATCCCCACGGTCAATAAATGTAAGTCAGGCTCTATCTGAAGAGTCACTTTTCAATAGAAGGTAAAAAAATCGCGGCGCTATTCGCCGTTAATCCAGAGGAGTCGCTCATATCGTCGTGGACGGCTTCTAGAAACAAAAAAATAGACAGGATTTGCAGGATTTCTCAGGATTTGTGCATTGAGTTGAATCCTGAGAAATCCTGCAAATCCTGTCTATTTTCTGCGGTTGTGGAAAATGAGAACACCGCGATAGTTGCTGATTTTATGGACATATAGTCCATGAGTCAGTTTTGCGGTAAACGGGGACTATAAGCTCCCGCCAGTGATCGGGGAATTATCCCCAATCGCTTTGACCCTGGAAACTTGCGGCTTTTTTGCCGATTTGGTTTAGGCCGCCCCAACCAAAATTAGGTTGATAACCAGGGCATCCGGCTTGTCTTTAAAACAAGCGATTGACGGAACGTCCGTCGTGGCAAAGTTTACAATTGATGTTTATGTCTGTCCATAGAATGAAAGATCAGAAGCGATACCTACCCGGAGTCCGCAACGGCGCCGTAGCCAAACGCCAAGCCCGGTCGAAAAATCCGGCGAAGTCGTCAATGGCGTTGGGGGCGTTCAGCATAGGGGCGGGTACTCCCCGTTCGCGTCAGAATTCAAGGCGGATTTCAAGCCGCGCCCTCGACCGGCGTCGGAGCGAAGGCCGCGGGGCGAGAGTTATGTGGATGATGATCCTGATCGGCGTGGCGCTCGCCGCGGGCTTCGTCTTCGCGCTGCGCTCACAGATCAACGCCTACAGAATCGCGCAGGCCGAAGAACTGCTCAAGGTGAAGCTCGATGAATACGCCAGCCAGCAGGAATTTCTGACGCGCGATCAACAGCGCGCTCTCAGCGCCGGCGAAGTCGAGCAGGCGGGCAGGCGGAACGGACTCAATCATCTCAAACTGGACAAGGAAGCGGACCAGGATAACGCTTCAGTCCGGCAGGTCGTTTCCCGGGTTCCGTCGCCCCTCGGGACGCTTCGGGCCGATCAGAGCCCTCGCCCGGTTATCAACGCCACTCGGTGGGGCGCCTCTTCGATCAGGCCGGCCAGGCCCGGCTCACAGGCGAAGGTTGTGAGGGGCGTGAAGACTGGAAAAGCGGCGAAGGTCGTGAAGGTCGTGAAATTGAACGCCGCGAAGCGCGAGAGCGCGGCCAACAAGGCAAGGGCGAGTGTCGTAAAGACAAGGAAGAAGAAGATCGAGGATAGAAGATCGAGGATAGAAGATCGAGGATAGAAGATCGAGGATAGAAGATCGAGGATAGAAGATCGAGGATAGAAGATCGAGGATAGAAGATCGAGGATAGAAGATCGAGGATAGAAGATCGAGGATAGAAGATCGAGGGATCCTCGATCCTCGATCCTCTTAATAGAGTGCTCCCGTGAAAATAGTACGAACCAGACAACGTAAGCCCCGACAACCGGCGCGGCGTCCGATCAGGCAGCCTGCCGACGCGGGCCGCCGCGCGCTCTGGATAGCCTCGGCTCTGTGCGTCTGGATGTTCGTGATCATGGGGCGTCTGGCGTGGTTGCAGGTGGCGCGGCATGAACATTACTCGGAGCGCGCCGCGCTCAACCAGCGGAAGGAGGTCAAGGTCGTCGCCGCGCGCGGGCCGATAGTCGACCGGGAAGAACGCGAGCTCGCCGTCAGCGCCATCGCCGACTCGGTCTATGTCGATCTGAAGCAACTCAAGGAGGAGGCCGACCGCGAGAGGGCCGCCAGCGCGCTCTCCCCGCTGCTCGGCTTTGATCAATCCGAACTGCTGAAGAGATTGACCGGGGATTCGAGTTTCCTCTGGCTCAAACGCAAACTCGACCCCGAGACCTCTCGGGCCCTCAGCGAAGTGGTCGCCAAAAACAGTCTGCGCGGAGTCGCGATTCAAAAAGAGAGTCAGCGGTTCTATCCCAACGACTCTTTGGCCGCGAGCGTGATCGGTTACGTCGACTCGTACGACAACGGGCTGGCCGGCGTCGAGCAGAAGTACGACGACCTGCTGAGCGGGAAGGCGGGCGAGATCGCGTTCGACAGGGACGCTTCGGGACGGCCCTACAACCGGAGCGAGATCCCGGCGGTCAACGGCGCGCAGGTCGTCCTGACGATTGACGCGGTCCTGCAGCACAGGGTCGAGGTCCTGCTCGACGAGGCCATGCGGATGACGCGCGCGAAAGGCGCCGGCGCGATCGTCATGGACCCGAGGACCGGCGAGATCCTGGCTCTCGCCAACGTCCCGACCTTCAACCCCAACATGCGCCCCGAGGGCGCGAACGACTCGTCGCGCGCCAACCGCGCGATCGGCTGGCCTTACGAACCCGGGTCGATATTCAAAATCGTGACCTACGCGGCTGCATTTGAAGAGGGTTTGTTCGAGCCGGACGACATGATCAACTGCGGCGGTGGACAGATCACCATCGGCAAGCGCGTCATACGCGACACGCACGCCTACGGAGCTCTGACGGTCGAAGACGCGTTCGCCAAGTCGTCGAACGGCGGCGCGATCCGCATCGCCATGAGGCTCGGCAGGGAGAAATTCTTCGAATACATCTCGCGGTTCGGCTTCGGGCGGAAGACCGGGGTCGAATTGCCGGGCGAATCGCGTGGGATAGTCAACCCGCTAGAAGACTGGCGCATCGATTCGATCGGCTCGGTGGCCATCGGCCAGGAGGTGTCGGTCACGCTGCTGCAGATCGTCGCGGCGGTCGCCGCGATCTCCAATCGCGGCGTGTGGGTCAAACCTCATGTCGTCAAGAAGGTCGTGGCGCAGGACGGGCGCGCGTTGTACGAGCCGAAGATCGAAACGCGACAGGTCGTCAGCGAGCGGACCGCGCAAATGATGGTCAGGATTATGGAGCGCGTGGTGACGCATGGCACCGCCCGCCACGCGATCAATCTGGCGGGCTACTCCGTGGCGGGCAAGACCGGCACCCCGCAGAAGGTCGAGAACGGAAGGATGTCGCGGACGAAATACATGCCGTCGTTCGCGGGATTCGTCCCGGCCGCCAACCCGCGCCTGGCCATAGTCGTGATGGTCGATGAGCCGGAAGGAAACCACCAGGGCGGGAGCGTCGCCGCGCCGATCTTCAACCTGATCGCCGAAGCCGCGCTGGGCGATTACGTCATTCCGCCCGACGACAAGGCGTTCCGCGACTCCCTGGCCGCGTTGTCGAAAGAGTACGAGTCGGAAAGCGGCGAGGACTCGGATTGCGGATCGCGGATTGCGGATTGCGGATTGATAGGCGGCGCCATATCTCGCGCAAAAGGCGACGGGGTAAAAGCAGAATTTTCGGAATCAATAAATCCGCAATCCGCGATCCGCAATCCGCAATACCTGATCCCCGACGGGGCGCAGGTCTTCGTGATGCCGGATTTCCGCGGCCGCGGGGTGCGCGCGGTGACGCAAGCCTGCGCGCAGATGAATCTGGTAATTAGCGTGCATGGGTCGGGCTTGGCCTTTCGCCAGTCCCCCGCCGCAGGGTCGAAGGTCAGGGCGGGCGAAACGTGCAAGGTAACGTTTCAGTGATTATGATTTATAAGGCCTGTAAGACCTATTCATTGTTCATCGTTCATCGTTCATTTGTCATTTCCGGAGCCGCGCCATTCCACAATGACAAATGACAAATGAACAATGGAAAATGAACAATGAATAGGTCTTATGGATAAGGAAATTAACGACTCCCTGGACGGGATTCATTATGCCAACACTTCGTGACATAGCGGGCTACATTGACGCGCTGCCCGAAGGCGCGAATCAGGACGCCGTGATTGACGCTGCGAGTTCAGTAGTCACGCACGACTCGCGCCGGGTGACGCCGGGGGGCATATTCGTCGCAACGCCCGGGGCGCGAGTCGATGGGAACCAATTTGTCGCGGAGGCGGCGAGGCGCGGCTGCGTAGCTGTCGTCTCCGAACAGCCGCGGCCGGCAGGTCTGCCGACCGCCGAATCGATCGTCTGGATGCGCGTGGTCGACGCGCGGCGGGCGCTGGCGAAAGCCGCCGCGCTGGTTCATGACCATCCGTCGCGCAAGCTCGCGCTCGCGGGAATCACAGGCACGAACGGGAAGACGACCACGGCGCACCTGGTCGAATCCATTTTCACCGCCGCCGGAAAGAAATCGGCGATGATGGGCACGATCTGCTACCGCATCGGGGACGAGCAGATAGGCGCCGATTTCACCACGCCGGAGGCCTCCGAGCTTCAGGACTTCCTGCGGCGCGCGGTCGAAGCGGGCGTGACTCATGCGGTGATGGAGGTCTCGTCAATCGCGCTCGACATGCGCCGCGCCGACGAACTCGAGTTCGCGGCGGCGGCCTTCACCAACTTGACGCAGGACCACCTGGATTTTCACAATTCGATGGAGGCTTATTTCGCCGCGAAGCGGAAGCTCTTTGACGGCTCCATCGGCAAGCGCCCGGCCCGCTCGATCATCAACCTCGACGACCCGCGCGGCGCCGAACTGAAAGCCTTGTGCGGGGGAACGGTCATGACCTACGCGCTCGACGCCAAGGCCGACATCACGACCGAGGCTCGCAACTTCGGACTCGACGGACTCCAATTCGTCGCGCGGACGCCCGCCGGTCCGGTCCGGGTCAATTCTTCGTTGGTCGGGCGCCCGCACGCCTACAACATACTTTGCGCGGTCGGCGTCGGACTCGCGCTGGGCTTCGATTGCGAGACGATCGCGCGCGGCGTCAAGGAGTGTCGCGGCGTGCCGGGCCGCTTCGAGCGCGTGACCGCGAACGGCCATAACGGCCAAAACGGCCATAACGGGGAGGACGTCACTGTCATCGTCGATTACGCGCACACGCCGGACGCCCTGGTCAATACGCTGCGGACGGTGCGCGACGCGCAGGCCAACCAGGGCGCCTGCCGGCCCAAGGGCCGCGTGATCACCGTCTTCGGCTGCGGCGGCGACCGCGACCGCGCCAAACGCCCACTGATGGGCGAGGAGGCCGCGCGGCTGAGCGACTTCGTGATCGCCACCTCCGACAACCCGCGCAGCGAAGACCCGCTGCTGATCTTGAACGACATCAGGGTCGGGCTTGCCCGCGTCGGCAAGAATTACGACCTGATGGTCGACCGTCGCGAAGCGATCTTCCGCGCGATCTTGCAAGCGAGGCCGGGTGATGTGATCCTCATAGCCGGCAAAGGTCATGAGACTTATCAGATTCTGCCGACGGGCAAGATTCATTTCGACGACCGCGAGGTCGCGCGCGAGGCGTTGGATGAAAGGAAAAGGTTGAGAAACGGCGGGGTTAAGAAGAATGGCGGCTAACAGTACCGCGCGCGTAAGCAAGCGGTTGTCCCATCGGTCAGCCGCTTGCTTACGCGCGCGGTACTGTACCGACATTTGGAGTTGTGAGTGAAGTTAAGCGAGATCGCGCGCTTATTGGGCGCGAGCCACATGTTGAACAAGGCGCTGGCGGAGACCGAACCCGCCGGCTTCGCGTTCGATTCGCGCGCCATCAAGGCGGGCGAACTGTTCGTCGCGATCCCGGGCGAACGCGTCGACGGGCATCAGTTCGTTCGAGAGGTCTTTGAAAAAGGGGCCTGCGCCGCGATGGTGGTTCATCACGGACTGCCGTTCGCGTCCGACCTGGGCGATTACGCCGGCAGGCTGCTCTTCGTCGAAAACACGGTCTGCGCGTTACAGCGGCTCGCCCGACGAGTGATCGCCGGCTGGCATCGCCCCGTCGTCGGCGTCACCGGCAGCGCGGGCAAGACGACCATGAAGGATCTGATCGCGCACTGTTTGGGTGGGGCGGGAAACGTCCTGAAGTCGTCGGGCAATTTGAACACCGGCTACGGGTTGCCGCTCGTTCTCACGCGGATGATCAGCGGCGGCGCGAAGCCGTCCGATTATGACTTCGCCGTTCTGGAAATGGGGATGAGTTCGTTCGGCGAGATCGCGCGCCTGGTTGACATCGCGCCCCCAGAAGTCGGCGTCGTCGGCAACGTCGGGACCGCGCACATCGAATTCTTCGGCTCGCAAGAGCGCATAGCGCGCGCCAAGGCCGAGATGGTCGACGGCGTGAAGCCGGGGGGCGTGGCGGTGTTGAACGCCGACGACCCGCTGGTGATCGGGATGCGGGAGCGCCGCGACGACGTCGCGGTCATCAGCTTCGGCGTCTCGGCGAGCGCCAGCGTGACGGCCCGCGAGATCGCCGTGGACTCTTCCTTCGGCGGATCGCGCTTCGTTTTGGAGACGCCGGACGGCGACGCCGAAGTCACAATGCCGCTGATCGGCCGCCACAATGTATACAACGCGCTAGCGGCGGCGGCGGTCGCGAGTTACTTCGGCGCCTCGCCCGAACAGATCGCCTCCAGGCTCGCCACGTCGGAGCCGTCGAAGATGCGGGGCGAGTTGATGCGCTTTGCGAACGGCGTCACAGTGATCGACGACTCGTACAACTCGAATCCGCAGGCGCTGCTGCAGTCGGTCCGGGCGATGATCGACGTCGCCGCCTCCCGCGCCTCCGGGCGCCGCGTTGTCGCCGCGGGCGAGATGCTCGAACTCGGGGGCCATGGGCCTGAGATGCACCGCAAGTGCGGGCGCGATATCGCCGCCCTGGGCGTAGATGTTTTGATCGGCGTACGCGGGTTGGCGAGCGAGTTGGTCGCCGGCGCGGTCGAATGTCCGGGAAATGCGCCGAGGCTGACGAGTTTTTGTGAGACCCCTGAAGAGGCCGCGGAGATGTTGGTCGCGGGCGCAGTCCCAGGCGATGTGATCCTGGTCAAAGGGTCGCGCGGGGTGCGGATGGAGATAGTGGTTGAAAGATTGAAAGCCGCATTCGGCTCGGCGAAAACATAAAAAAGGAAAGCGTCAGAGCGAATGTTCTATTACATTTTTTATGAAGCGCTCTTCCGAAATTACGCTTCGCAATTTCCCCTGCTGAAGGCGCTGAACGTTTTCAAGTACGTCACGTTCCGCACCGCTTATGCGGCTATCACCGCGCTGGCCCTGAGTTTGATCTTCGGGCCGGTGGTGATCCGCAAACTGACCGAATTCAAATTCGGCCAGGAGATTCGTGAAGAAGGCCCCGCCTCTCATCAGGCGAAACGCGGCACCCCGACGATGGGCGGCGTGATGATCATCGGTTCTGTCTTCATTTCGACTTTGCTCTGGGGGGACCTCAAGAGTTGGTCGCTGTGGATAGCTCTGCTGGGAATGATCGGCTGCGGAACGATAGGCTTCGCCGACGATTACATCAAGATCGTCAAGAAGCGCAGCCTCGGTTTGACCGGCATGCAAAAAATCGCAGGGCAATTGCTGGTCGGCGCCGCGGTAAGCGCAATGGTTTTCACCCTGACCAGGTTCGAGCCGGTGTTGTACGTGCCGTTCTTTAAAAACCTTCAGCCCAACCTGACAGTGTTGGGTTATTCGGCTTTCATCATTCTCGTTCTTACGTCAACGTCGAACACGGTCAATCTGACCGACGGGCTGGACGGTTTGGCGATCAGCGTCACTGTCGTAGCGGCATCTGCGCTGACGGGGCTTGTTTACGTGGCCGGCGACGCGAGGTTCTCCAGTTACCTGGACATCCCGCACACGCCGGGCGTGGACGAAGTGACGATCTTCACCGGCGCGTTGGTGGGCGCGAGTCTCGGATTCCTCTGGTTCAACGCCCCGCAGGCCGAGGTCTTCATGGGCGACGTGGGCAGTTTGGGCATCGGCGGCGCGCTCGGCACGATAGCCGTTCTGATCAAACAGGAGTTGGTCTTGCCGATTCTGGGCGGCGTCTTCGTGCTCGAAGGGCTTTCAGTGATGATCCAGGTGGCCTCTTTCAAACTGCGCGGCAAGCGCGTCTTCAAAATGGCCCCGCTCCATCACCACTTCGAGTTGCTGGGGTGGAAGGAGCCGAAGATAGTCTTTCGATTTTTGATCGTCGCGATTCTGTTCGCGCTGTTGAGTCTTTCGACTTTGAAGTTGAGATAGATTGACGCGGCGCCGGGAGCAGGGCGCGAAGGACGTTTGGATCGGTTTGCGAATCGGCGTATGGGAAAACACAGTCCACCGTGGGTTGATGGTCTTTGAAAATTAATTGCCCCCACGCAATTGGGTGTAGGGGCGGGTTTTCCCCGCCCATGTCTATGGTCCAGGCGATGGGGCGGGGAAAACCCGCCCCTACAATGCTGGGTGCATTATTTTTTCAAATGCCATAAACCCACGGCTAAATTCAAGGCGCCGCTAACGCGGCGGATGGTAGATGCAGATTGATGGCAAAAACATTCTGGTCGTCGGGTTGGCGCGCAGTGGCGCTGCGGCGGCCGAGTTTCTGCTCTCGCGCGGCGCGCGCGTCGTGGTCAACGACGCGAAGCCCGAAAGCGAATTGAAGGGCGTTGACAGTCTGCGCGCGAAAGGCGCCGAAGTCGTGGCCGGGTCACATCCGCCGGAGCTGTTTGAAAAATCGGAGATGATCGTCGTCAGCCCCGGCGTCCCGCTCGCGCTCGAACCGTTCCGGCGCGCCCGCGCCGCGGGCGCGCCAATCATCAGCGAGGTCGAGTTGGCCGCGCGGTTTCTGCGCGGGCGTTTGATAGGCGTCACGGGGTCGAACGGCAAGACGACCACGACGACGCTCGCCGGCGAGTTGCTCGCGGGCGCAGGCCTCCACACGCAGGTCGGCGGCAACATCGGCGCGCCGCTGATTTCGTTGGTCGAAACGTCGCGCGACGACGGCTTCACGGTGATCGAGCTGAGCAGTTTTCAGCTCGAAGCGGTCGAGCGGATGCGTCTGTTCGTCTCGGTGATCATCAACATCACGCCCGATCACCTGGACCGGTACGATTCGATGGACGATTACGCGGCGGCGAAGGCCAACGTCTTCCGCAATCAGACTGCGGACGATTTCGCCGTCTTGAACGCCGACGACGAGCGCGTGTCGAAGATGGGTTCGTTGACCGGCGCGCGGACGATCTTTTTCAGCCGCCGCCGCGAACTCGGCGAGGGAATCTTTCTGCGCGGCCCGGCGCTCACTTATCGCGACTCGGGCGTCGAACGCGTGTTGATCGCGCGGGACGAGATCACGCTTCGCGGCGATCACAACCTGGAGAACGTGATGTCGGCGCTGGCCGTCGGGATCGCCTGCGGCGCGTCGACGGATTCGATGCGCCAGACGATTCGCAATTTCAAAGGCGTCGAGCACCGGCTGGAGTTCGTGGCCGAGATCAACGGCGTGAAGTTCTACAACGACTCGAAGGCGACCAACGTGGACGCGGCGATCAAATGCATCGAGGCCTTCGACGGCGGCGTCAACGTGATCTTGGGCGGGAAGGACAAGGGCGGCGATTACTCGCCGCTAGCCCCCGTGGCGCGCGCCCGCTGCTCGAACGTGATCTTGATCGGGGCGGCGGCGGACAAGATCGCCGCGGCTTTGCGGGACGCGCGCCCGATGCGCCGAGCCTCGACGATGGAGGAGGCGGTCGAAATTGGATTGGAGGTCGGGAAACCCGGCGAGATAGTGCTGCTCGCCCCGGCCTGCGCCAGCTTCGACATGTTCGACAATTACGAACATCGGGGCAGAGTTTTTAAGGATGCGGTGAGAAGGCTAGGCAGTGGATAGTGGATAGTGGGCAGCAAATAACTTTGCTGATTAACCTTATTTTCTGCCAACTGCCCACTATCCACTACCCACTACCCACTACCCACTGCCCACTGACTATGGCGAAACCTGCGCGTAAAAATCTGTTGCGGACGGTTGAAGAGCTTCGCTGGGATTTGTGGCTCGCGGCGACGGCCATAGGTCTGACGTTGTTCGGGGTGATCATGGTCTACAGCGCTTCGATCGGGACCAGAAATCCGAACGCGTTTTTGTACGGGCAGATCCGGTGGGCGGCGCTAGGGTTGATCGTGATGCTCATAGTGCGGCGCATCGATTATCACAGGCTGGGACGGCCGGGGTTCGTCTACGGGTTTCTGGGCGTATGCGCCATTCTCTTATTGCTGGTCTTCCTGTTCCCGAAGGTCAACAACGCGCACCGCTGGATACTTTTCAAAGGCTTTTCGGCGCAGCCGTCGGAATTGGCGAAGATCGCGTTAGTCATTTTCCTGGCGTGGTTCTTGTCCGAACGCGAGCGCGACGGTGAGTTGAACAATTTCTGGGCGACGGTCGCCCCTGCCAGCGTGGTGATGGGATTGCTCTCGGTGCTGATTTTGAAAGAGCCTGATCTGGGGGCGACCTTGATGCTCGGCGTGATCTTTCTGACAATGCTCTTCGCCGCCGGGGCTTCGATGTGGCGTCTTTACCAGCTCTTGCCGGTATTGGGCGCCGCGCTCGCCTATCTCGTGGTCAAAGTCGTCTGGCGCTGGGATCGCGTGCTGGCTTTTATCGACCCCGAAAGCGATCCGCAGGGCAAGGGCTATCAGATTCTGCAATCGCTGATCGCGGTCGGTTCGGGCGGCGTAAACGGCCTCGGATTCGGGCAGGGCAGGCAGAAATTGTTGTTTCTGCCCGAGCCGCAATCCGATTTTATCTTCTCGGTGATCGCCGAAGAGCTTGGATTGACAGGGGCGATGACTTTGGCGCTCGTCTTCGGATTCTTCTTGTGGCGAGGGTTGCGCGCCGGATTCCGCGCGCCGGACAGACTTGGAATGCTGCTCGCCGTCGGGTTGACCACGAGTATCGTGATCCAGGCGTTCTTTAACATGAGTGTGGTCTTGAACCTGGTCCCGGCCAAAGGCATCACGCTGCCATTCGTCAGCGCGGGCGGGTCGTCGCTGGTCGCGGTATTGGCGGCGGTCGGAATTTTATTGAACGTGTCCGAACAGGGAGTCGAGGCGGAGGGACGTGGCGACGTGGCGACGGGGCGACAGGGCGACAGGGAGAGGGGGAGAAGATGAGTCCTCAAAATTCAAACGCAGAGGCGGGAGCGGAAAGGTCGCCCCGTAGCCCCGTAGCACCGTCGCCACGTCTTCCGCTATCCGTCATCATCGCCGGCGGCGGCACCGGAGGGCACATCTACCCCGGAGTCGCCATCGCGCAGGAGTTCAAGCGGCGCGACGCGGATGCGCAGATTCTCTTCGTGGGCACGGCGAGAGGCCTCGAGACGAAGAAACGCGTCGGCTTTGTCAACCGCGTCAAGTCGCTGCTGATGTTGCCGAAGAGTTTTCTCGACGTTCGCTCATTGATAAAGCGGGTCAGGCCGGATGTGGTGATCGGCGTCGGCGGATACGCTTCGGGACCGGTCGTCCTGACGGCCGCGCTGATGGACACGCCGACGCTGGTGGCCGAACAGAACGCGCTGCCGGGCTTTACGAATCGCACGCTCGCCCGGTTCGTCAAAGCCGCCGCCGTCTCGTTCGAAGAGGCGAAGGAGTTTTTCGGCGAGAAGGCCGAGATCACCGGCAACCCCGTCCGCGCGGAGTTTTTTGACGTTCCGATCAAGCAGGCCGGCGACGTGATTCACGTGCTGATCACCGGCGGCAGCCAGGGCGCGCGCGCGATCAACGAGGCCGTGATCGGCGCCCTGCCGCTGCTCGCGGAGGAGAAAGACCGCGTGTCTTTCTCCCATCAGACCGGTGAAAACGATTTCTACCGTGTGCGCGACGCTTACGAGAATTCGGGGCTGAGGGCCGACGTGAGGCCATTCATCGAGAAGATGGTTGAAGAATTCGCCGCCGCCGATCTGGTCATCAGTCGCGCCGGGGCGACCACAGTCGCGGAGCTTGCGGCCGCGGGCAAACCGGCGATTATGATTCCGTTCCCGTTCGCCGCCGACGATCATCAGCGCAAAAACGCCGAGGCCGTAGAACGCGCCGGAGCGGGGCGGATGATCCTGCAGGCCGAGCTGACGCCGGAACGGTTGGCTAAAGAATTGCTATGGCTCATTCACGACCCGCCCAAGCTCGGCCGAATGGCCGAAGCCGGCAAGCGCCTGGGACACCCGGACGCCGCGAAGAGGGTGGTCGATCTGGCGATGAGAATAGTGGGCAGTGGATAGTGGATAGTGGATAGTGGGCAGTGGGCAGTGGGCAGTGGGCAGCGGGTAGAAAATAAGGTTAATCAGCGAAGTTATTTGCTGCCCACTATCCACTGCCCACTACCCACTGAAAACTTATGTTCAAGAAGTATCAACACATTCATTTCGTGGGCGTCGGCGGCATCGGGATGAGCGGCATAGCCGAAGTGTTGCTTAACCTCGGCTATCACATCTCCGGCTCCGACGCGAAGCTGTCGCCGATCACCGAGCGATTGGGGGTGATGGGGGCGAAGATCTTCGAAGGCCACGACGCGGAAAATATCGGCGACGCGCAGGTCGTCGTCACTTCGACTGCTGTGCGGGCCGACAACCCGGAGGTCGTTGAGGCCGTCCGTCGCCAGGTTCCAGTGATCCCGCGCGCCGAAATGCTGGCCGAGTTGATGAGGTTGAAGTACGGCATCGCCATCGCCGGATCACACGGCAAGACGACAACGACTTCGATGGTGGCGACCGCGCTCGACCGCGCCGGGTTCGACCCGACCATAGTTGTAGGCGGGCGCGTCAATACCATCGGCGGGAACGCCAAGCTGGGCCGCGGCGATTTTATGGTCGTCGAGGCCGATGAAAGCGACAAGAGCTTCCTCAAACTCTCGCCGACAATCGCCGTCGTCACGAACATCGACCTCGAACACCTCGATTTTTATTCGGGGATCGAGGAGATTCGCTCCTGCTTCACGCAGTTCGTCAACAAGGTCCCGTTCTACGGCTCGGTGATCATCTGCCTGGACGACCCGAACATTCAGATGATAATTCCGCAGATCGAGCGGCGGGTGATCACTTACGGGATGCGGGCGCACGCCGAGATTTCGGCGTCCGACGTGAGGCTCTCGCGTGAAAGTTTCGGCTCGGAGTTCGTCGTGCGGCGCAAGGGCGAGGAGTTGGGGCGGATCAAACTCTACGTGCCAGGCGAACACAACGTGCTCAACGCGCTGGCGACGGTGGCGGTCGGACTCGATCTGGAGATCTCGTTCCCGATCATCGCCCAGGGGCTGGAGGCGTTTCGCGGCGCCGAGCGGCGCTTCCAGATCAAAGGGGTCGTCGAAAGCGAGAAGAACGGCATCCTGGTGGTCGACGATTACGGCCACCACCCGACCGAGATTCGCGCGACGTTGGCCGCGGCTAAAAATTGCGGGCGCCGGCTGGTCGTGCTCTTCCAGCCGCACCGCTACACGCGGACGGCGGCGCTGCGCGAAGATTTCGCGCGGTCTTTTTACGACGCCGACGTCGTGTTGTTGTGCGACATTTACGCCGCGAGCGAAGACCCGATTCCCGGCGTCAGCGCGCAGGCCCTGGCCGAGGAGATTGAGAAATTCGGGCACCGGAACGCGCGCTACATCGGCGGCGTCGAGCACGGCAAACAGGCCCTGCTGGACGTAGTCGAACCGGGCGATCTGGCGCTGACGCTTGGCGCGGGCAACGTCTGGCGAGCCGGGGAGGAATTCCTGGAAGGGATGAAGAAGTAATGGCAACCGGACGCAAACCCAAAAGACAAGTGGCGGAAGGGCCTGCTAAACCGGCGCCGGAACCAGAAGAGGTGGAGGAAGGCGAGCAGGAAGATGAGGCGGCCGAGGTCGAAGAAGAGGGCGAGCCTGAGGAGGAGCCGCGCCCTCGACGCACCGCCAAGACCCGCGCGCCCAAGCGAAGCGTTACCGCTCCCGTCCCGCGGCAGAAACCGGCGGGCAGAGAGTCGGCGAGGCGCCGCGACCCCAGACAGCCGTCGCTGTTTTCGCGCGTCGGACAGGACAGAGTTTCGCGGCCGGTGATCCGCATGGGCGGCTCGATTCTGCTCTCGCTGGTGGTCATCGTCGTCGTGGTCATTCTCTTCCAGCTCTTCGCCGGCTCGAAGTTCTTCGCGTTGAAGGGAGTCGACGTCGTATGGCCGGCGGCGAAACCGGGCGTCGCCCCTCTCCTGTCGGCGGGCGAGGTGGAGGGGGTTGTCAGAGGCCTGCCGGCCGTGTCGAGCGGCGTGCTGAAGGCCGACCTGGAGAAGATCCGCGAGGAGCTTAAGAAGAACACGATGATGCGCGAAGTGGAAGTCGCCCGATTGTTGCCCGACAGGTTGCGCGTGAGCATCATCGAACGCCAGCCGGTCGCGCTGGCGCTCAAGGGCGACATAAACGCGCGCGACCGGTCCGTCGTTTGCGTTGATGATGAAGGGGTGATGTTCGGCGACAGCTCGCACTGGCGCGTAAAGCCGTGGCCGCCCTTGATCAGCGGATTGGCGGAAGACGGCGGCGAGGACTCGAAACAGACAAACCGTCACTGGATAGCGATGTACAAAAGATTGATGGCGGAGCTCGACCAGACCGAGCCGCCGCTCTCGTCACGCATTGACGAAATTGTTTTTGACAAGGACGCCGGCGTGCGCCTGAGGCTCGCCGAGAAGCGCGAAGCGGTGCTGATCGGCAAGGAGGATTTTCGGACCAGGCTGAACGTGGCGCTCGACATACTGGCCGCGATCAGCCGCAAGGACCTGGAGGCGCTCAACGTGCTCAGGATCGGCGACGCCGAGCGGCTGCTCAACGGGAAAATCAACTACGTGAACGTAAACGACCCCAAGCGTCCGGTCGTGGGATTGGACGAATGATGCCAGACGCTAGATGTCAGATGTCAGATGTCAGATGTCAGTGGAAGACTGACGCCTAAGCTCTCTCACTGACATCTGACATCTGACATCTGACATCTAGCGTCTGAAGAGGTAAGACAATGGCAAGACAGAACTCGCCCATCGTAGGTTTGGACATCGGCACGAGCAGCGTGCGCGTGGTGATCGCGGAAGCGCTCGACGGCCAGCTCGAAATCGTCGGCATCGGCGACGCCGAATCGAAAGGGCTTCGCAGAGGCGTGATCAGCAAACCCGACCTGACCGTGGACGCGATCAAGCGCGCGGTCGAAGACGCGGAGCTGATGTCGGGGCTGACGGTCAATCAGGTTTACGTGGGGCTTGCAGGTTCGAGCGTCAAGGGGGAGAACAGCAACGGCATGATCGCGATACCAGGGCGGCATCGCGCCATCACCCACGAAGACATCATGCGGGTGATCGACACCGCGTGCGCGATTTCGATCCCTTCGGGCCGCGAAGTCGCCGACGTGCTGCCTCAGGAGTACACCGTGGACGATCAGGACGGCATCGACGACCCGCTGGGCATGCTCGGCTCGCGGCTCTCGGTCTCGGTTCACATCATCACCAGTCCGGTGGCCGCCAAACAGAACATCGTCTCCAGCGTCAACCGCGCCGGCTTGCACGTGGCCGGAATCTGTCTGACGCAACTCGCCGCCGCCGAGGCGGTGCTGACCGACGACGACCGCGAATACGGCGTGGCCCTGGTCAACATCGGCGGCGAGACGACGAGCCTGGCGATCTATCAGCGCGGCTCGGTCTGGCACACGGCGGTCTTTCCGCTCGGCGGCAATCATTTCACGAACGACATCGCGGTCGGGCTGCGCACGCCGATCCCCGAAGCCGAAAGGATCAAGCGCGACCACGGCTGCGCGTACCGCCCGCTGCTCGACCCCGAACAGGCTTCCGAGTTGATCGAGGTGCCGAGCGTCGGCGGGCGCGCGCCGCGCGCGGTCTCTCGCCAGATCCTGTGCGACATCCTCGAACCTCGCGCGGAAGAAATCCTCGCGCATGCGCAGGACGAGATCAGGCAGGCGGGCTTCGACCGGCAGTTGTCCAGCGGCGTCGTGCTCACCGGAGGCGGCGCGATGCTCGACGGGCTGATCGAAGTCGCCGAACATGTCTTCAACGCCCCGGTCCGCCTCGGCGTCCCTGGCGACTTCCAGGGGTTGGGCGACGAGATCGCTTCGCCGAATTTCGCCGCCGCCGTCGGATTGATCCTTTACGGATCGCGCCGCGAATTGGGGCTCGGCTCCGGCTCTCGCAATCAATGGCGCCGCGCGGCGTCCAAACCTCTCGGAGAGAGGGTCAAAGCGTTTTTCGGAATCAGGCGGTAATAAGCTATTGGCGTCACGACCTCTTGTGTTAAAATCCGCCGCCTGCTACAGGAGCGTGCGCCGAATTGAAATGCAGAATCACACGGGGTCTGCGGTTTCCTCGGCTAGATAAATCAGCAGACTACTGAAACACCAGTAGGAGGTAGGATGTCGTTAGATGATCGCACAGGGCTGAATTTCACTTTCGGTGACGAGCCGCCACAGGCGGGCGCGCGAATCAAAGTCATCGGCGTCGGCGGCGGCGGTAGCAACGCCGTAAATCACATGATCGACGCCCGCATCGAGGGCGTCGAGTTCCTGGTGGCAAACACCGACCTTCAGGCGCTCAACAGGTCTCAGGCGCCGGTCAGGGTGCAACTCGGCGCTAGGCTCACCAAAGGTCTGGGCGCGGGCGCCAACCCCGAAGTCGGACGCGACGCCGCGCTCGAAGACACCGAGAAGATACTTGAGGTGTTGGAAAACTCCGACATGGTTTTCGTCACCGTCGGATTGGGCGGCGGCACCGGCACCGGCGCCGCGCCGATCATCGCCTCGCTCGCTGCCGAACTCGACGCGCTGACAGTCGCCGTAGTCACAAAACCTTTCCCCTTCGAGGGCAGACATCGCATGCGCCAGGCCGAGGCGGGGTTGGAAGAACTGCGCTCGGTCGTCGACACTTTGATCACGATTCCGAACGAACGGCTGTTGCAGGCCGCCGACCGCAACATGTCGCTTTCGGACGCGTTCAAAATGGCCGACGACGTGCTTCGCCAGGCGGTCCAGGGCATCTCCGATCTGATCACCATCCCCGGCTTTATCAACGTCGATTTCGCCGACGTCCGCGCGATCATGAAGGGCATGGGCTTTGCGCTGATGGGCACCGGGCATGCGGTCGGCGAAAACCGGGCCATGGACGCGACGCAGCGCGCGATCTCCAGCCCGCTGCTTGAAGAGGCTTCGATCAACGGCGCCAAAGGCGTCCTGGTGAACATCACCGGAGGCGGCGACCTGACGCTCTTCGAATTCGACGAAGCGATGAGGGTCATTCACGACGCCGCCGACCCAGAAGCCAATATCATCACCGGCATGGTGACGGATGAACGCATGCAGAATGAAATGAAAATCACCGTCATCGCCACCGGCTTCGAAAGCCACAAGAAGAACGAGAAGGTTCACAACATGCCGGTCCGTCAAACTACGGCCGGCGGCCACAACAATTTGAACGCCGCGCAACCCAGGATCGCTCCTCCTTCCCCCGGCTCAATTCCCCTCAGGACGGAGGCTGATCTTGAAATTCCGACCTTTATGCGGAAAAAGGCCGACTAGTCGGATTTTACGATCTCCCCTGCCATCCCTCTTGCGTTGACAAATTTCATAAGGTAGCATTGTTTTATCAACGAGCAACAGTAATTGTGAGGCGTTTGAGCAAATTGCGCTGTCGCTGATTCCCGCAAAGTCCACCGTTGATCTCACGTGGGGAAGTTGTCATACCTGTGTTGGCCCTTGTCGGCTCCAGCTTAGTCTGACGACGGGCCTTTAAATCGGCTCTTATAGTTGGCGCGCTTGGCGGTTGATATCACGCGCCAACTTTAACATGCGAAATTGACTTGTTGGACAATCCGCTCAAATAAGGCGGGCTTACGGCTCGTTACTGTCGCTCTATTCAGGGGCAGAGGGTCAGACTGTCCCTTCACTTTTCAACAAAACTCACAGGAGAAGCGATCGTGAATCGGAAATTAATTCGCACCACACTGGCAGAGGTCAAAGAGAGAGAGATGCAAGCGCAGCAAGCGCGCCGCATCGTCCCTGAACCGCGCCCGGAACCTACCACTCCGTCGTCGCAACAACACCAGCCTGCGGGGCAGAAGAAGAAAATTCCGCCCGAGCAGACCAACGCGGAGAGCTTCTATTATAAGAAGCAGATGGACGCGCACACTCCGATGGTCCTCGTATTGCGGGACAATGAGGAACTGCGCGGCACAATCGAATGGTACGATAAAAACAGCATCAAACTGCACCGCAACGAAGGCCCGAACCTGCTCATTCTCAAACATAACATCAAGTATATGTACAAGGATGAGAGAAACCGCGACTGATCCGCGCCAGCGCGCGCACTGAGATGAATGGCGGCGCATGAACGCACAAGCTCCCGCAGCGGCAAGGACGAGGCTGCGCATCGGCCTTACCATCGGCGACCCGGCCGGCATCGGCCCCGAGGTGACACTCAAGGCCGCGTTGGAAGAAGAAGTCCTCGCCGCCTGCGAGCCGGTGATAATCGGCGACGCCCAATATCTGTCGCATTGGGCCAGGGTCTTCGGCTTGAGCCTGGGGTTCGATTGCGTAAACGCCGGCGCCCCAATCCCCCTCGAACAAAACACGCCAATCATTTACAACCTGAATAACATTCCCGGTTCGATCGAGATGGGCCGTGAACAGGCGGAGTGTGGTCGCGCCGCGGCGCAATTCATCGAGGCCGCGTCCCAACTCTGTCTCTCTGGTCAACTGGACGCGATGGTCACCGCGCCCATCAACAAAAAGTCGCTCTACCTGGCGGGATACTCTTTCCCGGGCCACACGGAGTTTTTGGCCCAGTTGACGGGGACGGATGAATTCGCCATGGCGTTCATCACGCCGATGTTGCGCGTGGCCCTGCTCACTACGCACGTGGCCCTCGCCGACGTTCCAGGACACGTCAAAAAAACCAAGCTCGAAAGCCTGATTCGCCTGGTCTGCCGCGAATTGACGGCTTATGGAGTCGAGCGCCCACGCATAGCAGTGGCCGCGCTGAACCCGCACGGCGGGGAAGGGACTCTGTTCGGATTTGAGGAGGCTTCGGAAATGATCCCGGCCATCGAGTCATGCCGCGAACATGACGGGATCGATGTCAGCGGCCCGCACTCCGGCGACACCATCTTCCTGCGCGCCGCGCGCGGAGAATTCGACATCGTCATCTCGTGTTACCACGATCAGGGCCTGATCCCAGTCAAATGTCTTTCATTCGGCGAAGCGGTCAACGTCACGCTGGGGCTTCCGTTCATTCGCACTTCCGTAGACCACGGCACGGCGTTCGACATCGCCGGGCAAGGCAGGGCCGATCATTCGAGTATGGTCGCGGCCATTAAACTCGCCGCCGAGCTTTTCAATCGTAAAAAGCAGGCTGATCCGGCATAGACAGGACGGATCGAGGATCGAGGATTGAGGATTGCCCTATGCTTAATGACGCGATCCTCGATCCTCGATCCTCGATCCTCGATCCTCGATCCTCGATCCTCGATCCTCGATCCTCGATCCTCGATCCTCGATCCTCGATCCCCGATCAGCGCTTCTTCGCAGCCTTCTTTGCGGGTTTCTTTGCGGCTTTCTTAGCAGCCTTTGCGGCCTTCTTGGCCGGCGCTTTTTTAGCAGCCTTCTTGGCCGGTCTGCTCGCAACCTTCTTAGCGGCTTTCTTAGCGGCCTTCTTGGCCGGTTTCTTAGCAGCTTTCTTGGCCGGTTTGGCGGCCTTCTTGGCCGGTTTGGCGGCCTTCTTGGCCGGTTTGGCGGCCTTCTTGGCCGGCTTCGCAGCCTTCTTGGCCCGTTTCTTCGCCGGTTTTGCGGCTGGCGGCGCCACGGGCGCCGCGGGCGGCGCGGGTTCAGGCGCGAAAGGCGCGGGCGCCGGAGCGACGCCAGAAACGACTGGCGCAATCACCTCTTCCTCTTCTTCTTCCTCTTCTTCGCTAATAGACCAAGCTGGTCGCTGCTCGCCGAATATTTCGTCTTCTTCTTCTTCGATGTCCATATCTTCTTCGTCCTTCAGGTAATCTTCCTCTTCTTCATCGAGGTCTTTTTTGCGGCGGTATTCATCATCGTAGTTCCATGAATCGCGTTCGTCATCATCGAACTGGAGTGAGAAGCCTCGCGGCTCGCCGCCCCGTTCTCCGCCAGCGACGTATTCGTCTGGCGGGGAAAATTCATCTGGTTCGTGTTTCTCCGGGGTGTTCATGTCGTCAGTCTCTACCATATATTGTTCTCCTTAAGAGGGGCCCCTTTGCAGGTCCTATTGTCAAGCTTTTGCCGTTGAGATTGAACCTCTTGGCGCCACTGGCAAAATGACGGCGCGATTATAGCACGCATGTCTTAATGGAAAAGTAACGTGGAATGGCGAAAAATGAAATGCGCCGAAAATTTGTTTGGCCTTCAGCTTTCCGAAATCGGGATGCTACAATGCGCCTCCTTAGGGGTTCTACGAGACAACGAGCTGACACTTAAGGTGAACTACTGAGATGAAAGACGAGAAGATCGGGGTCGGTTTGATTGGAACCGGCTTTGCGCGCAACACCCAAGCCCCCGCCTTCAGCATATGCGAGGGCGCGGAGCTACTTGCGGTCTGCAGCGGACGAGTGGAAAATGCGCAGCGCGTGGCCGCGGAATTCAACATTAAACACGTCTGCGAGAATTACGAGCAATTACTCACGCTCGAGGACGTTTCGCTGGTCGTGGTTTCGGCGCCGCCGTATTTGCACCATCCAATCACTATGGCCGCGCTCGAAGCGGGCAAGCACGTGATCTGCGAAAAGCCCATGGCGATGAACGCCGCCGAGGCCCGCGAGATGGTCGAGGCGGCCGAATCGCGCCCGGCCCAGCTTTCGATCATCGACCATGAATTGCGATTCAATCCGACCTGGAGACGATTGAAAGAGCTGGTTGACGACGGATTTTTGGGCGATCTTCACCATATTAATATCATCATCGCTTCCGGGTTTCGCCATTCCGCGCTGCGCCCGTGGAATTGGTGGTCGCAGAAGTCGGCGGGGGGAGGGCTGCTCGGGGCGCTGGGGTCGCACGCGATTGACGCCGTGCGGTGGCTATTCGGCGAGATCGAATCGGTCTGCGGCGCGGTCGAGACGATGGTCCCCGAACGCAAAGATCCGGTCGGCGGCGAGATGAGGCCGAATGAGACCGACGATTACTGCTCGTTCATGATGAAGCTCATTCCCCACGACAGGGGGCGGCGCGCGGGCGCGGCCCTTGGCGTGGTTACGCTCTCCGCGATGTTCACGAGCGGCGGCAAAAATCACGTCGGCGCGGCGGGGAGCAAAGGGACGCTGGTGCTGGACGGCGAGGAGACCCTGTCGGGCGCGCTCGGTTACAACCACTCATTCGAGGACCTGTCTCTGGGAGACCGCGCGCTTGAAATTTCAATCCTTCCGAACAACATCTGGGCGCGCTCTTTCTATCACCTGGCCCGTGAAACCGTTCAGGCTTTGCGCGAAGACCGCGCGGAGATCGCGCACGCCGCGACCTTCGCCGACGGCCTGCGCTGCCAGGAAGTCCTCGACGCCGTAAGGCGCTCCAATGAAGAGCGACGGTGGGTTGACGTGGGAGAGCATTAGGCCAAAAATTAGGCCCCAGTGTATACTCGAGCCCTGAATTTTCTACACAAGTTTTTGGCGCCGGAGTCGCTGGCGGAGAATATCCGGCGTCCCTCCGGAACAAAGAGATAAAAACGAGAACGAATTCATCAATATCAACATAGGGAGTTATTCGATTATGGCGACAGTCAAACGCTATAGTATATTTTGCCCGAAGTGCAATCACAAATTTCCGGTTTTTGCCATGGTGCCTCACACCGTTGATGTGAACACATGGATGAAAGACAAGGCCGATAACCACGACTGCAAGGCGTATGCGGATCAAATGGCCAAGGAACGCGCGCCCCGTCCAATCAACCCGCTCAAGGCTTCAAAGAAGGGCGCCTAACTGCCGTTGCGGCCAGAGCAACAACAAACCATTCTGCGACGGATCGCACGCTCGCTGTGGGTTCGAGTCGCAGGTAGTGGCGACCGTGCTCCCGCCGCCGAAACCGAAACCGTAACAGGAATTTATCGACTATGACGAATCCAGCATCCACTTCAGGCGGGGGCGCAGGCGCCGGGTTGCGCGACGTGGTCGCGGCGCCGAGCAGCATCTGCTTCATTGACGGGGAACAGGGCATCCTCTCTTACAGCGGGTACAACATCCACGATCTGGCTAAGCATTCGACCTTCGAGGAGGTGGTCTTCCTGCTCTGGAACGGGCGCCTGCCGAAGCGCGGTGAGCTTGACGAATTGAACGCCCGGCTCGTCGCCAACCGCGCCCTTCCCGCAGCGATCGTTTCGATGTTGAAGTCGTTTCCGAAGGGCGCCGTCCCCATGGACGCGCTGCGGACTGCCGTCTCTGCCCAGGCGTTTTATGACCCGGAGCGCAGCGACAATTCTCTCGACGCCAACCGGCGCAGGGCTCAGGCGCTGACAGCGCGGTTTGCGACGCTGGTGGCCGCGATCGACCGCATCCGCAACGGCAAGGAGCCGCTCGACCCGAAGCCGGAGCTGTCACACGCCGCGAACTTCCTTTACATGCTCAACGGCAAGGAGCCGACGGACGTCGAAGCCCACGCGTTCGACATCGCGTTGATCCTGCACGCCGACCACGAATTCAACGCCTCGACCTTCGCCGCGCGCGTGACCGCCGGGACGCTCGCCGACATGTACGCCGCGATCACTTCGGCCGTCGGCGCGTTGTCAGGCCCGCTGCACGGCGGCGCCAACGAGCAGGTCATGAAGATGCTGCTTGAGATCGGCTCGCTCGAAAAAGTCGATAAATACGTGCATGACAAGCTCGACGCCGGCGGAAAGATCATGGGCATCGGGCACGCCGTCTATCGCACCGAAGACCCGCGCGCCACACATCTGCGCCGGATGTCCAAAGAGATCGGCAAACGCCAGGGCGACACGAAATGGTTCGACATGTCGCATCGCATTGAAGAGATCGTCGTCGAGGAGATGACCATGAAGCAGAAACCGATCCGGGCCAACGTTGATTTCTACTCAGCCTCGACCTACTACATGCTCGGCATTCCTGTAGACCTCTACACGCCGATCTTCGCCGTCAGCCGCATCGCCGGATGGACGGCGCACGTGCTCGAACAACTCGGCAACAACAAGCTGATCCGCCCGCGCTCCGAATACACAGGCGAGATGGATTTGAAATACATACCGATTGATCAAAGATGATTCGATATAATAGGACTGTAGGACTTATAGGATCTATAGATCCTATTTGAAGGAGGGAATATGGCGAACGTAGTGATCTACACTAAACCCGACTGCCCCTACTGCGCGAAAGCGATGGCCTGGCACAGGGAAAATGGCATCCCGTTCGAGGAGCGCAACGCGCAGGACAACCTGAAATACCGCAAAGAAATGTTTGCGTACTCCGATAACGATCCGACGGTGCCCGTCATCGTCGTCGACGGAGTCTACAAACAAAGCGGCTGGGAAGGCCGTGGTTGAACGGTTCACGATTAGGTCAGCCGTGAGCTGACCAGCGACGAAACCAGAAGCGGAGGCGGTTTGGGCCGGCAGGCCCGGACCGCCTTTTCACTTGCCGGATGAAGATGCGTCAGTAGCCCGACCGTGAGGGAGGGCGTATGTCTCCGCCCTTATGCGAAAAACAACGCGACGCGACATTCTGCGAAGCGGTCTCGCCGCGACCCCTTTCGCCTTTATCAATGAATTGGAATTCGCCATGAGTTTGAATCCTCTAGCCCAAAATGAGCGCGGCTCGATCACTGACGTCGCCGGCGTCAAAGTCGGCCACTTCACCGATTCGCGGCGTCCGACCGGCTGCACAGTGATTCTCTGTGAAGAGGGCGCGGTCGGCGGAGTCGACGTTCGAGGCGCGGCCCCCGGCACGCGCGAGACCGACCTGCTCGACCCGGTCAACACCGTCCAGCAAGTCCATGCGGTCGTTCTGTCGGGCGGCAGCGCGTTCGGACTCGACACTG